>WNFT01008382.1_pt1 | contig 11624 bp, 8 predicted proteins | sample 5400191 | NCBI WGS metagenome assembly WNFT01 (sample SAMN13153359, study PRJNA577476) | soil metagenome | isolation source: 80 cm saprolite under Madrone tree | place: USA:California | collected 2016-06-14
TCAGAATCGCGAAGATCTGCTCCGATTGCTCGAATCCGGAGTATCGGTGCGCTATTTCGACCATCACCACGCCGGTGCGCTCCCCCGGCATCCGCTCCTAGAGGCTCACATCGACGAGGCGGCCGACGTGTGCACCAGCATCCTGGTGGACCGTCACTTGGGCGGTAGTGGCGGCATTTGGAGACAACCTCACCGGGCCGGCGCGAGCAATGGCCCTCCAAGCCGGCTTGAACGGGCAAGTCACAGCGGCCCTGGAGAGACTCGGGATCTGCCTCAACTACAACGCCTACGGAGATTCGATCGAAGATCTGCACTGCCATCCCGCCGAGCTGGCCGAGCTGATGAGGCCCTTCCGCGACCCGGTGAGCTTTATCGAGCAAACCGGGACTTACGCGAAGCTTCATGCCTGCTACGAAGAGGACATGGCGAAGGCGCGCCGTGCGGCAAGCCGCCGGGGCGCGGCAATCATCGTGTTGCCGAACGAGCCTTGGGCCAGACGTGCGGTTGGTGCCTTGACCAATGAACTCGCTCAAAGCCGCCGCGACACCGCGCTTGCAATCTTGTCGCCAAAAGCTTCGGGCGGATTTACCGTGAGCGTACGCGTGCCCGCTGATAATCCGGTCAGCGCCGCGGAGTTTTGCGGCGAATTCGAAACGGGCGGCGGCAGAAAATCGGCGGGTGGAATCAATTACCTGCCGGAAGCCGATCTGGATCGCTTCGCGGCATGCTTCGAAGCGCGTTTCGGGACGCGATAAACGCTCTGCGCACAGATTTTCTAAGAGGGCCTATCCCTGTCTGGAGCGCCAAACAGCGTGATACGTTCTCTGATGCAACCAACGCGAGGTGGCGGCGTTCCAACTGTAGAAGACTATACTCGAAGAGTAACCTGCCGGCATCTTCTCCGGATTCGTGACTCGGTCGTGCTATTCGACCTCGGCGCGGTGCCCTGCGAGAGCTGGCGTCGCAGAAGGAATGACAGCGCGCTACTGCTTGGCGATTTCGAGTTCGCCAAGCCACTTAAGCATGTCGAGGAACTCCGCCTGAGACGCTTCCCTGAATCCTCCGATAACACCTATCTGCTTCAGGATCGCCGCTCCGCTTTCGCTCGAATTAAGTGCGATAAGCGCGGAGCGGATCTTTTCGACCTGAACCGCAGAGATCTTGGACGAGGCGATAAGGGGCGTATTGGGACCTTCCCGACTTCTTGCGATCACCCGGCCACCATTCTTTTCCCAATTGCGTCCCACGCCGGAAAAGGAGGCAACCACACCTACATCGAAAAACCCTTGCTTTATCGACCAATCGATCGCGGCCTGATCGCGCATGTTGCGCACTTGTTCCTTAGCCATGGGAATGCTGGCATCGCGCATCATGGCGTTGGCTATCCGCCACATGTAGGCATAGCGATCCGGCGTAACGATGCGCTTGCCTTTGATATCGGCAATCGTCTTGAGCGGCGAATCCTTAGGCACGATGAAAAGCGCCTGTGCATTTTCCTTAGAGGCCACTACCGGCTGGTAGCCATAGTCGCGAATCGCCTCGGCCAAAGCGTCCGCCGGTCGCGCTATCACCAGCGCGTAGGCCCCGGTCTCCACCGACCGCCGCAGCACCATGATGTCGCGCACCGCGACAAGGGCAATAGGCCGGCCGAGCGCTTTTTCGATCACTTGCTTGAAGCTCTCGTAGCGAGTGGAAATTTCGAAGGCATCGACGTTGCCGGCGCCGCCCTCGCTGACCGCCAGTATGGGCTGGCGTTGCGGTTCAACCGCTCTCGCAGCCGGCTTTTGAGCGAACGTGCCGGCACTAGCGACAAGCGCCAGCAAGAAGACAGCGAGGCGGACAATTCCAAAGTTCATACCTGTCGTCGTCATTTTGATCCCCCAATATCCGGGCGCGCTCTTCAGCCGAAGCGTAGTCGAAGCCGTTCCGATTGTACACAGCCGCCGCGTCGCTGCGAATGAATTCGACCCACGCGGCAGCCGCCTGCTTTGTGCGGTGCATTACGAATCATCGAAATCGCAAGCTCATCGCGGAAATTGCCTTCGGCCGAAAGGGGCATGTAGTCGAAACTGCGGCATATCGGCGTAGATGCCTGAACCGCTAATGTAACCACGGTCAGGCATCAAGGTCCGTCGGGCATCTCCGACAGATGTCGTCAGGTTTCCATGATATCTGGGTGGTAACTCAAAGCGCTCAGGTGCTGGGGCTCGCCGCGCGGAATGCGCCAGGGGTGGTGAGCCCCACGCAATTGAAGACCCAGAAGGTCTGGGCGTGGGGCGGGCGCGTGGTCAAGCTCGTGGACGGGGCCACGGGATCGGTGCCAATCACGCGCTCCGATAATCATTCCAGAAACACGACGCTAATCGAAATACGGCTCGTCCAATTTGATGGGCGCGGCCCTGCTCGGCGAAGCATTCCCAAGTCCTAGCATGGTGCGCGCGTCTTGGATCACGGTGTCGCTCTCGCCACTATTGTCGATCGCCGTCTCGTAAGACGAAGGTTTGGCATTCTGTACATGCGCTGCACAGCTAAAGAAAAAAACGATACTCAGAAGAGCGCAAAATCTTTGAACGATTAACATGGTCCCTCCTAGATCGAACGAAAGAAATAACCGGATCGCGAAAACGCGAGCTCTTCTGGTCCGGGTTGAACAGCCGGGTAATCGGGTATTCGGATGCAAGTTTTGAAACTCGGCCAAAAGCAAACCTCATAGATGACGACGAGCTCGTCGCTATCGGGTAAACCTGCTCGCCTCTGTTGATGTTGGGATGGCGACATAAGTGACTCGGAATTGTCGGTTTTCGAATCTCGATGTTCATTAAGCCCTAAGCAATACGTATGCCAGGAGATAAGCTTTCTTGTTTCTTTTACTTGTTTTACTTCGCCTTGATGCGGCAGTCAGGTTTACTTCTTATCGGCTCTCAAGACGGCCCAGGATCCGGTCGATTTGTTCTTCGATATTGCGAGGCATACACGTTTTAAAACGTCGCCGGTCAACGCTATGATTATCTCTACGATTCGGCGACGGCTCTGTCGGGAAATAATCAAACAAAGCCGATGTGGTCTACTATCGAAATTGTGGTGGATGGATGGAGGGCGAGGAAGCCCCATTGACCCGGGGGGTGACTCTTGGGTCCGTCGGTACCGGGGTCCGTCGGTACCTTGCTGATTCACTCTGAAATGCCGCCCCGTCATCCCCTCATCCGTGACGTCTTCCGGGATGATGCCGAAGCCGTGGCTCTGCGCGTAGACGAGACGATCGGATGATTTCCGATTCTCGACGGGGCCGCAAGTGCGGTCGTATTTACCTTAGAATGGATGGGAGATTGAAATATGGACTGCTTACGGTAGCACCGATCGCGCCTCACCCGACAGCCGAATTTACTGCCTGTTTTGGGTCAATACGTTCAGCGGTTGCCTCGGTTTGAATATGAATGCGGTGTTTGTCGATTCTTGAGCGCGCCTTGGAGCTTGAGCGCGCTCAGGCTGCTGGTTACGTTTAATGTGAGGTTCCAGCCATGTCGGCGATTTCCTGATGTGTCAACGGGATATTCAGAACAATCTCTTTGCCTACACGCGTGCCATAGCGTGCGCTCAAACGTAAAATGAGCTTGGCGATGCGGGTATCGACGTCATCGGCAACCAGATTCACGAACACAGATTTCCCGCGGCCAATTGCGTCAGAACGTTCGAGCGTGCGGCCAGTGTCAGCGCGGCAGCAAGGCAGCCGGTCCGTCTAAAAACCGCGGGTCGGAGAAATCAGTGACCAAGATCAGACAGCAGAAGACCAAGGTGTCCGCAGGGATTGAGGGATCGGCCTCCACCCCCGGCTTTCTGCAACAATTTCCCGCCAACATAGCGACGGCCGGACTGCCACCCAACAAGACCCTGATCGGCTTTGCAGTCGCGTGGCTGCTGTTCCTCCTCGTCCTCGGCATGCCGACCCCGGGAGGCTTATCACCCGCAGGCAAAGCGACTCTCGCTGTCATGGCCTGGGCTTGCACCATGTGGATTTTCGAGGCAATCCCCGTCGGTATCTCCGGCCTACTCATTCCGATGCTGTTGGTCATGACCGAAGCCGTCAAGCCGTTTCCCAAAGCGGCCGACGGCTTCACGACCCCGGTGGTGTTTCTTTGTTTATCCGCTTTCATCTTCGCCGCGATCATGCAGGCCGCTGGCCTCGACCGGCGCATCGCGCTGTCCCTACTGCACTCGATGAAGGTCAAAACCGTCAACGGCGTGATCTGGGCTATGTTCGCGGTCAATATGGTGCTGTCGTTGATCATCCCGGCCGCCAACGCCCGCGCAGCCACCCTGCTGCCCGTCATCAACGGCATCACCAACTTCTTCGGTGACAGCCCACAGGAACGCGACGGCAAAAAGGCGATCGTGATCCAGACGCTGGTCTATGGCTCGATGATCAGCGGAATGTGCATCATGACCGCGCACCTGCCGAATCTGGTGATCATCGGCCTGTTCGAGAAGCAACTCGGACTGCGCGTTTCCTACGTCGAATGGTTCGTGCTGCAGTGGCCGTATCTCGGCATGTTTGCGCTGACTCAATGGTGGGTGCAACACTACTTTAAGACCCGTAACGTGGCGATCGCGGGTGGATTCGCAGCGGTGCAGAACCAGCATCGCGAGCTGCCGAAGATGACGCAGAGCGAGTGGCTGATTCTCGCCGTGTTCGGGTTGATCGCGGCTGTCTGGATGACCGAGCAGTGGCACAAGGTCGCGTCGCATAATGCGGCATTGATCGGGCTTACCGTGCTGTTCATGCCGGGGCTGTTCAAGTTCAAATGGAAGGAACTGCAAGACCGTACCATCTGGGGCACCCTGCTGCTGCTCGCCGGAGCCTTGTCGCTGTCCAGCGCAATGTCGACCTCGGGACTGGCTGGCTGGCTCGCAGACCGCATCCACCCGCTAGCCCAAGGCCACCCCTGGTGGGCCATTCTGCTGATATTGATGGGGGGGACACATGTCATCCGTCTCGGCATGCTGTCCAATGTTGCGGCGGTCACCATGATTGCACCAGTCCTGCTGGCAATGGCGCCCAGGCTCGGCCTGAATCCTGTCGCATTCACCATGCTGGTCGCCGATACCGACAGCTTCGCCTACCTTATGCCGACCCAGATCACCGCCGCGGTGATCGCCTACAGCAGCGGCACGTTCAGCATGACCGACTACGCGAAGGTCGGCTGGGTATCGGTGCTGATCGCGATCGCTTACGGCATCTGCATCATGGCCCCGTGGTATGCGTTCCTCGGCATTCCGGTCTGGGACCCTTCCGCGCCGTGGCCCTACAGCAAGGCCGGCTGATCGCGCACCTTCGTGTCGGGCAGGCGCGATGCCGCGGTAAAAATCCAATCGGTACAACGCAGGAGATTAGCGATGAACAGAATGTCCGATCCGCCAAAAACGGCGAGCCCGCAAAAGCTAACGGAGACGCAGCTACGCGAGCGTCTCGGCCGCTACATTGCCCCCAGCGGGCTCTACGACCGAAACAAAGGGCGGCCCTTTGTCGGCAAGATCAGTTGTAACGTCGACAGGCTTGTCGCGGGGAGCTGGAACGAACTCGTGCTTGACTACGAAGTCGGCGCCTCCGGCGTCGCCGACGGCGCGTGGTTCAAGGCGACATTCAAGTTTTATTCCGATTGGGCGCTGTTTCAGACGGTCGATCCGCACGGGGGGAATTACGTGTCGGCCGAATACCAGGCCGGCCCCCTGGTTAAGGGGCAAAGCGCTGCGACGGTGCAGTCGCTCAAAGTCCGCTTCGACCAGAAAGGGCACGAACGCCCGTTTCAGAAGGCGGTCATCGTCGACACGGTCGACGGTTATCTGAACGCCGGCGACCACATCATCATCCGGCTGGGCGACCGTCGCATGGGGGGCCCCGGTACCCGCGTCCAGACTTTCGTCGAAAATCAGTTCCGCTTCCGTTGTTACGTCGATCCACTCGGTACTTCGCGCTTCGTCGCGGTACCGGGCGACGTCGTGATCGACATCGTGGCAGGTGCTCCCGCGTCGCTGGCGCTGGTGGGGTCGCGCCTGGTGAAGCCGGGCACGCCCTTCGTTATTCGCGTGAATGCACACGACCGCTGGGGCAATGCCTGTGTCAACACCGGCGGGCAGGTCGAAATCACCGCTTGTCTCGACGGCAAAGAGGTCTACCGGAAAGAGATCGAACTCGGCGCGAAAGGCTGGGCGACGGCCGCGATCAAAGATCTGCCGCGCGAAGCCGGCGAGCTCATGATCACGGCACGCATGCCCGGTACGCTGGATGTCGCGGACGCGGTACATTACGTCACCGTCGACAACAGTGCGCCCTGTGCCCGATTGTTTTACGGCGACCTGCATGTACACGCCCACGATACGGTCGGCACCAACAGCCCCGCTTACAACACTGCATACGGCCGCGATATCGCCGGACTCGACGTGATCAGCTACACCGCGAACGACTTTCAGATCACTGACGCCAACTGGGAGCTCGGCGTCAAAACCATGGAGGAATTTCACAAGGACGGCGAACTGGTATGTTACCCGGTGCAAGAATGGTGCGGCAGCTCGACCGCGGGCGGTGACCATAACGTCGTGTTCCTGCACGGAAAGAAGCCCGAGTTTCCGTATAACAGCAACGGCCAACACAACCGCACCTTCACCTGGAACGAAGACATGAAGGGTGCCGCTGTCAATCTTGGCCGCTGGCCGATCGAGGAGTTGTGGCTCGCCTATTGTCACGACCCGGAGAACCATTTGATCATGCCCCACGTCGGTGGACGCCGCTACATACCCGACTGGCATCACCCTGAACTTGAACGGTTGATCGAGATCAGCTCGTCGTGGGGACATTTTGGCTGGCTCTATCAGGACGTCATCGCGCGCGGTTACAAGCTCGGAGCCTCCGCCAGCGGCGACGAGCACCGCGGTCGCCCGGGCGGCGGTCTGCCGGGAACGCAGGTATTCGGCACCAAAGGCGGCCTCACCGGCATCATCGCCGACAAGCTCGATCGCGCGACCATCGGCCGTGCGTTGCGCGCGCGTCATACCTTCGCCGCCACCGGGGAGCGCCTCGTCGCGCTCACTCGTTGCGGCAAGCACATGCAGGGCGACGAGTTCGGCATCAAAGGTCCCGCCAAGATCGAGTACCGTTTCCTGGGCAACGCCGGCTGGGACGAAATTGCGGCCTACGACCATACCGGTTGCATCTGGCGTCGGGACCTGCAGCAAGAAGCCGGCTACTCCGATCGCCGCATCCGCGTGCGCTGGGGCGGCGCGCGTATTCCCGACCGCTATCGCTGGGCGGAGTGGCGAGGCACAATCAGCATTATCAACGGCACGATCAATTCCTTTGCCGGCGGTGGTTTCGAACACCAGGAGGAATCCGTATGGCGGGCGGGACCGATTGACATTGGGTTTCGTACCGACACCTACGGCGATGCGGACTGCGTGATAATCGACGTGAGCAACCTGGCGTATTGCCGCATACGCATGTCGGGCAGAATCGACGGCTACGTGAAGGTCGGCAATCCACTTGAGGGCAACCCGTTCGTGCACTGCCCGACCTTCGAATGGGAAATCACCGGCGCCGAACTGCTCGAATCAGGGAGCGTGCGCCGCGACTTAGGCGGCACGGAGCTGTTTCTCGGTGTCGAGCGGGTGACCGAATCGGCGTTGCCGCGCGATGTCGGCGGGTCGCTGGAAATTGAGCCGGGCAACGGTCGGCACGGCTTCCGGCCTGTGTACTTTTACGGCCGCCAGACGGACGATGCCAAAGCATGGACCTCGGCGATGTTCATTGAATTCGCCTAGTAGGCTCCATACCCGGAGCCACCCCCTTCCCGAACCACAACGAATACTGCAGGAGAAACGACGAAAGCGGCGAGGGTAGCAGCGAGTGTTCTCATCTCAGCTGGTAGAAAGCGTCCCGCCCCGGGTACCCAACGGCATCGCCGAGGTCTTCTTCGATCCGCAGCAGCTGGTTGTACTTCGCCACGCGGTCCGAGCGCGACAGCGACCCGGTCTTGATCTGAGGGGCATTCATACCCACGGCGATGTCGGCGATGGTGGTATTGCGCCATCCCCCTCTCATTAGCTTTAACGAAGGATGCGGCCACCCCTTCCGACTACTGTGAGCTCCACGAAAGTGGAGCCGTTGTGATTCGTCGGAGAGAAGTTGACAGTGATTCCGCCTATGTCGTAGTTCGCGAGCGTCTCCATGGCGCCGATGAACCGTTCCCGCGTCAGCTGAGGGCCTGCCCTGCGCAGGCCTTCCGCCAGCACCTTCGCCGCGACGAACCCCTCCAAGCTCGCGTGACCGAGGTTCTTCGTGCCGCGTCGGGCCATCGCTTTCTGGTATTCGGAGACGATCTGCACAGTTGCCGAGGTAGGCAGGGGGACGACTTGCGCGACGCCGACGCCATGCGCATCGACACCCAGTTCTTGCACCAGCTCGTCGGCGCCGATGACCGACAAGCCGACGAACTGCGGATTGAGATTGGCTTTCTTGGTGTCTCGAATGAAAGCGGCAGCAACCTTCGGCGGGCCGAAGATGACGACGGCCTGCGTCTCGTGCTTCGCGAGCAATGCCACGAGCTGCGCGAAAACCATGCTGTTTCGCTCGTATGACACCGCGGGGGCGGGCCGCAGCTCTTTCTTTTTGAGCGCCTGCTCGGCCGTCGCAAGCGCCTTCTTACCCACCGCGTCGTCCGGATGGAACACCGCGATCCGGGTCATGCCGACGGTGGTCAGGTAATCGATCAGATAGCCCATTTCGTCGGAGAAGCTCGCGCGAACGTTGAATACATATCTGTTGAACGGCTCGCGCAGCGCCGCGTTTCCGTTCAGCGCGCCGACGAAGGGCACCTTGGCCGTGGTGATGATGGGAAGCGCCGCGTTGGACGCAGGTCCGCCGACGTACCCGAACAAAGCAAAAGCCTTCGTTTTCCCGATGAGGGTTCGCGTGTTCTCTGCGGCCTTCTCGGCCTGGAAGCCGTCGTCGATCGACTCAAGGACGATCTTCCTCCCGCGCACTCCACCCTTCAGGTTAATATTCTCGAAGTACGCGAGCGCTCCCTCCCGCGCTGCGTTACCGACCGTCGCAGCCGGCCCGGTCAGAGGCGCTGACTGGCCGATGAGAATCGTGTCCTTGCTGACACCGTCCTCCGCTTTGCCGAGACCGGGCAGCGCGAGAAGACTCGCGAATCAATTGGTGGGTTCTTGAATTGACGCGGGTTCCAGACGGGTTATGACGGGATTTCAAGATCGTGCTTCCCTTATACTGTACAGGATCAAGCGAAGATCAAGGCGGCCTAGGATGGAAGTCTGCCGGGGATCGGGGGGGAGGTCAAGGGCCGATTCAGCCACCCTCATAGGAGGGGGGGGTAACCGTCATGGTCGAGCACCAGGCCAGCTGCATGATGTGCTCGCGTTGAGCCTCCTTCGGTCAGGGAAAAGTGAGTCTGGCAATTGACCTCTACCCTACACCTCCGGAGGGCCCAACGTCATAAGCCAAGAGTGACATCAAGACCTGTTAATTACGGCGTAGCGCCGCGCAGCGGCTGCACTTCTGGATTCCCGAACTTCGGTGCCGGCAACGGTGCGAGCACCCGAATCCGATTCAACTGCGTATCGGCGGTCTGGTTCGGCAACAGTTGGAGATATTTCACCACCACCTCGGTGCCGTCCATCGGGCTACCGTCGTCGTCCTTGAGAATCGTGATGTTCGACGGCACACCGCCGGGCGCAGTACAACCGGGGATGGGGATTACGTTGATGAGACACGGATCGCTGGCATACCAGTATGAGGCGTAGGTATAGTTGCCGGTGAGATTGATCGGCACGCCGTTCACTTGGATGTTCGATGCCCGCTGGCCGTTCGGCTTGTACACATCCACATCCATGGTGACGCCGCTGAAGTTGAAGAGCCAGCCGCCGGTCCAGGCGGCCACGTTGGGATCGAGCGATCCGCTGGCCGCGTTCTCGATCTGGTTCTTCACTGCCTGACCCCGAACTACACCCTTTGCGATTTGCGGTCCGATCGCAACGTAGTGATAAAGATCCTCCATCTTGATCGCACCGGGCGCCACGTGCGTGCCATAGCGGAAGCCGCGGATCGCGCCGATCTGCGCGCCGGCCACCACGCGGAATGCGTCCGTGAGGAAGTCGTGCGACGAGCCCTCGATCACGCCTGGCATGTCTTCCTGCGAGAAGTTGGAACGGTGCAGCGCCTTCATCGTGTAGCCCACCACGGTGTCGATCGGCCGTTTCAACCGGGACCCGTTAAACGGATTGACGTGTTGCACGAAATCGGGACCGCTGACGAAGGTCTTGCGGACGTTGGCGATGTCCGCCGCGACAGCTTCATCTTCCTCGACGTCATCGGTCACGTTATACGCCTTCCATGTCCACTTCACGACCTTACCATTCTTCACCATGAGCTTGAGCTTGCCCATCATGGTGCCGTCCTGGCCTTCTTCCACGACGATGGTGCCGGTGCTGGTGACAATGGCCTCCTTGGTCTCTTCGTGCATATCAGAGGACAGGATCACGTCGATGCCGGGATTGGCCTCGGATAAACGAATATTGTTCGCCAATCCCAGCTCCGAAATCATCACCACGAGGTCCACTTTTTCAACATTGCGCAAAACCGGCAAAAGCTGCGCCACTTCGGCATCGCCATTGGTAAACCGGAAGCCTTTCGTGACACTGCTGCCCACGACTTGCGGACCGCGATTGGTCGTAAAACCCAGGATACCGACCTTCACGTTGCCGATTTGCTTGATTAGGTAAGGCGGCAACACGCGCTGCCCGCCCTTATCGGGATACGGCGTTGTCGGGTCTTCCGCCGTGGTGGTGTAGTAGGCATTCGCCGCCACCGCATTCCACGGCGCTTGCGGCGCGGGTCCTGCGAACAGCTCCAGGAACCGCTGCGTGCCGTAAACGAAATCCCAGTTGCCCGGCGCGAACGCGTCTATGCCGAACTTGTTCAACACAAGCGCGGATTTTCTTGATGATGGTCGCGATTCGCGCCAAGCCCCCTTCCCTGCTGTTTCCGATCGCGTCGCTGCGCATATTCGGACGCGGAACCAGGTGACCATGAAAATCCCCGGTGTGGATCAACGTCACGATTTTGCCGTCCTCATCGCCGTCATAAGCCTGCACGGGCGTCGCGACGAGCGTTGCGGACAACAGGCACAAGGTTCCAATAGACGTTATGTTCTTCAAAGCCCCTCCCTCATATAGGTACACGTTTTCCCGCGTCCTTGTCTTCCCGGTATCGTGATAAAACCCGGCGGACCGACTACGAGTCTTTATCGTAACAACGAAGCTACACTACGCGACTCGGGAGAGGCGGTCGGTGACAAACTGCCTGGATCGCGCGGGCGATCGAATTCAATTGTGCAACACATGAAAAAAATCACACTAACTACACGATCATGGCCTCTGCTATGGGGTTCGGTCGTCCCTGACACGCGGAACGATCTGGAAGAACACTTCGTCCTGTCGAATCATGCCGAGCTCGTAGCGCGCCCGTTCCTCGATCGCTTCTACCCCCTGCTTCAGGTCGCGCACTTCGGCATCGAGAGCGCTGTTGCGTTGCCGCAGGCGGGAGTTGGCGTCCTTCT
>WNFT01004965.1_pt1 | contig 11622 bp, 12 predicted proteins | sample 5400191 | NCBI WGS metagenome assembly WNFT01 (sample SAMN13153359, study PRJNA577476) | soil metagenome | isolation source: 80 cm saprolite under Madrone tree | place: USA:California | collected 2016-06-14
GCGATCATCGGGAATTTGACGACGGCGCAGATCATGATCGAAGACGGCGCGGGCTTCAAAGGTACGATCGAAATCGACCGGAGCGTGGCGGAGCAGGCGGAGAAGAATGTCGCCGCGCGGGTGGCGGCGGCTGGCGCGGGGTCGAAAAGCATTTAGCGATTCAGAATAGCAGGCCACGATCAACCTGCTGCGTTCGGTGCAGAAGTGGGAGGAAGGGGAAAACTAGAAACTAGAAGGCAGAAATTCGAAAGCAGAAGTTAAAAAGGGATGGCGACGTGAAGTCGCCGCACAGAGACGAAGCGAAGAGGGATTCGAGCCATTGGCCTGCCCCATCCTCTCAACTCACCCACATCTGCTATTCTGGAAAGCCAACAATGATCGCCGGCCGGCCACTGCTGCCGCAGAACGCCGCACGAAAGAGGAACCTCACGCCGTGACTCACGCAACCGTCAGCGCCCGCGCCGCCAAGCGCGTCCACAATTTCAACGCCGGTCCAGGGGCGCTTCCTCTTGCGGTTCTCGAACGCATCCGCGAGGAACTCCTCGACTGGCGCGGCAGCGGCATGTCCGTCATGGAAATGAGCCACCGTTCCCCTGAATTTGAAAGCATCAACGCCGCCGCGGAACAGAAGCTCCGCGATCTTCTTGGAATCCCGGACGACTACGCCGTCATCTTCGTCCAGGGCGGCGGCAGCATGCAGTTCACCATGGCTCCCATGAACCTGTGCCTCCCTGGAAAGCCCGTTGACGTCCTCCACACCGGCGCGTGGACCGCCAAGGCCATCGGAGAATTGAAGAAGGGATTCCTTCACCATATTGCGGCCTCCACGGAACCCGAAAAGTTCGCGCGTCTTCCCCGCCGCGACGAAATGAAATTTTCTCCGGACGCTTCCTACGTCCATATCTGCACCAACAACACCATCGAAGGCACGCAGTGGGCTACCCTTCCAGAAATCGGCCCTCAAACCGGACCAGAAGCCCGCAATGTCCCGCTTGTCGCGGACATGTCTTCCGACATTGCTTCGCGCCCCATCGAGGTGAAAAAGTACGGCGTCATCTTCGCCGGCGCCCAGAAAAATCTAGGCCCCTCGGGCGTCACGGTGGTTATCATCCGCAAAGACCTTGCCGAACGCGCCGACAAAAATCTTCCCACGCTTCTTCAATACCGCACGCATATCAAGGAAAAGTCGCTCTATCACACGCCGCCGGCTTTCGCGGTTTACATCGTTGGCCTGGTCCTCGAATGGATCGAATCCGAAGGCGGAATTCGTGGAATGGAAAAGCGCAATGACGCTAAAGCCAATCTGCTCTACGGCACGATCGAATCCAGCAGCGGCTTCTATTTCTGCCCCATCGAAAAATCCTCGCGCTCAAAAATGAACGTAGTCTTCCGCGTTGCCGGGGGAGCCGGCCGCTCAGCCGCCGCCCAGAACATGGAAACAATTGAAAAGAAGTTCGCTGGCGAAGCCGCCACGGCCGGCCTCGTCGGCACCCCCGGCCACCGCTCCGTCGGCGGCATGCGCGTCTCGCTTTATAACGCCGTCGAGCACGCCGCCGTCGAAGCCCTCACCAGCTTCATGCGCGAATTCCAGCGCGCCCGCGGCTGAAAGGACGGAAAAACTACAGCGCGCAGAAAGTATGATTTTCTTGCGCGCTGTGTCGATCATTCGCTCTTACACCAGGTCGAAGAGCAGGACTTCGGCGTCTTTTACCCCGCTGAGTTCAAGGGATTTTTCCGCGGAAATGGCCGCGCCGTCGCCTTCTTCCAGAGCAGCGCCGTTCAGCTTAACGCTGCCCCGCGCCACCTGCACATAGGCGTGCCGGGCCGGCTTCAATTCATGTCTCACCGTTTCGCCGGCACCAAGCAGCGTCGCGTACAACTCATTGTCCTGGCGGATCTTCACCGAGCCGGCGCGCCCGTCCGGCGAAGCCACCAGCCGCAGCTTCCCGCGCTTTTCGGCTTCGCTGAAGTTTTTCTGGTCGTACGCCGGCTTCAAGCCTTGCTTTTCCGGCAACATCCAGATCTGGTACAAGTGCACCGGTTCCGTTTTCGAGGCGTTGAATTCGCTGTGCGCCACGCCGGTACCCGCACTCATATACTGCACGTCACCCGGCTTGATGACCGAGCCGTTGCCCATGCTGTCTTTGTGTTCCAGGGCGCCTTCCAGCACGTAGGTGACGATTTCCATGTCGCGGTGCGGGTGCTTGGGAAAACCACCGCCGCCCGCGACCCGGTCATCGTTCATCACGCGGAGCGTTCGGAATTGCACATGCTCGGGATCAAAATAGTCTGCAAACGAAAAGCTGAAATGCGAATCCAGCCAACCGTGGTTGGCGTGCCCCCGTTGGTTACTTTTGCGGATATCCATCATGGCCCACCTCCCGGGTCATTCTTGCAAGAAGATAATACTCGTTATAACGACAATTGTCAAGAGGCGTATATTGCCGCGCCGGGCGGCCTCGCACTTCCCTCAACTCTCTGAATTTGTTCACTCTGGAACACTCTTTCGGCCAAGACAACGCCCCTTCGACCAGTTTCCGGCGGCACCTCCTTTGGTGTACAGTGATAAGGAAAGCGCGGCTCTGCGCCGCGGCCTCCGAGGGTTTTTCAATGGATTCCACACTCTCCGCAACGACCACCAGAAAGCAAGAGGGCTCCTCCACGCCCCGCGAAACGCTCACCATCACCGACAATCGCACCGGCAAGAGCTATGAGGTGCCCATCACGCACGACACCATCCGCGCGGCGGACTTGCGCCAGATCAAAGTCGACCCCAAAGAATTCGGCATGATGAGCTACGACCCAGCCTTCAACAACACCGCCTCCTGCATCAGCAGGATCACTTATATCGACGGCGACGTGGGCATCCTGCGCCACCGCGGCTATCCCATCGAGGACCTCGCGGAGAAGAGCACTTATCTGGAGACCGCCTACCTCCTGTTGAACGGCGAACTTCCAACCGCCACGCAACTCAAGGATTGGACCTACAACGTCACGCACCACACTTATATTCACGAGAGCATCAAGAAATTCCTCGACGGGTTCCATTACGACGCCCACCCCATGGGTATGACCATCTCTACGATCGCGGCGCTCTCGACCTTCTATCACGATGCCAAAGACATCTTCAGCGCGGAGTCTCGCAAGAAGCAGACTTACCGGCTGATCGGCAAAATGCCGACGATCGCTGCGTTTTCCTACCGTCACACGCTGGGCATGCCGTTCGTCTATCCGGACAATGATCTGAGCTATCCCGGCAACTTCCTGAACATGCTGTTCCGCACATCGGAAGCGAAATACCGGCCGAACCCCACACTGGAGCGCGCGCTGGATGTTCTCTTTATCCTCCATGCGGACCACGAGCAGAATTGTTCCACCAACACCATTCGCGGCGTCGGCAGCTCGCATGTGGATCCCTATTCGGCGACTTCCGCGGCCATCGCCGCGCTCTATGGCCCGCTCCACGGCGGCGCCAACGAAGAAGTCCTGCACATGCTGAAGGAGATCGGCTCGGTTCAAAAAGTTCCGGATTTCATCAAGCGCGTCAAAGCCGGCGAAGTGAAGCTCATGGGCTTCGGTCATCGCGTTTACAAAAATTACGATCCGCGCGCCCGCATCATCAAAGGTATTGCTTACGAAGTTTTCGATTTGATGGGCAAGAATCCGCTTCTCGAAATAGCCTTGGAATGCGAACGGATCGCCCTCGAAGACGAATACTTCGTCAAGCGCAAGCTGTATCCCAACGTAGATTTCTACACCGGCCTGATTTATCAATCGATGGGTTTCCCCATGACCATGTTTCCCGTGCTGTTCGCGATTCCGCGCACTTCCGGCTGGATCGCACAGTGGGAAGAGATGCTCCTCGATCCCGAGCAGAAAATTGCGCGGCCCCGCCAGATCTACCTTGGCCACGACACGCGCCATTACGTTCCTATCGATCAGCGCGGGTAGGAAACACGGTGTCCAATTTGCATACCGCATCCAGAGATGCGCTCGACATTCTTGTTCCGCCGGGTATAGTTATTTTATTGAGAGGTGGTATGGCTCAAGTGCCGAGTACACCCATCCATACGGGCGCCAAGCGCCGCAGCCAGCGCGTGCTGATGCAAGTCGGCATCCGCATACGCGGGAAAGACGCGCAGGGTAAGGAGTTCGAGGAACTCACGCAAACTCTGGCCATTAACGCCCACGGAGCTCTGGTTTTGCTTACCGCTCGTCTTATCAGCGGCGCCGTGGTTCATATGAGGCATAACAAAACAGAAGAAGAAGAGGAGTGCCACGTGGCGTTCCTCGGCCCGGTGCGCGGCGGCAAAGCCGAGATTGGTTTGGAGTTTTCAAAGCCATGCCCCATATTCTGGCGGGTTGCCTTTCCTCCCGAAGACTGGACACCGAAGAATCCCGAAGCGCGCACGATTTCCACGCAGCGCACGGTCAAGTAGCTCGCCTTGCGATTCACCGATTCCCCATCTTGTAAACTCTGTTTTAAGGGACTTTTCTGCGGCTGGTGAAATTGAGAGCATTCCGCGAGGAAATGACTCAGCCCGGGGACCCCTTTTTTCCTATCATTGCCGCCAGCAGCCATTTCCTCAACACCATCAGGTAATAGGGCTTAGTCTCGCGAAACATGAGCCCCATGCCCAGTTCGGGCTGGCAATAGATAACGCTCGCCTCTGCTTCAAAGAACTCGGTCGCGGTGAAAAGTTTTATCGACAGGGACGTACCAATCGGATAATGGTTTTCCGTGTCCACATAGCAACCGTTTAAGCTGAGTTCCTTGACGCGCGCCGTCCTCTTGTCTTCGGACGTGCCTTCGCGCATTTCAATGGATCCAACGAACGGATACCGGGGACTGCGGCGCCGATCCTGTTCCATGGGACTCCTGGAAAGAAGCGCGACGATTCTACTCCGGCATTCCCAAATTCTCTCAAGATATCGCATTCGAATTGTTCGACTAGCTATGACTTAACTGAGACTTTTTCCAGATTCTCAGCGTATTGCCCCGGAGAGCCGCGTCCGAAATGGAAATCGAATCCACTAATAACGGTGACGGGGTCTGGCGCGACAGCAGATGGCTGGTTCTCGTCGAATTTGCCCTCGTGGTCGGCATCTACGTTGGCCGCCAACATCACATCCTGAAGGTTAGCGCCACGCCGTATCTCTTCCTACTAGCATGGATTTCGCTTCGTCTTCGGGGGATCCAATGGAAACAGATCGGCTTCACCCGGTATCGCACCTGGGCGACGACGCTTGTGCTTGGCGTCTCCTATGGCGTTGGTCTTGAGCTCTTCGACCTGTTCGGGAAGCAGCCGTTTCTCACCCGGCTCCTCGGAAAGCCGCCCGATCTCTCGAGTTTCACTGCTGCCAGAGGAAACCTCAAATTCGCCCTGGCCATGATCGCCCTCATCTGGGTCCTGGCGGCCTTTGGAGAAGAGCTCGTCTACCGTGGCTACCTGATGAATCGCGTTGCAGATCTCGGGCGCGGCACACGCACTGCGTGGATCGTGAGTTTATTCCTGATTGGCGCCCTGTTCGGCTTCGCTCATTACCAGCAGGGCCTCACCGGCATCATCGAGGAGGGTTCCGACGGGCTGGTTTTGGGATTGATGTATCTTGGCTATCGCCGCAACCTCGCCATTCCCATTGTCGCCCACGGAGTCTGCAATACCATCGACATCGCCCTACTGTTCTTGGGCAAGTATCCCGGCCTGTAGGGCGCGTCCCGCTTCTTCACGCTCGACTTAATCTCCGCAGGCGTATTCCGCAAAGGCGGCGAGTGGAACTCGAAGCTGGCGTTTGCGTTCCTCGCGGCTACGATCCATCCGAGTAACAGCGGCGGCGGCTTGCCGCTGCTTGGACGGCCGCAATGCGAAGGCCAGTTTTTCCCGGAGCCTCCGGTGAGCGCGGAAGAGCCTCAACCGCACGGCCATCGCCGAAATTCCCATACGCTCGGCAACTTCCTGAGTAGAGTACTGTAAGACGTCCCTCAGCAGGCATACTTGCCGCAGTTCGGGAGCCAGCTGTGCAATCGCGTCCGCCATCAGCTTCCGCATTTCTCGACGTGCAAAACGCTCCTCGGGATTGTCTTCGCAAGCCGCCACGTTGCTTCCCAGGGTATCGTCGCCCGCGCCGCTGGGCTCTTCGAGTGAAAAGACTTTTCCGTCGCGGCGCTTGCGGAGCACATCGATCGACGCGTTCGCCGCGATGCGCGAGACCCAGGCGTGCAGGTCGTCCCGGTTTTCGCACGGTGATCCGGTAAATTGCTCGAGCCGCGTCATGGTCTTCAAAAACGTATCCTGGCGTACGTCTTCCGCGTCCGCAGGATTGCGCGTCATCCGCAGTGCTCCCAGGTACAAACCTGGCGCGTACGGCAGGATCAACTTGGCTAACGATTCGCGATCGCCCTTTCGCGCCAGTGTGAGCAAACCGGAGCGAGTCGCGCCGTCAAGGCATAAGGAGGTGCTGCACATGGTGCGATAAGAATGGCAGGCCAATCGCCACGCCCATTGCGGACCTAAGTTGCAGAAAATAAAGAGCTAATGGCAATGGGTTGTGTGCGCATCCGAAAGAAGAGTGACCGTTTGTGGGACGCCGCGTGGCGATTCCGGTCACAGTTCGGGAACGCTAAAGGGGGGGCCATGGAATCGCGGTGGATTTAATAAAAAGGTTGATTCTCTTTAGATTTCCTTCCCAGAGAAATATGCCCGATTTCTACTCGGCGATTTGAAGTTTATCGCCTTGCATTTCCCATTCGATGCGCACCAAAAAGTCGTAATGCATACCTTCCGTCTTAAGCCAGCCTTCCAGGTCTTCCCGCGAATTGGCGCGAAACTCGACGAACATTTTTCCTTCGAGCATGTTGACGAGGACTCGTTGTGCATGAGCAAGCCCGCCGGCCTGCATGCGCTGCGCAAGAGCTTCAGCTCCCTGACGCGTCAGGCAAGCGAGTGTGTGCTGAGTGAGATACCGTGGCATGGGGACTCCTAGGAGCGCTTTGGAGTTCAAGTATTTCATACAAGCCGATTGATGTGCACAATCAGGTGGGCAAGAGCAGATGGCGAAGTCATGATGTTGCGAAAAATATGTGCAGGGCCGGACAACGCGAACCAGATCACGCGCATCTCGCTTGACAAGTGTGTTACTCGTTTGGGACGGGGGTGGCTCATGAGGTGGGTCCTGCCAGTGCTGTGTCTCGTAATGTCTTGCAGTTCGAGTCCCGCGCAAGAAAAAACTAATCGGAACACCAAGCCGAAAACAGCGGAAGCCTCGACGGATGCCCGCGAAAACCAGAGCGCAACGACGGCGAAACTGCCGGTGCGGCGCGTCGTGCTGTACAAGAATGGCGTCGGCTATTTCGAACATCTCGGGCGTGTACGTGGGAGCCAAGAAGTCCACGTTGACTTCACCAGCGCACAGTTGAATGACGTGCTGAAGTCATTGACCGTCCTGGATCTCTCAGGCGGTCGCATCACCGGCGTGGATTACAACTCAGAAGCGCCGCTGGCACGAAGACTGGCAACGCTGCGGTTGTCGCTAGGTGAACGGCCCACGACCGCGGAGTTCCTCGGTGCACTGCGCGGAGCGAGATTGGAAGTTCGCAGCGGCAGCGGACCGTTGCTAACGGGAAAACTGCTGAGCGTTGAACGCAAGACGCGCACGGGTGCAGGCTCTGGGTGGACAGTGGAGACTGATGAAATTTCGTTGATTACGGACAGCGGTGAAGTGCGCAGTGTGGATCTCAATGCGTCGACGAGCGTTCGCATCGCCGAGAAAGACTTACAGGTCGAAGTGGGGCGCTACTTGGGGTTGATCGCTTCTTCCCGCGACCAAGATGTCCGCCGCATGACGATCTCAACGACGGGCACGGGCGAACGAAATTTGTACGTAAGCTACATCAGCGAAGTGCCGATTTGGAAGACGACCTACCGCATCGTGCTGCCTTCCAAAGCGGAAAAGAGACCGCTGCTGCAAGGCTGGGCCATCGTGGACAACACCGTGGGCGAGGATTGGGACAGCGTGGAACTCTCGCTGGTGGCCGGAGCGCCGCACTCTTTTATTCAACAACTCTCGGAGCCCTTTTATGGAAGGCGTCCGGTGGTGCCACTGCCGGAGAGCGTGCAACTCTCGCCGCAGACGCATGCCGCCACTCTCATGCGCGGAAACGGACGGCTGAGCGGCGTAGTCTCCGATCCCGCGGGCGCTGCAGTTCCGGGAGCGAATGTCCGGCTCCTGGATGAAAACAACGGCGTGATCGCGCAAACGACGACGGAGAGCACCGGACAATACACCTTCTCTGGAGTATCCGCGGGAAATTACCGTGTCGAAGTGGAGCGCCAGGGCTTCCAGAAAAATGTGATTGCCGGCCTCAACGTCTCGCCGGGCGAAAACCAGTTCAACACTCAACTGCGGCTGGGGTCAAGTACGCAAACTGTGGAGGTGGCGGCAGACGCCGTTAGCTTGCAGACGAGTACGTCTTCTATGGTCGGCACAGCCGGCAAGCTGAGTGCCGTGGCAAATCGTCCGCATTTGGAAAGCAGCTTTGCATCGGGGAGCGGAGGAGGCATGTTTGCGAAGGCACTGCCACCTCCACCGCCGCCCTCACCTCTGAGTCTCGAGGAAGCGCGGGCAATGGGCGAAGCAGCGGCGAGCGGACAAGAGCTGGGCGATCTGTTCGAATACAAATTGAAGGACCGCGTGACGCTCAAGAAGAACCAGTCGGCTCTGGTGCCAATCGCGCAGACCGAGATTGAGGCGGAAAGAGTGTCGCTTTGGAGCGGGACGACAGGATCGGGCCGCCCCTTGCGTGGACTATGGCTTAAGAACACAAGCCCGCTTACGTTCGATGGCGGAAGCTTTAGCGTCCTGGAAAACGAAGTGTTCGCGGGCGAAGGACTGACGGACCCAATCAAACCAGGAGAACGTCGGCTCATTTCGTATGCGACGGACCTCGGGCTCCTGGTAGAAGCGTCAAAGAACAACCAACCGCAGCACGTCACGCGAGTGAAGATTTTGAAAGGCGTACTGACGCAAGTGAGCGAGTTGCATGAGCGGACGCTTTATGTGGCGCGAAATCAAGACGGCGTCACACGCACGCTGGTGATCGAGCATCCAGCGCGGGCGGAGTGGCAACTTGCCAAGGGCGCTAAGGAGCCGGAGGAGAAAGCGCCGGGAGTATACCGTTTTCGTGTCGAAGTTCCATCCAAGGCCACTGCTTCCCTGCCAGTGGAAGAGGTGAGAACACTGGCGACGAGTTACGAGCTTTCGAATCTGAACGAAGATCTGATCGCCATGTTCGTGAAGCAGGGAACGATCACGGGAGAGATGGCGGAAGCGCTCAAGAAAATCACGGCACAGAAGACCGTGGTCGCGAAGCTGGAAGAAGAGATGGAGAACCGCCAGAAAGACATCGACCGGATCGTTGAGGATCAGGGACGGCTGCGCGAGAACATGAAGGCGCTTCGCGGCAGCGCGGAGGAGAAAGCTTTGCTGCAACGCTATACCAGGCAACTGGACGAGCAGGAGACTCAACTCGACACACTGCGAAAAAAAATCCAGGACACCGAAGCACAACGAGATAAGGCCAACAACGCACTGGAAAAAATGATCGACGAACTGCAACTCGAAGCAACAATGTAAGCGAAAAACCTCGACAATAAGCACCTGTACGATTTGACAGGTTGGCGGTGGGGCACATTTTTCGCACGTGACGACTGCGCTTGCCTGACTGGCTCTACACTCAAGATTGAAAGTGGGGATTGCTTCAGGTTCGCGTTGACGCGCAATCCTTCAACGGTGTTCCCCGTGGTAAACGCTGAAGAGGTTTAAGAGGATGAGACGCACACTTGTATTTTTTTCGATTTTTCTGCTCACGCTTGTGGTTGTTCACGGCGTGTCCGCGGCTGCGCAACGCAAGGGTTCGTCCACGCTGAGCGGGGTAGTGCTGGGCCCGGACGACAGGCCGGTGGCACATGCCGCTGTGTCCTACCAATCGTCCGGGGGCGCGGCACCACACGTGGTGCGCACGGACTCACAGGGACATTTCACGATTTCGAAACTGAAAGCAGACAATTACGATCTGCGAGCGTCCGGAAAGGGCGTTTTTTCCGAGTGGGAAAAGAACGTCAACTTGAGGTCCGGGGCCAGGAAAGAAGTGACTTTGCATTTGATCTATGCAAAGGAAATTCCCAAAGCCTACGTAAAGACCAAACCAAAGCAGTAACTGGTGACTCGTCGCTGGATGGGCGCATTAAGCGATGAGCTTCGAGAACCAAATCCTCACTAATACAAACTTCCTACTGGTAGATGAGCTGGGCAAGCTCGTACAGATCCGAATCGGAGACGTCCGAGACGGCGCAATACTCCATCCCTTGACGGCGCCAGTGGCGCCATTGGTATCCCTGCCGGAGACCCGGCGGATGAATCGGCGTATCCGGTTCCTTGGTAGGCATCACAAAAACATTAATGATGTGCTTGCGGCGTGAATAAACCAGCGCCGCGACATTCTGGCCGCCGAGAACATCGAGACGCCCGCCGACCAGCGGAAATCCTTCGTCGGCAAAATCTTTCACCGGGGGAACGAAGGCGAGCTTGCCGTTGAACCACGGCTTGACAGTGTGCTGGTCGGTGGAAGCTACGTCAGTAAGGTGACCGGGCTGGAGAGAGCGCACATGGGCGTCGATGATTTCGGCAACGGTGAAGGGCGTAGTTGAGGCACTATCTATGCCCCGGCGCGGCCAGGCAAACCAAGACACGGACGCAACCAACAGGATGGTGGCGGCCACGGCGAGCCAACGCCAAACGGGAATCCGAATGGCTGCATTAGAGGAGGTAGCCGCATCAAGGTCAGCGCGAATCTTTTTGCGCAGGCCTAAAGGAGCGTTTTCGTAAAGCCCGCTGCGCTGAAGGGACGAGCGCAGCGATTCCTCGGATCCGAGAGAAGTGGCGCATTCGCGGCAGCCTTCGAGGTGCCGCTCAAATTCCGCAGAACGCGTGGCGTCGAGTTCGCCATCCAAATAACCATGGAGGACCGTGCGCGTAAGATCACAGTTCACGGGAGGCCTCCTGCGGACTGGCCTGAGTGAGCGCGCCATGGAGACGCTGGCGAGCCCGGGCTAGAGCAGACATCACCGTGCCAATGGGGATGGCGGTGATGGAAGCAATTTCCTTATAGGAACAACCTTCCAGCTCGCGGAGGACCAGCACCTCGCGGAAGCGGGGGGGCAGCGTTTCGAGGGCGCGTGTGAGGCGCTCGCGGTTCGCTCCGGCAATGGCCAAGGCCTCGGGAGAGACGCTGGGCTGGGGATGCAATTCCTCGTCAAATTCGGTCATTAGTTCCACAGGGCGATTCTTCTCCAACCAGGTATAGCAGGTATTGCGCACAATCTGCAAAAGCCAGGCGCGCGCGTCGCCACCGTGGAAGCCGCGGAAAAAGCGGTAGGCACGGAGCATGGCCTCCTGGGCGACGTCTTCTGAATCGGCGCGACTTCTCAGAAGCCAGCGCGCCAAATTGAAGGCGGCGTCGAGGTGTGGCAGAACGAGCTGCTCGAAGCGCGCCCGGTCCTGCTCATCCAACACGTCCGAGCCTTTCCCCTGGTCAGAGCCACTCATGGACAGGAACCGCCTGAA
>WNFT01004966.1_pt1 | contig 11622 bp, 11 predicted proteins | sample 5400191 | NCBI WGS metagenome assembly WNFT01 (sample SAMN13153359, study PRJNA577476) | soil metagenome | isolation source: 80 cm saprolite under Madrone tree | place: USA:California | collected 2016-06-14
CCGACGACACCGCTCGTCACGCCGCGGAGGAACTCCTTCACTCCAGGGCGGGACGTGAGCCACTCCATGTGGCGGGCGGCGCCCAGCACGAGGATGAACGAGGGGAGGAAGAGCCAGAACGTCGCCCCGAGGGCGCCCAACCAGGGAACGCCGCGCCCGTTGCCGGCGAGGTAGCCGACGAAGATCCCGATGGAGATCAGCGGACCCGGCGTAGTCTCGCCGAGAGCGAGCGCATCGATCATCTCGCGATCGGTGATCCAGCCATATCCCGCCACGGCGCCCTCCCGGATGTAGGGGAGGACCGCGTAGGCGCCGCCGAACGAGAACAGGCCCACCTTGAGGAAGAAGGAGCAGATGTCGAACAGCCGCCGGCTGGCGGACTCGGCCGCGTCTGCGCGCCCGGGAAGCAGCAGCGCCAGCGCCGCCATGGCCGGTGCGAACCGCCGCCATCCCACGTAGGCGAATCCGGACCCGAGCAGGACCAGCAGGAAGGGCATGTGCCCGAAGAAAAACGCGACGAACGCCGCGAGCGCGAGCACGACGGAGAGGGTGTCTTTCAATGTAGCGCGCGAGATGCGCACCAGCGCGGCGAGGAGCAGGGCGAGGCCGACCGGCCGGAATCCCCAGAGGACGCCGAGGACCTCCGGCCTCTTGCCGAAGTTCACGTAGATCCACGCCAGCGCGGTGAGCGTGATGAAACCGGGGAGGATGAAGAGAAATCCGTCCAGCGCGCCGCCGGCATAGCCGCCCTTCTTGTATCCGATGTAGATCGCGAGCTGCAGCGCTTCCGGGCCGGGCAGGACATGGCAGAAGTTCAGCGCGCGGACGAACTCCTCCTCGTCGATCCACTTCTGCCGCTCGACGACCTGCAGGTGCATCAGGCCGATCTGACCGACCGGCCCGCCGAATGCGAGCCAGCCCAGCTTGAGGAAGTACCAGAAGATCTCCCTCATCGTCGGGTTCAAATGCGACGGCCTCGGGGAAAGGCCGCTACGATACTCGCACTCGCGCAGGAAACGAGAAGTGATTGCCGTTGACGACGCCGACGGATGGCTCGTTGTGCGCCGGAGGCTCTCCTGCTAGTAGCCGCCGGATTCATCAGGAGAGGTGTCGATGCGGCCGATTCTGTTGGCAGTCCTGAGCCTGGTCCTCGCGCGCTGCGGTGGCGATGAGGGAGCACCCTGGAGGCAGCTCGCGGCAAAGTGCGCAACGCCGCGCAGCGGCACCGACCCGTTCACGAACAAGGCGTACCCCGACCAGAAGGGGAGCCTCGACGACGAGAAGAAGTGGCTGCGGGCGTGGACCGACGACACGTATCTCTGGTACAGCGAAGTGCCCGCGGTCGATCCCGCCGGGTACCCGACTGCCCTCGCCTACTTCGATGCGCTGAAGACGTCCGTCGTGACGGCGTCCGGGAAACCGAAGGACCAGTTTCATTTCACCTACGACACGGCCCAGTGGGAGCAGTTGTCGCAAGCGAGCGTCGAGGTCGGGTACGGGATCACTCTTGCCGCGCTATCGCGCAAGGTACCCCGACAGTACATCATCGCTTATGTCGAGCCCAACTCGCCGGCCGATACCAAGGTGGCGCGCGGCGCGCAGATCATGAAAGTGGATGGTGCGGACCTCGTCAGTGCGACCGATGCGGCGTCGATCAACACGCTCAACGCGGGCCTCTTTCCTGCCACGGTTGGCGAATCGCACACGTTCGACGTTCTCGACTACGGCATGACAACGACGCGGCAGGTGACGCTGATCTCCGCGAGCGTGACCAGCGCCCCCGTTCCCCCGACGCTGGTTCATACCATCACCACAACCACGGGTCCGGTCGGATACATCCTCTTCAACGATCACACCCAGCCAGCCGAGAAGGGGCTGAGCGACGCCGTCAACCAGCTCAAAGCGGCCAATGTGACGGACCTCGTGCTCGACATCCGGTACAACGGCGGAGGCTATCTCGATATCGCCGGCGAGCTGGCATACATGATCGCTGGGGCGGGCAAGACCGCCGGACGGACGTTCGAACGACAGCAGTTCAACGACAAACATCCGATGTTCGATCCGGTGACGGGCCAGGCCATCGCACCGGCGCCCTTCTTCAACACGGCCCTGGGATTTTCGCTGAATCCGGGTACGCCGCTACCTTCGCTAGGGCTCAGCCGCGTCTATGTGCTGACCGGACCCGGGACCTGCTCCGCCAGCGAAGCGATATTGAACGGCCTTGCGGGAGTCAACGTCCAGGTCTTCCAGATCGGCGCCACCACTTGCGGCAAGCCTTACGGCTTCTACCCCGCGGACAACTGCGGGACGACGTACTTCTCCATCCAATTCCGGGGAGTCAATGCAAAGGGCTACGGCGATTACGCCGACGGCTTCACCCCCGGCGCGACGACGACTGCCGGCTTCCCGGGCTGCAGCGTCTCCGACGACTTCGGGCACGCGCTGGGCGACGCCGCGGAGGCCCGCCTCGCCACCGCTCTGAGCTACCGCGCGTCGGGAAGTTGCAGCGGGGCAGCGATGACGCGCGCTCTGGTGTCGGGTGGGCTGCACGGCGACGGCGAGATCCTCAAACCCATCTGGCGGCAGAACCGGATCTTCCGACCGTAGAGCGCTTCACTCCATGTCGATGGTCTGGAAGTTCCCGCTCGCGTCCAGCACGGTGCCCCAGACCTTGTGCGACGCCTGGTGCTCGCTCATCCCGAAACCCATGGTGGCCCCGACTCCGAGATCGACCGCGCGCAGTTCCTCCAGCGCGTCGACCAACGTCTCCGTCGTGAAGTCCCGGCCCGCGCGCTTCAGCCCCTCGATGAGGAGGCGCGCCGCCAGGTATCCCTCGAGCGAGACGAAGTCGGGCTTTTCGCCCAGCGAGTACTTCGGGAGCAGCTCCTGGTAGCGCAAGACGGCAGTCGCCTTGCTCTGCGGCAACGGCACCACCTGGGTGACGATCACGCCTTCGGCCAGGTTGCCGCCATAGCTCATCAGCTCGTCAGAGAGCGCCTGGCTGCCCACGAAGGAAACGTTGCTAAAGACGATGTCCGGCCGCTCGGCTTTCACCTTCTCGATGAACTTGGCGGCCGCCTTGTACGTCGCCACCATCACCACCGCGCGCACCGGATGCCGGCTCCGCAGAAGCGTGCTCACGGCCTCGATCACGTCGACGGTGTTCCGCTTGTAACCGACGCGCAGCACCCGTTCCGGGTTGCGGTTGTACTTGCGCAGCATCTTCGCCACGCCGTTTAAGCCGGCATCGCCGTAGCCGTCCTGCTGGGCGAAGACCGCGATCTCGTCGACCGCGACCCGCCGGACAGTCACCAGATATTTCACCGTCGCGGCCGTCTCCTCCGCATAGCTTGCCCGGTAGTTGAAGACGTACCGATCGGGCGGGTCGCGCCGCAGGAGGCCGGCGCCGGTGAACGGGCCGAAGAAGAGCATCTTCCTCTCCAGCGTGAACGGCACCGCCACCTCGGCAGTGGGCGTCCCGACGTTGCCGATGAAACCGAACACGTTGCGGCTCTCCGCCAGCTCCTTCATCACCGACCGGGTGCGGTCGGGCTCGTAGCCGTCGTCGAGAGCGACGAGGCGCAGCTTGCGGCCGTTCACTCCGCCGGCATCGTTCGCGGTCGCGAAGGCGAGATCGATGCCCGTCTTCATGCCCCGGCCGAGCTCCTTGGCCGGTCCGGAGAATGGCGCAGCCATGCCGAAGACGATCTCGGAGTCCGTCACGCCCTGGACGGTTGGCCGCGCGCGTACCTCGGCCTGGCGCTGCGCCGCGAGCGCCGCCTGCCTGGCGGTGGCCGCCGCCGCTTCCTGCTGCGAACGCCACCACAGCGCTCCGCCCACCGCCGCAGCGGCGATGGCCGCGCTGGCGAGGATGATGGGGATGGAGGAGCGGCGCTGCGGAGACGGCGGTGGCTGCTTCTTGGGAATCACGATTTTCTCCGGCCCCGCGGCGGTCGCACCGGCGCCTTTCCCCGCGCCGTTCTGTGCTTCGTCGTCCGACACCATCTCGTCGAGGAGCAGCTTGCTGCACGATTCCCAGATGGTGCGTTTCTTGGCGCTGACGTTCAGCTCGACGTGGAACTCGCCCTCGCGCAGGCGCATCGCGCGGCGGACGGCGTCGATGCCGCCCATCTCGCCGAAGCGCGCGTCGATGATCTCCCCATTCTCCATGAACACGACCACGTCGTGCTCGGGACCAGCCGGCGAAACGACGGTGAGGGCGGCCGTCTGCCGGCTGATGTTGTAGAACTGAATCAAGTCGGTGAACGAGGTCTCCGACAGATTTCCGCTCAGCGCCACGCATCGAGCGTACGACGAGCGCGAGACGAGTCGAAATTCCCGAACGCCGGCAATGTCGCCCATGGCCGGCGCGAGTGGGCCGCTGTAGGAAACCGCCCTACCGGCGGTAGGGCAGCAGGCGCTGCAACTTCTCCTGCGCGTCCGCAGCAAATCCCAGCGTCAGCTCTCCGTCCGCCTCGATGATGGGGCGGCGCACTCGCGCGCCGTCTTCCGCCAGCCAGGCGATCAGCTTCTCTCCGGAAAGCCCTTCCGCTTCCGCCCGGCGCTTGGGCGCGATGAGCTGATCGGCGCCACCGGCCTTCTTCGCCAGCGCGCGGAGCTCATCCGCGGTGAGCGGCTGCTTGATCAGGTTGCGTTCCTCGACGGCCAGCTTCTTTCGCGCGAGAAACTCCCGCGCCTTCATGCAGCCGGTTCAACCGGGTTTGCCGTAGAAGCGGATCATGCGGGCGAGTGTACCTCAGCGTACGTGGTGTCTGCGTTTCGGCCGGCGGTCCGTTGACAGATGCGCCCGGCCACGCTGAAGGGACCGGATGCCCGACCTCTCCCGCCGTTCCGTCCTCGAGGGCGCCCTTGCCGGCGCCGCCTCCCTTGCCCTCCCGTCCCTCGCCCGCGTTGACCTCGCGCCCATCTACGAGCAGATCGCACGGAACCACGAGCAATCCGTCCGGCGCATCCAGCAGTGGATCCACCAGCCCAGCATCGCCGCGGAGAACGTCGGCGGCGAGGAAGGCGTGCAGCTGATGATCGAGCTGCTCCGCGACGCCGGGTTTCAGCGCGCGGATCGCGTCGATACCGACGGGAAACCGGGAGTCTTCGCCCTCCTCGATGCCGGCGCGCCGAAGACCTTCGGGCTGTACTTCATGTACGACGTGAAGCAGGTCGATCCCAGCGAGTGGTCCTCGCCGCCCTGGGAGGGGCGCCTGGTGGACAAGCCCGGATTGGGCAAGGCCATCGTCGGGCGCGGCGCGGTGAACCAGAAAGGGCCGGAGGGCGCGTTTCTGGCGGCGCTCCAGGCGATTCGCGACGGCGGCCGCAAGGTCCCCGTCAACCTCGTCCTGGTCGCCGAGGGAGAAGAGGAGATCGGCTCGCCGCACTTCCCGCAGTTGGTGCGCCGGCCGGAAGTGATGCGGGCGCTCGCGAAGTGCGTCGGCATCACGATGCCGTCCGCATCGCAGGAGCCCGCAGGCGAGGTGACGATCCACCTGGGTGCCAAGGGGGTGATCGAGTGCGAGCTGGTGGCCAGCGGCGAGAAATGGGGCCGGGGGCCCGCGAAGGACGTCCACTCTTCGCTGCGGGCCTCGGTGGACAGCCCCGCGTTCCATCTGGTCAAGGCGCTCGACTGCCTGGTGTCGCCGGACGGCGTCGATCCCGCGATCGATGGTTGGTTCGAGCGCGTCCGGCCGCTGTCGCCGGCGGAGCAGAAGATGATCGATGTGGCCTCCCACCGCCTGGACGAGCAGGCCCTGAAGAAGCAGTACGGAGTGCGCCGCTGGGTGCGAGACCTCCCGTTCCGCGAGGCATGGATGCGCCTCGCCGCGCAGCCCACCGTGAACATCGAGGGCCTGGTGGGCGGTTACACGGGCCCCGGGGGAAAAACCGTTCTGCCGCACAGGGCGGTCGCGAAGCTCGATCTTCGCCTGGTGCCGGAGATGACGGTGGACGACTGTCTCAAGAAGCTGCGGGCCCACCTCGACAAGCGGGGATTCGCCGACGTCGAGATCAACGTGGGCGGCGCATATCCCCCGAACACGACGGCGGCCGACGCTCCAGTGATCCGGGCCGAGGTGGCGACGTACCGCAAGTACGGGATCGACCCACTGCTCTGGCCGAGGCTGGGCGGATCATGGCCCGGCTACCTGTTCACGGAGCCGCCGCTGCGTCTCGGAGCGGGCCACTTCGGGATGGGACACGGGGCCGGCGCTCATGCGCCCGACGAGTACTACCTGGTCGAGAGCACCAACCCGAAGATCCAGGGCCTGGACGGCGCCGTGCGGTCGTTCGTCGACTACTTGTACGAGATCGCGTCCTGACCCTCCAGGCCGCGGACGACGAGCTTGTACGGGCAGCGACGGATGGCCTGTGCGAGGACGGCAAATCCCGGCTGCTCGACGCGTTTCACGTCGCTGAAGTCGAGGGAGAAGTCGCCCATGCTCTGGCCGATCAGACGCGCAACCGCGGCGGCGCCTTCGCCGTCCAGCTCGCCGCCGAGGCGGAGGACGACGCGGCCGTCTTCGATCGATGAAACCATCTGCAGCATGCGGTCTCCTTATGCGGGGCTGGGGAATAGTCCCAATACGTAGCCCTCGCAACTGTTCGAATGGCGATGCCGCTCGTGCTGCGTTTCGCCGCGGGCTCGGCTGGCGGCTCTATCCGAAGAGGATCGAACGCATCGAGAGCGAACCCATGTCGAAGCCGGACAGGGGAAACTCGACGCCATCGCGGTCGTCCGCCGCGCCTGCCGCATAGAGCAGCGGGTAGTAATGGTCCGGCGTCGGATGCGAAACGCGGCCGGCATCCGATTCTGCCAGCCTCGCCAGCGCGGCGCCGTCGTGTCGGCTCGCGGCCTGGGCCACGTCAGCGTCGAACGCCTCCGCCCACGCAGGAGTCGCGGTCTCTCCACGCTGCCAGCTGGCGAACGCGTGGCGCAGATTGTGAGTCACGTTGCCGCTGCCCAGGATGAGCACACCCTCCTCGCGCAGCGGCGCAAGGGCCTGTCCGATGGCGAGATGCCCCGCCGGCGGAAGGCGGCCATCGATGCTGAGCTGGACTACCGGCAGGTCCGCGTTCGGGCGCATGTGCTTGAGGACCGTCCAGGTACCATGGTCGAGCCCCCAGTCCGTCCGCAGCGAAGCGTCCCTGCCGACCAGCTTCGAGACTTGCCTCGCCAGATCCACGCTGCCGGGTGCTGGATAGCGCTGCTCATAGAGCTCGGCTGGGAACCCGCCGAAGTCGTGGATGGTGCGCGGGTGCTCGTCGCCGGTCACGAACGTCCCTGGGACGTACCAGTGCGCGGAGATGCTCAGGATGGCCTTCGGCTCCGGGAGCATCCGGCCGAGCTTCTGGAAGCCGCGGCTCCACTCGTTGTCGTCGATGGCATTCATCGGCGATCCATGGCCGACGAACAGGACAGGCATTCGCTGCATGACCTGGATTCAGATGCCGCCGGCGCAGGGACGCTTCCCGAGGCCCGTGTGGCTAGAGCGTCCGGTGGTGTTTACAGATGACCCGATGCCAGGCTTGCCACCCCGCGTCTTTCTCCTCTCACCGGCGCGCGCCGGCGGCGAACGGATGGGACTGCTCCTCAATCCGCGCGCCGCTTTCGCGCTCGCCTCGGAGTTCCAGCAGAAAGGAGCAGCGGTCGGGGCGCTCTTCGAGTTCGCCAGCGGCCTCTACTTCCGAGGGAAGCTCGCGTATGCGCGCGCCTTCGGGCGGGGGCCGCGCGGCGGATCGGGCGCCCTCGCCATCGTGCCGGGGCGCGGGCTGATGGACGTCGAGCAACGGATCACGGCCGAGGAGCTGCGCGCCATCGGCGAGGTCCCGGTCGACCTGCGTGATGCCCGCTATCGAGAGGCCCTCGTCCGGGACGCGGAGCTGCTCGCGAGCCGGCTCGGCAAGCGCGGAGAGGCGGTGCTGCTCGGAAGCATCGCCACCGGCAAGTACGCGGACGTGCTCCTCGACATCCTCGGAGACCGCCTGCTGTTTCCGCCCTCCTTCGTCGGGCGCGGCGACATGAGCCGCGGCGGGCTTTTGCTGCGCTGCGTGCGTGCCGGGATGGAGCTGCCCTACGCGCCGCTGCGGGGAGCGATCCGCCACGGCCCCCGCCCCCCAAGGCTCCCTCGTTGATTGGGGTTGATTGGGGACACAATACGCAACTCCCCATGCCAAACCGATTGGCACGGGTTGCGTATTGTGTCCCCATATCTACCGGCCGGCTTGGGCGTCGGAGATGGCTGCCGAGAGCAGGGCGCGCGCCGCCGAGAGGTCGCGGTTGCGCAAGGCGGCGCGGGCTGCTTCGATATCGCGCTGCGCCTGGCCCGTGAAAGAGGACTGCGCCTTGTCGAGCTCGGCCTCGATGCTGCTGTTGCCGCCGGCGAGCCGCTGCTGGGCGGTGTAGAGCGCGTCCACCGCGGACTGCACCGATGCGCGCCGCCTCTCGCGCTCCTGTTCCGCCGCCTGCCGCTGCGCTTCCGCGTCGGCGATCTGCTGCCGGAGCTGCTGCACTTCCTGGACGAGCTGTTGGAGCTGTTGCGCATTCTGCTGCGCCTGCGCGCGCTCCTGTTCCAGCGCCTCGAGACGTGTCCGGAGCTGCTGGAGCTCTCGATGCAGATCATCGGGGCCGCCGTCGCGCTGCACAGTCGTACCCGCGTCGGCGGTGGTCGGGTCGGGGCGCAGCCGCCCGGGCGGATCGGTGCCGAGCAGCACCGGTCCGGCGTCCGCCCGCCCGCGCGACCCACGAGGGGGCGGACGCGCCTGGCCGAGCAGGAAGGCGAGCAGCAGCGGCGGGAGCAGCCCGAGCAGTCTCACGAGCGGAATCTAGAACAGATCCTTGGACCCGGCTGGCACGATTTCGCGCCCAAGGGCCGCCTCAGCTCAGCGACGGATCAGGCGCCGGAGAGCCCGTGGCCGGAGCATCGAGCAAGAGCAGCTCGCGAACGCGCTGGTCGTCCGGGCCGCGGTAGCGCAGGTCCTCGAGGGACTCGCGCAGCGGCACGTCGCGGCGCAGCGTCGCAAGCTCCCGATAGAGCAGTACGTCCGCCAAGCGCTCCCGGAGGATGCGCGCCAGCCGATCCGTTCCGCGCACCGATTCCGGCCAATCGCGCCCGTCGAGCGAGATGTTCTCGAGATGCCGGAACCGTGCCAGTAGCGCGGACGCGGTCCGCTCCCCGAACCCAGGCAGCCCGGGAATGCCGTCCGCGTCGTCGCCGGTGAGCGCCAGCAAGTCGGGGATCGACTCCGGCTTCACTCCGCGGCGTTCGAGCAGCGCCTGCTCGTTGACTACGCGCTTGCGGATCACGTCCACCTGCACGATGTGGTCCGCCTCCAGGCATTGCCCGAGGTCTTTGTCCGGCGTGAGGATGCGGACCTGGTCGACCTGTCCGGCGAATCGTGCTGCCGCGGTGGCGAGCGCGTCATCGGCCTCGAACTCCCGCATCGACCAGACGACCGCCCCGATGGCCCGGATGGCCTCCTCCGCGGCGTCGAATTGCGATCGCAGCTCGGGCGGCACGCCTTCGTCCGATTTGTAGTCGGAAAAGAGATCGTTGCGGAACGATCGGATCGGGTTGTCGAAGGCCACCGCCAGGTGCGTGACCTGCTCCGCCGTATTTGCCAGCAGCGCGAGCATCGATTGCGCCATGCCGCGCGTCGCCTTCAGCGGCTGCTTCGGCCGCTTCGAATAGTGTGCGCGGAAGAGCTCGAAGGTACCGTCCACCAGGTGCAAGCGCATGGCCGGAGCATCTCACAGCGGCCCGGCGCCCGGTAGCCTTCCCTACCTCTACGGGAGCGAAAGGGGACACCAAGATCGCGGCGCTCGAGCGCGCGCTGAACGATCTCGAGGACGAACGCGAGATCCTCATGTACCTCCGTCACGAGGCAGGGCACGCGTTCAACTACGCCTACCTGGAGGTGGTGGCATTCGCCACGACGCTGGCGATGAACTACCTGACGCGCGGAGGATTCACGGAGCATTGATGGCGGGAAATCTCAGTGGAGCTGATCGGTCAGATCGTGGAGCTGGCGCTGGCCCGGTACGCGACCTGAAAGACCCCCCGTGTCACCCGGAGGGCGGACGGGATTAAACTGGAGGGCAGACAGGATTAAACTGAGGTGATGGAGCCGGCCCGGTGGATCCTCGAGCTGATGTTCCTGACCGCGTGGTCGGACGGGACGTTCGGGAGCAGCGAGGCGCTGGCCATCCACAAGCTCGTGGCGCAGGTCCCGCTGCTGCGCGAGCTGCGCCAGACCGGCGGCATCGATCTGGCCGCGAAGCGGCGGCTCGAGGAGCGCGGGCTCGAGGCCTGCGTGCGCGAGGCCGCCGCAGCCATCACCGACCGGGCGCAGCGAGAGCTCGCATTTCAAAGCTGCGCGAGGATCAGCGGAGCCGACGGCGCCTTCGGGCCCCAGGAAGCGACCGTTTTGCGCATCCTGCGCGAGGCGTGGCAGTTCTCCGCCGAGGACGAGCAGCGGCTGCTCGTTCTCGCCACCCGCCCTTGACCGACCCGGCGCCGTCTTGCCCGCCCAGCGGCCCAGCACGAATCTCCTGCCGCCCGCTCGGACACGGCGCTAAACGTCGACACCGGTAGGGCGCGAGTGTCCAACCGTCTGCAATTCAACGCAGGCCGCGCGTTTTTCCAGTTCGGTGCTGCACAGGAATTCTGACGCGGTGGAGCATCCGGCGCGCAAACGATCGAGTGTCACTGGACTTCTGCAAGGAGAACACCGTGGGCGAGATGCACGATCCGGCCTTGGCCGACCGCAAGCGGAGGCGGCGAGGAGGGGAAGGGGGCGGCCACGGAATTGGCCACAACGGGCTTTCCGGCGCCGAAGCGCGGCTGCGACATCTGCTGGAAGCGCTGGTGGCCGCAAGGGCTGGCGAGTTCGCGATCCGGCTGCCGTTCACGCGCGGCGCGGGTCTGATGGCGGAGATCGCGCGCACCTTCAACCAGGTGGTCGCGCGCAACGAAGCGCTCACCAGCGAGCTGGTGCGCCTCGAGCGCGTCGTCGGGCGCGAAGGGCGGATGACCGAGCGCGCAACGCTCGGAGAGGTGGCGGGATCCTGGAAGACCTCGATCAACTCGATCAACGCCCTGATCGCCGACCTGGTCCAGCCCACGACCGAAGTGGCGCGCGTGCTCGTGGCGGTGGCCGAGGGGGACCTGACGCAGAAGATGGCGCTGGAGATCGAGGGGCAGCCCGTGAAGGGCGAGTTCCTCCGCATCGGCACCACCGTCAACGCCATGGTCGACCAGCTCAGCTCCTTCGGCGCGGAGGTAACCCGTGTTGCGAAGGAGGTGGGAACCGACGGGAAGCTGGGTGGCCAGGCGGCCGTCCCCGAGGCGAGCGGCATCTGGCGCGACCTGACCGACAACGTCAACACGCTCGCGTCGAATCTGACCACGCAGGTCCGCAATATCGCCGAGGTGACGACCGCGGTGGCGCGAGGGGACCTGTCGCGCAAAATAACCGTCGATGCCCGCGGCGAAGTGCTCGAGCTGAAGAACACCATCAATACGATGGTGGATCAGCTCAACTCCTTTGCCTCCGAGGTCACCCGGGTCGCGCGCGAAGTCGGCACCGAAGGGAAGCTGGGCGGCCAGGCAGAGG
>WNFT01009949.1_pt1 | contig 11619 bp, 8 predicted proteins | sample 5400191 | NCBI WGS metagenome assembly WNFT01 (sample SAMN13153359, study PRJNA577476) | soil metagenome | isolation source: 80 cm saprolite under Madrone tree | place: USA:California | collected 2016-06-14
CGATCAGATTCTTTGTTTCGCCAACTCCATTCCAAACCCCGACGGCGGAACGCATCTGACGGGTTTTCGCACTGCGCTGACGAAAGCGATCAACCAATACGCGCGCTCGAACAGCCTGACTAAAGACAAAGATCCATCCATTTCCGGCGACGATGTTCGGGAAGGTTTGGTTTGCGTGTTGAGCATCAAATTGCCGAATCCACGATTCGAATCACAGACCAAAGTGAAGCTGGTCAACACCGAGATCGACGGCGTGGTGAACTCAGCTGTTTACGACGGTTTAATGACGTACTTCGACCAGAACCCTCCGATTGCACGGCGCATTTTCGATAAAGTGCTCACGGCGGCGCGGGCGCGCGAAGCGGCACGGAAAGCGCGCGAAACCATTCGCAAGGGTGCCCTCACCGGCGGCGGGTTGCCGGGCAAGCTGGCGGATTGTTCGGAGCGCGATCCGGAACTGACCGAGCTTTATATTGTCGAGGGCGATTCTGCAGGCGGCTCGGCCAAACAAGGTCGCGACCGTCGTTACCAGGCGATCCTGCCGATTCGGGGCAAGCTGATCAACGTCGAGAAAGCGCGCATCGATCAATTTCTCAAGAACAACGAGATCCAGTCGATGATCACTGCCATCGGCACTGGCATCGGTAAACCAAAAGAAGATGGGGCAGCGAGCTCGAAAGATGAAGCGAGCTTCGATATTTCGAAATTGCGCTACGGCCGCATCATCATCATGACGGACGCCGACGTGGACGGTTCGCACATTCGTACGCTGTTGTTGACATTTTTTTACCGGCAAATGACCGAGCTGGTGCGGTCCGGCAAAATTTACATCGCGCAACCGCCGCTCTACCAGATCAAGCGCAAGAAGCGCGAGGAATACGTCGAGGACGACGTTGAGCTGAACAAAATTCTGATCAAACTCGGCGCGGAAGATGTGCGCCTGAAGAACCTGGCTGACGAGAAAGAGGTCACGGCGGCACAACTCAAAGACATTCTCGAATCACTCGAGAAGCTGGCGAAGCTGAGCGAGGCCATTCGCCGGCATGGAGGCGAGTTCGAGAGTTTTCTGGCGGAACGCGAATCGAAATCGGGCAAGCTCCCGGCTTACCTGGTCAAAGTTCGCGAAGGAAACGATGAGACCGTCCATTATTTCCACGACGAGAAAGCGGTTCGGCGTTTTCATCAGGAGAACACCGACCTCAATCTTTTCGATACCGACACACAGCAGGAGCTTCTGCCGCTTGATGCGCCGGCGAAGACGAATGGGACCGGACGGCGGCGAGGTAAGCTGGTTGAGTTGCACGAATCCACCACCATTCAGAAGATCATCGCCGAGCTCGCGCGCAAAGGGCTGAAGGTTAATCATTACGCAGCGAGCGATCGACCGATTTTTGAATTGATCGAAGGCGAAGGGGATCGCGCAATTTCTTATCCGCTTTTTTCCATTCCGGAGATCTTGCAAAAGATTTTGGAGATCGGGCGGCGGGGGGTACAGATCAAACGCTTCAAAGGTCTCGGCGAAATGAACGCCAAGGAACTGTTCGAGACCACGATGAACCCGGAAAAGCGCAAATTGCTCAAGGTCGATCTGAATGAAGACAACGCGGTCGACGCCGACAAGATGTTTACGATTTTGATGGGCGACGTGGTCGAACCACGCCGCCAATTCATCGAAGACAACGCCCTAAACGTGCGCAATCTGGATGTATAGAGAATGACGAAGCCCGAATGACGAATGTCGAAGGAAATGTAGCGGCGACGTTGTTCCTCGTTTCGCCATTCGTCATTCGTCATTCGTCATTCGTCATTTTTGCCCTGTGTATAACGCCAACGAAAAAGTAGAGCCGATAAATGTCGCGGAAGAAGTATCGAGATCATTTCTCGATTACTCGATGTCGGTGATTATTTCCCGGGCTTTGCCGGACGCGCGCGATGGGCTCAAGCCATCGCAGCGACGCATCCTTTATGCGATGAACGAGCTCGGGATCATGCCCGGGCGCAAGCATTTGAAGTGCGCCAAAATCGTCGGTGAAACGATGGGTAATTACCACCCGCACGGCGACCAGGCGATTTATCCGACACTCGTGCACATGGCCCAGCCGTGGGCGATGCGCGAAACTCTGATTCAGGGCCAGGGCAACTTCGGCTCGGTCGAAGGCGATCCGCCCGCGTCGATGCGTTACACCGAAGCGCGGCTGGAACATCTCGGCGCCGCGCTGATGACCGACATGGAGAAGGACACGGTCGATTTCGTTCCGAACTACGACGAAACCCGAACCGAGCCGACGGTTTTTCCCAGCGCTTTTCCGAATCTTCTGGTTAACGGCGGCACCGGCATCGCGGTTGGCATGGCCACAAACATTCCGCCGCACAATCTTGGCGAAGTTATTGACGGCATCTGCGCGCAAATCGATGATCCCGATATCACGCTCAACGGTTTGATGGAGTTCGTGAAGGGACCGGACTTTCCGACTGGTTGCGCCATCCTGGGCACGGTTGGCGTTCGCCAATATCTCGAGACCGGACACGGCAGCATGAAAGTGCGCGGCAAAGCCGGCGTGGAAGAACTCAAGGGCAATCGTGAGCAGATTGTGATCACGGAAATTCCCTACAACGTCAATCGCGCGACGCTGGTTGAACGCATCGCCCAACTGGTGAACGACAAAATTCTCTCTGACATCACCGCGATCCGTGACGAGTCGGACGAAAATACGCGGGTGGTAATTGAGCTAAAGCGCGATGGAAATCCGAAGGTCGTGATTATCAATCTCTACAAGCATACGGCGATGGAATCGTCCTTCGCCGTGCACATGCTGGCGATCGATCACGGCCGGCCAAAGTTGTTGCCGCTCAAAGTTGCTAACCAGGCGTATATCGAACACCGACGCGAAGTCGTTCTTCGCCGCACCCGTTTCGAATTACGCAAGGCGGAAGAGCGGGCGGAAACACTGGAAGGCTATCTGATCGCGCTGGCGAACCTGGATGAGTTCATTCGCATCATTCGCGGATCGGCTAATCGCGAAGAAGCGCGCATTAAACTTCTTGCTTTCGATTTTACCAGACGACAAGTCGAACAGATCGGAATTCTCATTCGCAACGAAGCGCGCTTGACGGAAGGGCGCTACGCCTTCAGCGAGCATCAGGCCAACCAGATTCTGGACCTGCGTTTGTATCAACTAACGGGACTTGAACGCGAAAAAATCGTTAACGAATACAAGGAACTGCTCGATGCGATCAAGGATTTGCGCGACATCCTGGCAAAAGAGCAGCGCGTTTTTACCATCATCAAGAAAGAGCTGCGCGAAATTCGGGACAAGTACGCCACTCCCCGGCTGACCCAACTCGTGCCGGACGAAGGTGAGATCGCGATGGAAGATTTGATCCGGAACGAGGGCTGCATCATCAGCATCACCCATGGCGGATTCATCAAACGCACCGCGGTCAGTGCATTCCGGGCGCAGCGACGTGGGGGCAAGGGGGTGATCGGGATGTCAACGCGCGAGGGCGCCACTCAGGAAGAGGAAGGGGATTTTGTGCAGCATCTTTTCACTGCTACAACCCACGATTTTCTGATGTTCTTTACCGAATCGGGACGCGCTTACGTCGAGAAAGTTTACGAAATTCCGGAGATGGGCCGCGCCGCCAAAGGACGTTCCATTGCCAATATTCTCGAGCTGCGCGCGAACGAGAAGATCGCCGCGACCATTCGGGTCCAATCAAAGCGCGCCGGCACTGGCCCAAATGCAGCCGACAATACCTGGGACGAAAACCTGCATATAATTTTCGCGACTCGCTCTGGCATCGTAAAAAAATCGAACCTTTCCGATTACGCCAATGTGCGCAAAGGCGGAATCATCGCCATTCAAATTGAGCCGGACGATTGTTTGATCGACGCGAAACTTACTTCCGGCAACGACGAGCTCGTTCTCATCACCAAAGAAGGGATGAGTCTGCGTTTTCATGAAGAACAGTTGCGTGACCAGGGGCGCAATACCGTTGGGGTGTGGGGAATTCGGCCGGAAAAAAAGGATCACGTTGTTGCCAGCGCGATCGTCAATCCGACGGCGATGCTGCTGGTTGCAGGCGAGAACGGGATCGGAAAACGGACGCCGTTTGATGATTACCGGAAACAATCCCGCGGCGGCAAGGGCATCATCACAATGAAGACAGGAGACAAGACCGGCAATGTCGTGGGGGCGCTCACGGTCACCGATATCGATGAGTTGATGCTGATCACAACCAAAGGCCAGCTCATTCGGACGCGGGTGAAGGAAATACGTGAGACCGGACGCAATGCCATGGGAGTGAAGCTCCTTACTTTGCGCGAAGGCGAGAAATTGCAGGCCATCGCGCCCGTGGTCAGCCAGGCGGAAGAAGAAGCGAAAGCCGAAATCGAGACTCCGGCAAGCTAAGAAAAGAGCGCACACCAACTCGGCGCGCGCGCTCCCCCCGTGAACCTAAGATAGCGACTAGTAACCGGAGCTGCGGGTAGTTGTAGTCTGCTGCGTCGTCGCCGCTGGCTGCGCTACCGTAGTAGTCTCGTGAGTCGTGGTGGTCGTGGTCGTGGCCGGCTCCGAGGCGCACGAACTCAAGCCAAGCATGACAGCCGCTGCGGTAAGAAGGATAAATATTTTCATAGTTTGAATTCCTTTGTTGAGTGTTCGGCGCAAGTGTCGCGGACAGATGTATTTCTCGTGAATTTTTTTCTCCGATTAGGCGACTGGAACTTCGCGCCCCAGCTCGCTCGAGGCGTAAATTCCGTCGATCATCTCCATCAATTCAAATGCCTGCTCGGCATTGTTTATCGCCGGTGCCTGACCGCGGATGGCAGCGGCAAAATTACGCAGCTGCATTTCGAAACTGCTTTCGCGATAACGGGATTCCAGCGGCACAGTCAGGAGTTTTCCTCCTTCGTCTTCGAATAAGGTTAGTGGTTTTAGCCGAAGCGTTCCTTTTGTTCCAAAGAGAATGCAATTATTCGATTCCCGCCCGACCCATTCCGGACCGATCGGCGTATCGTCGGTCAGGTTCGCGGCCCAGCTCGTCTCCAACTCCACGATGGCGTCGTTCGCGAAACGAATAAAAGCGTGGGCTTCGTCTTCGACATCAAATACCGGCACCTCCACCAGGTGCGCGAAATTTCGAAACACCTTCGCGCTGATCGAGACGGGGCGCGGGTTGCCCATTAAGTACCACGCAGTGTCGAGCGCGTGAACTCCAATGTCGATAAGCGCACCACCGCCCGAGCGCTTCTTGTCAGTGAACCACAAGCCAATTCCAGCGGGAATTCCGCGCGAACGGATCCAGGTGGCACGTGCGCGATAAATTTTGCCCAGGCGCCCTTCGGCGATGACGTCCCTGGCGGTGCGAACAGCGGGGGTAAATCGAAACTGGCGTCCAAAAAAATAAATCAATCCGCGTTTTTCCGCCTCATCCCGCAACACTTTCATTTCCGCGGCGTTCATTGTCGGGGGTTTCTCGCAAAACACGTGTTTGCCAGCTTCCAGTGAGGCGAGGGAGGCCGGGAAATGCAAAAAGTTCGGCAAACAAATTATGGCGGCGTCCAGATCGCGATCGCGTAACAATTCCTGATAATCCTCGAACGAGCTTTCCAGTCGGTAAGTCTCGGCAAAACTTCGGAGCCGCTCCGAATTGCTGTCGGCGCAAGAGTGCAATTGGACGTCTGGAATTTCTGCCAGCGCAATCGCATGCTGCTGGCCCGGCCATCCCGTGCCGATGATGCCGAATCTTAGTGCTCTTTTCATTTCATTTCTGTAGCCGCCGCTCTGTGAGCGGCGCTTCCCACAGGGAAGCTGCTACCTCACATCTCGATCTTGCCACGCTGCTTCTTCAGCTCACTCCGTTTTCGTTTCGATTCGAGGATTCGTTTTTTCAATTTGGCCGGACGTGGTGATTTTCGTCGGCGCTCCTTTTCGCGCAAAGCCCGTCTTGCGGCACGATCTTTCGCACGCTCCTGTTCGATCGCGGTCACCAAACGCTGTCGCGCGATTCGACGATTCGTCGCTTGCGAACGCGAATCCTGGACCGTCACGCTCACACCACTCGGCCGATGGCGCAGCGTCACCGCCGTCGAAACTTTATTAACGTGCTGCCCACCCGGGCCGGACGATCGTGCAAACGTTTCTTCCAAATCAGCTTCGTTAAGTTGAAAATCTCGATTCATTCGCCGGCTTGTCTTCCATCTCCAATTTCGATTCGATACGGCATCTCCATTATGAAAGATCGACCGATTGCTGCGCTGCTTGGCATGTTCTGTCTCCTAGTCTTCGCGCCTCTAGCGATTGCGCAAACTTCGCCCACCCCGGAACCCGTGGCCAAGCCGAGTCCTTCGGCCCCTCCCGCGGATTACGATCTGCGTTGGGGAGTAAAGATTCCAATGCGCGACAAAGTCGAATTGAATGCCACGCTTTATCTTCCCAAGTCAGGGAACGCAAGGCCCGGCCGGACTCCGGTCATTTTCACCCTGACGCCTTACATTTCCGACAGTTACCATGCGCGCGCCGCCTATTTCGCCTCGCATGGCTACGCCTTTGCCCTGGTCGATGTGCGCGGACGCGGAAATTCAGCTGGCGACTTCGAGCCGTTCGCTAACGACGCGCGTGATGGTCATGACCTGGTGGAATGGTTTGCGAAACAGCCGTTTTGTGACGGCAACGTCGCGATGTGGGGCGGTTCCTACGCCGGATTTGATCAATGGGCCACGGCCAAGGAATTGCCTCCTCACCTCGCCACGATTGTACCGGCGGCGGCGGCCCATCCGGGATTAGATTTTCCATTCACCAATAACGTTGGCATCTCGTATGACGTGCAATGGTTCACCCACACGAGCGGTCGCGCCAGCCAGCAAAATCTATTCGGCGATTCGACATTCTGGCGCACGAAATTTCTCGACGCTTACAAGCAACACGTTCCCTTCAAAACCCTCGATAGCTTCATCGGTAATCCGTCGGCGAATTTTCAGCGCGTAATCGGACATCCCATGGTCGATGCCTATTACGACGCGATGGTGCCGACGCGCGAGCAGTTTGCAAAAATCACTCTTCCGATTCTCACCATCACCGGCCAGTATGATGGCGACGAGCTAGGCGCGCTCGCGTACTATCGCGATCATCTGGCAAACGCTTCCGCCGAAATACGGGCGAAACACTTTCTGATCATCGGGCCGTGGGACCATGCCGGCACTCGCACACCCACGGATGAAGTGGGTGGAATTAAATTCGGCGGCGCCGCTGTCATCGATCTGAACGATCTGCACCGGCAATGGTACGACTGGACGATGAAATCCGGCCGCAAACCGGAGTTTCTCAAAGATCGCGTAGCCTATTATTTGTTAGCCCCCGGGAATAGCGGAGCAAACGGCGAATGGAAATACGCGGAGGATTTCGAGAAGCTGACCGCAAACCATCACACGTTTTATCTGGACGCCAGCGATGGAGGAGGAAATGGCGTGTTTCGTTCCGGTAATTTAAGCGAAAAACCGGCCGGGACCGGGGCGGACGAATACATCTACGACCCGTTAGATACGCATCGCGGCGAAGAAGTGGAGAATGTGGACAACGAAAAGACGGCCGGAGTCGACCAGCGACGCGCGCTTAACATCGGCAAGGATGGTCTCGTTTATCATAGCGAGCCAGTCTCGAGGGAAACTACGCTGGTGGGGTGTCCAAAATTGACGCTGTGGATCTCCCCTGGTGTGCTTGACACCGATGTCACGGCCGAGCTCGATGAAATTCTTGCCGATGGCACCAGCATCGCGCTTTGGAGCGATGTCCGGCGCCTGCGTTACTGCGAGTCGGTTCGACAGGAAAAGCTGGTCAAGCTGGGCGAAACTGTGCGCTGCGATTTTGACCCCGGTCTTTTCATTGCCCGCAGAATGGCGAAAGGCAGCCGGCTACGTCTTGTAATCAGCGCACCCAACTCGATATATTTCGAGAAAAATTATAACTCTGGCGGCGTAGTGGCGAACGAGACCGCGAAAGATGCCCGCACCGCGCAGATCCGAATTCTGCACCATGCTGAACACGCCAGCGTGCTCGACGTTCCAATCGCGCCGGCTCCTTAGTCTCTCAAAATCGCCGCGATGGCGATGTTTTTATGGATCACTCGCTGCGAAATCTACGTTTTCTTTAGATCTAGAGTTCGCGAATTCAGGTCTGGGGAGCGCACGCGCCCTCGCCTGCTGATTTCGGCGCCTCGCCGAAATCCTTCTTTATTTAACCAAAGAAAGTCGTTGGCGAGGCGCCAACGACAGCACGCGAGGGGCGTGCGCTCCCCGGAAAAGAGGCGTCACAGCGCTGCGCTGCGTGATGAGATGGAGTTTAGGCAGGCGCAATATTTTCGCGGCCATGGCGCAACACCCGCGACATCCAAATTAATTCATCGAGAAATTTTGCCGTCCGTCCGACGAAACGTTCATCGAGCAACTTCCCGTCTTCGCCAAAAATTTTAGCGGGAAGGGACCAGCCGAAACACCGCAAATCCCAACGGCTTTGTGAATGTATTCCTCCAGATTCATGTCGAGGACATGCTTCAACAACCCGGGATAACCATGATTGTACTCCGGCACGACCAGAATTAATCCGTCTGCCCGCGTCACCAGCTCGGAAAACGCCGGGTTCTTCATCTGTTCTCCGGCGTCATCCAACCGCATTGGAATCTTGCAAATATCTACAAATTCGGTTTCTACTCCGGCGCGATTCTTCGTTTCTTCGAAGACGAAACGTGCGGCGTTTTCGCTGCGCCGCCCTTTGCGCGTGGTCCCGAGGATAACGGGAATAAACAGGGATGCCATTGACGGGAGTTTCTGAAAAATCTGAGGCCAAGATCAAGCCGACTTGTGGACTAATTTTCGGAGCCGTCGAGTCGTTTGCTCACGATCAATTTTGCTCGACGCCACATCAAGGACGAGTTCTTCCCATTTTTCGCTATCGGCAGCTGGATCAAATCCGTTTAGACGAAGAAAGACAATCGCAGCCGCCATCGCTGTGCGTTTGTTTCCATCAGAAAACGGATGATTGCGACAAAGAAAAAAAAGGTAAGCGGCGGCGATATCACTGAGATCAACGTAAGGCGACCTTCCTCCGAAGCTGGATTGCGGCGCAAATACTGCCGACGCCAGGAGCGCCTCATCGCGAATTCCACGCAGGCCGCCAAAATGTTTTACCGCTTCGTCATGAATCTCGCGAACAATCTCGATGGTGAGATGGAAGCAGTCGTCCGGCGTTGCCTTCACGCCAGTTTCCGCAGCGTTCTGCGATAATCTTTCATCACTTTTTTGATAGCCCCTTTGACTTCCTTTTTCGAGGGCCCTTTGCGGATTGGCATCAACATGATTGCACCGCTGTCGTTTATGATCGTGACGTCGAGTTGATCGCCCACCTTCACTCGCGCCAGATCCATCAAAGCCGCGTCAAAAATGATTCCCTGGGAATTGCCGATCTTGGAGATGGTCTTGGTCACGCTGTAATACTATGTTTTACGGCGTTGTTCTGCAAGGACGAAAACGTAGTCCGGAGATTGCCGATGGCCGGACTCGAACCGGCACGGGCCGTTTAAAGCCCAACGGATTTTAAGTCCGTTGCGTCTGCCATTTCGCCACATCGGCGTGCCGGCGAATCTTACTCACGGGTTCGCCCAGACCAAGCGGTTTTCGGCTGCGTCGCCTGGAGCACCAGCAAGATAAGAGTCTTAACCGCCAAAAGACGCCAAATTTTCACGAAAGAATTGCTGCCTGCTCCAACCACAGTTTCGCGGATTTGGCGTGTTTCGCGGATCAGACTCTTTGTTTGGTTGTCATCTGAGAACGTCGCCCCCGGCGAAACAAATTTCTTGCGCGCCCGAGGCTTGCGCTAGTCTTTCCCGAGTGACTACTGCCAACAAAATCACGCTCGTCCGGATTGCGATGATTCCAGTCTTCGTGGCGCTCGCGATTTACTATGGCGAAAGCGTCCGGCGCGGTGCCCCGCTGGAATGGCAGCGTTTTGCTGCCATCATCGTCTTTCTTCTCGCAGCGGCGAGCGACGGTCTTGATGGATATGTCGCCCGTCGCTATAATCAGCGCAGCCGGTTAGGCGTTATTCTCGACCCGATCGCCGATAAAGGTTTGCTCCTGAGCGGTATCATCACCTTGAGCATTACTAATTGGAGCCAGAGCGATCCCGATTACGGAAAATTTCCGGTATGGTTCCCGGTTCTCGTCATTACCCGCGACGCGGTCATATTGGTCGGTGCCGCCATCCTGCATTATTTCATCGGCAACAAAATGCGGGTGAAACCAAGCTGGACGGGCAAGGTCGCGACCGTTTGTCAGATGTGCGCGATCGCGTGGGTGATGTTGCAGCTGCGATTTCTGCCGCTGTGGTTCGTCGTGATCGTTGCGGGAATCTTCACCCTCATTTCGGGTGTGATCTATGTCGTCGGAGGCGTCCGCCAACTGCAAGCCGAAGGTCACGCCCACGCCACGCGCTGACGCGGAGCGAAGAGCGGCAATGGAGTGATGGAGTAGTGGAGTAATGGGTGGAGAGCAGGGCCGGTGCTTCGTCACTCAACGCTGGTCCGGCTCGGACCATTCGTGCTTCCTGATTTCCTCTGATATAGCAGGGCGATGAACATCGCCATTGTCGGTCGGCCGAATGTCGGAAAATCGGCGTTGTTCAACCGGATTGCCGGCCGTCGCATCGCCATTGTGCATGGCCAGCCAGGGATCACACGGGACCGGATTTCCGCCAAATGCGAAATCGGCGGCAAAACTTTCAGGCTTTGGGATACCGGCGGGATTGTTGGGGCAGGTGAAACCCAGTTGACGAAAGAGGTGCGGGCGTCCGCAGAACTGGCGATGGCAAAGAGCGATCTCATTCTTTTTGTGGTTGACGGACAGGACGGGGTAAATCCGATGGATCGCGAACTGGCTCGCCTGATTAGGAAATTGCACAAACCCGTCCTAATTCTCGTTAACAAAATCGATCATCCGAAACACGAGCCGCGAGCAGACGAATTTTCCGCACTCGGTTTCGAGAATGTTTTTCCGATCAGCGCGGCACACGGTCGCGGAGTTCCGGAACTACTCGAGAAAATCGAGAACTTTCTGCCCGCTGCCGACCTCAAGCCTCAAACATCTCTCCGAGCCGTAGGCTCTACGAGCCGGAGTGCAAACCTCGCACATCCGATCGCTGTCGCGATCCTCGGCCGCCCAAATGCAGGAAAGTCATCGCTGATTAATGCGTTGCTCCGCGATCGGCGCGCAATCGTAAGCGAAATCCCTGGCACCACGCGGGATGCCGTCGACATCGAGTACGAACGGGAGGGTAAACGCTACCTTTTTATCGATACCGCTGGGATTCGGGCCCGCAGCAAACATTCCAGCTCGGTTGAAGTCTTTTCGGTCATGCGGGGCGAAAAGACGATTAAGCGTGCTGACATTTGCGTGTTGGTAATTGATGCCGCCGAAGGGATAAAGGCGCAAGACCGTCGAATCGCGGCCTTGATTCAGAACGCACGAAAAGCCTGCGTGATTGGACTGAACAAGTGGGACCTGGTACGGACGAACCGCAAACAACGGCAGACCATGGAAGACGTAATAGCCAACGCCCGCGCGGAATT
>WNFT01013723.1_pt1 | contig 11618 bp, 11 predicted proteins | sample 5400191 | NCBI WGS metagenome assembly WNFT01 (sample SAMN13153359, study PRJNA577476) | soil metagenome | isolation source: 80 cm saprolite under Madrone tree | place: USA:California | collected 2016-06-14
CGGCGCCACTGCATCGGGGCCCCGCGCCGAGAACCATCGACGCCGCCATGACGTTCAGCCTCGTGGCGGCGCTGCTCCTCGCACTCATCGGCGTCGTGCTCTGGCTCGAGGGCGGGCCGCACCCGCGCACGTGAGAGGCCTGGCTGCTGCTGGTGGCGATCCTAGTCGCGGCTGCTCTGCCGGCGCTGCTCTGCTGGCTGTTCTGCTAGGCGCGAGCAAGCCTGACGAGTATCTGGACTCATTTCTTGATTTGGTCGAATACGCCAGCAGCCCGCCGTACGTGACCTCGTGCGTGAGCGCGTGCTTGAAGGCGTATTCCAGATCCGGGAACAGCCCCGTCTCGTAGACGAACTCGGCGGCCTGCAGGTGGTCGAGCCCACGCCGGAGCGCGTCCTCCGGCAGCTCGGCGATTGCCTGGAGCAGTGCGAACGGCACGTCTTTGCCGACGACGGCGGCGACCTGGAGGAGGCGTTTGTCCCCTGCTACGCGGCGTTCAGGATGCAGGAGTCGGTCAAGCGGCACGCCGAGGGGGTGCGGCGGGAGACGGTCAACCAGGTGATGGGCGACGGCATCATGGCGCTCTTCGGCGCGCCCCTCGCCCGGTACCTCGGATGTCTCTCCCGACCACTCCTGGACCGGGATCGACCTCCATCTCGACATTCCGGCCTTGCCCGTCGCTCAACTCGCCGACGGCAGCAGTGGTGCTGGCCGCGCGCGCACCTCCTCCCAGGCCCTAAGCCCCTCGTCCGCCAGGACACCCACAGGAGACCAGCTGGCGGAACCTCGATCATCGAGTCACCCACGTGCGCAGCTCTGTAAGTGAGCCCGAAGGGGCGGCCTCTCGAGGGCGGCCCCTCCCCTTCGGGCGAAGGCCGGATGGCTTCAACGGGGACGCAGACCCCCGGCAGGGACCTCGCAGTACTCGGCTGAGAAATACACGCCGCCGCGTGCTTCACACTCCGACTTCCATGCGGCCTCCTGGTCGGTGGTTGGCTGACAGATCCCGTGTGAGTACTCCCCGCCGGCGGCGTGGCACACACGTGCGCTGAGTCCGGCGACCCGCGTGGCGGCCGACTCCTCCTTCGCCAGACTCATCGTAGCTGCTCGCCCATTGGCCGTATCCTTCACCATCCCGTAGATTGTGTCACCGGAGCGCATCAAGGTGATCTGTGTCCCCGACGAGTCGTTGAGGACGACGCGGTTGCCCTGGTCAGCGATGGTCCCCGTGGTCTCTGCCCGACTCCCCCACTTCAAGGTATAGGTCGAGTCTGAGTTGATCCGGAGCGTCAAGTCGGACCTCGGAGGCGACGTGTAGTCGGCACCCGGATGGTAGAAAGACCCCTGCCACATCCCAGGGAGCCCGCCCGGACCAGCTTGCGTCACCGGTCCGGCACAGGCGGACACGAACAAGGCCACAGCCAAACTGAAGAACAGAAAGCTGGCGCTGCGCGACACCATGCGATGGTCCCTCTCATTCTGAGCCCGAGCTCTCACGGGGCTTGGGTTCATCTTCTTTGAGTGGGGACCGCAGGTGAGGGATTCGACGCCGACGGGCTCCTGCGTGAACGACTTCGTGAATTCATCAAGTCGATAATTTCTTGTGAGGCGAACGTGCCGTCCGCGACACGGATCACGTGAGAATTCCGCAAGATCACGCAATCGTGGCCGAGCCGAGAGTGTTAGCCGGCCTTACGTTGCTGCTTAAAATCCGCACCGGCTACGGTTTCAACTCCCAGCCAGGCGCCATCAGCCGCTACTCGATCATCTGATCCGCCCGCTGCAGGGCGGTCTTGAGGTTGATGATCAGCTCGAACTGCTGCTCGATGGGAAGGTCGCCGGCTTGGCGCCTTTCAGAATCTTGTCCACGTCGGTGGCGGCGCGCCGAAACAAATCAGCGATATTCATGCCGTAGGCCATCAGGCCCCCAGCTTCCACAATTGGTACATTGCTGGGAGCCGGGTCCAGCAAAAGTGCCGAGGAACATCCGCCTGTCCAATGCAGTGCCCTCCGCTGGCCCGTATCGACTAGGAGGGACGGGGGCGGGGTGGCCAGCGCGTCGACCTTACACCGGAGGGGCGGCGTGTGGGGCTCCGGTCTCACAACACTACGAAGCAAAGACGGGCCGACTCCGGGTCTGGAGCCCGGAAGCCGGCCCTAACCACCAATCCCGAATGGGCGGGACCCATGGCTGGACTGATCCTAACACTCCCCATCGGCATCGTGTGGCTGTCGATGCACGCCCCGTCAGACCGCAAGGTCAGCACGGGCCCATTCGGGGGCGATTTACCTTCCGACGAGAATCTGTTATGTTCGCACGAACATCGGGCTGTCGGATGCGCCCACTTCCTGGAATAGTCCGGGGACAGGGCCACCGGCGACCAACATAAGAGAGCGAGGTCACGATCATGACCCTCACGGCCTGGATCACGTCATTGGCGATGGTATCCACAGTCACGCTCACCGGCGTTGCCTTCGCGCAGCAGCCGACAACCCCAGCCCCAGACCCGACCCCGGTCAAGGAGAGGGGGACTGGTACCAGCATTACCATGCCGAGCGGTGCCGACGGGAAGCCCATCACGACCAGCAATCTGCCCACGGTCGAGAGGCCGACGGCCACGAGCTTGACGACTCCGATCGGTGCCGACGGGAAGCCCCTCACGCAGTCGACAAATCTTGGTCAGCGGTAGGTCCTGAATCTAGCCTGCCGCGCACGCAACAAAGCGGCGGGCAACACACGCGAGCGTCGAGAGCCACTCGACGCTCGTGGTGCATTCATCACTTCTTCGCCGGTTCCCCCAAGCCGCCATGTGGCTAGATCGATGCGCCGCTTCCGTTCCGCCCGCCGCTCCCGCTTGAGTGCGATGAGGAGTCGCTCGCGTGCGAGGCGCGGGCGCGTGAGGATCTGGTGGATCGTGAGCTGCGTCGCCTGCACCATCCAAGCAATGATGTTGACATCGGAGAGTCGACGAACGTAGCGGGGTAGCCGATCGATCGGCAGCACGTTCTGGCGAGTTTGGGCCGGCGATCGTTTGTACGGCAACTGCATGGTCCTTGACCACCCCACCGCCTGGCGCTACCCTCCCAACCACCATGATGAAACGAGCGACCGTCGAGTCCACCGCCGACGCCTATCTGGAGCTCCTGGCCGCGCGCGGAGTGGAGTACTTCTTCGCGAACGCGGGCACCGACTTCGCCCCGCTCATCGAGGCCTACGCACGCCGCAGCGCGCAGGGCCAGGCGAGCCCCCGCCCCATCACGGTGCCGCACGAGGTGCCGGCGGTCGCGATGGCGCACGGCTACACCATGGTCACCGGCCGGGCCCAGGTGGTGATGGTCCACGTCATCGTGGGCGCCGGCAACGCGGCGGGCGGGGTGATCAACGCGGCGCGCTCCAACGTGCCGATGCTCTTTTCGGCCGGGCGCAACCCGATCACCGAGGCGGGCGACGCGGGGAGCCGCGACCGGCCCATCCACTGGGCGCAGGAGGCGTTCGACCAGGCGGGCATGCTGCGCGAGTTCGTCAAGTGGGACTACGAGCTGAAGCGCTTCGACCAGCTCGAGACGGTGGTGGACCGCGCGCTGACCCTGGCCCAGTCCGAGCCGCGCGGCCCGGTCTACCTCACCCTTCCGCGCGAGGTGCTGGCCGAGCGGCACGACGCCATCGAGTACGCCGACCCCGCGCGAGCGGTGATACCGGCGGCCACCCTGCCGGACCCGGCCGCGGTGGACCAGGTGGCGGCGATGCTCGCCGCCGCGCGCAACCCGATCATCATCACCAAGGCGGTGGGGTGCGACCCGGCCGCGGTGCCGGCCCTGGTCCGCCTCGCGGAGACGCTGGGCGCGCCGGTGTTCGACCAGTTCCACACCTACGTGAACTTCCCCCAGGACCACGCGCTCCACGGCGGCTTCGAGGCTGCGCCGCACCTGGAGGAGGCGGACGCGATCCTCGTCGTCGAGTCCGACGTGCCGTGGTTCCCGCAGATGAAGCGGCCGAAGCCGGAGACCCGCGTCATCCACGTGGGGGTCGACCCGCTTTTCTCGCGCTACCCGGTGCGGGGCTTCCCGGCCGACGCGGCGCTGGCCGGCACGCCGCGGCTGACCCTGGCCGCGCTGGCCGACGCGGTGGCCCGGCGAGTGGACGTCGCGACGGTGGCGGAGCGGCGGCAGCGGTGGACCACCGCGGGCGCCCGGCGGCGCGAGGCGGCGGCCGCGAAAGGCCAGGCGCTCCGCGGCGACGCGCCGATCGACATGCTCTGGCTCTCGCGCGCGATCGGCGAGGTGGTCGACGACCGGACCATCGTGGTCAACGAGTACGACCTGGACGCCACCCAGTGCACGTTCACCCGGCCGGGGAGCTACTTCGGGGCGCCGCCGTCGGGCGGGCTCGGCTGGGGGCTCGGGGCCGCGCTGGGGGCCAAGCTGGCCTCACCCGACTCCAGCGTGATCTGCTGCGTGGGCGACGGGGCCTACATCTTCGGCTCGCCGACTGCGTCGCACTTCGTCTCGCGCGTCTACAACCTGCCGGTGCTGTTCGTGGTCTTCAACAACCGCACCTGGAACGCGGTGAAGCGCGCGGTGCAGACCTACGCCCGCGACGGCTGGGCCGTCCGCACCGACGCGATGCCGCTCACCGCGCTCGAGCCCTCGCCCGACTACGAGATGCTCTGCCGGGCCTCGGACGGTCACGGCGAGAAGGTGGAAGACCCCGCCGCGCTGCCGGACGCGCTGCGCCGCGGGCTCCGCATCGTGAAGGACGAGAAGCGGCAGGTCGTGCTCAACGTGATCTGCAAGAAGCCGTGAAGATCCTCGCCTCGGGGCCCAGCGGTCCGCCCGGCGAGCTCGACCCGCTCCGCGCGGCCGGCCACGAGGTCGTCATCGGCCGCCCGCTCGACCAGCCCGGGCGCGCGGCGTACACGGACGTCGAGCTGGGTGCGGCGGCGCGCGACTGCCACGTCATCCTCGCCTCGCACCTCGACGCGATCACTCGCGGCGTGCTGGATGCGGCCCCGTCGCTCCGGCTCGTCATCGTGCCCTTCATCGGCACCGACAAGATCGACATCCCGGCCGCCTCCGCCCTCGGCGTCCTGGTGGCCAACAGCCCGACCCCGGAGAACTTCATCGCGGTGGCCGAGGCCACCATCGCGCTGACCCTGCTGCTGCAGAAGCGCATCAAGCACAACGAGGCCAAGCTGCGCCGCGGGGAGTGGGCGCAGCGCGGCGACCGCGGCGAGTTCCTCTTCGGCAAGACGGTGGGGCTGGTCGGGCTCGGGCGCGTGGGCTCGCACGTGGCGCGGCGACTCGTGAACTGGGACGTGCGCCTGCTGGCGTCCGACCCCTACGTCTCCGAGGAGCGCGCCCGATCGCTCGGGGCCACCCTCGTCGACCTGCCGACCCTGCTGGCCGAGAGCGACGTGGTGTCGCTCCACGCCTCGCTCACCGACGAGACCCGCCTGCTGATCGGCGAGAAGGCCCTGCGCGCGATGAAGCCCACCGCGATCCTGATCAACACCGCGCGGGGCGAGATCGCGGACGAGGAGGCGGTGGCCCGCGCGCTCGGCGAGGGCTGGATCGCGGGGGCCGCGCTCGACGCCTTCACCCGCGAGCCCCTGCCCGGGGCGAGCCCGCTGCGCGCGGTCGACCCTTCGCGCCTGATCCTGACGCCCCACAACGTGAGCCACAGCGAGGCGGGGCGCCGGGCGAACCTCGCGCTCGCCCTCGAGCAGATCCTGGCCGCGGGCCGCGGCGAGCCGCCCGCCCACTGCGTCAACCCGGACGCGATCCCGCGCTGGAGGACCCGCTGAGCCCGACCGCCTACTCCATCATCGACGCCGACGGGCACGTGACCGAGTCCCTCGAGCAGGTGGCCAGGTATCTCGACGCCCCGTACAACCAGCGCCCGCAGACCTTCCCGTTCTATCCGTGGGACGGCTGGGACCGGCGGATGCTCGGCACCCTCGGCGAAAACGCGGGCACCGCGGAGGCGTGGCTGCGCGCGCTCGACCGCGGCGGGATGGAGCAGACCGTGCTCTACCCGACGCTCGGGCTCTTTCTCTCGTTTCTCAAGGACCGCGAGTGGGCGGTGGCCCTCTGCCGCGCCTACAACACGTTCCTCCACGAGGAGTTCGTCAAGCAGAGCCCGCGTCTGCACGCGGTCGCGCTGCTGCCGGTGCAGGACCCCGAGGCGGCCGCGCGCGAGCTGCGGCGCGCGGTGACCGAGCTCGGCCTGGTGGGCGCGATGCTGGCCGCCGACGGCAGCCACCTGCTGGGGGACGCGCGCTTCCTGCCGATCTACGAGGAGGCCGACCGGCTCGACGTGATGCTGGGCGTGCACGCCTCCGGCTCGCACCTGGGCGGCGGGGGCCTCGAGCTGTTCCCGCGCTTCATCCAGGCCCACACCTGCTCCCACGCCTTCGGCCAGATGCGGCAGATCACCTCGATGATTTTCGAGGGCATCCCGGAGCGCTTCCCGCGCCTGCGCATCGCGTACCTGGAGGCGGGCTGCGGCTGGGCCCCCTACTGGATGGAGCGGATGGACGACGAGTACGCCAAGCGCGCGGCGGAGGCGCCGGCCCTCAAGCGGAAGCCCAGCGACTACGTGCGAAGCGGGTCCATCTTCTTCTCCTGCGAGGCCGACGAGTGGCTGCTGCCCCAGGCGCTGAAGCTGGTGGGCGAGAACCAGATCGTCTACGCCTCCGACTTCCCGCACTGGGATCACAGCTATCCCGCCTCGCTCGACGAAATCCGGGAGCGCGGCGACATCACCGACGTCCAGAAGAGGAAGCTCTTCGCCGACAACGCGCGGAGGCTCTACGGCCTCAAGGGATGAGGCGGGGGCGTCCGCCCCGGCCGTAGCCCTCGTCGGCGCGCGCAAGCGCTACGGGGTAGTCGAAGCGCTGCGCGGCGTCGATCTCGTCATCCGGCGCGGCGAGGTCGTCGCGATGCTCGGCCCCAACGGGGCGGGCAAGACCACCTCGATCAGCCTCATGCTCGGGCTGCGCCAGCCGACCGCGGGCCAGGTGCGCCTCTTCGGGCTGCCGCCCACCGACCGGCGGGCGCGGAGCCGCTGCGGGGTCATGCTGCAGGAGTCGGGCACCACCTCGGTGCTCACGGTGGCCGAGATCGTCGACGTCTTCCGCGTCTACTACCCCGTCCCGCTGCCGGCCGCGCAGGCGATCGCGATGGCCGGGCTCACGGAGCAGGCCGCGGTGCGGATCGGCACGCTCTCGGGCGGTCAACGGCAGCGGCTCTACTTCGCGCTCGCGATCTGCGGCGATCCCGACATCCTCTTCCTCGACGAGCCCACCGTGGGGATGGACGTGGAGGCCCGCCGGGGCACCGTGATCGCGGACGCGAGCCCGCAGGAGCTGAAATCGCGCGTGCCGGGCAAGAAGATCACCCTGGTCGCGGGGCGGCCGTTCACCGGCAAGGACCTGGAGGGCCTGCCGGCCAGCGTGATCAGCGCCACCGGGGAGCGCGCGAGCCTGCTCAGCAACGAGCCGGCCGCGGTGCTGCGCGAGCTGTTCCGTCGGGGGGTGGACGTGGTGGACCTGGAGGTGACCGGCGCGGACCTGGAGGAGGCGTTCCTCGCGCTCACCCGGCGCGCGGAGGCGGCCACCCCGTGAGCGCGGGCCCGAGACCGGAGGTCGCGCCGCTCGGGCGCATGCTGCTGGTGCAGGCGCGGAGCGAGATGCGGATGCGCTGGCGCATCCCCGCGTTCAGCGTGACCATCGTCGCGCTCCCGGTGCTGTTCTTCACCTTCTTCGGCCTGCCCTACGTCAAGCAGACGGGCCCGAACGGCATCAACCTGGGCGCGTACCTGATCGCCTCGTTCGCGGCCTACAGCGTGGGGAGCGTGATGGTCTTCGGCTTCGGCATCGGGGTCGCCACCGAGCGCGGGCTCAAGGTGGACGTGCTGATGCGCGCGACGCCGCTGCCGCCGCTGATCGCGATCCTGGCCAAGGTGCTGAACGCGCTGGCCTACGCGCTGCTGTCGCTGATCGTGCTGATCGTCTACGGGGTGGTGGTGGGCGGCATCCGCCAGGACCTGCTCGTGTGGCTCGACATGATCGCGCGACTGCTGGCCGGCTCGGTGCCGTTCATCGCCCTGGGCTTCGCCATCGGCTACTCGTGCGGGCCCAACGTGGCGCCCGCGGCGGCGAACCTGGTCTACCTGCCGCTCTCGTTCGCGTCGGGCCTCTTCCTGCCGCTCTCCCAGCTCCCCGGCTTCGTCCGCACCGTCGCGCCGTACCTGCCCGCCTACCACTACGGCCAGCTCGCCTGGAGCGCGGTCGGAGCCGGCACCGAGCCGATGGCGGTGAGCCTCGCCTGGCTCACGGGCTACACCGCGCTGTTCCTCGCCATCGCCTTCCGCGCCTACCGCCGCGAGGAATCCCGCAAGTTCGGCTAGACTACGCGGTGGCCTTCTTCTCGCGGAGGGTCCTGATCTCGGCGGCGGAGTAGCCCAGGTCGGCGAGGATGGTGTCGGTGTGCTCGCCGCGAAGGGGGGCCGCGCGGCGGACGCCGGGGGACATGCGGGAGAAGTGGAGCGGGGTGCCGACGACCGGGATCTCGCCGAGCTTGGGGTGCGTGACCCGCTGCACGATGCCGCGCTCGGCGGTCTGCGGGTCGTTCATCACCTGGTCCACCGTGTTGACCGGAGTGGCCGGCACGTCGGCCTCCTCCAGCCGCTTGAGCAGGGGCTCGCGGTCGAGCGCGCCGATCGTGGCTTCGAGGATGCCCTCCAGCTCCGCGCGATTGGCTACCCGCCCCTGGTTCTTCTGGAAGCGCGGGTCGGCGGCCAGGTCCCTGAGCCCGAGCACCTTGGCGAGCTTCTGCCAGAAGCGGTCGTTGGCCGCCGCGATGAAGATCCACTGCCCGTCGCGGCACTTGAAGTTGCGATAGGGCGAGAGCGACGGGTGGCCCGACCCGAGCGCGCGCGGCAGCGCGCCGGTGAGCAGATAGCCCTCGGCGTGGAAGGCGAGCAGGCTCACCGCGGTCTCGAGCAGCGAGCCGTCGACCCGCTGGCCCAGTCCGGTGCGCTGCCGCTGGATGATCGCGTTGGAGACGCCGAGCGCGCACAGGATGCCGGTGGTCAGGTCGAGGAACGAGACGCCGGCCCGCACCGGCTGGCCGCCCGGCTCCCCGGTGATGGACATGATGCCGCTGAAGGCCTGCATCAGCGCTTCGTAGCCCGGGCTGTCCTTGCGCGGGCCGGTGCGCCCGAACGCGGAGACCGAGCAGTAGATGAGCCGCGGGTTGATCTGCGACAGCACGTCGTAGCCGAGCCCGAAGGACTCCATGGTGCCGGTGCGGAAGTTCTCGATGACCACGTCCGCGTCCTTCACCAGCCGCTTGACCACCTCGACGGCCTCCGGCGTCTTCAGGTCGAGCGCGATGCCGCGCTTGTTCCGGTTGAAGAGCAGGTACGCGGCGGCCTCCCCGTCCTTGTGCGGCGGCCAGGTGCGCGACTCGTCGCCGGGCCCGGTGTCCTCCACCTTCACGACGTCCGCGCCCAGGTCGGCGAGCAGCGCGCCGCACCAGGGTCCGGCGATGACGCGGGAGAGATCGATGACGCGGATGCCGTCGAGAGAGAGCGACGAGGTCGGGAAGGGTGTGGTCATGGCGCGTACTATACCGCCGTTGGCGGTGTATATTCACCCCCCGGGAGGCACACCAATGGAGCTCTACGACGTGATGACCACCACGTTCTCGGGCCGCGACTACACCGACGAGCCGCTGCCCGACGAGACCCTGTACCGCATCCTCGACCGCGCGCGCTTCGCCCCGAGCGGCGGCAACCGCCAGGGCTGGAAGGTGATCGTGGTGCGCGACCGCAAGACCCGCGAGGGCCTGGCCGCCGCCACCGAGCCCGCGGCCAAGCGCTACGCGGCGCAGGTGCAGGTCGGCGAGAGCCCGTGGAACACCATCGACCGCACCCGCGTGGACGCGGCCACCATCGAGCGGACCCCGCCGCCCGCGCGCCTGATCGAGCCGGTGCTCAAGGCCGCGGTGGTGCTGGTGATCGGGGTGGACCTCAAGGTGGTGGCCTCGATGGACTCCGAGCTCGACCGCGTCGGGGTCATCAGCGGGGCCTCCATCTATCCGTTCGCGTGGAACATCCTGCTCGCCGCGCGCCACGAGGGCTTTGCCGGCACGATCACGACCCTGGCCGCGGCCCAGGAGCCCGCGGTGCAGGCGCTGCTCGGCCTGCCGTCGCACGTGGCGCTCGCCGCGGTGATGCCGCTCGGCCGGCCGGTGAAGCGTCTCACCCGCCTCAAGCGCAAGCCGGTGGAGGAGTTCGCGATGCTAGAGCGCTGGAACGGATCGCCCCTTCGCGGCTCAGCGTGAGTCGGGCGGTCTGCCGTCGGTGAGGATTTCGAGGATGCGCTCGCCGGTGATCTCGCCCGGGATCAGCACGTGGTCGGCGCCGGCGCGCAGCAGGTCGACCGCGTCGCTCTTCTCCTCGCCGGTCATCACGATGATCGCCCGGGGCGCCAGGCGGCGCAGGTTGCCGACCAGGCGCCGGGTGCTGATCCCCTTGAGGAAGGTGTCCGAGATCGTCGTCACCACGACGCGCGCCTCCTCGATGCCGAGGTGCTCGAGGGCGTCGGGATTGGCGAGATCGCCGTACTCCCACCGGAAGCCCCGCGCCATCACCCCGTGGGCCCGATTGGCGTCGTAGTCGATGAGGGTGATGCGCGACTTCATGTCGGGGACCTGCGCCTCCACCAGGTCGAGCACCGCCTGCGCGATGCGGAAGTGCCCGAGCAGCACGATCTCGGGAGCCCCGCGCGCCGGGCCCGCGACCGGCGCGGCCACCGCGACCCCTCGCCCGAAGGGTCGCACGAGCACCCGCGCGATGTGGTCGTTCCAGGTGATCAGGTAGGGGGCGAGGAGGGAGGTCAGGATCATCGCGGTCAGCACCACCGCGCTCGCGTGCTCCGACACGTGGCCGTAGCCGGCCCCGAGGGTGAGGATGACGAGCGAGAACTCGCTGATCTGAGCCAGGTTGAGCGCGGTGACCGTCCCCGCGTAGAGGCCGTTGCCCAGTAGTCGCGCGGTGGGGACCACCGACACGAGCCGGCTCGCGATCACGAACAGCACGATGAGCAGCGCCTGGCCGAGCACGTCCCCCGTCGGGACGGGCACCTTCATGCCGAGCGCCACGAAGAACAGGGTGACGAAGAAGTCGCGCACCCCGGTGACCTTGGAGATCACGTCGGAGCCGTAGGGGAAGGCGGAGATGCTCACCCCCGCGATCAGCGCTCCCATCTCCCGCGACAGGCCGAGCTGGTCCGCGAAGCCCGCGATGCCGAAGCACCACGCCACCGAGGAGATCAGCACCAGCTCCGGACGGCTCGCGGAGATCTCCAGCAGCGGGGCCAGGATGAACCGGCTGGCCAGGAACGCGACGCCCACCAGCACCCCGCCCCCTGCGATGGACTGGGCGATGCGCAGCACGCCCGGCTCGGCCAGGCTCGGCTGCACCGCCATGAAGAGGATGGCCCAGATGTCCTGCACCACCAGCACGCCCAGGGTGAGGCGCCCGGACAGGATCTTGAGCTCGAACTTCTCGCGCAGCAGCTTGACCACGATCAGGGTCGAGCTGAGCGAGATGA
>WNFT01004968.1_pt1 | contig 11617 bp, 8 predicted proteins | sample 5400191 | NCBI WGS metagenome assembly WNFT01 (sample SAMN13153359, study PRJNA577476) | soil metagenome | isolation source: 80 cm saprolite under Madrone tree | place: USA:California | collected 2016-06-14
CGAATACCGCCGCGGGTGAGTTTGACGATGGCTTGCTGCCATTTCGGGTAATCCGTGCGCCCGGCGCGCTTGGTCTGTGGCGATTAGTTCGCAGTTCGGACGTCGTTCACATAGCGGGCCCCGCCCTCGAACCCCTGTTCCTGGCCTGGCTTGCACGAAAACCTTTTGTCGTCGAGCATCACGGATATCAGGCCATCTGCCCGAACGGTCTACTGCTGCATAGGCCCGGCGATTGCGCTTGTCCCGGACACTTTCAGGCCGGACATTACATGGAGTGCGTGCGCTGCGTGAAGCATGAGAGTGGCGGCCTGCGAAGCTGGGTTCGCCTTCTGCTGATGTTTCCTCGCTTGTTTTTGTTGCGCAAAGCCGCCTCGAACGTGGCGATTACCAACCATGTGCTTGAGCGCCAGGCATTGCCCCGCTCATCCGTCATCTACTATGGAATCGAAGACCTGCTGCCGAACGGTTCCAACTCCTTTCGCGCGACGCGCGCGCCCGAGACGGTTTGCTTCGCTTACGTGGGCCGTTTGGTACCCGAGAAGGGAATTCCGATCCTGCTGGAAGCCGCGCGAATTGTGAAGGAGAAAGGCGAATCGTTTGAACTTCGGCTCATTGGCGACGGGCCCGAGCGGACCAGGCTCGAAGCGATCATTGCTCGCGATGGTCTTGGAAACTGCGTGTCCTTGACTGGCGCTCTAACCGGTCCAGCTTTGGCGGGCGCCCTTCGCGATGTGAGTGTCGTAGTAATGCCTTCCCTTTGGGAGGAGACTGCCGGGCTTGCCGCGATCGAGCAGATGATGCGCGGCAAACTTGTGCTCGCTTCCGATAGTGGAGGGCTCGGCGAAGTCGTGGGCGATGCGGGCCTCAAAAGCGCGCCGGGAAGTGTTGCTGATTTAGCGGAGTGTATGGAGCAAGTGCTGCGGAATAAATCGCTGGTAGACTCGCTCGGAGCCAGGGCACGTGAGCGAGCGTTGCATCTATTTGCCCGCGGGCGAATGATCGAGGAGCATGCGCGTGTGTACCACGAGGTTTTACGTAAGAATTAGCGAGCCTTGAGGTCCCAACCGCAACGCACTCACACACTCGCTACGGCACTTTCAAAGTCGAGCGGGCGTACGCTGAGAAAGGGAACGTTTCCGTGAAGGAAAACATTGCGAGATTGCCGACGGCTACTCCTCGGGGTTTGCACGAATTCGTGGCTGCGAAGGTCCTTGCACGATACGCGAGCTCTGGCGTGCGGGCAGCGGACCTCGGCGCCGGTCCGGGCGCAATGAGCCAGCGACTCGGAGAACTGGGCTGCACGGTGGTGGCCGTAGATCGCGACCCAGATGTCTACAAGGCCGGATTCCCGTTCGTTACCCTGGATTTCAACGAGCCCGCGTTTGCCACGCAACTGGGGATTGCTGAATTTGAGTTGGTAGTCGCCATCGAGGTGATCGAACACGTGGAGAGCCCCATCGGTTTCCTGCGTAACGTTGGTCGGCTTCTTGCCCCCGGCGGCGTCGCGGTTATTACAACTCCGAACGTCGATTCGCTGCCGGCGCGTTTCAAGTTCTTCCTGACCGGAAAACTCCGCACTATGGATGAACACAGCGACCCGACACATATCTCTCCTGTTTTCTGGGATCTTTTCGGTCGCCAATTCCTGCCTCGTGCAGGCGTCAAGCTTCGTGAACGCTTTTTCTTTCCGACCAACGGCTACCAATTGACGCGTGCGCCGATCGCATTCGCCCTGCGTCTCCTAGCCAGGGTCTCGCCTGGAGATACCGTTCTAGGCGACAATCATGTTTTGGTCCTAGAGCGCGCCTCATGAACCTCAGTTCGCCCGCCATTTCGGGGCGGTTGCTGCACAAGCGGTTTGTTACGGCCGGATTCTTTGTGTTGGCCTTCCTTGCTGCCTATAAGGTTGCGGGCGACATCATTGCAGATGATCTGTCCGGCCTGGCTTATATCGCCATGTTTTTTGTCGGGGGCGCCGGCGTCATAGCGATTCTGCAAGATTGGCGCAGGGGACTCTATTTCTTCCTGGCTTGGCTTTTGCTCGAGGATTTCGTTCGCAAATTCCTCGGCAACAACATGGCTATTTATTTTGCCAAGGATTTCTTCCTCGCTGTCATATACCTCTCCTTCCTGGCTGAGTGCCGAAGGAACGATGCCAAGACGTTTCGCCCCCCTTTTTTCCTGGTCCTGAGCGCCCTCGTATGGTTCAGTGTGATGCAGATTTTCAACCCAGCCTCGACGAGTATTTTCTTTGGCCTGATGGGCATGAAGCTTTATTTTTACTATGTGCCGCTGGTTGTGGTGGGTTACGCGTTGATTGATTCAGAAGTGGCGCTGCGTCGTTTTTTTTATATCAATCTGAGCATTATGTTGGTTATCGCCGCGCTGGGCATCGCCCAATCTATTATTGGGCCCAGGTTTCTGAATCCGGCGGTCATGGCCGATGACATTCGGTTGCTCAGCGAAACCTACCGGGTAGCTCCCATCTCCGGCGTGAGCGTCTACCGCCCTACCTCTGTTTTTGTCAGCACCGGAAGATTCGCGAATATGCTCATCGTGAACTGGATCATGGTATTTGGATTCAGCGGATATCTTTTGCTTCGCTATCGACGCGGAAGAACGTTTTGTTTCGTGGCTCTGGCGGTTACGGCTGCGGCCTCCCTTATGTGCGCCTCGCGGGGCGCGTTTATGTGGACCCTGGGAAGCGCTGCTGTCGGGGCCATCGCCTTTTTATGGGGCGCCCCGTGGCGGCAAGGCGAAGCATTGCGGATAATGCGAACTCTGCAGCGCGCACTCTTGGGCGTGGCGCTTGCCGTGGTCGTCCTGCTTTTTACATATCCGCAGGCATTTCTCAATCGCATTGCCGTCTACTCCGAAACTCTTGACCCCAGAAGTCCGACCAGCGAACTCGTTCACCGCACTCAGACCTATCCTTTGGTTAATTTTCTGGATGCTTTTGGCTCTGAGCGTTGGCCTTATGGCTATGGACTCGGCACTGCCTCCTTGGGAGTACAGTACGTTGCACGCTTCTTCCATGCTCTTCCCCCGGAGACTGGTGTGGAGAGCGGATACGGCTGCTTGGTTTTGGAAATGGGAATCGTCGGCTTGCTCCTTTGGATTATCGTGAGCATCGCGGTTGTGTTGTCTGGTTGGAAGGTGGTGAAGAGACTCAAAGGCTCACCCTTTTTTCCACTGAGCTTTATGGTCTGCCTTTATTCCTTCATCTTGCTAATTCCCATGACCTTCACCGGCATACAGCCCTATCAAGACTTCATCATGAACGCTTATCTGTGGCTCCTCTTAGGTGTGCTATTCCGCTTGCCCAAGCTCGCGCTGGATACGCAATCTGCCGCTCCTGCCGCGGCACAGCCCGGCGGCGTCTGGATGCTCTGATTTGCGCCTCGCCGTAGTTTCGCCCTTTGTGGATCGCCGGCACGGCACGGAGCGTTGCCTCGCGGAGCAGCTTGTGCGCCTTGCAGCTCGGCCTGATGCCGAGATTCATCTGTACGCTCAACACGTCGAAGATCTTTCCAACGTCATCCGCTATCCCGCTCGGTCGTCCGGCTGTATCGTTTGGCATAGAGTGCCTCGGATTCCCGGACCACATCTTTTTGGCTATATCTGGTGGTTCTTGGCTAACCGCTCGCAGCGCTGGTGGGACCGCAACGTTCGGGGACTCAAGTTCGATTTACTCTATTCTGCGGGAATCAACGCTTCGGACGCCGACGCCATTTCGGTTCACGTCATTTTTGACGAGTTCTATCGCCGGGTGCGTTCCCGCTTGACTCTTCGTGATGCCCCTATCTCGCTCTGGCCGGTACGCCTTCACCGTAGCCTTTATTACGGCCTGATTTGCTTGCTCGAGAGGCGTATTTATCCTTCCCGGCGCATCTCACTTACCGCCATCTCGGCTCATTCCTCCGGCCGCATGCTGCACTTGTTTGGGCGCGAGGATGTGCCCGTTATTCGTCACGGAGTGGATACGGAAACTTTCCATCCCGCGGCCCGCGCCAAACGTCGCGATTCCGAGCGCGCTTCCATGGGAATTCAACCGGCAGACTTCTGCATCCTGATGATCGGTAACGACTGGAAGAGCAAAGGCCTGGACACACTGTTGATTGCTTTCCGGGAGTGCTCCGAACTCAGCCTTACTCTCCTGGTTGCAGGTTCCGATGATCGCCGCGCTTATGAGCAGGCGATTCGCAACCTCCATCTCGAGTCCAAAATACGCTTTCTCGGCTCATCGCCGGACGTGATGCGGTTCTACGCAGCTGCCGACGCGTATGTCGCTCCTTCGCTCGAGGACGCTTACGGGTTGCCGATTTTGGAAGCTATGGCTTGCGGACTTCCGGTTATTGCGAGCAGCCGGGCCGGTGCGACGGAAATCATTCGCGATGGCTGCAATGGCTTGGTGCTTCGCGATCCGGAGGATTCACACGAACTCGCCGCTTTGCTGCGCAGGATCGCTTCCGATATTTCTCTTCGTCAGAAGATCGCTGAAGAGGCGGCGCGGACTGCGGCGGACCATACCTGGGACCGTAACGCAGCGGCTACCTGGGAGTTCCTCACCGCTGCCCTGGCGCGGAAACGACAGCAGAATGCGAAGTGAGCCCTGACGTTTTACACCAGCGGTCGAAATCTGTGTGAGTCCGATATTCTCTAGGAAGGCAATGACGCGGCGTGCCGTCAATAATCTTTACCGGGGCGAGCCTCGGTAAACCAACAATGTAGAAACGGGCAAGGCACGCGAACGCGTGCCCCGTCCACAATTTGCGATCGACTACGCGCCTGCGCTTTTGGAGAAGCTGGACACCGCTTCGGCTTCCGTGTTGTACACGTCAAACACCGTCAGCAGCTTCGTGATTTGCAGTACTTCCTGGAACTTGCTCCCCAAGTGGCAAAGCTTGAGACCAGCGCCTTGCGACTTCGCGCTGTGATGCGCCGCAACCAGCGTGCCGAGGCCCGCGCTGTCGATGAACGTCACATTGTCCATATTCAACACGATTTTCTTCTTGCCGCTGGCGATCAGGCTTTTCACTTTTTCACGAAGCGCGTTGCTCTCTTCGCCGAGCACGATGCGCCCGTCCAGCGCCACCACTGCCACGCCATCCACTTCCCGGTTCGTCATCTTGAGTGCCATGTTGTTCTCTCCTCGTCGATCGCGGTTCCAGCGGCAACCGGGCCGGACCCGCAAAGCATATCAGTAATAGTCCGCGCAAGACATGTAATAGCCGCACACCGCGCAAACCAGTTTGCAGCGCCGCGATTCCAGCCGCTGGCAGCAGACGGGACAATATCGCGAAGCATCTTCCTGCGGGGCAACCGACCTCTGTTGCGGCGCGAACTCCGAAGATGCGTTCCCCGCAGGCTCCGGCCCGACTGGCGCCGCCCCTGGCTTCACGGCATGTTCCACGGCGGGACGGTTATAGCACATCCCCCTGCAAGGGAAAAGCACCAGTGGCACAGGCTTTAGCCTGTGCGCGCGGACGGGCACGCTCGGGCGAACAAGGGCTGCACCGTGGGTTTCTCCGGAACCTTGAAACCAATGTCACACAAGGCGCATCTTTACTAGTAGAGTGAGAGATAGAGGTAGTAAGGGCAACACAGAGTTGTAGGAATGCAAGAAGGTTCGGTCATGGGTCGACTTTCGATAAGCGCAATAATGGTTCTCGCGATTCCGGCATTCGCCGCGGCGCAGCATCGCGGAGGGGCGGCTGGCCCCGCAATGGCGGCGCCATTCCACGGTGGCGCGGTAATTTCGCGCGCAGCTTCGGTTCCCGCGCGCTCCACTATGCGCGTGCAATCGGGAACGCCAAGCGCCGCCCGAATGGGCGCACCCGTTCTGCGCACGCGAAACAACGGCGTGCGCGTCGTCCATCGCAACAATAGTGCGTTCGGATTTAATGGCACGGATTTTCAGGATGTCCCGGGCTTGGGATTTGATTATCCGCACCTGGCCGCTATCAGCGGCAACCGCCGCATGCAGGGCCGTAGATTTGGCGGCGGAGATCCCTTCGGCTTCGGCGGCGGCTTTCTGTTTGGCCCGTCGGTCATTGTGGAGGAAGTGCCGGCCGCGGAATCACAGCCAACGGTAATCGAAGAAGAAGTTGCCGACGACGCGCCTGAGGTGCAGCGTCCGCCGCGGCGCGCGCGAACCTCGCGCGCGGTGAGCGAGCCGCAACCGGAAAGCGCCTCCGCGCCGGCGCCGCAGCAGCCCGACCCCGAACAATTTGTTTTTGTGCGCACCGACGGCGGGCTCGTGTTCGCCGTTGCCTATACGTGGGAGAACACCACGCTCCGCTACGTGACGCCCGAAGGACTGCACCGCAGCATGGGCCGCGACGCGCTCGACGTCAGCGCCACGCAACAATTCAACGAGCAGCGTGGCCTGAATTTCCGCGCCCCCGCCTGAGCCTCAACTATTTCCTTGCGGGTTCGGGCATCACGTAGCCGGAAGTGGCCGGAAGGCCGGCGCGCTCGAGCTGCACCGTGGTGTGATCAATCTGAAAATGCTTCGCCGCTTTTTCCTGAATGGAAATCAGGATGCGTTCGCATGCGTCCATGTGCATGTCCGGAACACGCGCGTGCAAGCTGAGCGCGTTATGCCCTCCGCCCAGCGACCAGATGTGCACGTCGTGAACTTCGTGCACGCCTTCAATGGTGAGCATGGCGCGCGCGACTTCTTCCACGCGCATTTCGCGCGGGCGGCCTTCCAGCAAAATGTGAGAGGACTCGCGCAGAATTCCGATGCTGGACCATAGCACCAGGAGGCCGATGGCGAGGCCGAGAATGGGGTCGAGCCACTGCGCGCCGGTGATTCGAATGGCGATGGCGCCGGCGATGATCGCGATATTGGAAAGGGCGTCGCCAAAATTGTGAATCAGAATGCTGCGCAGATTAAGGTCGTTGCGGCCGCGAACCAGCGCGAGAGTGATGCCGCCGTTGACGGCGAGCGCTGCAACGGAAGTCCAGATCATCCAGCTTTCGACGACGTTGACGGGAGCGCGCAAGCGGTGGAACGCTTCGTAGCCGAGCCACAGAGAAAGAAAAACTAAGACCAGTGCATTGGTAAATGCGGCGAGCGTGCCTGCGCGGTGGTAGCCATAGGTTTTTTCGGTGTCGGCGGGACGCTCGGCCCAGCGCATGGCGAGCCAGGAAATGCCGAGGGCGGGAACATCGGAAAGATTGTGAACGGCGTCGTTGAGGAGCGCGACGGAACGCCCGAGAAAGCCACCAACAATTTCGGCGACAACCAAGGCCAAAGTGGCGACGATGGCCCAGCCGAGCACGGAAGGCTTTAGCGTGTGATGCGGGTGCGCGTGGCGGTGGCCGTGATGAGAATGACTGACGTGCTCGAGGCTGGGTTGGTGCGCGGATTCGGAAGAATCGCAGGGCTGGATCGCCTGTCCGTGAGGGTGCTGGTGCATCGCTGAAATTATTCTACGCGTTCGAGGGGCGCCGCGCAGCCCGCGCCGCAATCATATTACGCAGTTTGACACTTCCCCACCTTGAATTCGTTGACGCTCCCCGGCTTCGCTGCCAACATCGAACAAGCTTCCTGAGCGCACGCGCACGCGTACGCGCAGAGGTCTAACTGCGCGAGGCCGGTACGCGGAGAAAGATGACTGCTCCCTGTGTAAAGCTGAGCTTCTGGGGTGTGAGAGGCTCCACGCCGACGGTGGATCCGTCGACATGGCGCTACGGCGGAAACACGCCTTGCCTGGAGCTGATTGCACCGGATGGCACGCAATTTATTTTGGATTGCGGCACAGGTTTGCGCATGCTGGGGAACCGCGGCGCCTCACCGAGCGAGGGAGCTTCCGCGGAGACGCATATTTTTGTTACGCACTACCACTGGGACCACATCCAAGGCATTCCGTTTTTTGCGCCGCTTTATGCGGAGAACAATGAATTTCATTTTTACAGCTTTCGGTCAAAATTCTTGGGGCGCGACAGCTTAAAGCAAGTGTTCGAGGCGCAGATGGCCGTGCCGTATTTTCCGGTGGATATGTCCGCGATGAACGCGAGGCGCAAGTTCAAAGAGGTGGGCGGCGGGGATACGTTTCGAATTGGGGAGAACGAAATTACGACCGCGTGGCTGAATCATCCGCAGGGGTGCCTGGGATTTCGCATCGAGACGTCCGCGGGATCGGTGGTGTACGCAACGGATAACGAGCCGGGCGACGCGAAGCTGGACCAGAGCTTGCGGGAATTGGCGGCTGGCGCGGACATTTTCATCAACGATGCGCAGTACACGCCGGAGCAATTGGCAAGCACCCGGAAGGGCTGGGGGCATTCGACCTGGCTCGATGGGGTGCGCGTGGCGAAAGAAGTGGGGGCGAAGACGCTGGTGTTGTTTCACCATGATCCGGACTCGACGGACCGCATTGTGGATACGATTTTGAAACATGCGCGCGAGGAGTTTGAATCCGTCTTTGCTGCAAGCGAAGGCATGGTGATTACGCTGGGCGCTCCGGGGGAGCGCGTGGAAGCACACATGCCGGGGAGCCGCACGGCTCTGCGGCGGGAAGCGCATTTCCGGGCGCGGGTGTGCGGCGTGACGGAAGGCGGGCACGCGTTTGAAGAGGACACGATAGTGAAGGATTTGTCGCTGCAGGGCGCGTTGATTTCGCTGAAGCACAGCCCGCGATTGCAGTCTGAGCTGCAGGTGACCATGGAGACGCCGGGCGTGAACGGAATGGAGCAGATGCAACTGCGCGGGTACGTGGTGCGCATTGATGGGGAAGCGGAGAAGGGTCAGACGTCGGTGGGCGTGGTGTTCACGGATTAGACTTCGCCAGGTATCGACTCGTCCTAAGTTATGGGTGGCACCTTCCTTAGCGTGCAGGGATTGATTCTGGCGTATATTTTCATCTGGCATAGATGAAATTCGAAGACTACAAGGTCGTTCTTTATCGGCAGCAAGACGGTTCGTGGGTCGCCGAGATTCCGGCGATTGCGGGTTGCTACGCGCTGATGGAAACGAGAGAAGCAGCGCTGGCAGAATTGAGCAACGTCTTTAGGATTATCGCGGAGGAGTATCGCGAAAAGGGCCTTGCTCTGCCTTCCGACACGACCGAGATAGTGAATGCCTAGCGCGACGGCGCGCGACTTCCAACGCGTTGCGCGGCTTCTAGGATTTGTTCTGACCCGGCAAGCTGGGAGCCATGAAAGATGGAACCATTCCTGACGGCCGAGCTGTAACGATACCAATACATGGTGGACGCGAGATCGGCCCGCCGCTTTTCTACAAAGGCCTGCGCCAGTTGGGAATATCCTTGGATGAGTTCGGGAAGCTGCGATAGCTAGACTCAAAGAAGCGCCCAAACGGGCTGGATACGCAAAGCGCGCGGGATTCGCACGGAAGGCCGATACATGCAGTCTCCGATCGCGATCGAATCGACGGACACAAGCAGCTTTACAACGGCAGATCCAACCGCTTTTTACGGTGCAGATCGCGCAGCTTTTATAGATTTGTGGTTGACGTTGGCAGCTCGATATGTTGGGCGCCTTCGTGAAGTCGGTAAGTCTTCCCTCGCCAGAGCAGCTCGCCAGAAATCCCTGTCGGCAGACTGACCGCCGCATCAACCGCGGAATTCTTGTTTGTGTATTCGACTTTAATTTCACCGTTGGGGTGCGGCATAGTTGCAGCGACGTGCTGGAGCGCGCCGAGATTCGGCTCAATTATCACGGCGCGGAATCCGGGGCTGGCGGGACGAATTCCCGCCACGATGGTGAGCAGATCGTAGTTAGGATGGGCGCTCCAGGCGTGGGAATCGGAACGCGTAGGCTCCGGCTGTTCTGCCCAGGTAGTCAGGCCAAGAGCCAGCATGTCTCGCCAGGGCTGCAATAAAGGGACATATTCACTGCCCATGCCAGCATGCTGCATGGCGCGCGCGAGGTAGAATCGAAAATAGTAAGTGGCCTGGGACATTGCAGGGAGCGTCGAATCGCGGTTGAATCGAGTATCGCTGACGGAAAGAAGCTTAGTGAGTGCGTTCTTCTGTTGCGCTTGCGGGATGACGTCGAGCCATATGCCAAGAATGTTGGCGTGCTGGCTGAAATGAGTTTGCGCGGGAGTGTCAGCGAGCAGACCATATTCTTGATTCCAGCACAGTTTGCGTACGCCCTCAAGGGCACGCTCCGTTCCTTGCCGATAGATCTCTGCGCGAGCGCGATTGCCATACGCATCTTCCAGCTCTGTGGCATAGCGAAGGGCTTCGATAAATTGCAAAGTAATGATAGATGACCCTCCATCCCTATCCTGCGGCGGCTCGCCGGCTTGGAAGTCCTCGGACCAATCCACGAATACCCACCACGGCAACCGCTGCAATAGTCCGTCGGGACCCTGGTGCTGCAGGAACCAATCGAGCACCGTGCGCGTTCCGGCCAGTTGCGCGTGCACGAAATCCGCATCGTTACGATACAACCAGAAGTCGTGGACCATCCCGATCCACAACAGCGAAAACGTGGGTATGTACTGCGGCGAGGAGGATGGATAGCGGCTTTGCGTGATGCCATCTGGAATGCGCGAATCGTTGATAGCTTGTATCGCTTGCCGGGCCAAGCGGTCGTCGCCAGCCACGGTGTAAGAAATCAGTGCTTGAATGCGAGTATCGCCAACGTATTGCAGGCGCTCCCAGTAAGGCGTGTCCATGTAGGTGTCATGGGCGTCGAGACGCGCTGTGCGCCAGCCAATTTCCCAGATGGCGGCCAAAGAAGAATCGTCGGAATCGAAGAGGCCGCGCTGCTCAAAGGGAAACGCAGTAAACCAGGAGTGGAGACGATCGACGTGCAGTGCTTCGTTAGAGGTCGTGATATCCAGTTGCAGGAAGCGCCAAGTCTTCCATGTAAGAGGAACAAAGGTGCGGGTGGGGCCATCGGGCAGGAGTTCGTCGTAGAGGCCCGCAATGTGTTTGCCGGCAATCTCGTTGCGATTCCCTTTGTTGCCCTTGTCGTCGTACAGCGCCTCGGCGTAGGTAACGCGGATGCTGCTGCCCGCTCCGCCGGTGAAGGTTAGTTCGGGATATGCCGTGGTCAGGTGGGACGCGTCGATAAGGATGCTGGCGTTGGCATGCGCAGGAACCATAAAGGGTCTGTCCGGAAATTGCGCTGGAAGGTCGATGCCATTTGCGCGAACGACTCTTCCCACCGGAGCAAGCTCCATGGCCATGTGCGGCAGTTGGTCGGGGACCAGTTCCCAGTTAGTCGAAGGGAAACTCTGTCCCCGCGAGCTCGCTTTACCGATTCGAAGGGCTTTCTTCCAGCGCGAGTTCGGAGTGCCGGACGGCGCGGCATTCCAAAGCCAGTCGAATGCCGCGCCGTCGACGCGCTCAGAAGGCTCGGCAGCGAAGTAGGCGTTCGGCGGCAGGCCGGTAGGCGCGGAGGCGGTGATTCCCTTCTCTTGCTCGACTTCCCAAGCTTCGTTTGTGTCGGCGGCTTGTTCGTTTGCGGTGTTTCCTTGCAGCAGGAATCCGCTGCGATCGCTCATCTGGGCGAGCGCGGAATGCACGCCGAAGTTCCAGACGGTGGCGGCCAGAAGGTTTATTCCGGAACGCAAAAATGGGCCGAGGTCGTAAGTCTCAAATCTCCAATGGGCCAAGTCGCCGCGGGCAGG
>WNFT01011749.1_pt1 | contig 11617 bp, 13 predicted proteins | sample 5400191 | NCBI WGS metagenome assembly WNFT01 (sample SAMN13153359, study PRJNA577476) | soil metagenome | isolation source: 80 cm saprolite under Madrone tree | place: USA:California | collected 2016-06-14
TTGCCCTTCTCGCGCTTGATCTGGGAGAACAGCCGATCGAGATCGCCGAGGTTCGACACATCTCCTCGTATGCCGGTGACATTTCTTCCGATTTCCTGGACCGCCCGAGCCAACTCCGCCTCACGGCGCCCCGTGATGAAGACGTGGGCGCCTTCGTTCACGAACTGCTTCGCCGTCGCCAGGCCAATACCGCTGTTGCCACCGGTCACGAGTGCGATTTTTCCATCGAGCTTACCCATGTCTGGCTCCTTCCTGGCCCCTTGAGACGTCACCCGAGGCCGATCGGATTCACGAGACGGCGGCATTCATATGCAGCTACATATAGTGGACGATCGTGTTGGGTCCGACGTCGCTGGACGTCTTCAGCTTGACTCGAGAACGTCGGGCGCGCTAGACATCGCTTGACCGGCGTCCGAGGAGGACGGCGCGATCGTGGACCTTTCAACCACCATCCATGTGCTCGGTGAGACGCTCGGCGATGTGCTCAGGGCGCGGGAGTCGGTCGCCCTCTTCGAAGCCGAAGAGCGGATCCGCGGCCTGGCCAAGTCGCGTCGCTCGGGAGCGCCGACGGCCCCACGCGATCTCGCCGCCGAGGTGGCCGCGCTCTCCACGGATGCGGCCCGGGCCACCGCCTCGGCCTTCGCCGTCTACTTCGACCTCGTGAATCTCGCCGAGGAAGGGCAGCGCATCCGCGTCCTGCGCGAGCGCGAGCGGGCCCGGCACCCTGAGCCGCTCGACGAGTCGCTCAGAGAGACGATCGCCCAGCTCAAGGCACGGGGAGTCACGGCCACGCAGATGGCCGCGCTCGTCGCCGCGCTCCGGATCGAGCTGGTGCTGACGGCTCATCCCACCGAGGCCAAGCGTCGGACCGTGCTCTCGAAGCTCCAGCGGATCGCCGAGAGCCTCCGGCGGCTCCACGATCCGGATCTGCTCCCCCGCGAGCGCGAGCGGGAGACAGCCGAGCTCCGCAGCGAGGTCACCGCGCTCTGGCTCACGGAGCGGGCGCGCACCATCCGGCCCGCGGTGACCGACGAGGTACGCACGGGCCTCTTTTTCGTCGACACCGTCTTCTGGGATGCGTTGCCACGCATCGCCGACGAGCTCGAAGCGGCGCTGCGCGAGCATTATCCGGAGGTCGCGGCGCCCTCCATCCCCGTCACGCTCGCCTCATGGATCGGCGGTGATCGCGACGGCAACCCCTCCGTGGTCGCGGCCGTCACCGCCGAGACCCTCCGTCTCCATCGCGGCCTCGCGGTGGAGCGGCATCGGCGATCACTGCAGGATCTGGCCCGTCGTCTGAGCCTGAGCGGTCGTCGCTGCCCGCCGCCGGCGGCGCTCACCGCGTGGCTCGAGGCCCGGCGGCCCTTGCCCGCGCGCGTGGCCTATCTCGAGGCGCGGTACGCCAACGAGCCCTATCGCCTCGCCCTGGCCCTCATCGCGGCGGATCTCGAAACGGCCTCCCAGGAAGACGTGACGACCCGACTCCTCGATGACAGCCCGCACCAGGCGCATGTGACGGTCGACGAGCTCCGCACGGTGCTCGATCTGATCGCCCAGGCCATTCCTCCCATCCTGGCCAGGGACCGGCTGCGCACCGTGCGCGCGCAGGTCGAGACGTTCGGTTTGCACGCCGCGCGCCTGGACGTCCGCGAAGAGGCCGGACGCTTGACCGCCGCCCTCGGCGAAATGCTCGAGACGCTCGCCATTGCGGAGGGCTTTGCCGGGCAGAACGCGCGCGAGCGGACGGCTCTCGTCCTCGGTTTGCTGACCGCCGGCGCGCCGAAGCCTTCGGAGTTGGCGGCCGCCGCCGTGGGCGAAGCGAGCGCCGAGACGTGGCGGCTGTTCCGCGTCCTCGGCCGCGCCAGGGCGGTCTACGGTGCCGAGGCGCTCGGTCCGTTCGTGATCTCGATGACACGCAGCGCGGTCGACGTGCTCGCCGTTTTGCTGTTGGCGCGGTGGGCCGGCTGTGCATCAGGCCTCAGGATCGTGCCGCTCGTCGAGACCCTCCAGGATCTCGACGCCGCTCCCCGGATCTTGACGGAGCTCTTCGCGCTTCCCGTCTACCGTGAGCACATCGCGGGATGCGGTGGGGAGCAGATGGTCATGATCGGCTACTCCGACAGCAACAAGGATGGCGGCTACGTGGCCGCCAACTGGGCACTCTACCGGGCGCAGGAAACGATCGCTCGCGTATGCGACGAGCACGGGATCGCCCTCACGCTCTTCCACGGGCGCGGCGGCACCGTGGCGCGCGGCGGCGGGCCGGCTGCGCGGGCCATCCGCGCCCAGCCTCCGGGAACGCTGCGCGCCCGCTTTCGGCTCACCGAACAGGGAGAGACCATCGCGTCCCGTTACGCCGACCCGGCGCTCGCTCATCGCCACCTCGAACAGATCGTCAGCGCCGTCATCCTGGCCTCGGCGGAGACGGCGGACCGTCCGGTCCCGGCGGCGTGGCGAGGCGCCATGGATGAGATGGCGGCCGCCGCTCACCACGCCTATCACACGCTCGTCGAGCGGACGCCGGGCTTCCTCGAGTACTGGCGGGCGGCCACTCCCGTCGAGGAAATCGGCCGGCTGCGGCTCGGCTCGCGCCCGGCCGCGCGCCGGCCCGGCGCGCTCACACGCCAGGATGTTCGCGCCATCCCGTGGGTCTTCTCCTGGATGCAGAGCCGCTTCAACCTGCCCGGGTGGTACGGGCTCGGCACCGCGCTCGCGCGTTCCCCGCTGGACTGTCTCCGGGACATGCACGCGCACTGGCCGTTCTTCCGCGCGGTCCTCGACAACGCCGAGATGTCGCTGCTCAAGGCCGACATGGGAATCGCGGCACTCTATTCGGACCTGGTGCCCGACCGTGCGCTCGCCGCGCGCGTCTTCGGCATCATCGAGGCGGAGTACACGCGGACGCGTGACGCCATCCTGCGCGTGACGGGACACACGGATCTGATGGACGGCGATCCCGTCATCCGCCGCTCGGTGCACCTGCGCAATCCATACGTGGACCCCCTGAACTACCTGCAGGTCGAGATGCTCCGCCGTCTCCGCGCCCTGCCGGATCCCGACGGTCCCGAGGCGGAACGTCACCGAGAGGTCATCGCGCTCACGATCAACGGCATCGCCGCGGGCCTGCGGAACACCGGCTGAGGAGGATGTCCACCCCGAACGCCATGACCGCGCCGTCCGCGGCGTCGGCCTCCGTCGTGATGATGTGCGGCCTTCCCGCGGCGGGCAAGACGACCACCGCTGGACGACTGCACGCGCATGCGGGCGGCGTGCTCATCCGCAGCTGCGACGTCTACGCCGATCTCGACATCCGACTTCCGGACTGGGTCGCGCGCACCCGGGGCTTCACCGTTGACGTCCACGAGTACGACCAGGTGCGCGATCGCGCGTACGAGGAGATTGCCCGACGATTGGAGGGCCATCTCCACCGGGCGAGCGTGGTGATCCTCGATGCGGTCTACGGCGAGCGAGCGAAGCGAGACACGATCTACGCCATCTGTCGGGCGCGTCGGGTTGACGTGACGCTGCTTTACTGTCGCTGCGACGACGTGGAGGAGGTGACGCGCCGCTTCGATCGGCGCCGTGGACGCGAGAACACCCCGGAGCACGAGGCGAGCGATCGCTCGGTCTTTCGCGATATTGCACGGCGGTGGGAGGATCCCCACGCCGACGTGCTCGCGGACGGCGGCTCGCCGACGATCATCACGATCGACACGCTTCCTGAGCCACCCATCGTCAGTGGCCCGGAGAAGTCCTGGCTCTGCGGGCTCCTGCGACAGGCGTTGGCGACGGCTCACGCCCGAGCGCTGAGCTCGTGACCCGGCGCCGTTTCCGGCGCCGCGTGACCCGCGAGGGCGGGGCGGCGGGCCGAGCAGCCGCGGTCAACTGTCTCGATCGTTCCGCTGTCCAAGTTGCCGCGTCAAGGCAACGAGATTGCGGAGCAGATCACGGATGAGTCCCGCGGTCGCCTCGTCCTTCAAATTGCCCTCGGCATCGAAGCGCGCGGCAGCGTTCCCGGATGCCGTCCGAGGTGCGACGAAGCCCTGCCAGTCGACTGGCAGCCGCTGGCCGGTTAGCATCTCGAAGCCGGCAGGGTCGCGTGAATCACGCGCCGTGCTTCGTTGGAATCCGTGGTGACAAGCCGAGTTGCGCGGTCGCGAGACACCCCGGAGCGTTCGGCACCGCGATTGCTCCACTGGAGGAGGTCGTTGTGAGAGCACAGAACGGGAGTCGATCATGAGCGACGCGCTTCCTGTCGTGTACCTGGCCAGACACGGCGAGACGGCCTGGACCATCTCGCGTCAGCACACGGGCGTGACCGACCTTCCGCTGACCGCGCAGGGCGACGCCGAGGCCGTCCGGCTCGGGGAGTGGCTCGAGGGATTGAGGTTCACCGCGGTGCTCACGAGCCCTCTGAGGCGGGCGGTCCGAACCTGCGAGCTCGCCGGCTTCGGCTCCATGGCGGAAGTCGAGCCCGACCTCATGGAATGGAACTACGGCACGTATGAAGGTCGCACCAGCGCCGACATCCACGCCGAGCGCCCTGACTGGCAGCTGTTCCGCGACGGCTGCCCGGGAGGGGAGTCGCCGGATCAGATCGGCGCGCGGGCCGATCGGGTGGTGCGCCGCGTGCGGGCCATCGAGGGAGACGTGCTGCTCTTCTCGAGCGGACACTTTCTCCGGGTGTTCGCCGCGCGCTGGCTGGGGCTCCCGCCGGGGGCAGGGAAGTACTTCGTGCTCGGCACGGCCAGCCTGAGTGCAGTGGGATACGAACACGACCGATTGGATCCGGCGATCCGCTTGTGGAACGAGACGCCTCACGAAAGGCGCAGCGACCCCGCGCGAGTGCGGGGACACCGGGAGGAAGCACGGCGATGAGCGCAAGAGATGCGACGGCTCCTCAGACTGCGCTGTACGCGGACCCGGATGCCTGGGCGCGCAAAGCCATCCTGAACGTGGCCAGCTCCGGAAAGTTCTCGAGCGATCGCACCATCGCCGAGTACGCGGCCGACATCTGGCACGTCAAGCCGTGCCCGGTGTCGTGATGGAAAAGCCCGTCGTCATAATTCCGATCCTGATTCCACTGACGGTTGGCTCGAGCGCCGTCGCGTGTACGATCCTGATCCACGCGCTGGCCTTGAGCGTGACGGTCAACGTCGTTCGCCATGAGAAAAGACTCGGCCGCGCCGGCACGAGCTTCTGGATCGACGTGGCCATCGTTGCGCTGGCGCTATCCTTGGCGCTCGTGGCGCACCTGATCGAGATGGGCGTGTGGGCGGTGTTGTTCGTGCTCTGTGGAGAATTCTCGGAGTTCGGAAGCGCCTACTACCACTCGGCGGTCAACTACACGACCTTGGGTTACGGTGATGTGATCATGTCGCCATCGTGGAGATTGCTGGGACCGCTGGAAGGAGCCAATGGAATGCTCATGTTTGGTGTTTCGACCGCGATCATCTTTGCCGTCATTCAACGGTTGATTCATGCCAGGTTCGTGGATCTCAGAGACTGAGGAAGCCCTCGCCCTGGCCCAGCACGCGCCGTCGAACTCCAACATCCAGCCCTGGCGGGTGATGTTCGTCAGCGGGGCCGCCCGCGATCGCTTGAAGGACGCCTTGTTCAGTGTGACCGATCACGAGGCGCCGCACATCCCGACCCTGCCCAAGGCGTTCGAGCATTACCGCTTCGAGCTCGGGGCGCAGGTGTACGGCTCGATGGGTATCACCAGTGCGGACACCGCGAGACCCGCGGCCGCTGTGATGCGCAACTTCGAGTTCTTCGGCGCGCCACTCGCTGGCATCGTCTGCATGCACCGCGACCTCGGCCCGGCCGACGCCGTGACCGTCGGCATGTATTTGCAGACGCTGATGCTGGCCCTGACCGAACGGGGCTGGGCACGTGCGTGGAGGTCTCGGTGGCGGGGTATCCCGACGTCGTCCGCGCCGAGCTGAAGATCCCGTCCGAGCTCACGATCATCTGCGCGCTGGCCGTCGGCTACACCGACCCGGACTTTCCGACCAACAAATTGCGCATCGGGCGCGACCCCGTCGCGAAGAACGTCGTGTTCCTCGACAACTGAGGTCACCTTGACAGGGGCGGATGTGGGTGCTGACACTAGGCAGACGTGACGCCCACGTGAGCGCCGCCGACAGCGTGAAGGTGCTCGAACAGTCCACCCTGGCCGCGCCTTCGGCACAAAAGAGTCAAGCGGACGGCGAGAGGAAGCGCCTGCAATGACGATTGACCGCCTCGCGATCAGGACCCGGATGCGCGATCCCGGCCTCACCGCCGCGCCGTCCGTCGATCCCGCCACCGTGCGCGTGATGTTCGAGTACGTGGCGTGGGCGACGGCGTGGCTTCTGGTGGGCACCACCGCCGGGCTCATCGCATCGATCAAGCTGCACTGGCCGGAGTTCCTGCCGTTCGCCTGGCTCTCGTTCGGCCGCATGCGGCCCACTCACACGAACGTGGTGCTGCTCGGCTGGAGCTCGCTCGTGATGGTCGGCCTCGCCCTCTACGTCGTGTCGCGCACCTCGCGCGTTCCCCTCTGGAGCCCGCGCCTGGCCAGGATCGCGCTCGGGCTGTGGAACCTGGCCGTCCTCGGCGGTGTCGTGACCCTGCTGGCCGGCGTGAACCGCGGCCCCCAGGAGTATCGCGAGTGGGTGTGGCCGCTGGCCGTCATCCTGGCCGCGGCGGTCCTCATCGACGGGTACGTGGCGTACCGCACGGTGGCCGCGCGAACGCTGCGCGAGGTCTACGTGTCCAACTGGTACATCCTCGGCGCGTTCTGCTACCTCCCGATTTTGTACGTCACCAGCTATCTGCCGTTCTACCAGGGCGGCCTCGGCAACGTGGTCGTCCAGGGCTACTACATGCACAACGCGATGGGCATGTGGTTCACGCAGCTCGCGCTCGGCGTCAGTTACTACGCGATCCCGCGGCTGCTCGGCCGGCCCGTCTACTCCTATGCCCTCGGCGTCCTCGGTTTCTGGACCAATCTTCTCTTCTACCCGCTGATCGGCGCGCATCACTTCATCTTCAGTCCGGAGGCGTGGTGGCTCCAGAGCACGGCCATCCTCTTCAGCGTCGGCATGATGGTCCCAGTGTGGGCGGGGACAGGGAACTTGCTCCTCACCTTTAAGGGCTCAAGCGGCGCGGTGCGCCGGAGCTATGCGCTGCCGTTCTTCGTGGTCGGGCTGATCGGGTACGGCTTGTCCTCGACGCAAGGCACGATCGAGGCCTTCCGCACGGCCAACATCTACCTGCACTTCACGAACTTCACCGTCGGGCACTCCCACGCGGCCATGTACGGGTTCATCGTGTTCATCGCCTGGGGCGCCGTCTATGGACTGGTGCCGCGCCTGACTGGACGAGAGCCGAGCCCGCTGGCCGTGGGTGTCCACTTCTGGCTGGCGCTGGTTGGGATCCTGACGTACGTGATCGCGATCTCCGTGGCCGGGGTCCTCCAGGGCATGGCCTGGGTCGCCGGGCAGTCATTCATCGTCTCGGTGACCGAGGCCGAGCCGATGTGGCTGTGGCGGACGATCGGCGGTCTCCTCATGGCCGGGAGTCATGTCGTCTTTGCCGCCAACGTCTGGGCGATGCGGCCTCAGCGCGTCATTGCCCCTGCGCCCTCTCCGCAGGCTGCGAGGGTCCCCGCGTGAGCTTCGGCGGGCTGCACACCGACCATCGCGCCATTGTCGCAGTGGCCGCGATCGTGTTCTTCGTGCTCACGCTCGTGATGGCGGTGTTGCCCGGGCTGCGCGAGCAGGCCATCCCCGCTTCGGCCGCCGCCCCGCCGCGAGGGAGCGAGGCCGAGCGCGGACGACAGGTCTACATGCGCGAAGGCTGCGGGTTCTGTCACACGCAGTTCGTGCGCGACCTGCCGATGGACCGTCCGTTCGGACGCCCGTCACGCCACGACGACTACGCGCTCGAAGACCCGCCGATGCTCGGTACCCAGCGCACGGGCCCCGATCTCGCCGATGTCGGGACGCGCCAGCCGAGCGAGACCTGGCATCTGATTCACCTCTACGATCCGCGCGCGGTCGTGCCGCAGTCGGTGATGCCGGCCTACCGCTGGTACTTCGCGGAGAAAGACCAGGCCGGATCTGGCGACGTCGTCGTGCCGGTGCCTGCGGGCCATGCCCCGCGCGGCAAGGTCATCGTCGCGGGCCCGGACGCGAAGGCGCTGGTCGGCTACCTCCTGTCGCTCAAACAGGCCAAGGTGTCGCCGTGATGATGGATCACGCGGCCGGCGCGTCTCACGCCTCCGCTCTGGAGTGGGTGCTCGTGATCACGGCCGCGGTCGTGCTCGTGTGGGCGCTCGGCCTGACGCTTCGCTACACGGTGCGCCCGGAAGAGACCGATCCCGGCCACATCAAGCGCCGCATCCTCGTCGACGAGACCGACGAGACCGACGAGACAGAGGAGGCTCGGCATCGATGAGGATCGAGGTCTTCATCGACGACGAGTCCGTGCCCCGCTACCGGCTCGAGCCCCCGGCCACCCTCGAGCTCGACACCGAGGGACTGGCGGACGGACCGCATCGCCTCCGCGTCCGCGCCATCGAGGATTCCGGGACCGTCGGCGTCGAGGAGGTCCCGTTCACCGTTCGCAACGGGCCGGGCATCGCGGTGGTCGGCCTGTCGGACGGAGACACGGTACGGGGCCGCATTCCGCTCCTCGTCAACGCGTTCGCGAGCCGACCAGGTGACGCCTTCGAGCCCGTGCGCGCGGAGACACCGGCGCCGGTTCCGACGTGGGCCTGGGTGCTCTTTCTCGTCGTCGCGGCCTGGGGCATGTGGTACGTGGCGACCGACCTCAGGACGTATCAGGAGCAGAAGATGAGAACGGCGTCGGCGTCGGCATCGCCCGCGCCAGGCGCCGCGGGAGCCGTGAGCCAACCGTCGTGGGTGGCGCTTGGCAAGCAGGTGTACGAGAACAAGTGCGCGGCCTGTCATCAGCTCACCGGAGAGGGGCTGCCGGGCGTCTTTCCGCCGCTGAAAGGCAGCGCGGTGGTGACGTCGGCCGATCCGACCGAGCATATCCGCACCGTGCTGCGCGGACTGTCGGGCAAGGCCATCGGCGGCGTGGCCTACGCTTCCGCCATGCCCGCGTTCGCCGACCAGCTCAACGATGAGGAGCTGGCGGCGGTCCTCAGTCACGAGCGCACCAGTTGGGGGCACCATGCCCCACCGGTGAAGCCGGAGGACGTGATCGCCCGACGGTGACGGCATGAGAATCATGCGCGTGTCTGATTCCACGCAGCCACCGCGGCTGTTCGAGGCAGACGTCCCTCAACCGCAACCGCGGTGCAAACGGGGCGGCGCTGCTCGCCGACGCATCAGTTAGGACAGGTGCTGTCGTCGCAGTAGACCACGTTCCTCCAACTGAAGACGTCGGGCGAGGGGATCGATCGTCAGACGCAGCCACTCTCGGGGCTTGTTGGTCGAGCCTTGCACGGTGATGCGCGTGAGGTTGGCCACAGCCGGCGTGCCGTGGATCAGGCCCGTGGGGCTGCTGGGGTCCGCGAGCGTATGATCCGCTTCGAAGAGGTGCGAGTCGCCGTTGAGCAGCAGCACCGGCCGGCCGAAGTGCAGGCAGAGATCGGCCAGCCTCTTCACCCAGTGTCTTCATCGGATGCTATGCGCTGGCGTTCTGGGACCTGACCACGGCGATGTGGGCCGGGCTGGCCGCGCTCTTCCTGCGTCAGATCGGGCACGCGATCCTCGAGCCTCCCTGTCATGACAAGGAAGCTCTGCTGCTCGGGTTCAACACGCGCAACAAGACCCTGATCCTCGGCGCCTACTTGCTCATTCCCGTCGTCCACCTCCTGTCCGCGAGCGCCTGGACCGTCGAGGCCATGCGATCGATCGGGGCCGCCGTCGCGGTGGAGTGGTTTCTGTGGACCCTCGTGGTCGTCGGCGGCCGCGTCGCGTACCTCGTGTGGACGCACGGTGCTCGCCTCGCGATGGTCTGGTTCGTGAAGCTGATCACGGATCCGATCACGGACGTTGTGGCCTATTCGCCCCGTTACCTCCGACGCCGGTCGGCCTGGTAACCCCTGGTCCTTCGCCACACCGAGAGACGCGACTCCGGTGCGCTCACGAGCAGACGCCACTGAGATGCCTCGCGCTCCTGCCGTGAATCGGCGCGGGCGCAAACCCGCAGGGGCACCGGATCTGCTCAAGTCTTAGCCCAGCCCACGCTCCTTGAGATAGGACTGAAGAGTCGACGCGCGAGCGTCGGGATCCGCTAGCGCTACGTAGCCGTCGGGTCGCACGAGATACAGCGCGTCACGCCTGAGTCCCGTTCGCCGGATCTCCGGCCGCCACGGAAAGACGTGCAGGGCCAATTTCCACTCGCGACACGCGGCCTCGATCTCCGGCGCAGCCTCGCCATAGACGTGGACCTGCCACGCCAGCGAACGCAGCGGCGCGAAGTTGTCGGCACCCTCCACCCACGGCAGCCGGTCGCCGCCGTGCACGCGGCCGGCCCGGCCCACGCTCAGACGGCTCCCGCGATAGCTCACGCCCGTCTGCGAGATCGTCCGGAACATCAACCGGCGCGCCGCCCTCAACCGAAACACGAGGGGCACGACGACTGGTACGACATTCACCCGAACACGTCGTGCAATCGGGCCACGGCTCGTGATGAAAGTGAAGGCCCGGTCGGTGGTCGCGACGAGTCGCCGGCCGAAGGCGATGCGCTCGGGCTCATAGCTCTCGAGCAGCGACGCGGGCGCGCGACCGTGGAGAACGTCGGCGAGCTTCCACGCGAGGTTCACCGCGTCCCCGATCCCGGTGTTCATGCCCTGGCCGCCGACGGGACTGTGAATGTGGGCGGCGTCACCCAGCAGGAACGCGCGACCTTTCTGGAAGTGGTCGGCGACGCGATGATGCACGTGGTAGGTCGAGAACCAGTTCACGCGCTCCACGGTGATGCCCATGCGGTCAATGACGTCTTTGCTGACGTCGTTCCACGTCAGCGTGTCGTGCCGTGTCTCGGCGTCGTCACGGACGACCCCGATGAGCCGCGCGCGCCGATCGCCCTTCAGCGGGAAGACCAGGAGGAACTCCGCCTGGTCCAGCGCGCCGTGCAGCTCACCATCCATGGCCGGTCCGCGCGCCTCGACGTCGGCGACGTAGAAGAGATGCGCGTACGTGCCGCCCGGGAAGCCGATGGCGAGCCCGTCCCGCACCGTCGAGTGCGCGCCGTCACAGCCGGCGATGTACGCCGCCACGCAGGCTTCCTCTGTGCCGTCGGCGTGCAGCAGACGCGCGCGCACGCGGTCGCCCGTGTCCTCGAAGCCAAGGAGCTCGACGCGGCGCTCGACGGTCACGCCGAGCTCGCGCAGCCGCTCGATCAGTACACGCTCGTGCTCGTCCTGCGGGAAGATGAGCGCGTAGGGAAACGGGCTGAGCCCCACGCCTCCGTCGCCGAAGCGCGCGCGTGCGACCCTGGTGGCCCTGACCCAAAAGTTCGCCACGACGAGGCGGAGCCCGCGCTCGGCCACGGTCGCCGCGAGGTCGATCTGCCGGTAGAACTCGAGGGTACGCGTCTGCACCGCGAGCGCGCGCGAGGTGGTACCGGGCTCCGCGGTCTTGTCGATGATCCG
>WNFT01020317.1_pt1 | contig 11615 bp, 10 predicted proteins | sample 5400191 | NCBI WGS metagenome assembly WNFT01 (sample SAMN13153359, study PRJNA577476) | soil metagenome | isolation source: 80 cm saprolite under Madrone tree | place: USA:California | collected 2016-06-14
CCGGCTCCTCGCCTCAGACGGTGGGGCCCCAGCCCCACGACGTCTTGCGGCTCGCCCTGCGGGGGAATCTTCTCGGCACCACCTCTGCGACCTTGGGGATGACCACGCCACCCATGCTGTGGCCGACCACGATGCCGTGCGCGATGCCGGCCTGGATCATCGCGTCGGCCACCGCCCGCGCGTACGTCTCGACGGACGCGCGTCCGCGCTCGTGCGCGCGCCGCCCGTGGCCCGGGAGATCCATGGCCACCACGTGGTGGCCGTTCGTCTCCAGCCGGCGTGCCAGCGGCTCCCACGCCCACGCGCCGTGGCTCATGCCGTGCACCAGGACGAATTCCCGACCCATGCGTCGCCTCCTCGCGCGGGCGACATCATCGCACGCCGTGGTACGCTCGGCGAAAAGGACCCATGCTCAATCCGCACATCTTCCGCGCCTATGACGTCCGCGGGCGCGTCGGCTCCGACATCAATCCCGAGGTCTTCCGCCTCGTCGGCCGCGCGTACGGCACGCTGATCCGCAACAACGGCGGGCGCACGATCGCGGTGGGCCAGGACAACCGCGAGTCGTCCACCGGCCTCAAGGCCGGCTTCGTCGAGGGCGCGCGCGCGGCCGGCATCGACGTGGTGGACATCGGCACCGTCACCACGCCCATGCTGTATTTCGCCACCGCGCACTGGAAGCTCGACGGCGGCGCCAACATCACCGGCAGCCACAATCCCGTCGAGTACAACGGCGTGAAGATGGTGCATCCCGGCGCCGCGCCGCTCACCGAGGAGGAGATCCAGGGGCTGCGCGAGACGATCGAGCGCGGCGCCTTCGCCAGCGGCGCCGGCGGGCTCACCACGAGGAGCCCGCGCGACGACTACTTCGACACCATCGCCAGGATCGTGCGGCTCGAGCGCCCGCTCAAGATCGTGGCCGACGCGGGCAACGGCATCGCGGGCGTGTACGGGCCGCCGCTGCTGCGCCGACTCGGCTGCGAGGTGATCGAGCTGCACTGCGAGTCGGACGGCCGCTTCCCGAATCACCTGCCCGACCCCGAGGACCCCGAGAACGTCGTCGACCTCCAGCAGAAGGTCGTGGAGGCCGGCGCGGACCTCGGGCTGGCGTGGGACGGCGACGCCGACCGCGTCGGCGTGATCGACGAGCGCGGGCGCCGCCACGAAGCGGACCTGGTCCTCGTCCTGCTCGCGCGCGATCTGCTGACGCGCCATCCCGGCGCCAGGGTCGTCTTCGACGTGAAGTCCTCGCAGGTGCTCGTGGACGACATCCGCAAGCACGGCGGCGTGCCCGTCATGTGGAAGACCGGCCACTCGCACCTCAAGCGCAAGATGCGCGAGGAGGGGATCCTGCTCGGCGGCGAAGTGAGCGGTCACATGTTCTTCGCCGAGGGCTACTACGGCGTCGACGACGGAATCCTCGCCGCGTGCAAGGTGGCGGAGATCGCCGCGCGCCACCGGGGCCCCGTGTCGACGCTCTTCGACTCCGTGCCGCACCTGCATGCCACCCCCGAGCTGAAGGCGCCCTGCCCCGACGGCGAGAAGTTCAAGGTGATCGAGGAGCTCGCCCGCGACCTCAAGGCGCGCTACGAGACCATCGACATCGACGGCGCGCGCGTGCTCTTTCCCGGCGGCGGCTGGGGCCTCGTGCGCGCGTCCAACACCAACCCGTACCTGACGCTGCGCTTCGAGGCCAAGACCGAGCGCGAGATCGAGGACATGAAGCGCGTCATCTACGACGCGCTCCGCCGCTACCCGTTCGTCACGCTGCCGTCGTAGTGCTCGCGGCCGTGCTGTTCGACCTGGATGGAACGCTGGTGGACACGCTCGCGGTCTGCTATCTGGCGTTCCGGCGCGCGCTGCAGCGCGCGGGCGCCACACCGCTCAGCGACGCCGAGATCCACGCCCTGTTCGGCCCCAGCGAAGACGGGATGATGCGGCGCGTGCTGCCCGAGACCTGGCAGAGCGCCCTCCCCGGATACTTCGAGAAGTACGAGCAGCTGCTGCCGACGTGTCCGACGGTCATTCCGGAGCTCGGCGCGGCCCTCGCCCTGCTCCGCGAGCGCCGGATCCCGACGGGCCTCGTGACCGGGAAATCGCACGTCACGGCCGCGATGTCGTTGCGTCACTTCGGGCTCGACGATGCGTTCGACGCGGTCGAGCCGGGGTCCCCCGAGGGCGTGGTCAAGGCGCCGGCCATCCGGCGGCTTCTCGAGCGCTGGCGTCTGAGGCCGGAAGACGCCGTCTACGTCGGCGACGGCGCGTCCGACATGCGCGCGGCCCACGAGGCCGGCGTGATCGCGGCGGGCGCGGCCTGGGCTTACGGCGCGCGCGTCGCGGAGCTGCAGGAGGCTCAGGCCGACCTGATCTTCACCGACGCGGCGGAGTTCCTCGCGTGGCTCGACGGCAAGACGCGGCGGGTCACCCCGGGCTGACGGCCGACAGCTGCGCGGCGATCAGGCGCGCATAGAGCCCGCGCCGGCCGAGCAGCTCGGCGTGCGAGCCGGATTCGATCACGCGGCCGTGGTCGAGGACAACGATGGTGTCGGCGCCGCGCACGGTGGACAGGCGGTGCGCGATGACGAGCGTGGTGCGGTCCTGCTTGAGCCGATCGAGCGCCGCCCGCACGCTCGCCTCGCTGACCGCGTCCAGGTGCGACGTCGCCTCGTCGAGGATCAGGACCGGCGCGTCCTTCAGGAACGCGCGCGCGATGGCGACGCGCTGGCGCTGGCCCCCCGACAGCCGCGTCCCGCGCTCGCCCACGACGGTGTCGAGCCCCTCCGGCAGGGAGGCGACGAACTCTGCGAGCGCCGCGCGCTCGACCGCCGCCTCCACCTCCGCGCCCGTGGCGCCCGGCCGCGCCATCAGCACGTTGTTGCGCAACGAGTCGTTGAAGAGATAGGTGTCCTGCGCGACCAGCGCGACGCGCCGGCGCAGGTCGTCCAGGCGATAGTCGCGCAGGTCGTGGCCGTCGAGGCGCGCGCCGCCTTTGTCGGGATCCCAGAAGCGCAGGAAGAGGTGCGCGATCGTCGTCTTGCCCGCGCCCGAGGGTCCGACGAGCGCCACCGTGCTGCCGGCGGGGATGACGAGGCGCACGTCGGCGAGCGCGGGCCGCGAGCGCCCCGGATACGTGAACGTCACGCCGTCCATCTCCAGCGCGGCCGCGCCCGCGCGCGTCGCGGCGACGCCCGGCCCGTCCTGCACCGCCACCGGCGCCGTGTCGATCGCGTGGAAGCGGCGCGTGGCGCCGAGCGTGTCGGCAAGCTGGCGGCCGACCTGCGCGATCTCCCAGACGGGCACGAAGGCCGACATCGCGAGCAGCGTCATGAGGGGCAGGATCGCCGGGTCGAGCCGCCCGTGAATGGCGAGCAGGCCGCCGGCGGCGAGCACGGCGAGCCCGCCGAGCCCGGTGACGACCTCGTGCAGCGCGCTCTGCAGCGTGAGGTCGCGCAGGAACGGCATCCGCGCGCCCAGGTAGTCGCGCGCCTTCGCCGCGAACTCCTCGCCGCGCGCCCGCACGTGCTGGAAGGCGATGATCTCGGTCAGGCCCTGGATCGAGTCCACGGCGTGGGCGTTGAGGTCGCCGGAGATGGTGCGCGCGCGGGCGCCGAGTCGATCGATGCGGGCCCGGCCGAGGACCGGGCTCAGCGCCGCGTAGACCAGGAACGGCAGCACGGCGACGGCCATCGGCCAGGCGAACGCGGCGAGGGTGCCGAGCACGGCCAGCGGCACCAGCACGGCCACGAAGGCCGGCGTGATCGTGTGGGCGAAGAAGTACTCGATCAGCTCGACGTCGTGCGTGGCCACGCTCACGAGGTCGCCGCTGCGGTGCTGCACCATGTAAGCGGGCGCGAGCGCGTCGAGCTTGCGGAAGAGCGCCAGTCTCAGATCCGCGAGCAGGCGATAGGCCATGTCGTGGGCGAGCCACGACTCGGCCCAGTGCAGCACGCCCGACAGCGGCGCCACGATGGCCAGCGTCACCAGCAGGCCGGTGACGGGCTCGCCGCGGTTGACCGCGCGCACCGTGAGCGCGCTGAGCACCCCGACGCCGATCAGCGCGGCCACGCGCGCGATCCCGAGCCCGAAGGTCACGAGCAGCCGCAGCCGGTAGTGACGCACCATCGCGAGCAAGATCGGGATCGCGCGCGGCCAGCCGAGCGCCGCCATGGGCTCGGGGACGCGCGGCGGCGCCGCGCCGTCCTCCGACGACGCCACCGCCGCCTCCGCCGGCTGGAGCGCCGCGTCCGCCGCCGGCGCCGCGCCGTCTTCCGCCTGCGCCGCCATGAGGCGCGCGTAGGCCCCGCGCCGCGTCATCAGCTCGCGGTGCGTGCCGGTCTCGACGACCCGCCCGGCCTCCAGCACCAGGATGCGGTCGGCGCTCACCACGCTCGAGAGGCGATGCGCGAAGACCAGCGTCGTGCGGCCCTCCATCAGCCGGTCGAGCGCCTGCTGGATGATCGCCTCGTTCTCGGCGTCCACCGCGGAGAGCGCCTCGTCGAGGATCAGGATCGGCGCGTCGCGCAGGAGCGCGCGGGCGATGGCGATGCGCTGGCGCTGACCGCCCGACAACCGGATGCCGCGCTCGCCGACCACGGTCTGATAGCACTGCGGCAGCCGCGCGATGAACTCGTCGGCGTTGGCCGCGCGCGCGGCGGCGCGCAGCTCGTCAGGGGTGGCGCCGGGCTTGCCGATCTGGAGATTGTCCTCGACCGTCCCGTGGAACAGATAGGTGTCCTGGTGCACGATCGCGACCTGCGCGCGCAGGTCGTCGAGACTCAGCTCGCGCACGTCGCGGCCGCCGACCAGGATCCGGCCGCGCTGGGGATCGTAGAAGCGCAGCAGCAGCCGCGCGACGGTGGACTTGCCCGAGCCGCTCGGTCCCACGAGCCCGATCCGCTCGCCGGGCGCGACGGAGAAGCTCAACCGCTCGTGGGCGGCTCCGCGACCGCCGGGATAGGCGAACGTCACCTCCTCGAAGGCGACGCTCGGCGTGAGCGTGCCGACCCGCCCCGCGCCGTTGTCCCGCTCGCGCACCTCGGGCGCGGCGCGCAGGATCGCGAGGATCCCGTGCGCGGCGGAGGTGCCGAGCATGCCCTGGTGCAACACGACGCGCAGCTCGCGCAGCGGCCGGAACACCTCGACGCCGAGCATGAGGATGACGAGCAGGCTCGGCAGCCCCATGGCGCCCGTGTGGACGCGGTAGACGCCGAGGGCGAGCGCCGCCACCGCGCCGACGGCGATGCCCGTGTCGGCGATGCCGCGCGTGAGCACGTTGGAGCCGAGCACCCACATCGTGCTCTGGAAGAGCGCGCGGCCCTTGTCTTCGAGCAGCCGGCGGCGCGCCGCGCTCTGGCCGAAGGCTTTGAGCGTCGCCAGGCCCTGCAGCGTGTCGAGGAACTCGGCGCCGTAGGCGGCGTACGCCTTGTTGCGGGCGAGGCTGTGCAGGCTCTCGCGGCGATGCCAGAGCACCGGCGCCCCGAGCGTCACCAGCGCGGCGACGAGCGTGACCAGGGCCACCGGCAGATCGATGAAGGCGACGAAGGCGAAGATGAGCACGGGTGTCAGGCACGCCACCGCGAGCTGCGGCAGGTACTGGCCGAAGTAGACCTCGAGCTGCTGGATGCCCTCGACCATCGACAGCACGACGTCGCCCGTGCGGGAGCGGCCGAAGTGGGCCGGCCCGAGGGCGGTGATGTGCGCATAGAGCGTGCGCCGCAGCGTCGCCTGCACGAGGGCGGCGGTGTGGTGCGCCACCATCGTCCGGTAGTACTCGAGCGCGCCGCGGAGCACGGTCACGGCCGCGACCAGCCCGACGGCGAGCAGCAGCGAGGGCAGCGTCGGCCCCGCCAGCACGCGCGCCAGGAGCCAGCCGAGCAGCGCGAGACGCGCGATGCCGGCGACGACGGCGGCGAGGCCGATCAGCACCGCCCACGCGATGCGCCAGCGCACGCCGGCCGTGAAGCGCCAGAGCTCGCGGCTCAGGTACATGCGAGCAACCGCTTGACGGCGTCCAGCACGGTGGGCGCGCACGGACAGTCGCGAGCGCCCCAGCACCCGCCGGGATCGAGGAGCACGCCCGTCATACCGACGCGGCGAGCGCCGAGCACGTCGATGGAGTAGAGCCTCGCCCGCGGTCACGCCGGCCCGCGCGAGCGCGCGCTCGAAGATCGCCGGCTGCGGCTTCTCGACGCCTTCCTCCTGGGAGTCGAGCGCGAAGTCGACGAGCGGCAGGAGATCGAGCCGCTCGAGGATGCGCCGGATCATGCCGTTGGAGTTCGAGATCACGCCCGTGCGCAGGCCGGAGTCCCGCGCCAGCGTCAGCGCGGGCGCGGCCTCCGGCTCGGGCGCCGTCCAGAGGCCGAGCGGCTGGTTGTAGCCGCGACGCCACTCGTCCATGGCGCCCACGAGCGCCGCGTCGGTGACGCCGACGCCCTCGAGCACGTACGCGAGGTAGCGGCTGTGCGTCGTGCGCGTCTCGGTGGACGCGATCTCGCCCGTCGCGAACACGTCGGCGTCCAGCCGCACGCGCGCCCGCCACTCCGCGCGCATGAGGTCGTCGGGCGTCGTCGACACGCCCCGCGCGGCGAGCGCCGCGGCGATGGCCGCGTAGTCGATGCGGATGAGCGTGTTGCCGGCGTCGAAGAAGATCGCGCGGAGGCTCACGGGATGACGCGGAAGGAGAACTCCCCCTCCGTGAGGTGGCTGTCCACCGACAGCACGCGCCACACCACGCGGTACGGCCCGGGCGGGAGTGCGGGTACCGACACGCGGAGCAGCGCGCGGTTCGCCGGATCGACCGCGTCGTCGCCGAGATCCCTCCGATGGCCGGCGGCGTCGAGGACCTGCACACGGCTGTACGCCGGCTCGAGCGCGCCCGTGAACCAGAGCCGCACCTGCGCGGGCAGCGGCTTCACGCTGGCGCCGGCGCGCGGCTCCGTCCGTTCGAGGACGCCGTGGGCGGCGGCGGACGCCGGACCGATGGTGAGCGCGAGCACGACGGCGCAGAGGCAACGCTGGATCACGGACAAACTCTACTCCATCACGGGCGATGCCGATGCACCCCGCCTTGCGTTTCGAGATAGGCGACGAGGTCCAGCAGGTCGGCGACGCTCAATACGTCGCGATAGTCGGGCATCGTCGAGCGTCCGTCCGGCCCCGTGTAGCCGGGGCCCTCGACGATGACGGCGTTGGGATCGAGGATCGATTCCGCGATGTAGCTCCGCGGATGGTGTCCGCCGATGCCGGTGAGCTCGGGTCCGGCGCCGGACGGCGGCGGATAGGACTCACTACGGAGCCGGTGACAGCGGAAGCACTCGAGCCGCGCGAACACATCTCGCCCCCGCCGCGGATTGCCAGAGGGCAGCCGAAACACCCAGCCGCGCGGCACGCCGCCCGCCTCGTGGAGCTGCTCCATCGTCGCGCGGATCGGATCGCGCCCGCCGTTCACGTCGGCGACGTGAGCGACGTGCCCCGCGTGGCGTGCCGGCGTCGTCTCGCCGAGCACCGCCGTGAGGCCGAGCACGGCCGCGCCGAGCGCGGCTTCGCAGGCCACCACGGTCACGAGCCGCGACGGGGACACGCGCGCCGGACCGAAGAGCGCAAGCCGGCAACGCCGGACGCCGCGCGCGACGAGACCGCGCGCGGGCAGGCCCGTGAGACGCGGGAGGAGCGCGTAGCGATTGGTCCCGCCGAGCAGCACGAGCACGACGACGAGCGCCAGCTTCGCGAGCAGGACCCGACCGTACGGGGTGTCGCGAAGCGCCGCCACGTCCGGCAGCTGCACCCACGCGTTGTAGACGCCCGTCAGGACGACCGCCGCCAGCGACCAGCCGGCGAGCCGCGAGAACCTCGCGCAGATATGCGTGACCGATGAAGGCGCCAGCGCCGACCCCGGACCGAACGCCACGAGCGCGAGCGCGACGACGCCGCCGATCCAGAGCGACGCCGCGAGCACATGGATCCAGTCCAGCAGGACGCTCGGCGTGACATCGCCCCAGTCGGCGGCGTGGCCGCTCAGCGCGGTCGTGAGCGCAATGGCGCCGGCCAGCGCCAGCGCGACGACTCGCGCGCGACGCGTCCCGATCGTTGCCGTCGAGAGCGACGCAACGAGAGCGAGACTGCGAGCGCTCCAGATGGTGCCGAAGTGCGTGCGCGACAGCACGAGCGGCACCGCTCGCACGGACTGCGCGAGGTCGCCGCCGGCCAGCGTTCGCGCCCGCAGCACGAGCTCGGCCACGGACGTCAGCGCCAGCACGCAGAGGCACACGACGGTCCAGCCACGGAGGCGACGACGCACCGGCGAGAGGTCGACGTCGTCCGCGCGCAGCGCCAAGACCTCGATCGCGAGACCGCCGACGAGGCCGGCGAGCGCGCCGAGCGCGATCCACCGCACGAGCATCGCGACGGCCAGCGTCACTTGATCCGGAACGGGAAGTCTCCCTCCGTCCGATGGCCGTCGCGGGCGACGACGCTCCAGTAGACACGGTAGCGCCCGGACGGCAGCGGCGGGACCCTCACTTGAAGCACCCGGTTGTCGCCCGGATCGACGCCGCCATCACCCTGGTCCACGCGTCGCTTGTCCGCGTTCTCCACGCGGATGGTGCTGAACACGGGCTCGATCTGCCCGTCGAACCAGATCCGGATGGCCGCGGGCGGTGCATCCACCGTGGATCCGACACGCGGCTCCGAGTGATCAGGAAAGGCGTGCGCCCACGCCGCGCCGACCGCGAGGGCCAGCGCGGCGCCGGCGAGCACACCTATCGCGGCTGCGTGGGACCGAGCACGCCGTGAAACGGTGTCCACGAGAAGATCTGCGGCACGATGTCGTCGAGATAGAAGTGGATCTGGCCGATCACGCCGACGTTCTTGCCGCTGCGCTCGTTGACGGGAATCACGGCCTCGAGGCCGAGCTGAAGATACCGGCCGAACCAGATGATGCCGGGATTGACCGTCCCCGTCGTACGGCCGGCATTTTTCGGATCGTCGAGCGGCGTCTGCATGACGAACTCCACGATCGGGATCATGCGGTTGAGCGGCGCGGGCAGGCCGACGTCGCGCACATAGGACTGGAGATATTGGAGATTGTACTGGACCGTGAAGCCCCACTTCGCGGCACTCGCGTTGACCTCACGCTCGACCTCGACGTTGCCGTCCTCGTCGAGATTGAAGTGCTTGGTCGCGTGCCGCGTGGGGATCGACACGCCGAACGTGCCCGTCACCGCCACCGGCTTCACGAGGTCGAGCGCGTCGGGCAGGTCGCCGAAGCCCTTGCCGAAGAAGAGCGCGGGCGTGATCGTGTCGAACCCCTCGGCGCCGACCTTGCTATAGCCCGTGCCGCCGACGTCCCAGGAGATGCCGGTGGACAGCAACATCTCGTTCGGGTCACTTCTGAAGAAGACGTACTTCAGCGCGACCTCGAGATTGTCGAAGCCGGTCACCGTCTTGCTGTGATCGGGGCCGAGCAGCCGCCAGTCGCCGCCGAGGCTGAAGCCGAGATTGGGGCTGAGCCGTTTCGAGAACTCACCCGAGATGTCGGTCGCGCGCGTCGGCGGCTGGTCGCCCTCGCCACGCAGCTTGATGCTGGACACCGTCGGCAGCGACAGCTCGTCGGCGACAAAGGGATCGTCGATGCCGAGGGTCGCGGGGAAGAACCGCTTGCCGGCCATTCCATGGGCCCCGGCCGTGCCGGCCATCGCCGCGAGGGCCGCGATCAGTGACACCACGAACGTGACATGCTTTGAACGCATGGGCGTCCTCCTGGATGCGAGAGTCGTTCTGAGCTGCGCGAACGCTCAGGCGGCGGAGGACGGAGGCGCGCGTCCGCGATCGGGACGCGAGGAGCGCACGTCGGCGCGAATCGGGGCAACGTCGGGGTACGCGTCGCGCACCAGCGTCGGCGCGACGGCAACCACGACGCCATCGGTCAGGACGGCGGGCGCGTGCGTGCTGCCGGACGCGAGCACGCAGGTGGCGGCCGCGCCCGGATCGTTGAGGTGGTGCACGGAATGGACCGCGGCGTCGACGCCGACGATGGCCGAGAGCAGCGCGAGCGCCAGCGCCAGGCGCCGCCGCGAGCCGCAGACGGCCAGCGCGACCACGGCCGCCACGAGCGCCGGCACGGTCGCCGACGCGGGAACGGCGGCGCGAAGATCCACGGCAGGCAGGACGATCGGCGTGGCGACGGGAGCCGTGGCGATCTCGGATCCGGCCGCGCCCGTGTGCGCCCCAGCCGCGCCCGCAGACAGCAGGAGCGCGGCCGCGGCCACCAACGAGGCGAGGAGCGGGCGCACCATGGCCGACACTGTACCGCGGGAACCGGCGGGTTGTCTCTCCGGTTCCGCGGCGATCAGAATCGCCAGGCCGCAGCGCGGCTCAGGTCAGCGTTTTCCCTGTCGTGGCCGGAACGAGCTGGCCGTACCGCACGCCCTTGACCGACAGGAGGTCGTTCGCCAGCCGCTCGATCGCGTGAGCGGCGCCGCGGAGCGGAATGACCTCGAGGCAGGTGTGGCGGTCGAGGTGGACGTGCAGAGCCGACGTGATCATCTCGTGACGGTCGTGCTGGATATCGGCGAGCTTGTCCGCGAGTGCGCGGGTGTCGTGGTCATACACCAGCACGAGGACGCCGACCGTCTCCCCCGCCTGCTCGTGCCACTCCTTCTTCACCAACTCCGCCCGGCACAGATCGCGGACGAACTCGCTACGGTTGGAGTAGCGGCGCGCTGAGCGCAGCCGGTCGAGCGTGCGCATGAGGGAAGCCGGGAGCGACACGGTGAACCGGACGGCCCCGTCGCTCGCGGGTCGCGAGCGCCGCGTCGCCCCTTGCCGTACGCGTTTCATCGTGATATTACGACCGCCCTGATGGTAATACGCCACCGGTGTCGACACGCCGTCGCCATCCTGTGTGGCCTCCTCGGTTCAGCGGTCGCCTGGGCACAGGACCCACAGGCACCCCCGACTTCTCCAACTCCCGTCCTGCCGCCCGTGACCGTCACAGCGCCGCCACCTGTGGCGTCCTCGTCCGAACAGATCATCCCCGGCCGAGACTTCGAGATCCGCCCGCAGGGCCGCCCGGCCGACGTCCTTCGTCTCGTGCCGGGCCTGATCATCAATCAGCATCAGGGGGGAGGCAAGGCCGAACAGTATCTGATCCGCGGGTTCGACGCCGACCACGGAACCGACCTCGCGATTTTCGTGGACGGCTTACCCGTGAACATGAGGAGCCACGCTCACGGCCAGGGCTACGCGGACTTGCACTTTCTCATCCCTGAGGTCGTGAAGGCCGTCGACGTCCTGAAAGGTCCGTACTTCCCCGAGTATGGAGACTTCAACACCGCGGCAGCCGTGACCTTCTTGACTCGAGAGTATGTCGAAGAAAACACGCTGGAAATCGCGGGCGGAAGCTTCAACACCCAGCGGTATCTGGCGTTGCTGTCACCCACCCGGGACCTCGTCAAAACCTTCATCGCGTTCGAGGGCTACCGGAACGACGGGCCGTTCGAGCATCCCAACGGTTATCTCCGCTTCAACCTCTTTGCCAAGGCGACCACGAATCTCGCGGAAGACATGAAGCTCTCGGTGTGGGCGTCCCACCACCGGGCCGAGTGGCACGGCTCGGG
>WNFT01007574.1_pt1 | contig 11611 bp, 9 predicted proteins | sample 5400191 | NCBI WGS metagenome assembly WNFT01 (sample SAMN13153359, study PRJNA577476) | soil metagenome | isolation source: 80 cm saprolite under Madrone tree | place: USA:California | collected 2016-06-14
GGCGCGATCGAGATGACCTCGACGAGAATCTTCCGATCCAAGTAATCTCGACCGGCCTGTCGTCATTGGCAGTTCCAATTCGTTTACTGGCCGACTTGGGAACCTGTCGCGTGAACAGCAGCTTACTGGGCGAACTCTACACTCAGTGTGGCGCCACTGGCTGTTATGCCTTCTCACGCGAGACTATTGAGATTGGCGCGGCGCGAGCGCACGCGCGATTGTTTGCGCCTGCCGACAATATCGCCGAAGATCCGGCAACCGGCAGTGCATCAGGTGCCCTCGGTGGTTACCTGGTCCATCATGGCGTGTCCGGAATTGAACCGATAGACGGCCGCTATAAATTCGTAATTGAACAAGGCGACTTTATGCATCGCCCCAGTCGCATAAATTTGGATGTGGGCGGCAAGCCCGGCGCCGTGGAAGAGGTCAAGGTAGGTGGACCATCTGTGGTCGTTGCTCGGGGCGAGGTTTACGTGTGATGTCCAAAGTCCAAGGTCCAAAGTCCAAAGTCTGTCTTTTGTACGTTCAGCAAGACTTTTGAATTGATATCAATGGTTCGTAATCGGACTTTGGACATTGGAGATTGGACTATTGTGGTCACCAATGAATGAACCGCTCGATCTTGTAATCATCGGCGCTGGTCCAGCGGGACTCTCCGCGGCGTACGCAGCTCGTCAGGAAGGCCTGCGCTATCTGGTAATTGAAAAAGGAACCATCGCCGACACCATTCGCCTGTACCCAGTCGGCCGCACGCTTTTCTCTACGCCAAATGAGTTGGAGATGTATGAAGGGGCATTAAGACCCTGTCGGGAAAAGCCTACGCGCGAGGAATTGCTTTCACACTACATTCATTTCGTACTCGATAACGATCTGAACATCAATGCCGGCGAGTCGGTACTTGATGTTCAACAACTCGAGCCCGAGCGGTTTCTCGTTCACACCAGTAAACATGATTATGAAGCTTCGCGAATTCTTTTTGCGATTGGCGCGATGGCCCATCCGCGTTATCTGAATATTCCAGGCGAAGATTTGCCCAAGGTGCATCACCTCTTCGTCGAACCCTACGCTTATATTCGTAAAGATGCGCTGGTGGTCGGCGGCGGCAACAGCGCGGCCGAAGCCGCTTTGTTTTTATCAGAAGAAGGCGCGCGCACCACGCTCGCGATTTGGCGCGAAGACTGGGAGAACCGCGATCCCAAAGCCGGCGCAATGAAACATTGGGTGCGCTCGCTGACTCTAACGACGGAAGAAGGCGAGACGCTGACTATTACCAACGATGTCGTGTTTGTGCTGATTGGCAGTGATGCTGATCTGACTCTGTTGAAAAAGCTCGGCGTGACGACTGAAACTGGCAAGCTGACTGAGATACCTCTCTATGATCCGGAAACTTTTGAAACCAATGTGCCTGGCGTTTACGTGGTCGGGCATTTCACACACGCGCGCCATATCAAGGCGGCCATCGACGTGCCGCGTCGCATCGTACCGCTGATTGCACAAAGCTTGCGCGCTGGCGCAACCAAGTGAAGAAATCAGTTCTGGTTATCGGCGCCGGCGCGGCCGGTCTCGCCGCCGCGCGCGATCTCGCCGCTGCCGGCATAACGGTTACAGTTCTCGAGGCGCGCGATCGTATCGGCGGTCGCGTCCACACCATCCACGACGACTCATTAAATCTCCCAATCGAGCTTGGCGCTGAGTTTGTTCACGGCAAACATCCCGCACTCTTCAGACTTCTCGAGTCCTCACACACCGCATTCTCCGACGTAACTGAGCGGCACTGGTATTTCGAGAACGGCGTGATCAGCCGTTCACACGATTTCTGGAACAAGCTGACCGCACTGTTTGATCTGATGAGCAAAGAAAAGCCTGATCAGACTTTTGCGATGTTTTTGGACTCACTTCCAAACGATCCGGAAATACTGCGCGCCAAAGCAGCCGCCACGCGTTACGTCCAAGGGTTTCACGCAGCAGATATCAAGCGCGCCGGCGTTCACGGTTTGATTGCGGCAAATGAAGCGGAAGACGAGGTTGGCGGTTATCATTCGTTTCGAGTGGTGACTGGTTATGAATCGTTGCTGCAAAGACTGAATGAAAAGGCAAAACAGTACGGAGCCGTCGTCAAGCTCAATTCGGTGGTCAGTGAAATTCATTGGAGGACAAAAAACGTCGAGGCAATTTGTCTTTCGGGACAGCGCTTCGCCGCGTCTCGCGCCGTAATTACATTGCCGCTGGGCGTGTTGCAGGAAAAATCGAGAGCGCTCGGAGCCGTGCGATTTGTCCCTGTATTGCCTGAAGAAAAGCAAAAGGCTATTCAAGATATTCCGATGGGCCACGTCGTGCGCATAGTGCTTGTGTTTCGCGAACGGTTTTGGGAAGGATTGGATATTCCCGGCATCGGCGGGCAAGAGGATTTGTCGCAGCTTGGGTTTATTCATAATCCGGAGGCAGCGATTCCCACCTGGTGGAGTTTGCTGCCCGTGCATGCGCCGGTGCTGGTCGGTTGGGCCGGCGGAACAGGCGCCGCGAAATTCGCCGGCTTGTCTGAAGCAGAATGTATTTCCGAAGCCCTGGGCTCGCTGAAAAAGATTTTCGGCATCTCAGAAGCGAGCCTGCGAAAATTGTTATTGCGTTCGTACCTGCACAACTGGAACGCGGATCCATTTGCGCGCGGCGCATACGCTTATCTTCCGGTCAATGGACTCGCCGCCCAACAAACGCTCGCCAGCTCAGTAAAGGACACTCTTTTCTTTGCAGGCGAAGCCACCAGCGTGGGCCACATCGGCACTGTTCACGGTGCTATCGATAGCGGCCGGCGCGCCGCGAAAGAAATTCTGGCCACTTTGTGACGCGGTTCCTTGTTCACATCTCTAACAACCACCTCATGTCCTTTAGTACTAATTGGTGACGTGATCGTACGGGATCGTACAGGCGCATTCGCGCAAGCCCTACATCGACACAGTCTCTCCTTTGCAATAACGCTCTAATCCTGTGGTGATTTTGTGTTTTTGGTGGTTGCGCGCAAGTCCCCTCGTAATTAACCGCTTTTTATAAGTTAGAAGGCTTTCCATCACAAGAATCGGCATGCTGCTTGCCGTCTTTTTCTCAAAAGGCGCTGAAATCCGCGTGAACGGAAATAAGTTTTCCGAAGGAGGCTTTATGAGTTCGATAAAAGTTTGGCCACACATGACGATGGTGGCCATCATCTGTGCTTTGGTTGCGGGCTTAGGCGTGGCGTTCTATCTGAAACATGAGCAGACGGTTTCAGCCGAAGCGCTGCCGAATGCCGCGCGCATTCAACGTGTCGATGGAGAGGTCGCACTCAACAACGGTCTGTATGACAACGGAGCGAACACTCAGTGGGTAACAGCCACCGCTAACACTCCGTTCTCGGTCGGCGATCGCATCTACACGCGCGACAATTCGCGCGCCTCGCTGGCGTTTACCGGACGCAACTTCGCGAGGCTTAATCCAAACACTTCGCTTGATGTGATCTCGCTTGCCGATCGCCGGACGCAGCTTGCGTTGCGCGCTGGCTCGGCAATCTTCGATATTGGATATCTTGAGCCCAACGAATTATTTGAAGTGGCAACGCCCTACGGCGCTGTCGACTTCGATCAACCGGGGCTTTACAACGTCGGTCTGGGTAACGGCAATGCGGTTGTTTCGGTATTGAGCGGGCTGGCTCAAGTAGTTGGACTCGGCGGCAGCGGACAAATCAGTAAGGGTGAAATGTTTACGCTCGCCGGTCAAACAGCTGCGCAGGTTTTGTTATCGCGGCTCGACGGCAGAAACGCCGGTTACCTGGTGAATGATTACTACACTTACCAGTATCCGAATATCTACGACGGGCGCTACAGCAACTACGATGCTTATCTGAACGATCCCTACTATTACGATCCTGCCCGTCGTTACAACAGTTATCAGTACGTGTCGAATACGATTCCTGGCTTCTACGATCTGGATTACTACGGCAACTGGCAAGATGTCAGCGGCTATGGCTACGGTTGGAGTCCACGCGTCGATGCGGGCTGGGCGCCTTATCAGCAGGGATATTGGGTAAACGATTATCCGTATGGAATGACCTGGGTTTCAACTGAACCATGGGGCTTCGCGCCTTATCACTACGGGCGTTGGGCCAATGTCAACAATCAGTGGTTCTGGATTCCCGACACAGTAAACACCACGCCGCTCTATGCTCCCGCGCTGGTAGCATTTGTGCCGGTCGATGCGGATGACATTGGCTGGGTGCCACTCGGACCAGGCGATCCGTATGCGCCACGTTATTACGATGCCAATTGGCAGCCGTATTACCTGACGCAGACCAACGTGGTGACGACACGATTGGTAAATCTAAACGTCCCGGGCGCGGTGGCTGTTGTTCCGCTTCAGAATATTACGCAGGTAATTGATCCGAGAAGCATCAACCGTGCTAATCCGCAGATACTGGCGCAGGTGCGTCCGGTGCTGGATCCATTGACGCTGACTCCGCTGCGAAACGCAGTCGTGCATTCGGCTTGGGGGCGCGGCAAAATCGATCTACCGCCGGGCATCGCGAAAAAACTCGAGACGCCGGTTATAAGCAGCTCTATTCCAAATGCGCCGCCATTTAGAAAAGATCTGGCTAAGGCGTTGCGAGTGGAAGCTGTGCCTGAAAGAGCGAAAGGAACAAAATTCCAGATAAGAGATGAGCGTGGAAACGGTACAAGAGCAGAGAGCCAGATGGGCCAGACTGCTAATCCTGACGTCGATCAAGCGCGCAAACAGAAGATAGACCAGCTGGCGCCTGCGGCCGCAAAGGGTAATCGAGATGCGCGGCGACAGGTGCAGGAGCTACAACAGCAACAGCGCCAGGCAGACGTGACTCGAAAACAAACTGAGCGCGCTGCGGCGCAACAACAGCGGCAACAGCAAGTCGAACAACAACGCGTGCAGCGTAGCGCTATTCCGCAAGCTCGCGGAGAAGCAGTAGGACACCGCGAGCGGCCACAGCCGCAGCCGCAAGTGATGCAGCCGCGTGGGCGGCAAGACATTCCGCGTGCTCGCGAGCCGCAGGCACGGCCGCAGGCAGCACCCAGGCCGCAAGTTATTCAGTCGCAACCGCGCGGGCGTCAGGATGTTCAGCGAGCACGAGAGCCGCAAGGTCGAGTGGACGTGCCGCGTGCGCAACCACAACCACGCGCAGCACAGCCGCAAACACAGCCGCAAGCACGACCTGGAAAGCCCAGTCATCCGGAGGGACCACCAACCCGGCAGGGCCAACCGCAGAGCGATAACGGTGGCGGCGGTGGCAAAGGCAAAGGCCGTAAACCGTAACTAAGAACGCTAACTAAAGAAGGCGGAAGGCAGTAGGCAAAAGGCAGAGATTAGAAAGTCTCTGCCTTTGCTTTCTGCCTTCTGCCTTCTGCCTTCTGCTTTCCCCTACCGCCGCCCTTCGTTCTGCCTTTCAATCATCCACTGCGGGTAAAGCGCGCGCGGTGCAGTGGTAGCCGAAAGCGTTTCGATCTCGGCAGCGCTCAACTCCAGCGCCGCAGCTTTCAAATTATCTTCCAACTGCGTCAGCTTGTTCGCGCCGATGATCACTGAAGTGACGCCGGGTTGGGCCAATAACCACGCCAGCGCCACCTGCGCCACTGTCACATTCTTTTCGTTTGCGATGCGCCCGAGCGCCTCGATCGCATCGAAGCCACGCTCTTCATCAATCGGCGGAAATTGAAAACCGGTGCGGCGCGCGCCTTCCGGATTAGGATTGTCGCGCCGGTACTTGCCGGAAAGAAATCCGCCCGAGAGCGGCGACCATGGCAAGACGCCGATATTCTCTTCACGACAAAGCGGCAACAGCTCGTGTTCGAGATCGCGACCGACCAGAGAGTAGTAAGCCTGCAACGACACAAAGCCCGCCCAATCATGCGATTCAGAAAGACAAAGCGCCTTCATTAATTGCCGCGCCGCCCAATTTGAGCAGCCGATGTAGCGCACTTTTCCCTGCCGGACCAGATCGTCAAGCGCGCGCAGCGCCTCTTCAACCGGCGTCAGCACATCCCAACCATGCACCTGATAGAGATCGATGTAATCGGTTTGCAGCCGCCGCAAACTGCCTTCAACTGAACTGAAGATATGCTGCCGCGACAGCCCCACATTGTTGACGTCGCCGGTTCCCGCGGTCGCGGCTTCGCTCATGGCGCTGCGAACTTTCGTAGCGATAATTACTCGGTCGCGTGCTGGGCCCGTATCTTTGAGCGACTGCCCGAGCACAGTCTCTGATTCCCCGTAAGAATAAACGTCAGCAGTATCGAAAAAGTTTATGCCTGCTGCGAGCGCGCGCGCCACCATTTCATTCGCGCTCGCTTGATTGACGACAGCGATGTTGAAGAAATTCTCTCCGAACGTCATCGTGCCCAGGCACAGTTCGGAAACCTTCAGACCAGTACGACCTAGTGTTTTGTAGTTCATGTCTTCATCGTAAAGCGTAAAACGTAAATCGTACAACGCGTAGGACAGACTTTCCAGTCTGTCCCTTTTGTTTATTTGCCATTGTATTCTTATCTTTTATTTGGACTGCGGCGGCTTGACGCCGCTTTTGCTTACCAAGGGATTTCGTAAAGGAAGATTCGCGACTCCTTCGCATCACTAAAGCGGAGTCAAGCCGCCGCAGTCCAAAACTTCACTCCGACGCTGCCCGTTCTGAATGCGTGTTAGTTGTGTGCTTCTCTTTCAAACGTTAAAAAGAAAATGCCGCAACTTTCATCGCGGCACCTTCGTTGATTAGTCGGCTTAGTTTTAGAAACAGATATTAGTAATGCACACCAAATATCTGCCCTAAAATCTGCGCGGCGTTATTGCTTCTCCGGTAATTGCGGTTTCTTGAGTACTGCCGGTAACCAGCGTCATAGCCCTGCACAAATCCCTGCCGATAGGCCTGGGTCGACGCGTTCTGATAGTAACGCGATCGTTCCGGACTGTAGTTCTTGTTACTTCGTCCATCGCTGGCACCGGTGTTTAGACCCTGCTGGTAACCGCGGTTAAGTTCCTGGTTGTTGTAACCGCCATTTCCATAGTATGGATCATTTCCATACCCACCATTTCCATACCCACCATTTCCATAGCCACCATTTCCATAGGAGCCATCATTCCGGTAACCACCGTTGTTACCGTAAGCGCCGGCGTATTGCCGATAGCCCTGGTTATAGCCGCGCGTAAACCCGTCGCGGAAAGCCTGCGATGGGGCGTTCTGGTAATAGTGTGAACGCTGTGGACTGTAACTTTGCCGCCGTTGGGCATCGCTGGCGCCCGTGTTCACACCATACTGAAATCCCTGCTGTACTTGTTGATTGTTGTAGCCACCATAACTTCTGTTCGACCACTGCGCATTCGCCGCTGTGCTGGTCGAGGCTACTATTCCGAATACAAATGCGAGCGCCATAAGCGCACTGCCAAACGTCTTTTTCATATTTCTCCTCTCCGTTTTGAAGAAGAAATTTGCAACCCTTGTGCCGCTTGTCTTCTTTGAAGAGTGCGGCGATTATTTTCGAAAATTCCGCATTTTTCGCTGAAAGGCAGTACCCATTTCGTGCAGGCAATGTTCGAGATCCGGTACGCGCATGTAGGACAGACTTTCCAGTCTCTCCCTTTTTCTTTTTGGACTGCGGCGGCTCGCCGCCGCTTTTCTAATCGCGCGCGCCGCGCCGAGTCAAAACCATTTACCATTTACGATTTACTATTTACCGCTTTTGGCGATTCACGATTTACGGCTCCTAATTGTTACTATTCCCGCGTGACCACTCCTGCAAATCCCCCTTCAACCGCTCCTGCAAATTCCCGATCAAGATGGACCAGCGGGTCTGCAATCGTTTTATATCTCGCCGGCGGCAAACTATTGTTTCATCTGCTGACCGCTGGTCGTTATGGAATCTTTCGCGATGAACTCTATTACCTTGCCTGTTCCGAACATCTGGCCTGGGGCTATGTGGATCAACCGCCGCTCATCGCTTTGGTTGCCTGGTTCTCCCGCCATGTTTTTGGCAGTTCACTACTGGGCTTGCGTTTGCTGCCGGCAATTGCCGGCGCGGCGTTGGTTTGGTTGACTGGCAGGCTCGCGCGCGAAATGGGCGGCGCCCGCTTTGCGCAAGCGTTGGCCGCTCTTGTCGTCTTCGCCGTTCCCATCTTTCTCGTATTTCATCACTGGCTGACAATGAACGCGTTCGAGCCGCTCATTTGGATGGCCGCAGCGTGGTGCGTGGTCCGCGCTATCAACACCGGCGACGCAAAGTACTGGTTGTGGTTTGGCGTGCTCATTGGCCTGGGGCTGCAGACAAAATACACCGTTATCTTTTTCGCGTTCGGTATCGTGGTGGGTTTGCTCTTAACTTCGCACCGCCGTTTCTTAAAGAGCAAGTGGATCTGGTTGGGCGCCATTGCGGCTCTGCTGATCTTTCTTCCAAACCTGCTCTGGCTGGTGAAGCACGACTTCCCTTTTCTCCAGTTGATGCACAACATTCGCCAGAGTGGGCGCGACGTTGCGCGTGGTCCAATCGCCTTCGTCGCAGATCAGGCGATGATCATGAATCCGATTCTCGCGCCGCTGTGGGTCGCTGGTTTGCTCTGGCTGTTCTTTGGAAAGCAGAGTCTGCGCGAGGAAGAACCTAGACATGCAAACGGTTTCGGAAAAAACGAAGAAACTGTAACTTGGCGACTGCCCCTGCCGTCTGCCGCTGGCTCTCACTATCGCATCTTTGGCTGGACCTACGTGGTAATGCTCGTCACTTTCATCGTTCTCAAAGGTAAGAACTATTACCTCGCGCCCGCGTATCCTATGCTTTTTGCCGCCGGTGCGATTGCATTCGAACGACTAACAAGCTACGTCCAACGTCCAACGTCCAATGTCCAAGGTCAACTAAATACTGGGACCGCGGGCGTCCAAAGCCCAACGTCCAATGTCCAAGGTCAACCAAATACTGGGACCGCGGGCGTCTCGCCCGCCGATCGTAGCTTCAGCTCAACGGTGAGCGAAGAGACGTACTCTACAAAGCTAAAGGTAAGGAAGGGTGGCTTGCCCCCGCTCTTCTCGATGCGTATCCACTTTCCCTTCGCTGTTCGCGCAATCTACGTCGCACTAATCATCATCATCAGCGCCGCCCTCGCGCCTCTCTCCGCGCCGATTCTTTCGCCGGAAACTTACATTCGCTATCAAAAGAGGCTTGGCCTTGAACCACCACGAGCGGAGAACCAACCCACCGGCTCACTGCCGCAATTCTTCGCTGACGAGTTTGGTTGGGAGGACATGGTCCGTGAAGTTGCCAAAGTATATAACGCTCTGCCACCTGATGAACGCGCACAGACCGCCATCTTCTGTAACAGCTATGGCCAGGCAGGCGCGCTTGATTTCTTTGGTCCAAAGTATGGACTGCCAAAAGCAATCAGCAATCACCAGAACTATTGGTACTGGGGCCCGCGCGACTATACTGGTGCAATCGTGATCGTATTAGGCAGCGACGGCAAAGGCGACCGCGAACACTTCAAGACCGTCGAAGTCGCCGGCCACACCTATCATCCCTATTCGCGACTTGATGAGCACTTCCCGATACGTCTCTGTCGCGGCCTTAACCAGGACCTGCACACCATCTGGCCCAGCATCAAGAAATGGGACTAAGTAGGACAGACTTTCCAGTCTGTCCCTTTTATGTTTTGGACTCCGGCGGCTGGACGCCGCTTTTCTTGATCTCGCGCAGCGTGTCGAGTCCAAACGATTCACGATTTACCGCCCTCCCGTTTGACTTCCGCCCTCCCGTGCTATAGAAGTGCGGCCACAAACGCCGCTTTCGTTCTCCCAATTAACCTTCCCAACCCAATTAAAGGAGTCTCCTAAAATGAAACGAATACTAGCAGTGTCACTGCTAATGATTGCCGCTGCCACCATTGCCTTCGGCCAATGTAGCGATGCTGATAAGCAAAAGCTTGAAGCTTTCGACCGCGCCTGGGGTGATGCGGGCGTGCGTGGTGATCGTGCCGCACTGCAAACAATATATGCCGACAATTACATGGGCTTAGGTTCAGCCGGCATGGCCGACAAAACTCAAACGCTCAACGACACCATGAAACAGTTCGAAATCGACAAGGCCAACCCGCAAAACGCTGCGAAAGTTACCCACGATTACTACATGATTACCTGCTCGCCCACCTCGGCGACTATTACGCATCGGAATGTAATCACAGAAAACGAGGGCGGCAAGCAGCACACTGTCTACACTCGCAGCGTTCATGTTTTGGAACGACGCGGTGATAGTTGGCAGGTTGTGAGCAATGCCGGACATCCGTTGAATGATGCGGCCACGCTGTATTACCTCGAACGCGAGTGGAACGACGCCGCGAAGCGCAACGATATGACCTGGACCGAGCGCAACTACGCTGAGGATGCTTCTGACATAAGCAGCCGCACCGGCGTGCAGCACACCAAAGCAGAAGAAATTGCCTCGATGAAAGACAATAAGACTGTGCTTGATACGCTCGAGCTTTCGGAATTAAACGCGCGGGTCGACGGAAACGCAGCGGTTGTTACCGGCATCAATCACGTACGAGGAAAAGATGAAAAGGGAGTTGCGTTTGACCGTCGCACTCGTTTCACCGACACCTTCATCAAACGCGACGGGAAGTGGATTGGAAGGTGGGTCGGCAAATACGGAACCGGAAGCCGACCGGGGAGCGCCGCAGCCCGCGTGGGGTGGTGGTAGCGACCGGGTCATACTCAACTTGGGAATTAGTCGTTGGTATTTGTTGTCTGCCGGCGCTGACTAGTGAAACATCCCCAGTTTCGCAACGACCCGGTCGCTACCGCTCCCGGTTCTGACTTCGTGTTACTTGTGCACGGTCGATTTCAAAATGAGTTTTTTTGAAATTGTCGCGCATAGCGTTTTAACCGATGCTTTGCTGCAGTCGGGCGCGGCCCGCCGAGACAAAACCATTTACCATTTACGATTCACCATTTACCGCGCTTTTGTCGATTTACGATTCACGATTTACGGTTCTTCTGAGTCCAACAATTCCCGCAACCACCCCGGCAAACTCAACCAGCGCGAACAGACCGCCGACACTTGAAACACTTGCGCCCACGATCTCATCGCATGATGGCCCACAGTGCTGACATTGTCCGCACCTGCCAATACGAAATGATAGTAACCACCGAACACCAGCGCCCCCAGCATTGAGAGAAAAAGAATCAGGTAACCCATGCCGCGCGCGTTTCCAAATCAATTACCCGGTCGCGCGCAGCGCGTCGAGTCGAAACTATTTACGATTTACGATTCACGATTTACGGTTTTTCCCGATGTGCGCCGCCGAATGCGCCACCGTCACAATCGCATGCAACACGATTATTGCGATACTCAATAGTCTCAGCGAATCCTCCGTCGTTCGCCTGAATGATTCAGATTCCCTCATAATAATTCCATTAGAAATGGGAACGAGGATTTCGTCCATAGGATAAGAGATGAGAAATGGAGGAAGCCACCATCACAACGAGACAATGGCGATACTTAATCGTCTTAGGCTTCGCCCTGACGGCGCGCCATGGCTTGTAAGTCACAGCCAAGTTTCGCCGCTTAGCTCATTTCTTTGTCACTTT
>WNFT01019672.1_pt1 | contig 11610 bp, 8 predicted proteins | sample 5400191 | NCBI WGS metagenome assembly WNFT01 (sample SAMN13153359, study PRJNA577476) | soil metagenome | isolation source: 80 cm saprolite under Madrone tree | place: USA:California | collected 2016-06-14
CATAAAGTTCTGCCAGTTCCCCAAGACCGATTGCGGTAGTGCGCCGTGCATCATCCGATTCCAGGCCGATGCACGACGCGTACTTCATCAATATTTCATTTACGGTTTTCAGCTCGCCGCGGCGCAGCATGTCTTCCAGAAACGAGCGAACTTTGCGCGGCGGAACGCACCAGGCCTCATCCGAAATCATCACTTCTTTCTTGTTTTCCTCCGGCACTTGTTCCCAGAATTCCTGGTCGAGCAATTCCGCGTAGGACTGCACCTGCAGCCCGGCATTGGCCATCTGTTCTTCTTGTGAAGTCAAAATCTTTCGCAGGCCTTCGATTTCGGTGTTCATCCGGTCGAGCAACTGTTTCACCGCGTTGACGCGCAATTCCCCTTTCTCGTAGCTATCCAGAGCAAAGCGGATCGCGACGTGCTCGGCAAGTTTCAAAAGCATCGGACGATCCGGTTTTTCGTTCGGGGCTTGAGCGGCGAGCCCAGCAAGCGCCTGCTGCAGTGTCACCTGGCTGCGCACCGGCATGGCGGAGAGCCGCGACTGAAACGTTCCCGCATCCATTCCCACCGAGGAATCTTTTCTGGAGCGGCCCAACTGCGCAAACAACGTCAGCATGGAGCGGACTTCTTCTTCGGCTACCGCGAATTCCGGCCCGCCAACTTCGCTAGTGGAATGCAGCATCGCCGAAGCGGTGAGCCATTTTCCCGGCGTTGCAGGCTGTCTCAGCGAAGCCGCCGCGCTCACTAACGCCGGAAATGCTCTGGCCGGATTTTCCGCCACGCCAGCTCCGGAGCCGTGTGAAAAACTCTGTCCGCCGTTGGAACTAGACGCTGCCGCCGAACCGGAGCTAGATCCAGAACTCGGGTCCCAAAGATTCCCTCCTGGAAGGCCGCCACCAGAGCCTGTTCCGCTTCCACCGACGCCACCACCACCGGGAACTCCACTTCCTCCGCCAAATCCGGGGCCGCTTCCGCCGCCCGATCCGCCTGAGCCACCGCGCGAACCCTCCGCAGCCAGAATCATCTGCAGCAAGCGATTCGGATCATCGAGAAAATCTCTGAATTTATCTCCCTGCGCGCCGAGGACTTTTGCAGTCAGGTTTGCGGCAATCTTGGCGCCCGCAATCGAAGAGTCCTCCGCAATGTAGCGGATCTCGTTGACCTTGATTCCGCCTTCACCCGCCAGTGCAGCCTTGAGTTGTTCGGCAAGTGATGAAGGCTTTGCGTTTCCACTGGGAAATGCGCGAACAAAACGCGCGAAATGTTGCTGTGAAAGATTCGTCGCGAAATGAATACTCGCGATGCCGGAAGAAGATAGTAGTTGCGCGAAGCTGCGTTCCGCTCCCGCTGCGCCGAGTGGAACTCCATCCAGCAAGATTTGCATACCGGACGCGCCAAGCAACAATCCCGATTCGCCGCTCTCATCCAGCGCGGAACGCAATTCCTTCCAGGTAGTCTCAAATTGCGCAGCGGTGCGCACGTGGCCGAATTCGTACAGCCGCGCGAACTTAAGCAGAATGTTCAGGCTGCGCACGAACTGCCGCGCAGATGCTCTGGGATCAGCGCTCATGGGTCTCGGCTGACCGATCCGAAAATCGGCCTTCGCTTCTCAATTACTACAGTAGGATGACCCAATGCAGGTGACAAGCATTCCGCAGAGTTTTGTAACCTTTTCACCAATAGAGCCCGCAGACTACACCCTCCACATACTTTCTGGCTACGTATGAAGTCGTCGAGGTTGCCCGGCTTGTCTCGTGAGCATACAATTGCGATTGAACAAGCCTTTCGCGGCAGAACCTGTGTTCAAGTTGACAGGTTTGCGTTTGAGTCCACTGCCCGAGAATTGAAAATTTCTAACAAACTCGGCCGCCGTCGGAGAGTAACGCATGCCGGACCAGCCCAGCCAGCCACCTAACGACCGGTTTAAAGCGGAGATGCCGCAGATCCCCGGCGTTTCGTCGCCCACGGTCGTCAAGCCAGCGACTGCGGGAGGTCCCTGGCTGGTCATGGCGGGCCTGGTCGCGGTGCTGATTGCGGTCTTTGTCGGCGGAAAAATCCTTTCAAAATCACGCCGAACTGACGCTCCACCGGCACCCGCGGCTCAGATTGACGTTCCGGCTCCTGTACCGGATGTGGATGCTTCCGTTCCCGTGGCCTCGGAGCAAGATCCTGTGGTTGCAACAATTTCCGAATTGCGGCCCTGGGGCGCTAAGCAGTTCACTTTTCGCAACCGGTTAACAGGGGAAAATGTACCCGCTTTGATCGTTCGCCTACCAACCGGCTCCTCGGCACAAGCCTCTGGTTATTGGTCATTTGCAATGAAGCCCGCTTACGGCAACTGCCAGCTCGATTATATTGATGACCTGGAGAAGCTTCGTACCGACTACGGCTATCAACAGGCTCGACACCCCATGATCGGTAATCCCTGCAATCGCTCTTTGTACGATCCCTTGAAATACGCGCCCCTCCCTGGAAGTGTCCTTGCGCGTGGTGCGGTCGTCCAAGGCTCAGACCTTCGTCCGCCACTGGGAATCGAGACCAGGGTGCATGGAAAGCAAATCCTGGCTATACGAATGGAATAAGTACAACCGTCCCGCGTATGTTCCCATCGGTGATTTTGGCTGGGCTGTAGTGAACGAAAAGGCAAAAGCGTAGAATGTTGGCTGCTGGGCTCGGCGCATACAACCCTCGAAGCGTCACACACGTCGCTGTCCCACACATTTGAGGTTTGAAAAACCTGTGCTTTTCCGCTACACAGCGATTTGCGGAGTACTTTCCGTTGTAACTCTGTGTGCAAACGCTTCACCCGAACAGCGCGGAGTGGACACCAGCTTAATCGGAAACGTGCACGTTCGTGTCGTGTACCAGAGCGATCGCCCTGCCCGATCGCACTTGCGCGTTCTATTGCTGAATGGATCCGGCAGCACTCCAGTTTCTGAAGCCTTCACAAACGATGAGGGCCGGGCCGAATTTAGGCAAATTCCGGTCGGTATGTATCACGTGGTAGTTACAGGCGAGGGAATCGAAGACGCTGACAGCGGTATGTTCGAGGTTGATCGGCGCAAGACCAGCCAGGATTTGTTCATCTCGGTGCACAGCAGCGAAACCAACTCAACGTCGACCGTGGGCGGCGCAGCGTCCATCGCTACAGTCAACCTGAAGATTCCGGCTGAAGCCAAGAGAGAATTCGACAACGCGAGCAAAGCAATCGCTGGTCAGGACTGGCCTAAGGCTTTGCAGAAACTAAATCGCGCGATCGTGCTGTACCCCTCATATGCGGCCGCCTACAACAATCTGGGCGTGGTCTACGGACATACGAACGAGCCCAAGCGGGAGCGTGAAGCGCTGGAAAATGCCGTCAGCCTGGACGATCATTTTGTCGCGGCGAAGGTTAATCTGGCGAAGCTGTGCCTGCGCGAGCATGACTCGGTAGAAGCGGAGAAACTCCTGGAAAATTCTCTTCGTGTGCAACCGAATAGCGTTGAAACCATGACGTTGCTGGCGGAAGCACAACTTCTAAATGGGCATTTCGATGCTGCCATCGCCACCGCGCACAACGTACATGCCCTACCTCATCAGAACTTTGCCGTAATTCACTACATCGCGGCGCGCTCCCTGGAGCACGAAAACCGCCCTAAGGACGCGCTTGAGGAGCTGCAAATCTTCCTTACCGAAGAGCCAACCGGCGCCCGCGCTGACCACGTCCGCGAAGAAATCGCCAAACTCAAGAATAGCCTGCCATAGGTTTCCTGGGCATTTGCAAATTCGATTGTTTCTCGGCCGGAATCAGTCTGCCCTAGCAGAAAAAAGGGCGGCCTCAAATCGAGGCCGCCCTTCCACCGCTCACGAAGTGTTGAAGCTAGAATTTGAACTTCGCGTCCACCTGCAAAATACGACCGGACACCGAAGAACCCTGGAAGTTGCCATAAGGGCTGTTCGGCGGTGTCACCGTGTTCAGAATCTGGCCGAACGTGCCGCTGGTGACGTCAGCATCCGGGTTACCGAAGTTAGGATGGTTGAGGACGTTGAACGCGTTCGCGCCCAGCGTAAACACGAATCTCTCTGTCAGCTTGAAGTCCTTCTGCAGGGAGAAGTCGGTGTTGAAATAGTGTGGCCCGCGGAACGAATTGCGTGCCAGGTTGCCGAAGTCCGGTTGGCTGGAATCGCCGTTGACGGGATCAAGGTTAACGTTAAATGTGGCTCCAGTCAGACAGTGGGAGAGTCCCGAACATGTCCGCGATCCACCGGTGTAGTCCGCGAGCACAGTCGCTCCTGCACCGTTTCCTAGGTTCACTAACGGTGCTGCCGAGTTATAAGCGCTGAACGGCTGTCCCGACCGGAAGAAGACCGTCCCGGACAATGACCAACCACCGATCGCGTAGTTCAAACCGCGGCTGGCAGACTTGAACGGCAATTGATAGACGTAGTTGGCGCTAATGACGTGGCGGAAATCATAGTCCGAGTTTCCGTAGTTCAAGTGGCGCAAGTTGTGGGGGTCAATCTGATTCAGGAACGTGTCACCGTTCCCAGTAAGATCATATGGCAAAAGCCCCCCATTCGAGACAGTGTCCAGACTGTGGCTGTACGTGTAGTTGAACGATCCTTGGAAGCCCCTTCCAAACTTGCGGACTACGGTTGCGGTTATACCGTTGTAATTCGACCAACCTGCGTTTCTCAGTTCGTTGACATTTCCGAATCGCCCATCCGGGGCAGCCGCGTTTGCCACGGAACCAAACGCGCAAGGCCGTGGAGTGCCGTCAGCGAATACGGCGGTTCCCGAGCAGAAGGCGTTTACCGCGGGATTGACGATGAACTCGTCGTATCCGTGGTTACCCACGTAGTTCACGTATACGCCTGTCTTGTTTCCAATGGATTTCTCGATCTTCAGGTTCCATTCCAGATACTTCGGATTGGAAATGTTGGTGTCCACCGAACTGAAACTAGGCGGACGGAAGCCAACCGGCGGGCTAAGTGCCGCCAAGGCTGCCTTAATGCTATCGAACGTTCCGCCGTTTGCGAATTGCGATCGCAGCGCCGTATTGCTGGCTGAAGCCGCCGTGAACACGCCCCCGGCGAGGCCTGGCTGAAGCGGCAGCGCGGAAGTCGCAGTACTCGGATTGGTGATCACAAAGCTGGCGACGCCCGGCAGATTGCGGATAAAACGGTCCGCCAGGAATCCAGGGTAAAGATCGGAAAAGAGTCCCATACCGCCACTTATCACGAGGTCGCCCTTACTGTTGGCGCTGTACGCGAAGCCACCGCGAGGCGCAAGGACTACCTTTTCCAGCTGCGGGAAGGTTTGATGTAGTCCGGTTTGCACCGCTACGTTGTACGGATTGGTGATGGTGTGGTCGAGCTGCGCAAAGGGTGCCACAAACTCGTTGAAGCAACCGGTCCGGCACTTTTCATCGGAATTGCGGTCCGCACGGAGTGCGAGGGTAAGTTTCAACCTGGTATTGACCTTCCACTCATCCTGGATATACAACCCGACGCTGTAGTAACGGATCGGCAGATCGTTAGCGCTGGCGAACCGCTGGTCGAATTCGCTCGCGCTGCCGGCGCCGATTGCACCGTTATAAAAATCGCTCAGGTTCCTGATCCGAATACGGCCGCTGGTAAGGGGTCCGGTTGCAAAACTGGCGATATTGTTGCGACGGAAGTTCAGACCGAACTTAATGCCGTGAACTCCGCGAGTCCAGGAAAAGTCGTCCACGAACTGGTACTGGGCTACGTTCCGACCCTGAGGATAGTTGTAGTCCGTGCCGCCCATGTTGGTCAATAACGGGCCGCTGCTGAAAGAAATTGTCGTCGGGAAAATCGCCAGCGCTCCACTGAGGTTCGGTGGACCAAATAGAGCGCTGTAGTAAAGACCCGCAGCGATGAACTGGTTCGTGGTGTGGTCGTTGAGAATGTGGGTCCAAACCATCTGACCGTCATCTTCTGGTTGCACGCTGTTGGCGTTAAAGATGGAGTTGATAGGGTCTGTACCAGTGGCCTGCACGCCGCGGTCCTGCTTGTAACGGAACCTAAGCGAGTCTTTTGCGGACATGTTGTAGTCGACGGTGAACGCCATCAGGCGTTCAATGTTGAGGTTGTTCACGCCGGTGCGAAAGGTCGCCGAACAGGGGGTGTCCACACCGAATACGCCGGCACCGCCGGGTACGGGTGTGCCTTTGAATTTCCCTCCACAACCCAACGTAGAAGAGTCTGCCGCAGATCGATGTTGGCCTGAACAGCACCCGCGAACGTTGAAGTCGGCACATAAATAGGTACACCGCCGCCCGGGAGCACATACCGGATTCCTTCACTGTCGGCGAAGAAGAAGAGCTTATCTTTCTTTATCGGCCCACCAAACGAACCAACCCACTGATTGGCTACGGCGTGAGGCCGCGGAGCGCCGTTTGCATTGTTGAAAAAGTCATTGGCGTTAAGCCCGCCAGAGTTATAGTACCAGCCAACGTTTCCGTGGAACTGATTGGTGCCAGATTTGGTAGTGTAATTGACGTTCGCACCTGCCGCGCGGCCATATTCTCCAGTGTAACCGTTGGTTACCACTGCTATCTCCTGAAGCTCGTTCACACCCAGCAAAAGGTTGCTGGCGCCGGAGTTATTCAGGTTTAAATAGGGATCGTTATAATCGTTGCCGTTGACTGTATACAGGTTGGAAGTGCCAGGGAGCCCGTTGGCAGTAAGATTACCGTAACCGCCGCCTGTGCTTAGAGTTACACCCGGAGCCTGAAACACGTAGTTGGTGATGTCTTGGCCAGGACTCGGCATATTGCTGAGTACCTCCGCATCGATGGTTGTCGCGTTATTCGCGTTCTCTGTATGGAGAATCGGAGTTTCCCCCGAAATTTCGATAGTTTCCGACTTGGATCCGATCTCGAGCTTCACGGGAATTGTGGTAGCTTGGCCGAGCGAAACGGTAACCGATCGGCTAATTTTAGTAAACCCGGTGGCATTTACGGAAAGGCTATAATTCCCTGGTTTCACCAAGGCGAAGCGGAACTCACCATTTGAATTAGTGGTAGTGGCCGCGTCAAAGCCTGTCTCAGAACTGCTCAGCGCGACACGGGCATTTGGTACGCTTGCCCCTGTCTGGTCCGTTACAACACCGTCTACTTCTCCTGACACCAAGCTCTGCGCCGAGGCCGGCAAGCCAACAAGCGTGAGTACAGCTGCGAACACCACTACGCATGCAAAAAATTTACACAACTTCATTCCTGCCCCCTTTATTCCCAGTTAGACACAAAGTAACTGAGTTCCACATAGAGACCTAACAGATTTCTTTTCCGTTGGAAACCGACCAAGCGGTGCCTAGATGCAAAGGAGGCGTGCAATTTTTATGCCAAGTTGAGCAGGAGCAACGCGAGGAGAGAGTCTGTCAACATGTTTGTTATGTTGGCTTTACATCAAGCTAAGCGAAGGACGAGTTGCAGTTCCGTGCTTAGATACAGCGACCTGTAAGACATATGAAAAACCGTAAGCGCAATGTGATTGACCTATGGTTTATCTGATTTGTGCAGTCTAGAAATCACTTGGTCCTCGCAGTCTTGCATTTTTTCACAGGGACAGCGACTCTCGCCTAGCATCAAATCCACGTCTTGACACCCAGCCCCTTGCGGGTAATCTCCTCGGACTATGATCAATCGAAGCTACCCTGTCGAAATTCACATCTCTCGCCGTCAGTTTTTACGGTCGTCGGCGGCAGCCGCCGCGTTAGGACCAGTTGAGAGCCCGGCACGCAAACTCCCCTCGAGCTTCGACGAGCTGAAGCCGCTCGGCGGTCGCGTAAAACCAATCGCCTCGGTTGAATACCAGGCTCGGTTGGCCCACGCGCAGCAGCTTCTCGGCGAGCAGAAGCCAGAGCTCAATGCCCTCTTCGTCGCTCCCGGGACTTCGCTCTACTATTTCACTGGCGCGCGTTGGTGGCCAAGCGAGCGCCTCCTAGGGCTGTTGATCCCGCAAACAGGCATGCCGCTCATCGTCTGCCCCGCCTTCGAAGAGGCCCGCTTCCGCGAACAACTTCGTATCCCAGCTGAAGTCCGCGTTTGGCAGGAAGATGAGAGTCCGGCAAAGCTGGCAGCATCAGCTTTAGCGGACCGAGGCGTGCGAACCGGCCGTATTGGTGTCGAAGAAGCAACCATGTTCACGTTTTACGACCACCTGCGGCATGCCGGGCCAGGGCTGGAATTCACATCGGCCGATCCCGTCACCATCGCGTGCCGCGGCGTTAAGTCAGCCCATGAACTCGACTTAATGCGCCTGGCGTGCGAAGCCACCTGCGATGTCTATCGCGCGGTATTCGCTTCATTAAAGGAAGGCATGTCACAAAACGATGTTTCGGAGCTCGTCGAAACCGGATACGCAAAGATGGGTTTGCGTGGCGAGGCCCTGGTGCTGTTCGGAGCCGCCGCCGCCCTGCCCCACGGCACACTTAAATCACAAACGTTGCGCGAAGGCGATGTTGTCCTCATCGATGACGGCTGCAAAGTGGAGGGCTACTCTTCCGATGTCACACGAACCGGAGTCTTCGGCAAGCCTTCTGAAAAAGTCCAGCGCGCGTTCGAAATTGTAAGGAGAGCTCAGGACGCAGCTCTGGATGCCGCACGAAAAGGCAAACTCTCTGGCACCGTGGACGACGCCGCGCGCGGAGTCATCACTTCAGCCGGCTACGGGCCGGACTACAAATTTTTCGCGCATCGCCTGGGTCACGGTATTGGCCTGGATGGCCACGAGCATCCTTATCTGGTCCGCGGCAGCAAAACCAATCTAATGCGGGGCATGACATTTTCCAATGAGCCGGGCGTCTACATTCCCGGCGAATTCGGAATTCGCTGCGAAGACCTGATGGTCGTCGCCGAGGAGGGTCGGGCACAGCTCCTCACGCCGGGTTTTCAAGCTTCACTCGAAAAGCCTCTAGGCTGATCGTAAGGCTTGGCCTTGGTATGGTTTGGTTTGGGCCGTCATTCCGAGCCTGCCCGCCGCAGGCAGGCGAAGCGAGGAAAGTATCTTCCTCCTGGGTCTTAGGCCAACACCCACCACACAAGCCCGGCGCAAAAATCCACCACGCGCTGTTCCGCCCAAAATCGCTCGGCCCCGCTTTCCTCCGAAATAAATCCGCAATGCCCGCCATGCTCCGGAGCCTTGAACACGATCGCCGGATTTTTCTCCACTCCGCTTGCTTGCGTCGCTTCGAACGGCACGAACGGATCGTCTTGCGCCGTGATCAACAGCATCGGCACGCGGATTTTATCAATCACGCACTTCGCTCCCGCCGCTTCGTAGTATTCCTGGGCATCGCGATAGCCAAAGTGCGGCGCGGTGATGGCATCATCGAATTGGCGCACAGTGCGAATCCGGCCGAAGCCGTCGGGCGAATATCTCTGCGGAAACAGTTCGACTTTGCGCGCGTACCGTGACATCAGCCCGGCCACAAAGTGCCGTTGATAAAAGTAGTTGTTGCGCCGCTCCAGTTCATCGGCACATGCAGCCAGATTGATGGATGGACAAACCGCCGCAACACCGCGCAGCGCTTTCGGGACCGCTTCGCCAAACTCACCCGCCATTTTCGTAACTAGGTTGCCGCCCATCGAGTATCCGACGAAAAATATGCGCGAAAAGCCATCGCCCGACGATAGCTCCTCAAACACCGCTCGATAATCGCTGCTCATTCCGGAGTTATAGAGTGTTGGCGTCAAGAGTTCCGTGCCACCGCAATTGCGCTGATTGAGCCGGATGACGTGAAATCCGCGCTGCCACGCTTTTTCCGCAATGCCAAGCATGTAGTTTGAAGCGCTCGAACCCTCCAACCCATGAACGAGCGCCAACACAGGAGCGTCGCTATCTTTGCCCTCTTGCCAGTGACAATGACCCAGGATTTTGGAATCCGCATCGACCTGGAAGCAGCGCTCTTCCGCGCGCGGCAAAACGAAGCGCCGGCGCAAGAAAGCGGCGACAATGGTCATCGTGTGCCCGTTGCTGAGCAACGGGTGGGGCCGAAATGGTTTGTCCTCTGCCGAGCTCATCTTTCCAATCTAGGCGAGCCGGACTGCCAGAACAAGTTCATGCCGATGCATCGTCCGGCGCTACTGTTAACATTCCTGGGCCAAAAAGCGTCTATCCACTTGCAGGGCGCCCTTTAGCATTGGCTGGACAGACATGGCAATCACCGCAGGAGCGCGTTTCGCCGCTTGGGAATGGCCATCAGTGAACACCGCTGCCAGCACTGACATTGATGACGAAGTGCTCGTTAGGGCCGCGCAGGGCGGTGATCGAGCCGCTTTCGGCCAGCTTTACCAACACTATGTCCGCAGGGTGCACGCAATTCTGTTGGCAAGAGTTCCCACTGCCGCCGCCGAGGATCTGGTTCACGATGTCTTCCTGCAGGCTTTGCGTAGCCTTGCAGCCATGCGGGAGGCCTCGCGTTTCGGTCCGTGGCTCGCGGCGATCGCGCGCAATCGTGCAATGGATTTCCATCGCCGCGCCAAGCCGACTGATTCTCTGGACGCCCAACCTGGGCCGACCGATGCGGTGGAAAATCCGCAGCACGAAATCGCCATCGAAGACAGCATCGCGTTGCTGAACGCCGTGCGTGAATTGCCGGATGTCTATCGCGAAACGCTGGTGATGCGTTTTGTGGAAGGAATGACCGGGCCGGAAATCGCCGTTCGTACCGGCCTTACGCACGGTTCCGTGCGCGTAAATCTGCACCGCGGCATGCAGATGCTTCGTGAAAAATGGGCATGCAATACGCCTCGTGCAGAAAAAGAGAAAAGTTCATGAAAAACGATTATTTATGGGACGGCTTCGGGGAACCTGATCCGGAACTTCAGCGCATCGAAAAATCGCTCGCGCGCTTTCGCTATAGCGGCGAAACGCCCGAGTTTTCTTCTACAGAATTCGTGCAACCAAAATTGCCACGTTTTGCTTTCTTCACGAGATGGACTCCGCGATTTGCCGCGGCAACATTATTCCTTGTGGCGTTGACCACTTCAGTTTTGTTTTTGCGCCTCTCACCTCTGCAAGTTTCGAACGCGCCAGGCTGGGACGTTGCACGACTCTCTGGCGCGCCGCGCGTCGGAAATTTTTCTCTCGTAAGCGATTCCAGCAAAGCGCAATTGCGAGTCGGCCAGTTGATGGTTACTGACAATTCCTCACGTGCATTCCTGAACGTAGCGGAAGTCGGCGAAATCTATGTAGATCCCGGCTCGCGCGTCCGTCTGCTTGAGTCCGGTTCGAATCACAGTCGGCTGGCTCTTGAACTCGGCACCATCCACGGGAGAATTCGTTGTGGACACGCCTTCCGCCACGGCCGTGGATCTGGGTTGCGCATACACGCTGCACGTGAACGACGATGGCTCCGGCACGCTGCGCACAACACTGGGCTGGGTCGGCTTTCACAAAGACGGCCATGATTCGTTCATTCCCGCCGGCGCAATGTGTGCGACGCGCCCAGTGCAAGGACCCGGCACCCCGTATTTTGAAGACGCTTCAGAAAAATTGCGCGGCGCATTGCACGCGTTTGACTTCGAATCCTTGTCCGCAGCCGATCGCGAACAAGCCCTCCACACAATTCTTGCGCAAGCTCGCCGCCGAGATGCTTTTACGTTA
>WNFT01004977.1_pt1 | contig 11607 bp, 11 predicted proteins | sample 5400191 | NCBI WGS metagenome assembly WNFT01 (sample SAMN13153359, study PRJNA577476) | soil metagenome | isolation source: 80 cm saprolite under Madrone tree | place: USA:California | collected 2016-06-14
CACGATCGGCGCCGTGCTGGGACCGCCGGTCGCGGGCTATATCTTCGACGTGACGCACAGCTACACCTCGGCGTTCGCACTGTTCATAGTGATCGACGTGATCGGAGCGCTGACGACATTTGCATCCATGTCGTACACGGCGCAGCGTGCGCGCATCGTCATGCCCGAAGCGGCCTCGGCGTAACCTTTTCCGCTCGGCTCGGGCTGGCCGCTTGCCCGTCGATGTCATAATGAGTGCAAGTGCGCTCGCGTGATGCCTGCGTCTGCCAGACCGGTATTCCCTAACTTTTCGCCACTGACCGACTCAGGGGCTCGGTTTTTGCCCGTAACGCTTTGTTGCAGTCGCTGAAGGATACATTGTAGCACTTCCGCCACGTCATGACCTGTCAAGAGATAGTAAAATATAATATAAGCTAAAATACCATTGATAAACCTATGTAACCATGAAGATATTTGTCTTGAATCTATGTGCTCAATCCTTGCATACAGTAGATGGTGGAAGCGTAGGCCATATAGAGCCCAAGCTCAAAGCGGGAGATACGACAATGGCATTTCTCGATAGCAGTGTAGGTGGAGCGTCGCGCAGCATAGATTTTGAAGACGTAGCGGAGGCTCGGGAGGGCGCTACTTCGGCGGCGAAATCCCCTCTCGTACAGACGGGGGCCGAGATCCTCGAAGCGATGGCTCGGGAAGCGAACGGAGCGGTTCTTTGGTTCTGCGAGCTTGCCACTCTGGCCGCAGTGGCGCTGGGACTCGCGATGGTGTTCGAGGTCTCCGTATGGAAGCAATTTGTCGCCGCCACTTCCGCGACGCTTTTCCTGACGGTTGCGGCATGCCTCGGCGCCTATGTGCTCATGCTCAGAGCTGACGGAGCTCGCTACCGTTCGTAATTTGTAGTTCCCTCCCGTTTATCGGCAAAGGCGAGGGCGTAAGAGGGGGTGGACCGGAGAAGACTCCGACGCGCGGAGGCCCCGGTCCACCGCGCGAATTCCGTGACGGCAAATTTCCTCCTGGTGCCGCTATAGTCCCGGATAGTCCCGTGACTATGGTCTCGCAGCCAGGATGCTCTGAACCTTGGCCCTGATGTCGGGCGCGCGAACGACGTCGGTGATTATTGCGACTGCGTCCGCGCCGGCGCGTAACACCTCAGGCGTCGACGCTTCCGTAATCCCGCCGATCGCGACGATCGGAATCCCGACGGCCGCCCGCACAGCGCGAAGCCGTTCCAAACCCTGTGCGTTTTTGACGTTCTTCAAGCCACCCGTATAGATCGCGCCGAAGCCGATGTAATCCGCGCCGCCTTTTTCGGCCGCGAGAGCTTGCTCGACGGTATGGGTCGACACGCCGACTATCTTGCCCGCACCAACGATCTTGCGGGCTGCCGCGAGCGGCAGGTCCTCCTGCCCGACGTGGACTCCATCGGCGCCGGCGAGCATCGCGATATCGGCGCGATCGTTGACGATAAGCATCGCGCCGCGCTCGTGGCATAGCGTGGCGATAGCGCACGCCACGGCGAGAAAGTCGCGGCTGCCGAAGTCCTTCAGCCGCAACTGCATCATCGTCGCGCCCGCGTCGAGCAGCATACCCGCGAGCGCGACCGGCTCATGACCCCCGGCCGTATCGACCATGGCGTAGAAATGCGACGGCAGGCGCATCATTCGGGCGGCGCCTTGTGCGGTACGATTCGGTGTTCGGTGATTTTCTTGCGCAGCGTGTTGCGATTGAGGCCGAGAATCCGCGCCGCGTGGACCTGGTTGCCGCGGGCGCGTTCCAGCGCGAGCTCGATTAGAGGACGCTCGATCTCCGCCACCATCTTTTGGTAGAGGTCGCGCGCCTCCGACCCGTTTGAATCGATCATTTCGACCACGCGCCGCGCGATGAGTTCGTTCAGCGGCGCGCCCTCATTCGCCGCCGAATCGCGCGGTCTCATCCCCGTACGGCCGAATTCGATATCCTCGGCGCGAACCGTATTGCCGGCGGCGAGAAGCGTCGCGCGCAGCACAGTATTTTCGAGTTCACGGACATTGCCCGGCCAGTCGTAGGCGTACAGCTTTGCGCGGGCGTCGGCGCTTACGTAATGGGCGTGGGCGCCGATCTCGCGCGCGGCCTTGGCGACGAAGTAGTCAGTCAACTCCTCCATGTCTTCGCGCCGTTCGCGCAACGGTGGCAGATGAATCGGGATCACGCGAAGCCTGAAGTAGAGGTCTTCGCGAAAGCGCCGCGCCGCAACCGCGGCCTCGAGGTCCTGGTTGGTCGCCGCGATAACGCGCGCTTGGAACTTCAGCGTCTCGACGCCGCCGACGCGGGAAAACTCGCGCTCCTGGAGTGCGCGCAAGAGCTTGGGCTGGAGTTCGAGCGAAAGGTCGCCGATCTCGTCGAGGAACAGAGTGCCTCCGGCCGCCTGCTCGAACTTACCCGCGCGCCGCTCGGTCGCGCCGGTAAACGAACCGCGCTCATGCCCGAACAACTCGCTCTCGAGCAGTCCCTGCGGGATCGCTGAGCAATTGACCGCGACGAAGGGTCCGCGCCAGTGTGCCGACTTGAAGTGGATCGCGCGCGCCACCAGTTCCTTCCCGGTACCGCTCTCGCCGTAAAGGAGCACGGTCGCGTCGTTGGTCACCACGCGCCCGACGAGCTTGTACACCTCTTGCATCGCCGGGCCGCGGCCGATGATTTCGCCGCCAACACGCTGGCGTTTAACTTCGTCCTTGAACCGCGTCAGGTCGGACGCTTGCGCCGCTATCTCGACCGCTCGCGTCACGGCGGCCGCCACCAGGTCGAGGTTCTCGAACGGTTTGGTAAGGTAGTCATGGGCGCCGCGCTTCATCGCCTCGACCGCGTTGTTCATCGTGCTGACCGCGGTAATCACAATGATGAGCGTGTGCGAGCCCTCGGTCCGAGCCTGGGATAACACCTCGAGTCCACCCGCACCGGGCATCATGATATCGAGCAGAGCGACGTCGTGCCGATTGCTCAGGAGACCTTCCAGGGCGGTCTGGCTGTCCCCCGCCTCTTCGACGGTGTAGCGGGCGGCTTCGAGCCGATGGCGCAAAACGAGACGGATTCCCGGGTCGTCGTCGGCAACCAGGATCGAGGCGGGACCGTCGCCGCTTCCTTGCGGCAAAATCGCGTTCTGTTCAGGTGGACTCATGGGCCAAATGTTACATCGTAATCGAAATTTAACGCTCCAAGCGAGCCTTACTTACAAATGTCGAGTAAAAAGCGCAGGCCAATGTTCTGATGGGTCTTAATCGGGGCCGACTGGTAGCGTCACACAGAAGGTCAGTCCTCCACGATGGCCTGGCGACTCATCCATCGAGCCGGCTGGCGGCTCTTCGTCCATGATTTCCGGGCCTTCTCGCTCCGTCGATGCCGCGGCGATTTTGTCCGAGCCAGCTCGCTCGGCCCACAACTTTCCTCCGTGAAGCGCGATGATCCGCTGGCTCAGCACCAGGCCCAGTCCGGTGCCGCCCGGCTTGGTCGTGAAAAACGGGGTAAAGAGTTGTTTCAATCCCTCCTGGTCCATGCCCTTACCGCTGTCGCTTATCTCGACTCGCAGAAACTGCCGGCGCTTGCCTTCCGCAGTTAGCCGGAACTGGGTCTCCATAGCAGTGCGCAACAGAATGCTGTGCTTTCCGATGGAAGCCGCGGCCGAATGGATAGCTGGGAACTCGGTCGGGGTGTTCGATTGCTCGCAAGCCGCATTTGGGCTTGCGCCCTCCGTGCGGGCTGCTTCGATTGCCTCCAGCGCGTTACGGAGCAGATTGAGAAAGACCCGCTCCAAGGCGACAACGTCGCCACTGACTTCCGGCAGGCTCGGGTCGAACATCTGCCGGACCACGATCCCGCTCGGCGCCTCCGGATAGAGCCCAGCCATCCTGAGCGCCTGATGCAAAACCTGATGGATATTGACCGGTTCACGCTTGAGACGTTCCGGGCTGCTGGCCGAAAGCACAAGCACCTGCTCGACCAGTGAAGCAATTCGGTTCACACCCTCGAGGATTAGCTGGCAATACTGCTGAGCGCGGGCATCACCCGGGAACATCGAGCCAAGCAATTCGGCAGCCCCCTTGATCCCGGTGAGCGGGTTTCTAACTTCATGCGCGAGGCCCGCCGGGGACAGACGGAATGGGTTCGCCTCGCCTCCAAGCGGCTGTTCGACTCCCTTTTGATGGGACAGGTCGTGCAGCAGGACGATGGCACAGTCGGGTCGGCCCTCGCGGTTCATGAGCGGCGAGACCTCGGCGCGGACCACGATCGAGCGACGGTTAAAGACGAGCTGCGCTTCGGGGTTGTCCAGACTCTGTCCGCTGGTGAGACACGAATCTACCATCCGGCGGAGCCATTTATTACGCCGCATCAAGCGGCCGACGAGCGTCCGGCCTACTTGGGATGTTTCGAGGAGAGTTTGGGCGGCGGCGTTCGCGGCCACCGGTTCAAGTTCTGGCGACAACACGACGACCGCGTCGCCAAGGCTGTCTAAGATGTCGCGCCATAGCTCCAGTGTGGGTTGACCTCTCAGACTCGACGCTAGCACAAAGCCGTCGCGTGGCTAAGGGAGATCGATTTGAAAGACAAATCAACTGGGAAGATGCGTGGCGCTGGCTGCAGCGAAGGGCAGCGCAGTTAGGCTGTGCATAGCCCATGCTTTCCATTGTATTTATCCACAGTATTAGTTTTTTTAATGCTCTCCATATTGATTCTAGATAGCCGGATAGGTAGGGTAGGCCCAGTTTCGGAACGCTTCGACCGATGCGGGGGAACGATTTATATCCGGTCTTGGCGGCCTTCCTCCTAATGCCGCTCTTTGGATGTGCCCAGTCACTGGACACATCATCGAACCCGCTCGACCAGATCTCGATCACCGGCCAGGGTGAGGCGCTGCCCCCAAGCGGGACCGCCAGCTTGCTCAAATCCGCTGAGGCTTCGGCACTGCCCAAGCCCCAACAAGAAATTACCGCCACACCGGGCCAGCTTCCATTCGTGCGCAGCAAGCCCGAAATGGTGCCTCCGTTCCCAGTGGTCCTGAACGGATTGGTGCAGCGTTATGTCGACGACTTCGTGGCACAGCCGGCCGGACTCGAACGCTCCTTCCGACGCAGCCGCCCGTATCTCCCCGAGATGGTCTCGTTGCTGAAGGACCAGGGGCTGCCGCCGGACCTGGTGTACCTGTCATTTGCCGAGAGCGGGTTTTCCAACAGGGGTGCAGGCCCTTGGCAGTTGAATGTGGTTACCGCACGCCGTTACGGATTGCTGATCAACCGGTGGGTTGATGAGCGGCGTGACCCTATCAGATCAACCCGTGCGGCGGCCGAATATCTGGCGACGCTGCACGATCAGACGGGCTCCGATTGGCGGATGACTCTCGTCGCGTGGAACAACGGCGACTCGGGCGTCGAGCGCTACATCGGATTGCAGGATGCGAGCTACGAGAGCATGATGACGAAACTTCCGCGGCGCACCCGCCAATTGATGAATCGGTTCATGGCGGTGGATCTTATCGCGCGGGATGCCAGGTTGTACGGACTCGAAGTTGAACCGGTCAGCTACAACCAGCCTCGGCCCTATCGGCTTATCTCCGTGAAGGGCGGTACGCTGCTCAGCCGTATAGCCCGCATGGTACATACCACGATTTACGCCTTGCGCTCCCTCAACCCTGCGATTTTGCGAGATCGAATCCCGCCCGCGCTCGACAGCTATGAGATGCGAGTACCCGACGCGCAATCGGGATGGCTCTATAGCGAACCATTCTGAGTAACTGATCTTATCCGTGCCTCGGCCGGGAACCGCTTCACAACCGTTCTAATTTTTCCCAAACCCGCGTATTCTTGATTGTGCGATGACTAGCGCCGATCAAGCTCTTGAAATCGTTCTTGCCAACGTGGCAGTGCTCGGGGTCGAGCGAGTGCCTATCCTTGAGGCACTCAGCCGCGTACTCGCCGAGGAGATTCGCTCGCCGCGCGATATCCCCGGTTTCGATAACTCCGCGATGGACGGCTATGCGGTGCGGGCCGCCGATGTCGCCTCTGCCAGCGAATCCAATCCCGTCAGGCTGAGGGTTATCGAGACGGTGGCGGCCGGCGCGATGCCGAAACTGACGCTCGAGCCGGGTCAGGCGACGCGCACCATGACTGGCGCACCGATTGCCCCGGGGGCAGACGCTATTATACAGGTCGAGCGTACGCGCGCGGCCGAGCCGTTCGTCGAGATCCTTGCATCGGCCGAGCGAGGCGCCTTCGTGAGGCCGCACGGTGAGGACCTGAAGCCTGGCGAGTTGGTGATGAGCGCGGGAAAGGTGCTCGCGCCGTCTGACCTCGGCATGCTTGCCTCGCTCAACCGTTCGATGGTGGACGTTTTCCGGCGCCCACGGGTAGCGATTGTCGCCACCGGGGACGAGTTGGTTGATGTCGATCAGATTCCTACGGGCGCGCAGGTCGTCAACTCGAGCGCCTATGCCCTCGCCGGCGGTATCCGTGACGCAGGCGGCGAACCGGTTATCCTTCGTGTCGCGCGCGACACACCCGAAGAAGTTCGGGAGCGGCTCTCCGATGCGCTTGCCTTCGACGTCGTGCTCTCGACCGGCGGCGTCTCCGTCGGCCAGTTCGACCACGTCAAGGTCGTCCTCGATGAACTTGGGATGCGGCAGCTTTTCCATGGGGTCGCGCAGAGGCCGGGCCGCCCGCTGAAGTTCGGCACGATCGGCGGGCGTCCGATTTTCGGTCTACCGGGCAACCCCGTTTCGACGATGGTCTGCTTCTACCTCTACGCGCGCCCAGCGTTGCTCAAAATGACCGGACGGCGCGACCAGGGGCTGCCGCGGGTATCGGTCCGATGCGCGACGGACATCCGCGTCGCGCCTAATCTGACCGAGTTCGTTCGCGTAAAGCTCGAACGCCGCGACGGCCAGCTCTGGGCGACGCCCACCGGTAACCAAAGTTCCGGCGTACTTAGTTCGCTCTCGCGCGCCGACGCGTTGTTAATCGGACCGGCGAAGGAAAATGTGCTGAAGGCTGGTTCTCAGGCGACCGGGCTGCTGCTCGTTGCCGCAGCGGCAGTCGAGACGGAAGCGTTTTTCGAGGAACGTCTGCGCCAGTAGAATTGAATCACAAGCGTCAGGATGAAACCCGCCACCGCAGACACGATGACGATCGCGGAAACGTTGACCTGAAGCGTCACAAACCAGGGGACGAGGCGAAGCGTGACAGGGGGTATCTGGTAGGTCTCGTTTAAGATGTACGCGATCCATAGGACCAGTATCAAAGCGGCCCAAAATTTTGGACGTTTCCAGAACTCGAACATCGCGTCCTTTCCTCCGGTGCAACGTATGCGAGCTTGGATTGTCGCCGCACGCTTGTCAACTTGCGATGAAGCGCGGCGCGAACAGGGCGGCTGATGCGTCTCAAGGTTGGACAAGGGTTTGACTTCCATCCACTCGAAGAAGGCCGAAAGCTCGTACTTGGCGGTGTCGAAATCGAGCATACGGCCGGTCTTCGCGGTCATTCGGACGCCGACGTCGCCGCGCATGCGCTCGCGAACGCGATCTTGGGGGCGCTCGGCGAAGGCGACCTCGGACGCCATTTCCCCGATACCGATCCGCGCTACCGCGACGCTGACAGTCTGGCTTTGCTGTCCACCGTTTGGAAACGCGCGGCCGGCCTTGGATGGCGTCTGGTGAACGCCGATATCACAATTTTCGCGCAACGCCCGCGCCTTGGACCCCATCTGCCGGCGATGGTGGACCGTCTCGCAACCGCAATCGGAGCTGAGAAGAGCCGGCTCAATGTTAAAGCGTCGAATCCTGAAGGCTTAGGTGCGCTCGGCCGCGGCGAAGGGATGGGCGCGGCCGCCGTCGTGCTACTCGAAGCGGATTGAGGGCCGAACTATCAGCTTAAGCGCCTCCAGATTACAAATCGTCGCTGCCACCACCGCCGCCACCGAAATCATCGTCGTCGCCACCCAAATCGCCGGTGCGTTCCAACTCATCGACCGCTTCGTCAAACTCGGGCCCGCCGATCTCGTCGCCCATCTCCTTGCCCATCTTTCGCATCATCCGGGCGACGCTCTTCGGGTCGTTTTCGTCGAGACCGGCGAAGGTGGACGGGTCGGCGAGCGCGTCCATCCGCGCCTCCTCGCTCTTCGGCGTCGCGAAACGCGACATCAGGCGCTGCATCTTAGCGCTTCCACAATGACGGCATACGGCGTCGACCTTCTCACTCACGCGCATCGTGAGCACGCTGGTACGCCGATGGCATTTTCCGCATTCGTATTCGTAGATGGGCATGGCTTTTCACCTTTCACCGCGCTCCGTTGTCGCGCTCATTATTACTACGGCCGCGAACGTCTCGCCGGTACGTTCCATGATTTTGCGCACGCCGTCGGTCGCGCGCAAGCGGCGGGGTTCCAATCGTGGCGTTTTGAACTTTCCTCATAACTATTGCTGCCGCCACGGGCATCGGAGCGCGTAGCGTCGCGTCAGCAAACTGTCGAGGCCGCCCTCTGACGGGTCATCCTTTAAGCAGGGGGGCTCCCCACCAGCGAATGCTAGGAAATGAGCGGGCGAGTTGGAGGGTTGGGCGACGCTGTTCGTTTACGGCGGTTGCGGGTGCGGTACCCCTGTCGGCAGTTTCGGGATGCCGCGCGTGCCGCAGCGCAAAGGATCGCAAGAGAAGCCTCGCTCTCGGCCTGCCGGAAGACCTCATCTCTCTGTCGGCGGTTGAAGCGGTGGGCTCAGAAGTCGGTTTAGCAATTTGGCGTACAGCCTGTAGCGTTTGGCGTGGGAAGCGGCGGCGGCGGAAGCCAGTATTTCTTTCTCTCAGTGGATACAGACTCGACCTTGCCCTCTGGAGAATAAGCGACCGAGTACACATAATACTCACGTTTCTCTCCGAGGGATGGCAGCGTGACGCTGAGATCCACAACACCCAATGTGACTACGTCGAGGAAGAAGAACCCGACGAAATCGAACCAGCGATCAGGAAGCCCCTTCTTATAAGGAGAGGCAGGATCACTTTCGTAAACGTCCACTTCTTTATCCTGTACACGTTCCACGGAATCGGGCTGTCCGAATTGTTCGATCACCGTTGCGCGATTCACACCCCGAAAAGGGAATTGAAGCCCCCCGTGACCATCGGAGACGAAACCCCTGTCCGGAGGCTGGGTTGCGGTCGACGCAAGGGCACAGCCAGCAGCTGTCATGGCGAGTAAGGTTGGGCAGAGGGCTGGCAACGCGTAGCGGTGCAGCAGACGCCGCACTAGCTTAAGGTAAGCAATCATGGTCGTTCCTCCCAGCCGACCGTTCGCTCGTGGCCGAGGCCCCGAGGCAATAACTTTTCCTGCTGCCACGGGCATCGGAGCATCAAGGTTGGGAGTTTTCCGTTGACGGGTACACCGTCGGCTTCTTCAACTGGAAGTTCGAGGGCAGCGTAACTACCACGTGGGAAGAATAGATAGCCTTTCCGCTGCTCTGCGGTTAACAGCACATAAGGCACCTGTAGCAATTCCTCATCCTCGATCTTTTGTTCGTCGCTGAAGGTCGCGAAGAGACGTTTATGGTAGGCAACCTCCTCGGCGGCCTTATCCGCGGCGGCCTTTTCGGCCGCGGCCCTATTGGCGGCGGCCTGCTCAGCGGTCGGGAGGGCGCAATCGCCTGAAATAGCGTCCCAGAGATCGGAAAAAGTCTCTACTGCTGGCGGACTGCCTCCCGACAGGACGGCAAGGGGGAAGGCGATTACGAAGAAGGGGATGAGGAAACCAGTCCTTACAACGCAGTGGCTATTAGCGGAGCGCACGGGCCTAAGGTCATTTTTGTGGGGATCCACCTTCTCAGACTGAACCCAGCGGCCACCCAGTGCGGCGAGCAGCTTATCGGCGCCTCCCGCTTTTTCAATCGCGAGGCCAAGCTTCAGCGGTTCGATCCGGCCGCCGGATTCACTGACCGCGTATGCTTTAGAAACGACTATGGGCCTAAAAGTGGTTAAAGTGACATACACAGCGTCGACGCCGCCGAGCTGTATAGCTGGTTCGGCGGTCACAGTCGTTATTGGCGTCTTCATTGGCGTCTTCGTCATGATCGCTACCGGCTCTTTCTGCTGGCTGGGCGGGGCCGTCGCTGCTGGTACGGCGCAGCCTCCTAACGCGATTGCGCTCGCGCAGAGGGCGGGCACCACGTAGCGGTGGAGCAGACGCCGCACTAGCTCGAAGCTCAGGCAAACAATCATGATCGTTCCTCCCCGCCGGGCCTTTCGCTCGTGACCGACACGAGGCAACAACTATCCCTGTCGCCACGGGCACCGGATCGTTTCGGTATGCCTTAGGGTCGGGGACTCACCCCGGTCGATTTGCTCAGCTACAGTGTTCGCGCAGCCCCACCAGTAGCACTGTGTTTCCGGAGCGCCTGAACTGACGTCAATTTTTCCAGCCGTAATCTCGAGGGTGCTGTAACTCCCTCGTGGAAAGAAGAGATAGCCCTTCCAGGAGAAGTGCGGACCTATGAGAATCTTTTGCGGGCCTCCAACAATTCCAGCGACTTTCTCATACCGCCCTACCGGGGATTCTTTGTTCGTGATCTTCTGTTTGTCGCTGAGAGCACCGTCGATGCCAACTGCAACGGCCTTTAGAGGAACCCAAAATGGAGCCAGCAGTATCAATGTGGCCGTGTAGGCCGCCGTTCCGGCAGCTGATAGCTCAGACGCAGGCGAAAGGGGAGCATTTTCAAAACTGCGGTCGCCCAGTGCGGCAAGCAGCTTGTCGGCGGCTCCTGCTTTCTCAATCGCGTGGTCAACATCCAGCCGTTCGACCTGACCTCCGGATTGTGCGACCGCGTGCGCCTGAAGAACGATCACTTCATTTTCTTGGTAGGGGCCGGACCTCAGATTGGTTACAGTGACTTAGACCGCGGTGGCGTCGCCGACTTGTATTGGCGGCTCCATGCTCAAGGTCGCCATCGGCCCCTTTATTGTGGAATCCGCTGAGGGGCCGGGCGGCGCTGTCGTCGCGGGTACGGCGCAGCCTCCCAACGCGATTGCGCTCGCGCAGAGGCCTGGCACCGCATAGCGGTGGAGCAGACGCCGCACTCGCTTGAAACGGAGGCAAACAATCATGGTCGTTCCTCCTCGCCGGCCCTTTCGCTCGTGGCCAATACGCTGAGGCAACAACAGGATGTGGGCGGCTTGAAGAAGGCGAAGCGCGACAGTCGTTGATTGCCGCTCGCTGCCGTCGAATGTCGCACGCGAGCGGTCAGTGTATAGTGCATGCCAGTGAGCGCTCTACCTTCGACTTTTGGGACTCCGCGCGCCTTGAATGTGCGCGGCGGAACGAAGAGAGTGCACGAGTTGCGCCTGATGTGGCGCAATACGCGGATGGTCGTGCTGTGCGCGATTTCCGCCGCGCTTTACGCCGCCGTGCTCGTGCCCTTCAAGGTCGTGCCGCTAATTCCCGGTGTCACTGAGCTGCGCCCCGCCAATGCAATCCCTGTCGTATGCTCGTTCCTCTTCGGTCCCGCCGCCGCGTGGGGCTCCGCTATCGGCAACATGATCGGCGATTTCTTCGGCGGCGTCGGACCTGGCGACATCTTCGGCTTCTTCGGCAACCTGGTCTACGGCTATATCC
>WNFT01013267.1_pt1 | contig 11606 bp, 14 predicted proteins | sample 5400191 | NCBI WGS metagenome assembly WNFT01 (sample SAMN13153359, study PRJNA577476) | soil metagenome | isolation source: 80 cm saprolite under Madrone tree | place: USA:California | collected 2016-06-14
GCGCTCATCGATGACCTCAGACGCAGCAATGACAGGGCGACACATCTCGTAGAGCAGCTTCTGCAGGCGGCCCGTGTCAGTCATGAGCCTATTAGCCTTCAGCCGGTTCCTCTTTACCATGCTACGGCCTCCGTCATCGCCGAAATGGCCCCGGTAGCGGCGGAGAAGCATCTGGATATTTCTCTAGAGGGCAACGAGCAGGCCTGTGTCCGCGCAGATGAGCTGTTGATACGATTGATGATCAGCAATCTGATGGACAATGCGATCAAGTACACTCCGGACTCAGGCAAGATCCGCATCAATGTCCTGCCGCAGGATGCGATGTGGTGTCTCAGCATTGCCGATACCGGACCCGGCATTTCCGAGAGCGAGCGCGAGGCGGTTTTCCATCGCTTTTACCGGGCCGAAAGCTCTACAGTCGAGGGCACAGGGCTGGGGCTTTCGATTGTCGCCGATATCGTCGATCGTTTTTCAGGGAGCATCTCTCTCAACACTCCTGAAACGGGCACCGGTTTGCTGGTCGGAATTCTGATACCCAAGGCATGATCCGCTAGAATTCAGTTTCGCATCATCGTCGCATAATTCCCGCCTAAGGGGCTCGTGGTACATTCCGTGCTTCAATATCAGCGAGGAGTGATCCATGCCCGTATTCTGCGATTTTGATGGAACGATTTCGATTCAGGACGCCACCGATCTCATACTGAGCCGTTTTGCCACTCCCGATTGGGAACGCATTGAAGAGGAATGGAAACAAGGGGCCATCGGGTCGGCAGAATGCATGCAGCGCCAGGTGGCGCTCATTCGCGCAACCAAGCGTCAATTGGACGCTGCGCTGGACGAAGTCGACATCGATCCATCGTTCCCGGCGTTTGCCAGCTTTTGTCGCTCACGGGGCATTCCTCTCACCGTCGTGAGCGACGGGGTCGATTATTTCATTCATAGAATCCTCGCTCGTCACGGCCTCGCTCAACTACCGGTGACCGCCAACCGCCTGACGATCTGCGGACTGAACGGCCACACCCGTTACTACTTGGCGTCTCCGTTCAGCGAAGCGGCCTGTGCGTCCGCCGCCGGCATGTGCAAATGCCGCGCGGTGGGCCTTGCCTCTAGAATACGCGTCTACGTCGGTGATGGTCGCTCTGATTTCTGTGTCGCCACTAAGCCCGATCTCCTGTTCGCCAAAGGACACCTCGCGGCTTTTTGCGAACGCCAGAACATCCCCTTCATGCCCTATCGCGAGTTCGCCGATGTCGCGCGAGCCTTCCAAAGGAGATTGCCGGCCGATGCACATGGACCATCGGCCACACCAACTCGCGCCTTCGCCTAGATGCCAGAGAAAGAAGAATGATGAAAAGGGCGTCCGGACCGGATCTCGTTTCTGAAGCCCAGCTGCGCGCATGGGAAGGCGAGTACTGCTCCCACGGCGATACCGTCCACTACATGGAGCCGCCGAAGTTCTTTGCCGCTTGCGAAGGGTCGTATCTATACGACGCTGAAGGCACGCCTTTTCTGGACCTCCAGATGTGGTACTCGGCGGCCAGTTTTGGCTATCGCAATCCACGCTTGAACGCTGCCGCGCATCGCCAGCTCGATACCCTGCCCCAGGTCGCCTCGCAGTACCTGCACCGTGAAAAAGTGGAGCTCGCCGCCCGCATCGCGCAAGACGCGGAGCGCAAGTTCGGCACCAAGGGCCGCGTGCATTTCAACGTCGGTGGCTCGCAGGCCATCGAGGACTCGCTCAAGCTGGTGCGAAACTACACCGGCGGCAAGAGTCTGATGTTTGCCTTTGAGGGCAGCTATCATGGCCGGACGCTCGGGGCCTCGGCCATTACCTCCAGCTATCGCTATCGAAGACGGTACGGTCATTTTGGCGAACGCGCGCAGTTCATCGAGTTTCCCTATCACTTTCGCGGCTCCCACGGGATGAACAAGGAGGAGTACGGCCACTACTGTGTGCAGAAGTTCGCTCGCCTCTTCGAGAGCGAATACCACGGCGTGTGGGACCCGAGAACCAACAAATGCGAGTATGCAGCATTTTATGTCGAGCCGGTTCAGGGCACGGGCGGGTATGTCATTCCGCCGAAAACTTTTTTCATCGAGCTCAAGAAGGTGCTCGACCAGCACGGCATATTGCTGGTGGTAGATGAGATCCAGATGGGTATCTATCGCACCGGCAAGATGTGGAGCATCGAACATTTCGGTGTCGAGCCCGACGTGCTGGTCTTCGGCAAGGCTCTGACCAACGGACTCAACCCGTTGTCCGGCGTCTGGGCGCGTGAGGAGATGATCAACCCCGGCATTTTCCCGCCAGGCTCGACGCACTCCACCTTCGCAAGCAATCCTATGGGTACCGCGGTTGCCCTTGAAACCATGAAGATGCTGGAAGAAGGAGATTTTCAAACCAGCGTCACCGAAAAAGGCGCGTATTTCCTCGAAGGACTGAAGGACCTGCAAACACGCCATAAGATCATCGGCGACGTCGACGGGCTCGGGCTCGCGCTGCGCGCTGAGATCTGCAAGGAAGACGGCTATACCCCAGACCAGGCAATGATGGAATGGCTCGTCGACCAGGCCATGAGGGGCGATCTCGGCGTCAAGGGTAAACCCTATGGCCTCGTGCTCGACGTGGGGGGGTATCACAAAAACGTCATTACTCTTGCCCCCAGCTTGCTCATCACGACCGAGGAGATCGACCTCGCGCTTGAACTACTCGATCAGCTCTTTACCCGGGCAAAAAAGAAATAAGTCATCCATGCAGCTCTCCCTGCTCCACCTCGACGATGCGCTTGACTCGCAGCCGGACTTTATCCGCGCCTGCGAGTATGCGGGCGCCCAGCAGATCAGGGTGGACGAAGATGCTCGCGCTATACGGCTCTGGGGGCGTCAGCAGGCACTCGATGATTTTCGTGCCGCACTTCTCAAGCAGCTCGCCAGGGGCAACGGAGAACCGCGCCTTACCTTCATGGGCTCGGGGGACTTTCATCACGTTACGACCTTCCTGCTCGCCGCGGCCCTCGCCCATGAATCAAGTCCCGTCACGCTGATCCATTTTGACAATCATCCTGACTGGGTGAAGTTCGAACATGGCATCCACTGCGGATCATGGATCAACCGCGCCCTCGAGCATCCTCAAATCGAAAAACTCATCACTCTCGGCGTATGCAGCCATGATCTCAGGCGTCCTGAATCGAAAGGCGCCAACCTGACGCTCCTCACGCGAGGGCTGCTCGAGCTCTACCCGTACCATCATGCCCCGAGCCGCGTCAAAGGGGACTATGGCTCCGGCGAGAGTTTTGAGCAAACACACGGCGCTCTCCGCTGGAAAACCATACAGAGCCTTGGCGAGCAGAACTTCATCGACCATCTGCTTTCTCGCCTCAAAACCGCGTCCGTGTACCTCACCATCGATAAGGACGTGCTTGACAGAGAAGACGCCATTACCAACTGGGACCAGGGCTGCATGCGGATGCCCTACTTGCTGTCTCTCGTGAAAGAGATAGGCAAGCGTCATCGAATCATTGGCGCAGACGTGACGGGTGACTACTCGATCCCTCGCTATTCCGGCAATCTGTGGACACGTCTTTCCAAACGTGCGGAAATTTTTATCGATCAGCCGCGCTCGAAGCCTGACGCGATTCACACGGTGAACATCAACAGCGCCGCCAATCATGTGCTCCTGGAGGTGCTGTCGGAGGTGATGACGTGAGCCCAGGCTTGACAACATCCATGGCGTGGCTCATAGGGTTTTGCGTGTTTGCCGAAGCGGCTCGTGAGCTGTGCTTCAAGCGGGCCGCGACGGATACCGCTTTGGGCAAAGCCCTCATGAAGCCATTGACGTGGCTCGGCGTCTTTTTCTGGGGCATAGAGCTCGTGGCCTGGACGCTGGTGTTGGAACAGGTGCCTTTGAGCGTAGCCTACCCTCTGATGGCCCTCGCCTATATCGCCATTGTCCTGGGAGGAGCTTTGGTTCTCAAGGAACAGGTAAACATTCGGCATGCTGCCGGAGCGTGTCTCATCGCGGCTGGGGTGGCATGCGTGGGAGCGACGGGACTATGAACAGGACACCCACAGGATCGCGGATCTTTGCCCATACCCGCATGGACACCATTCCAGTGCTCGCAGGGGTAGCGCATCTGCTCTTTGACGTCTACTCGATTGTCGGCTTCAACAGCAGACCTCTGTGGGTTTCGGTGTTGCTCGGCTGTCTCTATGCCGTGTCGATTTCATGGAACATCAACGGGGTCTCCCACAACTTCATCCATACGCCCTATTTTCGGCCGCGCTGGCTGAACTATGCGTTCAGCCTGCTGGAATCCATCGCCATCGGTTTCTCGCAGACCTACTACGATTGGATTCATATGCGTCACCATGTCGGAAACAGCGATCGGCAGGATGAACATGGCGAGACGGTGGATTGGATCTCCCTCTACCGCCATGGCAAGGATGGCAAGCCCGAGAGCGTATGGGGCTATACGTTTCTCAGTGTCTTCCGCGACAATATCGGTGATGTCCACAAGGCTATCGCCAAGAGCAGCCCATTTGATGCGCGGTGGGCACGGTTCGAGCTTTGGACATTCCTCGCCTTGGCCTTCGCCGCGCTCGTCTACAATTGGAAGGCACTCCTCTTTCTCGTGCCGTTTTACTATCTCGGCAACTGCCTATCGTCGCTGAACGGCTACTACGAGCATTTCAACGGCAACCCCGATGTGCCGCTTGCCTGGGGCGTGAGCAGCTATAACAATCTTTACAACTTCCTGTGGTTCGGCAACGGCTACCATGCCGAGCACCATTACCGGCCGCGCATGCACTGGACCAACATGCGCCGGTTCCACGAGCAGATAAAGGAGGAGCAAGAACGGGCAGGCGTTCACTCCATCACCACCTGTCACGCGCTCGGTTTTCTCGCGAAAGAAAATCGGGAGATCGCCGGCGCATGAAGGACTACAGCTTCCATTGGGAGGGGACCAACGGCAAGGGCGTGCTGCTCGTGCATGGGCTCACGGGCGCCCCCGCGGAGATGATGTTCGTCGGGAAACAGCTTCACAAGCGCGGCTTCACCGTCTATGCGCCCACCCTTCCTGGGCACTGTCAGGATAAGATATCGTTGGTCCGCACGAGATTTGAGGACTGGCTCGACGGTTTGCGCGAGTCCCTGCATGATTTCCGCAAAACAGTCGAAGAAGTGCACGCGGCGGGTATCTGCGTCGGCGGAGCCCTTGCGCTCTATCTGACACATAAAGAATCCTCGCTGCTAAAAAAGGTCGTCATCTATTCCGCGACGCTGAACTATGACGGCTGGAACGTTCCCTTCTACTATTCCTGGGCGCCCTACGGCATTCCTTTGCTCGTCAAGCTGCCTTTCCTGAAACGGCTTGGATTCAGCGAAACAGCGCCCTACGGCATAAAGTCAGAGCGCGTCCGCAAGGCGGTCATGGGCAATGGAGCGTCCATCGAAGGCGTCGGACCCAGTTTCCCGATGGGGGCGCTCTACGAGAATTACCGCCTGAACAAGGCCCTCGAGAAGGCACTGCCATCCCTGCAGACGCCAACCCTGCTGATTCACGCTCGAGAAGACGATGTGAGCCATCCACGTAATGCTGATCGTATTCAGAAACTACATGGTGGACGTTGCGACATCGTGCTGCTCGAGAATAGTTATCACATGCTCCACGTAGACAAGGAGCGTCAGGAGGTCGCCGACCTCACCGCTGATTTCTTTGAGCGGAACCATGCGTGAGTTCCGCGTCCTCGACACGTTGCATGACATCGACGAACAGCAGTGGGACACCTGCTTTCCTGAGGAAGTGGAAAACTATGACTACCTGCTCGCGATCGAAGAATCAGCGATCGCGGGCTTTTCCTTTCGCTATCTGACCGCGTGGAGGGACAGGATCCTGCAGTCAGCGGCTCCCCTCTTTCTCAATGACTACAGCCTCGACACAACCTTGCAGGGAGTTGGCAAAACACTGACGACCCGCATCACACACGCGTTCCCGAAGCTCTTGACCCTTAGACTGGCCTGTATCGGTTCGCCCTGCACGGAGCGCGGTCTCATTGGGTTTCATCCGGAACTGGACGAGCAAGAACAGCAGGTTCTGTTTGCCGAGATGCTCGTCTATTTCGAGACCTACGCGGCCTCGCAGGCCTGCCGCCTACTCGGTGTTAAAGATATTCCGGAGTCGTTTCAACAGCGTTTCAGCGAACAGCTCCAGCGGGCGAAGTTCACCACGGTGCCCGGCATGCCGACCGCCTCCCTGGATATTGATTTTGCCTCCATGGACGAGTATCTCAGCCGGCTTTCTCCGGGCACCCGCAAAGATATGCGCCGCAAGCTGCGCTCCTTCCACCATCTGCGCGTCGAATACAGGACCAATATCGACGATGTCTTACCGGAGGTCATCACTCTCTATCTTGACACGAGAAACCGTAGCGAATGGCAGTTCGAAGAGCTCACGCCGGGCTATTTTCAAGGAGTGCTCGCGCGGATGGCCGAGCGCTCCTTCTGCATGCTGTACTATGCCGGCGATCGCTTGCTGGCAGCCAACTTGTTGATCCATGGCAAAGACACGCTCATCGACAAATTCTTCTGTATGAACCGTGAGCACGGGCGCGCATACAATCTCTACTTTCTCAGCTGGTTGAACAACATTCGCTCGTGCTTGGAGCACGGCTTCACACGCTACCAGACCGGTCAGGCATCCTATGAAAACAAGCTACGTCTTGGCAGCAGGCTCGCGCGCAACACCATGTACTTCAAGCACCGTAATATCTTCGCGCACGGGTTGCTCACGTTTGCCGCGTCCTTGCTTGGCGCCGACGAGACACTGAAGAAGTCCGCGTGAAAAGATTCGCTTTCTATTCCCTATGGGTGGGGCTTCCCGTCTTGACCACCGTATTTCAGGCGAGCACTAAAATGCTTGCCGCTGAAATGCGCGACACACCCTTTCACTGGAGCTGGCTCGCGCAAGCCACGCATTCGCCGTGGGCGGCGGTGGTTCTGGCGAGTGAAGTCCTGAGCTTCTTCCTCTGGCTGAATGTTTTGACACACGTTCCCCTCAGCAAGGCTTTCCCGATTACGGCCGTCGCCTATATCTCTACCCTGCTGATGAGCTGGACGCTGTTCAAGGAACCGGTCATGCTGTTGCAGGTTATCGGCAGCACGTTCATTCTTGCGGGTGTCTGGCTCATCAGCACCGCATCTTCCCGCAAGCTCACTGAAGCGCCTGCCCGAAGCTAGCCGAGCGCATCCCAGCAGAGCCGGGACATCCTGCCCATGAGCTGGTAGGCGGCGGCGAAGCCCGGCGTGCCGTCGGGGAGCGCGGCGGGCACGTGCTCGGTGTAGGCGGTCAGGATGAAGAGCGGCTGGTCGTCCTTGTAGACGATGCCCGCGTCCATGTAGCCGCGCGACCCGGTCCCGGTCTTGTGGGCGACCTTGGTGCTGGGCGACCTTGGTGCCGAGGGGAAGCTGCGACGGCAGGCGGGTCTTCAGCTTCTGCCAGCTCAGGATATCCAGGCCCAGCCGGCAGAGCTCGGGCGTCGAGCCGAGCTTGGCGGCCGCCGCCTTGTCCGAAGCGCCACGCAGGATCATCTCGAGCAGCATGCCCTGGTCGTTGGGCGTCGTCGTCGTCACCTGCTCCAGCGTGTGGTCGGGACCGAGCCGCGGCGGGATGCCGAAGCGGTGCACGGTCCGCGTCATGCCGATCGACTCGCAGAAGCTCTGGATGTTGCCGAGCCCCACCATGTCCACCACGGTGCCCGTGCACGTATTGTCGCTGACGATGATCATCTGCACGAGCGCGTCGCGGAAGGTGATCCAGAAGCCGGGTGTCATGTGCTGGAAGGTACCCGAGTCGTTGTCCTGGTACCTGGCCTCGATCGTCACCTTCTGGTCGAGCGCGAGCTTGCCGTCGTGCACGGCCTTGAGCGCGGCCATCAGGATGGAAATCTTGCGCGTGCTCGCCGAGGGCACGGGCACATCACCGAGCCGGCTCGCGGTCCTGCCCGTCTTCAGATCCTTCAGGTACCAGCTCGTCTGAAACGGCAGGGCGTCGCAGAGCGCGTTCATCGTCTTGACGAGAGCGTCCATGATGGTCTCCTTGAGAGCGGTTGGAGATCCGGCGGTCACGACGCCGGTCCTACGAAGCCGACGTACGCGCCGCACGCATGCTCCGGACCCACCAGCATGGCCTGCTCGCCGGTGTTGCGGACACCGCGCGTCGGAGGCGGCACGCCGTGGTCCGCCATCCAGCGAGCGGCGGCGTCCATGCTGCGGGTGCGGTACAACACCTGGAACGGTCCCGGCCCGCGGCGGCGAAGCGCCTCGGCGGCAGGGCCGGGCTCGGCGGGCTCCGCCACGGTGAGGCCGGTCGGCCCGAGATCGAACACCGCCATGTCCGCCTTGATGACCGCGCCACGCTGGATCGCCGGCACCGGCAAACCGAGCACGCGGCCATAGCTTCCCGCCGAAGCGGCAATGTCAGAGACGGCGATGTACACGCGGTCCGCGCCGAGCACCCGGTTGGGATGGTCCCCCGCCCGCGGCACTTGCGCGCGACGTTCCTTCAGTGGCGTCAGGTGCTGGATGAACAGCACGGGCAGCGGGTTCCGCGCGCCGAGCGCGGCCACCTTCCATCGCAATTCCTGTCCGGTGGGGGTCCGGCGCGCGCCGTCGATCGGATCCTGCACGTCGGCGCCGCGCTGTCGCATGGCAGCCACGTCGGCCGCGAGATCATCGCTTTGCACGACCGCGTAGCGAAACCCACCGCCAAGAGACAAAAAGTCCACGAGCGAGGGGCCGGCGCCGCCGGCGGCTGCCCTTGCCGCCAGGTACTCATCCCGATCGCTCACGCTCATCAGCTCCAGGTAGTCCTCGCCGTGAAACGCGATGGCGTTGTGCGTCCCTTTCCCGGTATGGGCGCCGCCGGGATAGACGTTGAAGCCCAGTCGGCTATAGGCGTCGATGCCCTGCTCCAGGTTGGGGACGCAGATCATCACGTGATCGATGCGGGTCAGCATCGTGCCTGAGCCTAGCCCACGGCGCCCTGCGGCGTGATCACGGTCTTGGCGCCGTGGCCGGCCGCGGCATGGGCGAAGGCCTCGCCGATCCGGGTGAGCGGGAAGCGCGCCGTGATCAGCCGCTTGACGCCGATCTTCGGCATCAGCGCGAGGGCACGGCGAAAGGCGGTGCCGCGACCGAAGGCACCACCGATCCTGAGCTCACGGTAGTGGACATCCCACAGGTCCAGCGGGAGCCGGCTCCCCTTCGGGTTCACGCCCACGAGCTGCAGGACTCCGGCGGCCCGGGTGAGTCCGATCGCTTCCGCAACCAGCTCGGGCTTGCCCACGGCCTCGCAGACGACATCCGCGCCGCGGTTCCGGGTCAGCCCCATCACGCGATCGTGCAGGCTCTCCCGCGACGGGTCGACCACGACGTGGGCGCCCAGGCGGCGCGCGATCCGGCGGCGCTCCTCGATCGGATCGGAGAGGATCAGGCGCTTGGCGCCCCGGCGGCGCGCGAGCGCCATCGTGAGGAGCCCCATGATTCCGCCGCCGATGACGAGCACCGTCGCCCCACGCGGCATCGAAAACGTCTCCAGGCCCGCCAGGCAACAGGCGGCGGGCTCGGTCAGCGCGGCCGCGGTCGGGTCGAGGCCGCGAGGCAGCGGATGCACGCAGGCGGCCGGCAGCGCGACGCGCTCGGCGAAGCCGCCCACGCGGACCGCGCTCGGGCACTGCGAGATGCGCCCCGCCTCGCACGCGGCGCACTCTTCGCACCCATAGGAGGGCTCGCAGGCGACCGCGCGCCCGAGCAGGCGCCGGCTCACGCCGCGGCCCACCTCCCGCACGACACCGGTGTACTCGTGGCCCAGCACCGTGGGGGGCGTCCACGGGAAGAGTCCCTGGGTGGCGTGGATGTCGGTGCCGCAGATGCCGGCGGCCTCGACCGCCACCACGACCTGTCCCGGACCCGCAACGGGATCGGGAGTCTCGTCGATGGTGAACCGGCTTTCGCCGCGCCACGTCGCAACTTTCATGGCGCCGAGCCTGACAGATCGGCAGACGGAGGTCAACCCGCGGGTCCGCATCGACTCCCCCCGGGCCGCGTGATATTCTTGCGCGGCCGCGCTAGACAGCATCCATTCCGGACCTGACAGGAGATCTGACGTGCCACATCCAGCGGTTGCCCGGCGCTACGCGCGCTTCGTGCGGGGCCTCGGGCTGGATCAGGTGCCCGTGCCCGTCGTGGCGAAGGCGACTTCACTCGCCATCGACACCCTGGGCAGCTGCCTCGCGTCGTCGCGGGAAGAGTTCGGCAGGGCCGTCCTCGCGGCCGCCGAGCGCCTGGGCGGCCCCCAGGAGAGCACCTTGATCGGCACCAAGGCGAGGACGGGCGCCGCGAGCGCGGTCCTCGCCAACGCCACGCTCGCCCACGGTCTCGATTTCGACGACACCCGTGAGGACGCCATCGTTCACACCGGCTGCGTCGCCGTCACCACCTCGCTTGCCGTCGGCGAAGCTCTCGGCGCCTCCGGCCGCGCCGTGATCGAGGCGATCATCGTGGGCGTCGAGGTGATGTGCCGGGTCGGGCTCGCGGTGCCGGGCAGGTTCCACGCGCGCCACTATCATCCGACGTCGCTCACCGGCGGCTTCGCCGCGACGGCCGTCGCGGGCAAGCTCTACGGGCTCACGGAAGACCAGATCGTCCACGCTTTCGGGATATGCGGGAGCCAGGCCGGCGGCATCATCGAGTACCTGGCCGACGGTTCGGGGACCAAGCGTCTGCATCCCGGCTGGGCGGCTCACGCGGGAGTGGCCGCGACGCTCCTCGCGCGCTCCGGATTCACCGGACCCGAGACGGTCTTCGAGGGCACCCACGGCTTCTACCAGGCCTTCGCGGGCGGCTTCGAGGAGCCGAGACTCGAGACGTTGCTGGGAAGCCTCGGCCGGACATGGGAGTTGGCCGAGCTCACGCTCAAGCCCTATCCTTGCGGCTCCATCGCTCAGCCCTATATGGACTGCGCGCTCCGGCTGCGGGAGCAGCACGGGATCAAGCCCGAACAGATATTGTCCATCCGCTGCCGGACGGCGGAGGGACCGATCCCGCGCCTCTGGGAACCGCTCGCGAGCAAGCACAACCCGGCCAACGGCTACGCGAGCAAGTTCAGCCTCCCGTATCTCCTGGCGGCGATCCTCGTCAAAGGACGGGTGACGCTCGCCGAGTTCACCGACGAGGCCGCGCGGGATCCGGCGGTGCTGGCGGTGGCGGGCAAGGTCGGCTACGAGGTGGACGCGACCATCGACTACCCGCGCCAGTTCATCGGTCACGTCGCCATCCGGCTCCACGACGGCCGCCTCCTCGAAGAGCGTCAGGATCACCCGCGCGGCGGCCCCGACTTTCCCATGACGCGCGAGGAGGTCGAGACGAAGTTCCGCGGCAATGCCGCGCTCGCCGTCCCCCACGAGCAGGCATCACGCATCATCCAGATCGTCGGAGATCTAGCGGCGCAGCAGCACGTCACGGCCCTGATGGACTCACTGACAGCCGAGAGGTGACGACATGACGCGCCTGCGACTCATGGCAAGTCTGACCGCGCTCGCCCTGATCT
>WNFT01020245.1_pt1 | contig 11606 bp, 7 predicted proteins | sample 5400191 | NCBI WGS metagenome assembly WNFT01 (sample SAMN13153359, study PRJNA577476) | soil metagenome | isolation source: 80 cm saprolite under Madrone tree | place: USA:California | collected 2016-06-14
AGCAGCGCCGAGACGATGAACCCGCCGCTCGAAGGCAGGGGCATGGTGACGATCCGGTGGCCCCGGTACGTCGATTCGAGTGGACGCCGCTCGCGGACCTGGACGCGCGCCAGATCCTCGAGGGTGACGATCCCGCCCCGGGAGGCCAGGCTGTCCACGATGCTCCGGGCGACGCGACCCCGATAGAACGCGTCCGGCCCCCGCTCGCCGATCGCGTGCAGCGTGCGCGCGAGGTCCGGCTGGATCAGCTTGTCGCCCGGCCGCTTCGGCTCGTACTCCCCGTCCTCTCCCTTGCGCAGGAAGATGCGCGCCGCTTCCGGATCCGCCGCCAGGCAATCGAGACGGTGCTCCGCGACGTGCGCGAACTGGACGTTCACCTGGAACCCGCGCAGAGCGATCTGCTCGGCGGGACTGACGAGTTGGGCCAGGGGCTTCCTTCCGAAGCGCCTGGCCAGCTCGGCATAGCCCTTCACCGCCGAGGGAACGGCGACGCTGAGCGGGCCCGCATTGGCGAAGTCCTGCCGCGCCTGGCCGTTCTGCACGTACATGTCCGGCCGCGCGGCGAGCGGACCCACCTCGCGAAAATCGAGCACGCGCACCTGGCGGTCGCGCGCCGTGTAGACCAGGGCGAAGCCGCCGCCGCCGAGCCCCGAGCTGACCGGCTCGACCACGCTCAGGGCAAAGGCGGCGGCGACGGCCGCGTCCACGGCGTTCCCTCCTCGCCGCAACATGGAAGCGCCCGCCTCGGCCGCGAGTGGATGAGCGGCAGCGACGGCGCCGCGCGGGGAGACCGCGGGAAACGCGAGCAGCAACGCGAGCATGAGCATGGCGGCGCACTATAACTTCTGCTATCTCGCCTGCCCCTATGGTTCGCGTCCGCTTCGCGCCCTCGCCCACCGGTTACCTGCACATTGGCGGCGCCCGCACCGCGCTGTTCAACTGGCTGTGGGCGCGGAAGAACAAGGGCGCGTTCGTGCTCCGCATCGAGGACACCGACCAGTCGCGCAGCACGCAGCAGAGCGAAGAGGCGATCATCGACGGCCTCAAGTGGCTCGGGCTCGATTGGGACGAGGGGCCGATCGTCGGAGGACCGCACGCGCCCTACTTCCAGATGCAGCGGCTCGCCACGTACGACAGGCACGCGGAATCCTTGATCGCGCAGGGCAAGGCGTACCGCTGCGATTGCACGAAGGAGGAGCTGGACCGTCTGCGCGAGCAGGCCGCCCGGGAGAAGCGCGGGTTCAAGTATCCGGGCACCTGCCGCAACAAGAACCTGCCGCGGGGAACGCCGGGAGCGGTGGTCCGGTTCCGCATGCCCGACGAGGGCGCGACCACCTTCAAGGACCTGGTCAAGGGCGAGATCACCACGCAGCACAAGGAGCTGCACGACGAGGTGATTCTGCGCGCGGATGGCGTGCCGCTCTACAACTTCGGCGCCGTGGTGGACGATGTCGAGATGGAGATCACGCTGGTGGCGCGCGGCGACGATCACGTGGTGAACACGCCGCGGCAGATCCTCATGTACCAGGCGCTGAAGTACCCTGTCCCCCAGTTCGCGCACCTGCCGATGATCCTCGGCGCCGACAAACAGAGGCTCTCCAAGCGGCATGGCGCCGTCAGCGTCCTGCAGTACCGCGACGACGGTTACCTTCCCGGCGCGCTGCTCAACTATCTCGCGCGCCTGGGGTGGTCGCACGGCGATCAGGAGATCTTCACCATCCCGGAGCTGATCGAGGATTTCGGCTGGGACCACGTGGGCGCGAACGCGGGGGTGTTCAATCCGCAGAAGCTGGAGTGGGTGAACCAACAGTGGCTCAAGCTGACCCCGCCCGCTGAGATCGCGAAGATGGCCGGCGTCTCGCCCGAGTTCGCCGCCTTGATGCAGGAGCGGGCGCGGAACCTGAACGAGATCCGCGACGCATACCGCGCGTACATCGTGCCGGAGCTGCCGGCATATGACGAGAAGGCCGTGGCGAAGCAGCTCACGAAGGAGACCCGCCCGCTGCTCGAGGAAGCGCGCGCGGTCATCGACCGGACGTTCGAGCAGGGCCCGCAGGCGATGGAGCAGGCTTTCCGCGCTCTCGCCGAGCAGCGTGGCCTGGGGCTCGGCAAGCTGGCGCAGCCCGTCCGCGTCGCGCTGACGGGCACCACCGTCAGCCCTCCCCTTTTCGAGACCATGGCGCTGCTCGGCAAGGCGCGCACGCTGCGGCGGATCGACGCCGCGCTGGAAAGGATCAAATGAGAGCGGTTGCCTTCGCGTTCCTGCTGGCGGCGACCGCGGCCGCCGGCGCGGGGGAGGGGTTCAAGGCGCGGGGCTTCATCCTCCCGGACGGCGCGGTGAAGATCGACGAGGACCGCTATCGGCTGCCGCAGCCCTGGGACGAGGCCGTGAAGTTCTACCGGCGCGCCTATCCGCCGGGGAAGTTCCCCCGCTGGACGTTGCACAGCCAGACGGCCGTCCGAGCGATGCACATCGAAAATCCCGAGCGCGGCGAGTGGGAAGGCGTGAACCTGTACGAGGCGGGCCGAGGCGAGGTCCGCGTGTTCATCCTGACCCCCGCCACGCCGCCACCGACCGTTCCGGCGAAGCCCAGGTCGCCTTGACAGTGCGGGGACGCTTCTGTACTTAGCGCGTCCCCGTTCGCTGGGGGATCGTCTAACGGCAGGACAGCAGGCTCTGACCCTGCGGATCTAGGTTCGAATCCTAGTCCCCCAACCATGGAGGAAGTACACTGCGGGTCAGAGTCGCGGGCGGCAAAGAGAAAGGCGGCCCCATCGTCTAGTGGCCTAGGACGGAGGCCTCTCACGCCTCAAACATGGGTTCGAATCCCGTTGGGGTCACCATTTGGCCCGCCAGGGTGAGACTGGCGGGCCTTTTTCGTTACATCGCCGCATAGGACAGCAGGCGCTTGCCTGCCGCCCCAGAAGAGGGGACGATCACCCACCCCGACTGGGAGGTCTTCATGCGCCGTATTTTCCTCATGGCTTCGGTCACGCTCGCGCTCGCCTGCACCGGAGGAAACGCGACGTCGTCGTCCGCCCTCGCGCTCGCTGAGCTCGCGGACGGCGGTCTCCGCTGCCTCCACAGGGAACCCCCGCCCTTCCACGCTTGCGACGGGCTCGACGCGGGCGCGGCGTGCTCCGTCCCTGACGACGATCGCGACGCGGGCCAGGCGTCGTGCAAGGCGCTCCACGACGGCCGGCTGGTGTGCGCCGGCAGTGAGGAGGGGGACGACGATTCCGAGGAAGGTGACTGCGACCGGGACGGCGACGGCGGCGTCGAGCATCAGCTCGCGTGCGACGGCGGCGTCTCCGACAAGGGACCGGCTGACGACGACTTCCACGGCGACGGTGGCTTGCGGCACAAGGACGGCGGATTCGCCGCCCCGATCCAGGCCGCCATCGATGCCTGCGTGAAGCACGCAGCCGGCGACACCTGCTCGTTCACGTTCAGGAATCGGGACCTCCAGGGCGCCTGCCGGCAGCTATCGGCTCCAGCCGTCCTGATCTGCGCTCCGCTCTGCGCGCAGCGCTGAGCGACGAGGAATCAGGCCGCTCGCGCCGGCCGATCGGTGCGCACCCAGGTCTGGCCTTGGGCCCCGCGGCTGTACTTGACGAAGCCGACGAGCAACGCCGCGTTCATCTCGACGAAGTGCGCCGCTGCGTCTGCGACGGCGCGGACGTGGCGCGGGGTCATCCCCAGCAGGCTGAGGGTGGCGAGCGCATAGGCGGCGAGCTGCACGAGCAGGGCGAGCGAGTAGAACATGCTGGCGCCGGCGAGAAACACGTTCGCGATCATCGCCATCACCAGCGCGTGCGGGACGAACCAGCGCAGGACCTTGTGCGACCAGAGAGCAAAGGCGGTGAAACCGTGGCGCGGCGAGAGCAGGTCGCGGTGCTGCGAGAGCGCGCGGAAACCGCCTGCCGCGATCCGCACGCGCCGGCGGTATTCGTTCGAATGATCGGGGGCAGCTTCCTCGTGCGCCACCGCCTCGGGCGCGTAGGAGACCCTCGAGCCGATCGCCAGCACCCGCAGCGCGGCCACGAAGTCGTCGACCACCGTCCCCGCGGGCAGCGGCGGGAAGAGGTCCTTGCGCACGGCATAGATGCCGCCATTGGCGCCCATCACGCAGCCGCGGCGCGACTCGTAGAGCTTCAGCAGGCTCTCGAGCTTCCAGTACGCGCCTTCCGCGAGCGGGGCGCCCGCGGGGGAATGAAGCCGGAGCCGGCCGCAGACGAGTCCGACGTCATCGTCGCGCAGCGGCTGGATCAAGTGGCGGATCGCGTCGCGCTCGAACTCGGTGTTTGCGTCGGTCATCACCAGCACGTCGCCCTTTGCCAGCGCGACGAGCCGGCTGAGGACGCCGGCCTTGCCGCAGCGCTCGGCGCGCGAGAGCTTCACGCCCCTGGCGGCATGGTGCTGGACGATCGCGTCCGTCTCGTCGGTCGATCCGTCGGACCCGACCAGGATCTCGAGCTTGTCCGCGGGATAGTCCTGGGCGAGCAGGTTTTCGATCCGGCGGCCGATGCAACCCTGCTCGTTGTACGCGGCGATCAGCACCGAGACGCTGGGCAATCCGAGCTGCGCGAGCGGATGGCGGCGCTCGTTTCCGCCCAGGTATCCCCAGGCGCTGCGCGCCTGCGCGATGGCGTCCAGCGCGACGAGCAGCAGGGGATAGATCACATACGTGTGCAGGACGCAACAGACGGCGACCCAGAACACGACGGTGAGCATGCGCCGCTTCGCAGCAATCGGCGTGCCTTGCCGTTGCGGGCGCACGAGGAGCGCTCGCCCGGGTCCCCCCGCAAGGGTATGGGAACGGACGTTCCCACCTGGGGACATCGGATGCCCAGGCTCACCGAGGGACCAGGGACAACATGCGTCTGGCGCGGTCGTGCTTCGGGTTGCGGCGCAGGACCGATTCGAGCAGCGCGCGGGCCCCGGCGGGATCGCCGCGGTCCAGGGAGATGGCAGCGAGATCGACGTCTGCCCGCAAAAGCCTCGGCTCCGCCTGGCGCGCAGCGGAGAGCGCCTGGACCGCCCGCTCGTGCGCATGGCTTGCAGAGGCGGCAGCCGCCTTCGCATACAGCGCCCAGGGATCGCCGGGGGCGGCTCGCTCTGCCTGTTCCGCGTGCAGCGCGGCCTGATCGGCGACACCGGAGATGGACTCCGCCAGGGCCATCGCGCGGAGCGCGGCAGGGTCATCCTTGTCGTCGGCGAACGCCTGCCTTGCCGCGGCGGCTCCCTGCTGCAGCAGGCGCTCTGCGGCGCGCTCCGGCTCGCCGCGTTCCGCCGCCGGCAGCCGCGCCGCCAGGTCTCTCTGCGCGGACGCTTGCAGCAAGAGCGCGAACGCGCGCTCCGCCTCTAGAGGCGCCCGCCCCGGCAAGGCTCGGGCCGCCTCGGTAAAGAGCTTTGTCGCATCCTGCAAGCTCTCGCTGTCGTCGCGGAGGAGCTCCTCGCGGCCGACGCGCATCTTCTCGCCGAGCTCGCGCGCGCGTTCGCGATGGTGCAGCACGATCCCGACGGCGCTGGCGGCAGCGAGGATCCCGAGCAGCAAGAGCCAGCGCGCCCGCGTCGCGCGCTCCGGCTCCACGATCATCCCGGCCAGCACGCGCTGCACCGTCCCGAGGGGCTCGGCAGTGGTGGTCGGCGCCAGCCTCCCGGGAGCGATCTGCGCCACCGGCTCGACAACGACCGGCACCAGCGGCGCGGCCGGTGGCTCTGCAGCGGGCGAGGCCGGTTCCGCTTCCGGCCCCGGCTCCCCGCCGGCCTTTTCCCCCTCGGCGACGGCGTCGAATACCGCATGGCAACGCCCGCATTGGACGCTGAACCGGGTACCCTCAGCCGCGATACCGTCCTCCACGGAGAACACGGCGCGGCAACGGCTGCATTCGATCAGCACGGTCAGCTCTTGGCGGTATCCGTTTTGTCGAGCCCGAAGGCGGTATGCAAGGAGCGGACGGCCAGCTCGGCGTACTTCTCGTCGATCAGGCAGGAGATCTTGATCTCCGAGGTGCTGATCACGCGGATGTTCACGCCCTCGTCCGCGAGCACCTGGAACATCTTCGCCGCGACGCCGGCGTGGTTGCGCATCCCGACGCCGACGATGCTCACCTTCGCGATTCCTTCCCCCTGCTCCGCCAGCGAGCCGAAGACCTTGGCGGCGATCCCCGGCTTGTCCGGGACGCCTCGGATCACGAAGCGCGACTCGTCCCGCGTGAGCGCGATGCCGCTGACCAGCACGTCCTCCATCGCCGCGTCCTCCTCGCACACCAGGGTCCCCGGATCCCCGGTGAACGACGACTTCACCCAGAGTGGGACCTTGTACTTCATCGCGAATTCCACGCTGCGGATCTGCAGCACCTTGGAGCCGAGGGAAGCGAGCTCCAGCATCTCCTCGTACGAGATGCGCTCGAGCTTGCGCGCCCGCTCGCAGACCCGCGGGTCGGTGGTGTAGACCCCGTCGACGTCGGTGTAGATCTCGCAGGCGTCCGCCTTGAGCGCGGCAGCGAGCGCCACTGCGGTCGTATCGGAGCCGCCCCGCCCCAGCGTGGTGATGTTGCCGTGCTCGTCGATGCCCTGGAAGCCGGCGACGACGGCGATCTCCTTCTTGCGCAAGCTCTCCCGCAGCTTGGCGTCGTCGATGCTGCGGATGCGCGCGTTGGCGAACGCCGAGTCGGTGAGGATGCGGACCTGGTGCCCGAGGAAGCTGCGCGCCTTCGCCTTCATCTCCTGGATGGCGAGCGCCAGAAGCCCCACCGAGACCTGCTCGCCGGTGGAAACCACCACGTCCTGCTCGCGCTGGCTCGGACGCCTGGCGATCTCGCTCGTCATCTTGAGCAGGCGATTGGTCTCACCAGCCATGGCGGAGACCACCACCACCACGTCATGCCCCTCCTTGCGGGCCGAGATCGCCCTGCGCGCGACATTGCGGATGCGCTCGGCGTCCCCGACTGAGGTGCCACCGTATTTTTGCACGATGAGCATGGCGCCGGAACATATAGTGGACGAGCCGCAGGTCGGTAAAGGCATCGCCGCGGGCGGGCAGAAAGGCGCCATGGGCGCTCTCCGCGAGGACCCGCCTCCGGGGCGGGGTTCCGCGGTGCGTCAGCGGGGCCCTGGAAAGGTGTAGAAGCGGCGCATGCGAATCGTCCTCTCGGGCGACAGGCTTTCCTTGGAAGAGGTGGGCGCGGTGGCTCGCGGAGGAGCTCGCGTGGAGATCGCCGCCGCCGCCCGGGAACGGGTTCGGGCGGCGCGGGCGCTGGTCGAGCGCATCGCCGAAGGCGACGTGCCGACCTATGGCATCAACACCGGGTTCGGCACCCTGGCCGAGGTGTCGATTCCCAGGGGAGACCTGCGCAAGCTGCAGCGCAACCTGGTCCTCTCGCACGCGGCGGGCACCGGTGCGCCGCTCCCCCCGCCCGAGGTGCGCGCCCTCATGCTGCTGCGCGCCAACGTGCTCGCCGGCGGATATTCGGGCATCCGCGAAAGCACCCTGGAGCTGCTGCTCGAGATGTTGCATCGCGACGTGATTCCGGTCGTCCCGGAGAAGGGGTCCGTGGGCGCGAGCGGCGACCTGGCTCCGCTCGCGCACCTCGCCCTGGTGCTCATCGGGGAGGGAGAAGCGTTCGCCGGCGGGCAGCGGTTCCCCGGGCGGGAGGCGCTCGCGCGCGCCGGACTTCAGCCGGTGGTGCTCGAAGCGAAGGAAGGCCTCGCTCTGGTGAACGGCACCCAGGCGATGCAGGCGGTGGGCGTGCTCGCGCTGCTGCAGGCGGAGCGGTGCGCGCGCATCGCGGACATCGCGGCGGCGATGACCGTCGAGGGGTTGATGGGCTCGCACAAGCCGTTCCTCGCAGCCGTCCAGCGGATCCGCGGGCACGAGGGGCAGGCGCGGGTGGCCGCCGACCTGCGCGCGCTTCTCGCCCGCAGCGAGATCAACGCCGCGCACCAGGATGAGCACTGCGACAAGGTGCAGGATCCATACTCGCTGCGCTGCGTGCCACAAGTGCACGGCGCCGCCCGCGACGCCTTGGCCTTCGTGCGCAGGACGCTGGCGATCGAGGCGAACGCGGCCACCGACAACCCGCTCGTGTTCGCGCAGGGGCTCGATGACGTAGGGGCAGGCACCGTGGTGAGTGCGGGAAACTTCCACGGGCAGCCCGTGTCACAGGCGCTCGATCTGCTCGCGATCGCGTGCGCGCAGCTGCAGACCATCTCCGAGCGGCGCGTCGAGCAGCTGGTGAATCCGTCGCTCTCCGGTCTGCCGCCCTTCCTGGCCAAGAACAGCGGCCTGAACTCCGGGTTCATGATCGCTCAGGTGACGGCGGCGGCACTGGCCGCGGAGAGCAAGGTGCTGGCGCACCCCGCGTGCGTGGACACGATCCCGTCGTCGGCGGGGCGTGAGGATCACGTCAGCATGGGCATGACGGCGGCGATCAAGGCGCGGACGGTGGTGGAGAATGCGAGCAGCGGGCTGGCGATCGAGCTGCTGGTGGCGGCGCAGGCGCTCGACTTGCGCAGGCCGCTGAAGGCGGGGGTGGGAGCGGCTGCGGCCCAGGAGGTCATCCGGAGGAAGGTTCCGCACATGGAGGAAGATCGCGAGCTGCACCGGGACATCGCCGCGGTGCGGGAGATCCTGGGGGAGATCGAGAGCGTGGCGCGCGCCACCGCGGGCCTGGACTAGCCGCGCCGGCCGGCTACTCTCGAGCGCAAACCCGGCGCGCAGAAGCGGACTGCACCGGGAGGGGTCTGGTACGGTTGGGATGCGCATGGATCCAACCCCCGCCCAGGAGCTTGCGGTTCCGACGCCGCAACGCGAGCCGACGGATGCGGAGATCCGCGCTGCCAAGGATACCCTGGCGCAGTTCGAAGCGGAGATCGGCACGCTCGGGCCCACCGTCGCGGCGGCGCAGGTGCACCTTGCGATGGGACGCATTTTCATCGATCAGCTCGGCGACGCGAAGAGCGCCGCGATCTGCTACCAGAACGCGTTCCTGCTCAATCCGCAGTACCGGCCGAATCTCGAGGCCGCAAGACGGCTGTTCGCCACCGCCGGCCGTCACGACCGGACGCTCGCGCTGCACCAGCGCGAGGAAACCTTGCTCGATCAGGACGGGGAGCGCGCGGAGTCGCTGCGCGCGCAGGCGAACGTGCTGCGCGATCTCGGGCGGCCCGACGAGGCGAAAAAGCTCGTCGACGTCGCTTTGCGCCTCTCCCCCGATCATCCGGCGCTGCTCAAGGCGAGCGCCGAGGCCGCGCAGCGCGACGGCGACCGCGCGCTCGCCGCGCAGCTCCTCATCCGCTCGGCCGGCGCGACCCGCGACCCCGTCTACAAAGCGCAACTGCTCCGCCGCGCCGTCCTGCTGCTCGACGAGGTGCAGTCCCAGGCCATTCCGCCGCCGGTCGATGGCGCTGCGCCGGCCTCCGCGGACCTGGCCGCCCTGCACGAGGAAGCGGTCCGCAAGCTCTACCAGGCGGATTCGAACGATCCAGTGGGTTTCTTCGCCACCCTGAGGCGGGCGCGCGCGGGCAACGACTGGGAAGGGGTTTTGCGGCTCTGCCGGCAGCGCGCGGATCGGACCGCGAGCGCGGCCGACCGGGTGCAGGCGGCCGCCATTGCGGCATATCGCCTCGGCCGCGTCTCGGAAGGTCTCGCCGAGGCCGCGGCGGCGCTGGAAGAGAACCGCCGGGACGGTGCCCTGCTCGCGCTCCGCTGCGATCTCGCCGAGCAGCAGAAATCGCCCGATCTGGCGGACCTGCTCCGGCAGCGCGCCGAAGGAAGCATCGAGCCGAGCGAGCGCGCGCACTTGAAGGTGCGGGCAGCCCTGCTGCTTTCGGACCCGATGGAGCAGGAGCAGCTGCTCTCCGAGGCATTGGCGGACAATCCCGCTGACGCGGCGGTCATCGCGCTTCATGCCCGCCTGGTGACGCAGCGAGATCCCCACTCCGCCGCGGAACGTTTCGTGGCGCTCGGCGAGTCGCTGGAGTCGCACTCTGCGGAGGAAGCCGCCAGTCACTATCTGGAAGCGGCGGTCTGGCACGAGCGCGCTGCAAATCGCGCCGAAGCCGCCGCGCTGGCCCGGCGGGCGCTGAAGCTCGCTCCCCGCCATGGCGCTGCGCTGCGCATGCTCACGCGGACCCTGCCGTCGATCGGCGCCGGCGCCGAGCTGGCGAGCGTGCTCGAGCAGGCCTCGGCGCAGCTCCCGCGCGCCGTCGGCGCCGAGCTGCTGGCCCGCGCTGCCGCCGTGGTGAGCGAGAGCGATCCCGGCCGCAGCGTCAACCTGGCGCGCCGGGCTGCCGAGATGGCGCGCGGCCTGGTGAGCCCGCGGTGGCTGGAGACCTGGTGCACGTTCGCGTTCAAGACGGGCGATCTCCTCCAGCTCTCGCAGGCGCTGGAAGCGCGGGCGGACTCGACCTCCGGATCCGACGCGGCCGACCTGCTGATCGAGGCCAGCGAGCTCGCACGCGCCGCCGGAAACGATGTGCGCTCGACGACGCTCCTGCGCAAGGCTCGCGGCGTCGACCGGGCCTCCGGCACGGCGCGCCATGCCCTGCTCGCTCTCCCGGGCCTCCCAGCGCGCGAGCGCGCCGACCTGCTGCTGGAAGAAGCGCGGGAGACGACGGCACCGCGCGCGGCCGCGCTGCAAGCCGAGCGCGGGCTGGTCCTCGAGGAGCTCGGGCGCGTCGACGAAGCCGTGCAGGCCTGCGCCCAGGCGCTGGCGCTCGGGGGACTCGATCTCGCCGTGCTCCGGCGGCTCTTCCGGCTGCAGCTCAAGCGGGGCGACCATGCCGCTGCGCTCGCCGTCCTCCTGCAGATCGCGGAGGCGATCCCGCAGGGGCATGCCCGGGCCGAAGCCCTCGGTCGCGCTGCCGAGCTGGCGGAATGGCGGGTAGGCGATCCCTTGCGCGCGATCGACTTGTACCAGGCGGCCTCGCGCGAGCATCCCCAGGCGGCATTCGCCTGGGCGCAGCTGGCGAGGCTCCTCGCCTGGACGGACCGGCCGGCGGAAGCGGCGGAGGCATACGAGCATCTCGCCGCCGCGGCGCAATCGCTCTCCGAGCGCAACGAGGCGCGCCGTTGGGCGGCCTCGCTCTACGCGCACGGCGCCCGGCAGCCCGAGAAGGCCGTGGCGCTCCTGCGCGCCCTTCTGGCGGAGGCGCCGGGAGACCTCGAGGCCGCCGCGGAGGTCCTGGCACTGATCGGCCCCGACAAGAGCGCGAACGCTCGCAAGGAGCGCGCGGAATTGCGCGGGCGGCTCGCCTCGCGCTGCCAGGACCCGCGCGTGGCGGCGCTGCTGCGCGCCGAATCCGCGGAGGATCGGCTGGCCGCCGGCGAACGCGACCAGGGGATCGCGGAGTACCGCCGGGCGCTGGCCCTCAATCCGCAAGATCGGGTGGCACTGGACGTGGTGGAGGAGGTATTGCGCCGCAGCGGCCAGAGAGCCGTCCTCGCCGATCACCTGGCCTTCCGCTCCGCCTTCGCCGACGGCGAGACGCGCGCGGCCCTCGCCCTGGAACAGGCCGGGATCTTCGTCGAGCAGGGCCGGATGGATGAAGCCGCAGCAGCCTACCGGCAAGCGCTCGCGAGCGATCCGAAGTGCTTGAT
>WNFT01004978.1_pt1 | contig 11605 bp, 13 predicted proteins | sample 5400191 | NCBI WGS metagenome assembly WNFT01 (sample SAMN13153359, study PRJNA577476) | soil metagenome | isolation source: 80 cm saprolite under Madrone tree | place: USA:California | collected 2016-06-14
ACTCGGTCGACGCGCACTGGCTGGTGCCGCACTTCGAGAAGATGCTCTACGACAACGGCCAGCTCGCCTCGCTCTACCTGCACGGCTGGCTCGCGTTCGGCGACCCGGAGTGCCGGCGAGTCTGCGAGGAAACGCTCGATTACATCCTGCGCGAGATGACCGATCCGGCCGGTGGCTTCTATTCTTCACAAGACGCCGATTCCGAGGGCCACGAGGGCAAGTTCTTCGTGTGGACGCCGGACGAGCTGCGCGAGGTGCTCGGCGACGCCGACGCCGAGTTCGCCGGCCGCTACTGGGGCGTGGATCGCGGCCCGAACTTCGAGGGCAAGAGCATTCTCTACGTGGTGGGCGAGCCGGACGCCGAGCGCATCGCCCCGATCAAGGCGAAGCTCTACGCGGCGCGCGAGCGCCGGATCCATCCGGGCCGGGACGACAAGGTCCTCGCGTCCTGGAACGGCCTGGCCTGTCGTGCCTTCGCCGAGGCGGGCCGCGCGCTCGGCCGTTCCGACTACATCGCCGCCGCCGTGAAGAACGCCGAGTTCGTCCTGAAGGCGATGCGGGCCGACGGCCGCCTGCTCAGAACCTGGAAGAGCGGCCGGGCCAAGCTGAAGGGCTACCTCGAAGACCACGCGATGATCGCGGTGGCGCTGCTCGAGGTCTACGAGGCCACGTTCGACCGGCGCTGGCTCGACGAAGCGCGCGCGCTCTCCGACGAGATGATCAGACTCTTCTGGGACGAGCGGCTCGACGGGTTCTACGACACCGGGAGCGACGGCGAGCCGCTCATCGTGCGACCGCGCAATCTCTTCGACAACGCCGTCCCGTGCGGGACGTCGGTCGCCGTCGAGACGCTGTTGCGGCTTGGTGTGCTGACGGGCGACTCGCGCTACCAGGCGACGGCGCTGAAGGCGCTCCGGCCGATGGCCGACCTGATGGCCCGACACGCGAGCGGCTTCGGCCGTTTCCTGTGCGCGCTCGATTTCGACCTCGGGCCCGTCGTCGAGGTCGCGCTGGTCGCTCCCGCCGCGGGCGACGGGCTCGCGGCCCTCGTCAGCGAGGTCTTCGGCCGATATCTTCCGAATCGTGTCGTAGCCGGCATGATCGGCGGGAACAAAGCGGGCGCCGCGGGCATCCCGCTGCTCGAGGGCAGAGACACGGTCGGCGGCAAGGCGACGGCCTACGTCTGCCGGAACTACGCCTGCGAGCTGCCGGTCACCGATCGCGCGGCGCTGGCGCGCCAGCTCGAGGCGATCCGAGATGCATAGAGTCGTCGTGCTGCTCTCGACTCTCGTGCTCGGCTCCGCGGTGCCGGCCTCGGCGCAGCTCGACCAGATCCTCAAGGAGATCGACACCTACTCGCGTCCCGGCGTCGGCACGTCGCCCGACGCCAAGGTGGGCGCCGCGCTCAAGCAGGCGCTCCAGGTCGGGACCGAGAACGCCGTGAAGCTGACGGGCCGGACCGATGGCTACTACACGAACCAGGCGATCAAGATCCTGATGCCCGAGCGGCTGCGCACGGTCGAGAAAGGTCTGCGCACGGCGGGCTACGGCGGCGAGGTCGACAAGCTCGTGCTCAGCATGAACCGCGCGGCCGAGCGCGCGGCGCCGGAGGCGAAGAAGATCTTCTGGGACGCGATCGGGAAGATGTCGATCGACGACGCCCAGCGGATCCTGAACGGCACCCCGACCGCGGCGACCGACTACTTCAAGGACAAGACCTCGGCGTCGCTCACCCTGGCTTTCCGACCCATCGTCGACCGCGCGATGGACGAGGTCGGGACAGCGCGGCAATACAACGAGCTGCTCGGCCAGGCGAAGGCGATTCCATTCTTGAAGACCGAGAGCTACGACCTCGATCGCTACGTGGTCGGCAAGGCCCTCGACGGGCTCTTCCGCGTCGTCGGCGACGAGGAGCGCAAGATCAGATCTGACCCGGCCGCCCGCGTGACGTCTCTCATGAAGGAAGTCTTCGGGAAGTAAGCTAGTTGGCTGCCTCTCCGGCAAGAAATTCGCGCACGGCGCCGTCCTCCGAAAGCCCGATAGCTCGCGCGAACGCCTGCCGAGCCTCGTCAGCGCGCCCGAGACGCTTCAGCAGATGGGCGCGCAGCGCCCAGTACGGCTGGTAGGACGCCACCGAAGCGAGCGGGATCGCGTCGAGCGTGGTCAGCGCGCTCTCGGCTCCTCTGGCCTGAGCGAGCGCTGCCGCGTGTCCGATCCACGCTCCGGTCGTGGGGGCGCACAGCAAGAGCCCTTCGTAGAGAAGCGCGATGGCGTCCCAATCGGTGCGCCCCGTAACCGCCCGCCGGGCATGCGCCGACTGGATTGCCGCCTCGAGCTGAAAACGCCCGGGACGCCCGGCATCCGACGCGTCGGCCAGAATGTCCTCGGCCTCATCGATCATCGGCCGCGACCAGAGCGCGACGTCTTGTCGGTCGAGGGGAACGTACCGGCCGGCCGAATCCCGGCGCGCCTCGTGCCGTGCCTCGCAATGGAGCATCAACGCCAGCAGGCCGAGCGCCTCAGGCTCGTGAGGTAACAGGTTCGCCACCAGCCGTCCGAGCCAGATCGCCTCTTCCGCGAGTCCTCTTCGGCGCGGATCGGAGCCCGAGCCGTCCTCCCAGCCGCTGCCGTAGGCCGCATAGATCGCGTCGAAGACTGCATCGACCCGCGACGGCAGCTGGCGCGAGTCGGGGACCTCGAACCTGATGCCGGCGTCGCGAATCTTGGCTTTCACGCGAACGAGCCGCTGGCTCATCGTCGCCGGCGCGACCAGGAATGCCGACGCGATCCGTGCGGCGTCGAGGCCGAGTACGGTCTGCAGCATCAACGGTGTCCGCGCGACCTCGTCGATCGCCGGGTGGGCGCAAACGAAGAGAAGCTTCAGCCGCTCGTCCGGGAATGCCAGGTCACTCACGCCGTCTCTTCGACCCTGATCGAGAAGCTCGAGGGCAGATGTGGCCGCGGCCGCGACCTTCGCGTGCCGCGCGGCGTCGATGAGTCGGCGCCGCGCGGCGGCGAGGAGCCACGCGTCGGGATTGTCCGGGACGCCGACGCGGGGCCACGTCTCGAGTGCTGACACGAGCGCCTCGGCGAGGGCGTCTTCAGCCGCCGCGACGTCGCGCCACGACGCGGCCAGGTAGGCGACCAGCCGTCCATACGACGTGCGTGCCGCCATCTCAGCCGCGCGCTGCGCGTCGATGTCGTCCTCGGACCACTCACGCGGACAGGTTGGGGCGAACCTCGACACTGCCGGTCGACGCGGACGGGCAACGGGCCGCCCAGTCGAGCGCCTGGTCGAGACCGGGCACCTCGATGACGTAGTAGCCACCGAGCTGCTCCTTGGCCTCGGCGAACGGGCCGTCCTGCACCTGGCGCTTGCCGCCCCGGAGGCGGATCGTCGTCGCGAGCGGTGGCGGCTGGAGCCCAGCGCCGCCGATCATCACACCGGCGTCGGCCAGCGCCTTCGTGTAGGCGCGGTAGGCGCCCCAATAGGCGTCCTTTCGCTTTGCGTCGGTCCGGGCGCCGAAGTCGGCCGTATTCTCGTAGACCAGGATGGTGTATTTCATGGCATCTCCTCCCTTGCTCCTATGACGAGCGACCCCCGCGCGTTTCGACAGCCTGCCCGGAAGGGCGCCGCCACAGCGCCAGGCCGGCCAGGAAGACCAGCGCCGCCGGCAGCCAGACCCAGCCGAGCTCGCTCCACATCATCCTGACGTCGCGCCGCCTTACAAACCCGTAGATCGAGATCGATCGCCCGGGATCGACCGCCGACCGCCACGCCGCCGATCGCCACGGCCGCGATCGCGTGGGAGAAGACGGACGGCATTCACTTGACCCCCGCGCGGACGCGATAGGTCACATACCACGGGAGCCCTTGAGCCCCGAGCGCCCGCTCGGCGGCTTCGTGAAGCGCCGTCAGCCCGAGCTCGTCGTCGGACAGGCCGAGGTCGAGCACGGCCAGGACGATGCCGATCGTGCGCGCGAACCCGACCCAGCGCTCGGCCGTGCAGCGCTCGACGTTGTGCAGCGCGATCTCGGAGACGTGCCGGAACAGGCCGCTCCGTCGCATGCGCGCGACGTGCTCGTCCTTGCCCCACTGCTCTTGCTCGCTCTCGATCCCGTGCTTCTTGCGGAGCGTGCGCACGCGGTCCATGAACGCGGCGAACGCCTGGTTGGCGTCCCAGTGGTTCTCGGGCGGGTGGTCGCGCAATCTTGCCGACTCGCCCGATTTGGGCTCGGAGCCGAGCTAGCCCCCGGCGCCGCCGGTGTCGCGCTCGGGCCCGGACAACGTCGTGCCGCCGTCCACCACGAGCACGTGGCCGGTGATGTAGCGTGCGTAGTCCGACAGGAGGAACCGCACGGCGTGGCCGATGTCCCAGCCGGTGCCCTCGACCTTGAGGGCCGAGGCCGTGCGCCGGCGATCGCGCGCAGCCGCGCTCATGCCGCGCTGATAGACCATGGGCGTGTAGACCGGGCCCGGCGCGACGCAATTCACCCGGATGTTCTCGGGGCCGTGATCGACGGCCATCGCCTTCGTCAGCGCGATGACCGCACCCTTCGAAACCGTGTAGGCGGTGAGACCGCGCGGACGGAGCGCCGAGATCGACGATACGTTGACGATCGCACCGCCGCCGCGGCGCCGCATCGCCGGGATGGCGTGCTTCGCGGCGAGGAACATCGTGTCGACGTTGACGCTCATCAGCCGGCGCCAGCTCTCCTCGGTCTCGTCGACCACGGAGCCGCGGCTACCGATGCCGACGTTGTTGTCGAGGTAGTCGAGCCGGCCGTAGCGGTCCATCGCGGCCTCGACCACCGCCGCGCAGTCGGACGCGCGCGTCATGTCGGCCTGGAAGGCGAGCCCCTGGCCACCGCTCGCCTCGATCATCTCGACCGTGCGCTTGGCCAGCGCGACGTCGCGATCGACCACGATCACCCGTGCGCCGGCCCGCGCGAGCAGGATCGCGGCGGCGCGACCGTTGCCGATGCCGTCGCCGGCGGCGCCGCCGCCGGTCACGATCGCGACCTTGTCCTTGAGTCCCCAGCTATCCGGTATGTCGAAGCGCGCCTGTGCGTCCGTCATCTTCCCCTCGATTCAGAATCGCGCCTGGGCCGGCGGGCCCCAGACCCGCGACGGCCGGCAGCGCGAACCGCGTGCGGGCCTCGAGCATGGCCCGGTGCCGCGAATTCTATCACCGCCGATCGGGGCCGGTTCAGCCGAGCGGCACCCTGAGCACGCTGATCGAGTGCGCCGGGAACTCGTGCGCGAAGCGGTGTCCTTTCGCCGAAAGCCGAGTTTCACGCACGTCGACCGCCCGGGGGTTCTCGAACGAGTTGGTCGCTTCGACGTCAACGCCGTTGACCTCCGACAGAGTCACGTCGTCCTTGACCGTGGCGTCACCGAGCTCGATCGACGCGCGGTGAGCGCGGTCCCGGTCGCGGTTGACCACCGTGATCGTGAGACGGGCGCCGCCCTCGTCACAGGTGGCGCTGGCGTCGAGCAGCGCGAACGGGCCGAGATCGCCGACGTGGTGGACGCGCCCCACGCCGCCCTCTTCCTGGCCGGGCGCGAGCTCGCGGGTCGGGCTGTCGACGGCGACGTCGAGCGCGATCTCACGCGTGTGCTCGGCGTAGAGACGCAGTGGGTGATAGATCGTTTGCAGGAACAGTCCCTCACGCCGGGTGAAGATGGGGGCGATCGCGTTGACGAGCTGGGCCAGGTTCGCGATCCGCACCGTGCGGCAGTTCCGGATGAAGCCGTTCAGGTAGGTCGCGATGGCCAGCGCGTCGGTGAGGTTGTAGCGCTCCTCGACGCCGCCGATGCGGTCCTCGAGGCTCCGCGTGCGGTACCACACGTTCCACTCGTCGAAGGCGATGGCGATCGGATGCTCGATTCGCTGGACGTGCCGCACGCGCTCGATGAGCGCGGCGCCGATCCGCACGGCCCGCTCGGCCTGGTGCGACTGGAATACGGTCGTGTAGTGGTCGCGATGGCCTGTGTAGAGGTGGATGCTGTGATAGTCGGTCGACGCCGCGAAGCGAGACGCGGCGTGGGCTCACGTGCGCTGGATGAGCGACCACGTCGCCGAGTGGACCCTGAAAGCCGGGCAGGTCTCGGCGCTCCGCAAGCCGCATGGAGATTCGCGCATCACCGGCGATCCGGTGCTGCGCACCTTGCTCGGTCAGGCCGCGCAGTGGCAGTCGGGGCAGGCCACGCCGAAGTGGGTCGCGGCGGAGAACATCACGCGTCCGGTGATCGAGAACGTCTACATCGGCCAGAAGCCGGCCGCGGCGGCCATGGGCGACCTGGCGCGCCAGATCAACGCGCTGCCCGACTAGCCGCGAGCCCGGGTGAAGCCGCGCCGCGCGCGCCGCCGAGGCGCCTTCACGCCGTACCTCTTCCTGGCGCTCGGCCTCGCCCTGTTCGCGGTCTTCCGCGTCTATCCCTTGCTCGAGGGCCTCTGGCTCTCGTTCACCAACGCGCGGCTCGGCCGCGCCCAGCACGCGTTCGTGGGGACCGCGAACTACGTGCGGCTCCTCGACGACACGCGGTTCCACGCGAGCCTCGTCAACACCGCGTACTACACGGTCGCCAGCACCGTGCCGATCCTCGCGGTTCCGCTGGTCCTGGCCGTCGCGCTCAACCGCGGCATCGCGCTCAAGACCTTCCTGCGTGGCGCGTTCTTCTTTCCGTTCACGCTGTCGGTCGTCACCGTCGGCCTCACCTGGCTCTGGCTGCTCGATCCCGTCATCGGCCCCTCGACGTACTACCTGCGCGCGGCCGGCGTTCCGGTGCGGTCATGGCTCGCTGATCCGAACACGGCGATGTGGGCGATCATCCTGACGACGGTGTGGTGGGTGACCGGCTACTACCTCGTGATCTACCTGGCGGGGCTTCAGGACATTCCGCGCGAGCTCTACGAGGCGGCGGCGATCGACGGCGCCGGCGGCTGGCGGAGCTTCCGGTCGATCACGTTGCCGCTGCTCCGGCCGGTGTTCCTGTTCGTGTTGGTGACCCACGTCATCGGCTCGTTCCAGATCTTCGGCCAGGTGTTCGTCCTCACCAACGGCGGCCCGGGCGACGCGACCCGGACCGTGGTCCAGCACCTCTACGAGACCGCCTTCCAGAACTTCTTCCACTTCGGCTCCGCCTCGGCGATGGCGTGGGTGCTGTTCGTGGTGATCCTCGCGTTCTCGCTGCTCCAGTTCCGGCTGCTGCGCGGCCACACGCAGTACTGAGCCCGGCATGGGCCGATCGGCCACGATCTGGCGCGCGCTGCTCACCACCTTCATGGTGGCGCTCGCGATCTTCTGGCTCCTCCCGGCCATCTGGGTGCTCGTGACCTCCTTGAAGCTGACCGAGCACATCGTGCGCGTGCCCCCGGAGTGGATCCCGTGGCCGGCGACCATCGAGCATTACGGCGAGGTGCTCTTCAGCAGCTCGCGCACCGCGCGCATCGGCCGGGCGTTCTTCAACAGCATCGTGGTCTCGCTCGGCTCGGTGGCGCTCGTCGTGCTGACGAGCGCGATGGCGGCCTATCCGCTGGCGCGGATGCGGTTCCGCGGGCGCCATCTCGTCTTCGGCCTGATCGTGGGGAGCCTCATGATCCCGAACGCGGTGATCCTGGTGCCGCAGTACGTGCTCGCGCAGCGGCTGGGCTGGCTCAGCACCTATCAGGGCTTGATCGTCCCCGAGGCGGCGATGACGTTCGCGTTCGGGGTGTTCCTGCTCCGGCAGTTCTTCCTGACGATCCCGTCCGAGCTCGAGGACGCCGCCCGCATCGATGGGGCCGATTCATGGCAGATCTTCACGCGCATCGTGCTGCCGCTCTCGCAGCCCGTCCTCGGCGCGCTCGCGATCTTCGCGTTCCGCTCGGCATGGAACGACTTCCTGTGGCCCCTGATCGCGGTCAACAAGCCCGACATGTTCCCGCTGCCGGTCGCGCTGGCGCTGCTGCGCGGCGCCTACGCCGCGGAGTCGTACGGACCCATCATGGCCGGAGCGGTGCTGAGCGCGCTGCCGCTCTTGATCGTGTTCCTGGTGGCCAATCGGCGGATCGTCGAGGGTGTGAGAGTCAGCGCCCTCACGGGCTAGGTCGGCGTCCAGGGGCCGGTCACGGCGATCGCTTCGCTCTCGCTGGGCCAGGGGGGCATCGTGACCCCGAGCACCCGCAAGGCGCCGTCGCCGAGCGCGCGGAACTGGAAGTCAACGCCCTGCGGGATCGTGAGGCACACGCCCGTCTCGAGGGCGACCACTTCCTCGCGCGAGCCTTGGATCTCTTCGACCGTCCGGTGGGTCACCGCCGCGGACACCTGACCCCCGCCCAGCTCGAACTCGGCCATGCCGCCGCCGGCGAGCCCGAGGAGGACTCGAACGGCGGAGCCATCGGGCGCGAGAGCGGTTCGACCGTGGGGACGGCGCGTCGTCGTGAACGGCGTCATGCCGCCGAGTGTAGCCTGCGCCGGCACTACAGACCGCATACGACGGGACGGCGGGCCCGAGGGAAAGTGCCCCCGCAATATTTGACCCTGCGTCGACCCAGAACCTATGGTGGACCTACCCCCAGATTTGAGCGAGGGAGGCCCACATCATGGCCGACGTGAACGAGTCCACGACGACACCCGTCGCGACGAGATGCGGACGCTGCCAGTCGGCGCTGAGCGAGAGCGAACGGGTCACCGCGGGCGACCGCGTCTTCTGCCGCACCTGCTACGACATCCTCAAGCTCCAGCTTCGGACGGGCGTCGCGGCGATGTCGCAGGGCATCAACTATCCGATCGCGGCGATCGGCGCCATCCTGGGCGGTGTCGTTGGGGTGCTCGCGTGGTGGGGGCTCACCGTGCTCACCAAGATCGGCTTCGGCCTGGTGGCCGTGGTGATCGGCCTGCTCGTCGGCCACGGGACGCTTCGCTTCGCCGGCGGTAAGCGGAGCTTCGGGCTGCAGGTGCTGGCGGTCGCGGTCGGCGCGCTGTCGTTTCTGGTCGCGGTCTATCTGGTGAACATGACGTTCATCAACGAGGCGCTGGCCCAGCGCGGCGAGGCGTGGCGCGTGGGGTTTCCGCCCCCGTCGGTCAACGTCTTCTACCAGGTCATCGCGGCGAACTTCGGGATCATGAAGCTCGTCTTCCTCGGGATCATCGTGTACGAGGCCTGGTTCATCCCGCGTCCGATCAAGCTCGCCGAGCCGTGACCGAGCCGGACGAGGCCGGGCGCCGCTCCCGCGAGATCGAGAACTTGCGGGCGGTCTATCAGAGCCTCCACCCACCGAAGGCTCAGGGCGAGAGCCGGGCTTCGTACGGCGGTAAGGCGGCAGCCGGCGCCGCTGGGACCGCCGTTCTGTTCGTCCTGGGTAAGGCAAAGTTCTTCGGCCTCCTCGCCGGCCTCGTGAAGTTCAAGACCCTCGCCACCATGCTGCTCTCGATCGGCGCCTACGCGGTCGAGTGGGGCTGGCTGTTCGCGGTCGGGTTCGTGCTGCTGATATTCGTTCACGAGATGGGCCACGCCGTCGCCATGCGCGTCGAAGGCATTCCGGCGGGCGCGCCGGTCTTCATTCCGTTCGTCGGCGCCTTCATCGCCGTGCAGGACCAGCCCCGCAATGCCGCGGTCGAGGCGCGAGTGGCGATGGCGGGGCCGGTGGCCGGCTCGCTCGCGGCGTGGGCGACGCTCTGGGCCGGGCACGCGCTCGAGCTTCCGCTCCTGAAGGCGCTGGGCCACACCGCGGTGCTGATCAATCTCTTCAACCTCGTGCCGGTGCCGCCGCTCGACGGCGGCCGCATCGTGACCGCCTTCACCCGCACCTACTGGGCGATCGGCTACGCCGTCGGCATCGTCGCGCTGCTGGCCACGCAGTCGCCTCTGCTGCTCATCGTCCTCGTGGTCGGCCTCTTCTCGCTGGTACAGCGCTGGCGGAACCCCGTCCCCGGCTACGACGCGCTGGCGCCGCGCCAGCGCAAGCTGATCGCGCTCTCCTACGCGGCACTGGTCATCGGGCTCGTCGCCACGTTGGCCCAGTAGCCCGCCTCCGAGTACACTGCCCTCTCGGGAGGACCGGATGACCGAGACCGGCAGGAGCGAGATCGTCTGGCGACCCACCCGGGAATACGCCGAGCGCACGCGGATCGCCCGCTTCATGCGCTCTCTCGGTGTGAGCTCGCTCGAGGAGCTGCAGCGGCGGAGCATCGCGGAGCCGGACTGGTACTGGGACGCGGTCGTTCGCGATCTCGGCCTTCGCTTCAGCCGACCGTACACGCGCGTGCGCGATGTTTCGCGCGGCGTCCAGTGGCCGCATTGGTTCCAGGGTGGTCTGATGAACTTCGCCGACAACTGCGTCGACCGGCACCTCGACGCTGGGCGCGGCGAGCTTCCGGCGCTCATCTGGGAAGGGGACGACGGCCGGACGCGCACCCTGACCTACCACGAGCTCGCGCGCGAGGTGAATCAGCTCGCCAACGCGCTGAAGCGGCTCGGAGTCGGCGAAGGCGACCGCGTCGGCGTGTTCCTCCCGATGTCGCCCGAGGCCGCCATCGCGACCTTGGCGATCGTGCGGATCGGCGCGATCTACACTCCGTGCTTCTCCGGCTACGGCGCCCAGGCCGTGGCTTCGCGGCTCCAGGACTGCGAGGCGAAGGCGCTCGTCACGGCCGACGGGTTCTACCGACGGGGCCAGATCGTGAAGATGAAGGAGACGGCCGACGAGGCCGTGGCGGCGTCGCCGTCCGTCCACCATGTGATCGTCTACAAGCGGCTCGGGCGCGAGATCCCGTGGACCCGCGGCCGCGATGCGTGGTGGCACGAGCTGATCGGGCAGGAGTCGGACGTCTGTCCCGCGCTGCCCGGCGAGTTCGATCGTCCGTGCCTGATCATCTACACGTCGGGAACGACGGGGCGGCCGAAGGGCGCGGTGCTCACGCAGGGCGGCTTCCTGCTCAAGTGCGCGCACGACTTCGGTTACCTGATGGACGTCGGCCCGGGCGACCGGCTCTTCTGGCTGACCGACCTCGGCTGGCTGATGGGGCCGATGCTCATCACGGCCGGTCTCTTCCACGGCGGGACGGCGGTTCTCTTCGAGGGCGTTCCCGACTATCCCAAGCCGAATCGCCTCTGGTCGCTCGTCGAGCGCCACAAGATCTCGGTCATGGGGCTCTCGCCGACGGCGGTGCGTGCGCTCATGCCGCACGGCGCCGAGCACGTCCACGCCCACGAGCTCGGCTCGCTGCGCGTGCTCGGCTCGACGGGTGAGCCCTGGAACCCCGAGCCCTATCGCTGGCTCTTCGAGAACGCCGGCAAGGCGCGCGTGCCGATCATCAACTACACCGGCGGCACCGAGATCTCGGGCGGCATCCTGAGCTCGTTCCCGATCGCGCCGATCAAGCCGTGCTCGTTCTACGGGCCCATCCCGGGCATGGCCGCCGACTGCTTCGGCGACGACGGTCGGCCCGTGCGCGGGCAGGTCGGCGAGCTCGTCGTCACGGCCCCGTGGCCGGGGATGACGCAGGGCTTCTGGAAGGACCCGCAGCGCTACGAGGAGACGTACTGGTCGCGCTGGCCGAACGTGTGGGTCCACGGCGACTGGGCCTACGTCGACGAGGACGGCTTCTGGTTCATCCA
>WNFT01015129.1_pt1 | contig 11605 bp, 8 predicted proteins | sample 5400191 | NCBI WGS metagenome assembly WNFT01 (sample SAMN13153359, study PRJNA577476) | soil metagenome | isolation source: 80 cm saprolite under Madrone tree | place: USA:California | collected 2016-06-14
AGTGCGCGAGGATGCGGGAGACGTTCTTGACCACGTGCTTGCGGTACGCGAGCCCCTCCTCCGCCCAGGCCAGCGACTTCCACACCTGGTCTCCGGAGGAGACCGCCGCCTCGACGTCCTGCTTTCCCGAAGCGGGCACATCGAAGAGCTGCACCCGCTTGTCGGCGGGACAGGTCATGGTGGCATGCTCGCCGGACGCGGGCGCCCTCCACTCGCCGGCGATGAAGTTGCGCACCGTCAGCTTGTTGCCGGGCGGCAGCTCGCGGTAGCAGAAGATGTACGGGCGCAGCGCCTCGATGTCCGCGTCGCTCATCATCGGCGCGAACAGCGAGTACCCGGCCCTGCGCTCCGCGTAGCCTGTGCCGAGCGGGTCAGGCCCCAGCTGCCCGCGCTCGTTGAACGAGCGGACCCTTTCTTTTAGCTTCTCGTCCACGAAGGGGGCCATGGCGCGGCTTCATATCGGCGGCGCCGCCCCGAGGCAAGGGCGTCAAGACCGGAGTGACAGGCCGTGCGCCGGGACGTTCTGGGCGCCGAACGAGGTTCGTCGCGAGCATTGGGGTATGCCGGCCATCCCGCGGATCGGGCGCAGCGACGGCAGCCCCGGCGGGAGGGATCATAGGAGGTCTGCCCAAATCAAATTGAGATCTGGAGCACGCGGCACATGGCACGGAGGCGTTTCGGAGCTGTTCCATTCACAGAATTGATTTGGGCAGACCTCCCGCGGACGCTGGATCCATGGAGCCGATGCGAAAGCCAGCCCGTATGGCAGTTCGTAGATCCGATCAGTCGCGGAGTGCCTGCAGTGTGCAACCCCGAGCGGCTCTGCCTGGCTTTCCGTGCGGGGGGATCGTCGGTCCCTTTTGCGGGTCGCCAGGCGCGGCGTTGGGGTCTCAGCGCTTCCCGGTCCGGAACCGCTTTGTCAGGGAGGGAACACGCGAGGTCTGCCCAAATCAATGTGCGATCTGGAGCAACGCGGAATCACGGCACGGAGTCAGTCGGTCTGACCCCCTCCCAGAATTGATTTGGGCAGACCTCCCGCGGACGCTGATCAAGACGCGGATACGGGAGTGGTTACTGTGCCGCGGCGCGAGCACGCAGCAACCCGGCACGGCGCCTCGCACCGATGATTCCCCCGCACGGAAAGCCAGGCAGAGCCGCTCAGGCTTCCTCCACCGAAACTCCGCGACCAACGCTCCCTTCGCCGCCCTGGGGCAGAGCAGGTCTGCCCAAATCAATCCCGGAGCGCTACCGCCGTCACCCCCGCGCGCTCTCCGAAGATCGCCGTCCCCACCCGCACCAGCGTCGCGCCCTCCTCGATGGCGATCTCGTAGTCGGCGCTCATCCCCATCGACAGCTCGGTCAAGCCCAAGCCCTGTCCGAGCTGGCGCAGGGAGCGGAAGTGCGCGCGCGGATCGCCCTCCGCGGGAGGGATGCACATCAAGCCCAGCGGCGCGAGCGACGGCAGCGCGCGGACCTTCTCGAGCAGCGCGGGCACATCCTCCGGGAGCGCCCCGGCCTTCTGCGGCTCGCGGCCGACGTTGACCTCCAGCAGCACCCGCTGCGTGATGCCGGCCGACTTCGCGCGCTTGGACAGCTCCTGCGCGAGCGCGACCCGATCGCAGGTATGGATCAGCGCGGCCCGGCCCACCACCAGCTTCGCCTTGTTCGTCTGCAGCGCCCCGATGAAGTGCCACTCCACCCCCGGAAGCGCGTCCGCTTTCTCGCGCAGATCCTGCGCGTAGTTCTCGCCGAAGATCGCCTGCCCCGCCGCCTGCGCCGCGCGCAGCATCTCGACCGGCTTGGTCTTGCTCACCGCGACCAGGCGCACGGAAGCGGGGTCGCGCCCCGCTCTCGAGCACGCGGCTGCGATCCGCTCGCGCACCCGGGTGAGACCCGCGGCTACGTCCACGGCAGGTCCACGCCGGCCTCCGCCAGCATCTCCAACGTCTCGGCCAGCGGCAAGCCCACCACGTTGGTGAAGCTCCCGTCGATCCGCTCCACGAACGCGCCCGCCAGCCCCTGCACCGCGTACGCTCCCGCCTTGTCGTCGCCGTCACCGGAGGCGGCCAGCCAGCGGACCTGGGACTCCGAGAGGGGCCCGAACGTCACGGCCGTCTCCACCGAGCGCACCTCGGGCGGCACGCACACGGCGGTGATCACCCGATGCTCGATGCCGGAGAGAAGGCGGAGCATCCGCTGCGCATCGGGCCGGTCGCGCGGCTTTCCCAGGACTTCGTCTCCCACCACCACGACGGTGTCCGCAGCGAGCGTCACGTGCCCCGCGCGCGTGCACGTTTCCGCCTTTGCGCGAGCCATCCTTCGCACATAGGAGAGCGCGGGCTCGCCGGCCTTGCGCGACTCGTCGATGTGCGCAGCCGCCGCAGAGAATCGCACCCCGAGCCGCTCGAGAAATTCGCGCCGGCGAGGGGATGCAGAGCAGAGCAAGAGCTTCATCGCGGGGCCTCTACAAGATTTGGCGCGTCGCGACAACCGGGCGTACACTCGGTGTAATGAGGGGCAAGGATCTCCTCCGGGAGCTGCAGCGCACCGTCGACGAGCTTGCCGTCCTCAACGAGATCGGGAAGGCCCTGACCTCGTCGCTGGACATCGGCGAGGTGATGCACGCCATCCTGGCGAAGGTGAGCGAGCTGCTCAAGCCCAGCAACTGGTCCCTGCTGCTGAAGGACCAGGCCACGGGCGAGCTCTACTTCCACGCGGCGGTGGGGGCCGGGTCGGATCGCCTCCTCGGCATGCGGCTCCAGCCGGGCGAGGGGATCGCGGGCTGGGTGGCGCAGAACAACCAGCCGCTCCTGGTGAAGAACGTCCACGCCGACCCGCGGTTCGCCAGCCGCTTCGACAAGGCCTCGCGCTTCCACACCAAGTCGATCCTCTGCGTTCCGCTCACCTTCAAGGAGCGGACGCTGGGCGTGATCGAGCTGGTGAACGGCCCCAACGACGGCGCCTTCCACGAGGAGGACTTGAAGATCCTCGGCACCGTGGCGGAGTTCAGCGCCATCGCCATCGAGAACGCGCGCAACTTCCACAAGGTGCAGGAGCTGACCGTCCTCGACGATCACACCGGACTCTTCAACTCGCGCCATCTGAAGCGGTCGCTGGAGCAGGAAGTGATGCGCGCGACCCGCTTCGGGCACCCGGTGTCGGTGATCTTCTTCGACCTCGACTACTTCAAGCGGGTGAACGACAGCCACGGCCACCAGGCCGGCTCGCAGGTGCTGCACGAGATCGGCAGGCTCCTCCTGAAGACGTTGCGCTCCACCGACGTGCCCGTGCGTTACGGCGGCGACGAGTTCGTGATCCTGATGCCCGAGACCAGCAAGGACCAGGCGGTCGCCGCCGCCCGGCGCATCGGCGCGGAGATCGCGCATCAGCCGTTCCTCGCCGACAAGCCCTACGGCCCGATCACGCTCACCGCCAGCCTCGGCGTCGCGGCGTTCCCCGATGACGCCCGCGACCCCGAAGCCCTCATCCGGCGCGCGGACGAGGCCATGTACCGGGTGAAGGCGGACAGCCGCGGCGGCGTCTACGCGGCGGTGACGCCTGCCCCCGCCGACCGGGCTGGAACCTTGACCGCGGCTGTATCCTCGGAGCCATGAAGCTCACCCCCCTCGACCTGCAGCAGAAGACCTTTCGCAAGGTCACGCTGGGGGGCCTGGACGAGCGCGAGGTCCGCGCCTGGCTCGACCTGGTCGCCTCGCAGCTGGAGGACCTGACCCGGAAGCTCAACCGGCAGGACGAAGAGCTTCGCCGCCGCGAGGCGCGGATCAACGAGTTCAAGGACCGCGAGCAACTGCTCCAGCAGACGCTGACCACCACGCAGAAGCTGGCGGAGGAGATGAAGGTCAACGCGCGGAAGGAGGCGGACATCATCCTTTCCAACGCGGAGCTGCAGGGAGAGAAGATCATCGCCAACGCCCAGGCGCGGAGGATGGCTCTGGTCGGGGAGATCGAGGAGCTCAAGCGGGCGCGGGGCGCGTTCTTGCATCAGCTGCAGTCGCTGCTCGACACGCACAAGTCCATCCTCGATCAGATGCGCGGCGACCTGCAGCCGGCGGAGCCGGCGGCGGGAGACAACGTGTCGTTCCTGGCGCCGCCGGTGAACAAGAAGAAATAGCGCTTGGTTCGGACGCCAGCAGGCAGCCGTCCTTCCTACTCACGCGGGCGAGACCCCTACGGTGCATTGGGGTCCGCCGAATCTCGCGGGTTCCGCGGCCTGAAGGCGGCGGGCGTTGGGCTTGCGGATTCGCCGCGCTGCGTCTACGTTCCGGCGCCCGATGCCGAACGCGAGCGCTCCCAAGGACTTCCAGGGCCTCCTCCTCGCGCTGCAGACCTACTGGGCGGAACGCGGCTGCGCGCTGATGCAGGGGTACGACCTGGAAGTCGGCGCGGGGACCATGAACCCGGCGACTTTTTTGAAGGTGCTGGGGCCGGAGCCGTGGAACGTGGCGTACGTCGAGCCCTCGCGCCGTCCGGCCGACGGCCGCTTCGGCGAGAACCCCAATCGCCTGCACCAGCACCACCAGTACCAGGTCATCCTCAAGCCCAGCCCGAAAGACGTGCAGGACCTGTATCTGGGCTCGCTCGAGGGGATCGGGATCACCTCCCAGGATCACGACCTGCGCTTCGTCGAGGACGACTGGGAGTCGCCGACGCTGGGCGCCTGGGGGCTGGGCTGGGAAGTCTGGTGCGACGGCATGGAGGTGACCCAGTTCACCTACTTCCAGCAGGCGGGCGGGTTCGAGTGCCATCCGGTCTCCGCCGAGCTGACCTACGGCCTCGAGCGCATCGCCATGTACCTGCAGGGCGCCGACGACATCTACGATCTGGTCTTCTGCACCTATCCCGACGGCACGAAGCTCACCTACCGCGACGTCTTCTGGCAGAACGAGCGCGAGCAAAGCGAATACAGCTTCCACGCCAGCGACCCGGACCGGCTGTTCCGCCTCTTCGAAGAGTACGAGAAGGAGTGCCGGGCCCTGATCGAGAAGAAGCTCCCCCTGCCCGCCTACGACTACTGCCTGAAGTGCTCGCACGTCTTCAACCTGCTCGACGCGCGCGGCGCCATCAGCGTGACCGAGCGGCAAGGTTACATCCTGAGGGTGCGCAAGCTCGCGCACGATTGCGCGAAGCTCTATCTCGCCACCCGCGCCGGGATGAAGTTTCCGGGTCTCAAGGATAGGTCCCTGGCCGAGCGGGAGCTGTCGCGCTACGCCGATCTGCTCAAGGTGGCCTGAATGGACCTGGTGTTCGAGATCGGCACCGAAGAGCTGCCCGCCAGTTTCCAGAAGCCCGCGCTGGAATGGATGGCCGCGGAGATCAACCGGGCGCTCGACGAAGCGCGCCTGAACGGCGAGGGCGAGGGGCAGCGGGCGAACATCTCCACCTACGCGACCCCGCGCCGGCTGGCCTTGATCGTCACCGCCATCGCGGCCAAGGCGCCGGACGTCCGCCGGCAGCTCTCCGGCCCTCCCGCGAAGCAGGCGATGCAGGACGGCAAGTGGACCAAGGCCGCGGAAGGCTTCGCGCGCAAGGCCGGCGTGTCGCTGGACGCGCTCAAGATCGAAGGGGACCGGGTGGTGGTCGAGCAGCACCTGCGCGGGCAGACGGCCGCCGAGGCGCTGCCGCCGATTCTCGAGGCGACCATCCGGGGGATTCCCTTCCGCAAGTCGATGCGCTGGGACTGGCTGGAGACCGACGCGTTCGCCCGCCCCGTGCACTGGATCGGCGCCACGCTGGACGGAAAACCGCTCCCGGTGAAGTTCGCCGACGTCACCAGCGCCGCGAAGACGCGCGGCCACCGGTTCGCGGCGCCAACGGAATTCCCGCTCCCCGCTGCCAAGGACTACGTCTCCGCGCTGCGGAAGGCACACGTGCTGGCGGATTGGGCGGAGCGCAGCAAGCGGATCGCCGAGGAGGTCGCCCGGGGCGCGCGCGAAGGCTCCGGGGCGCCGCGGCCCGACCCCGATCTGCTGGAAACGGTCACCGGGCTGGTCGAGGAACCCTTCGCCGTGACCGGCACCTTCGACCAGGAATTCCTCGAACTGCCGCCCGAAGTGCTGATCAGCGAGATGCGCGGGCACCAGAAGTACTTCGCCGTGCAGAACAACAAGGGCGAGCTGCTTCCGGCCTTCGTGGCCATCTCGAACACCAAGGTCCGCGACCCGGCCGTGAGCCGGCGGGGCTACGAGCGCGTGCTGCGCGCGCGCCTCTCCGACGCCAAGTTCTTCCTGGACGAGGACCGCAAGGTCCCGCTGCGCTCGCGCCTGGAGAAGCTGGGCCGGCGGACGTTCCTGCAGGGCCTCGGGACCGAGCTCGACCGGGTCCAGCGCCTGCGCGAGCTCGCGCTCTGGCTGCACGGCGCGACCGGCCGCGGCGATCCACGCCAGCTGGCGGAGGCGGCCGAGCTGTGCAAGACGGATCTCACCACCGGGATGGTGGGCGAGTTCCCCGAGTTGCAAGGCACCATGGGCCGCGTCTACGCCCTGCACTCTGGCGTGGAGCCCGCGGTCGCGGACGCCATCTTCGAGCACTACCTGCCGCGCGGAGCCGAGGACCGGCTGCCCTCCGGCGACCTGGGCGCGCTGCTCGGCATGGCCGACAGGCTGGACCAGCTCGCCGGCCTGTTCGCGCTGGGCAAGGAGCCCACCGGCACGGCCGACCCCTTCGGCCTGCGCCGCGCCGCCCTCGGGCTCTTGCGCGTCACGCTCGCCCGGGGATACCGCTTCGACGTGGACGAAGCGCTGCGGGCAGCGCAGAAGCTGCACGGCAAGGAAGACGCCAAAGGGCGCGAGCGAATCTGGCAGTTCCTGCTCGGGCGCCTGGAAGTGCTCATGAAGCAGACGGCCCAGCCCGATTCCATCCAGGCTGCCCTGCACACCGGGGCCCGCGACCTGATCGGCCTGGAAAAGCGCCTGGTGGCGCTGCAGACCGTCCGCGAGAAGAGCCGGGCGCAGTTCGAGGCCACCGCGGCGGCGTTCAAGCGCATCGGCAACATCCTCGCCCAGGCCTTCCACCGGAGCCTGTGCAAGGTCCCCGCCGAAAAGTCCCTCGCCGACGCCCTGGATCGAAGCCGCGATCGCGTCTCGACGGCGCTGGCGGAGAAGGAGGACTACCTGGCCGCGTACGCGGCCCTCGCCGAGCTCCGGCCGGTGGTCGATCGATTTTTCGACGAAGTGATGGTGATGGATCCCGACCCCGCGCAGCGTGACAACCGCCTCGCGCTGCTCCGGGCCCTGCATGAGCTCTTCGCTCCGCTCGCCGATTTCTCCAAGCTGCAGGTCGAGAAAACGGCTTGACCGGACAGGCAGTCGGCCCTAGGAAGGCCGCTCGCATGACGAAGAGCGCCATCGCCGCCGCAGCGCTGCTGGCAGCCTGCAACACGATGCCGCCCGCGGTGCTGCCGCCGCCGTTCGGCCCGGACGGCCCGCAAGCCCCGCGTCTCTTCTTCCCCACCGGGCTCGCGAGCGCGCCGGATGGAACGCTGCTGGTCGCCAACGGGAACTTCAACCACGCGTTCGATTCGGGAACAGTTCTGACCTTCTCCCGAGCCTTCCTCGATTCGCTCTTCCGCCTGCAACTCGACTGCGACGTGGCCGGTGGGGCGCCCGGGTGCGTCCAGCCGATTCCGCCCGGCCAGGTCCCCGGCGCGGTGCTGATCGGGAGCTACGCCGGACCCCTGGCGCTCAGCGACGATGGAACGCTCGCGTTGACCGGCTCTCGAGACAGCGGAAACCTGAACGCGGTGCAAGTGGACCCGGGAGGCCTGCTCCACTGCCCGCCCGGCACGGGCAACGACGTCACGAAAGACTGCCGCACTGGCTTGCTCAATCTCACGGCGAACGGCGTCGACGGACCGTACGCCATCGTACCCGGCACCGCCGTCGTGCAGAGCGCAGGCGGCCCGCCGGCGCGGCCGGTGTTCTTCGTCTCCTCGGTGATCCCCCACATCGACCAGATCAGCTCGGGCGTCCTCTTCACCAGCACCGCGGTCGCCGCGCTCGATATGAATCCTCCTTGGGGCCTGCTCTTCACCATGCGCGCGGGCTCCCGCTTCGTCGGTGGCGGCTTCGGGGTCGGCCCCATGGTCTTCGATTCCGTGCGAAGGCAGCTCTACCTCGGCGGCTGCTACTTTCGTTCGGCGAGCTTCGGCGCCGGCGAGCCCGGGAGCGCCCTCTGCAATGGCGTGACCACCAACTACCTTCGCGTTCTCAACGTCGACGTCGGCAACGCGGCCGACCCTGCGCTGTTCGACCTTCGCAGCGACGTGCTCAGCATCGACACGGTGCAATTCCTGCTCGGCGATCCCGACCCTGTTACGGGAGCGCCGACGACGCTCTGGGCGACGATGCGCAATCCCGACACGCTCGTCCGCATCGAGCTTCCGGCACAGCCCTCCGTTGCCCCGCGCGTGCGCAAGGTCATTCCCATGCCGGCGTCGCCGGCCGACATGGTGCGCATCGCGCGGCCCGGGGCGTCGGACCTGATCGCCGTGGTGACCGAGAAGACGAACGGCGTCGCCATCGTCGATACCGCCACCGGCGAGGTGGTCAGCCAGGTCGGCCGCCTGGGCAACTCGCCATTCATGATCAAGGAAGTCTCCTGCCCGCCGGAGATCACGGGCTCCGCGTGCGTGGCTACCAGCGTCTTCGCCGATTGCCGGGTCGCGCTGATCGAAGTGCCGAAGAGCCAGCCCTCGCAAGCCAAGCTCCGTGCCTTGATCGGGAGCTGTCCATGAAGCAGGCGCTGCTCAGCGCGGTGTTGGTCATGGCCGCATGCAACACGACCACGACCCCCACCGCCATCGGCGAATTCACCTCTCCCACGGGGATGGCCGCCACGGGCGCGGGCGACCGCGATGTCCTCTTCATCGCCAATACCGGCCGCGACGGCTTGCGCGCGCTTCAGATCTGCAACGCTCCGCCGCCGACGGATGGCGGCGTCGCCCCCTGCCCAGCGAACGAAAATCTCCAGTTCGTTCCAGCGCCGATCCGCGTGTTTCCGGCCACCATCGAGACCGGGGACCGCCCGCTCCGGGTGGCAGGCGTCAGGCTGGAGCGTGCAGACCACAGCGCCGCCGGGGTGGCGCTGGTGGTGGGGGCCGACTCCAACGTGGCCGTCGTGGACGCGCGCACGCTGGTGGACGCGCAGAACGTGCCGGGCGTCAAATCGGTGACGGTGCCGTCCCTGAACGTGGGAAGCCAGACCATCGACGTGGTCGCGGCGAATCCGATGGTTGCAGGGCTCGACATCGAGACCGTGACGCCCGCTGGCACGGCCGCGACGGCATTCGTCGCCACGGAGACGGACCTGGTGGTGCTCGACGTGAGCCTCGACACTTCCGGGCTGGCCCAGACCCCCTCGATCCGTGCCCGCTGCACCCTGTCGCCGGTCGTGCCCACGAAGCTGGCGGTCGTTCCCAGCGGCGATCAGGTGTTCGTAGCCGACGGCGCGGGCGATGGAATCGTCGCCATCGCCACCAGCAGCATCGCCGGAGGACCGTGCACGATGGACCGGATCAGCGCTGGGGGGCGAAGCGTGCGCTTCATCTCGCTCAGCCCACACTGGTACGAGACGGTGCAGGTGGGGGGCGCTCCACAACAGGTCGACCATCCGGCCGGTGAGCTCTTGATGATGGTGCTCGACCCTCTCCAGCAGGCGACACCGGGAATGGATCTCGACCCGGGCGGGGTGCTCTTTGCCGAGACCGGAAGATCCGGGGGCCCCAAGGGCATCGTCCCGGTCCCGCCGTTCGGGTTGCAGGAGACGGGTCAGGAGCCCATGCAGCCGCTCTCGCTGCCCGGCCCGGGACTGACGACCGAGGGCACGTTCCTCCGCGCCGTGCCCCCCAGTACCTCTCCGGTCCAACCAGACTTGGTGGCCTGCCCCCTGGCGCCCTGTACCCCGCTCTACGTCGGGCAGCCGACCACCTCCCCCACGCAGCTGTTCAACCTGCTGGCCGCGGTCACCGCGACCGACGGAGGCACCTATTTCATCGATGTTCCCAGGCGCCGGTTCGTGAGCCGCAACGCCTACGTGGCCGCGGACGACAGCAACCTCCTGCCGACCGTCGACAGTGCTCCTGCCTTCAGCCCCGCGACGGTGGGCGCGCCGGTCCTGACCATCACCTCGCCGCTCGAGCCCGGCGTGGTGCATTCGTCTTCCTGGGTTGCCGTCTGGCATGCGCCCATTCCGGGCCTCGAGCGCCGGGGCGGCACGGTGAGACAGGCCACCCCTGGCGGGCCGCTGACGTTCACGGTCAACGAGACGGACTTCAAGACGTGGCAGGACGACCCCGCGATCCGTTTCGGCGTCGGGGACGTCGTGTCGTTCGGCGCCTATGCACTCGCCGGAAACACCTCAGACGGATGTCAGGCGGTGGTGAACGAGACGCCCTACAGGTTCGAGCTGCCCATCACGGACATCGGGCCGGATCCCACCGTTCCCGGGTCCACCGTCCCCAATACGCTGACCCTGGCGGTGTTGCCCGACACGCCCGGGGCCACCGGCTTCCACCCCGACTGCCCGATCTTCGGCGCGGCCGTCGAGATCCGGACGGGCGGCGCGCAGCCCTGGCTGGTGCTCCAAAGTCTCAACGTGAAGGGACGCGTGCAGCCGGACGGCACGTTCGTCGTGCACCAGCGCCGCTTCGATTACCCGCGCCAGGCGTACTCCCGCGACGCTCCGCCGCTCAAGGCCAACGACGTCGCGTTCACGTTCGCGATCACGGGAAACGCTCCCACGAGCCCGAAGTCGGCGTTCGTCTGGGCGATCGGGAGCGGTCAGTCCTACGTCTCGTATCTCGACAGCACCATCCTCGCGGGTTTCGCAACCACCGTCTATGCGTACAGCTCGCGGCGATATCAGAACCTCCTCTTCAGCTCGATCACCGGGAGCAACGAGCTGCTGCAGGCGGACCCGAGCGTCCTGGGCTCCTCCGCGACCGGAGTGCTGGCCTACCGTTAGAACGCATCTCATGACCGAGCTCGCGAGTACCCGCGCTCAGGCGTAGCCCCCGAAGCCACCTTCGGTGGCCGGGGTTAGGCCCGGCCCTTCTCCGGGCGGGCCAGGTCCGTTAAGCTGCGGCGCCTGGGTGCACAATGAGCAATGATCGCGCGAAGACCCCCCGCACGTTCCTGATCGCCGACCACATCTGGGAAGCCTTCTCGACCATGGCGGTGGAGATGGGCAGCGAACGGGACGCGCTCATCAATCAGGCGCTGTACACCTTTGCGCGGCTCAACGGCTTCCTCCTCGCCGCCGATCTGCAAAACCTGGGCGTCGTTCCAAAGACCGCGCTCACCGATTCCGGCCGGCTCCGGATCGCGCCCGCGTCGGGTCCAACCCTGGTCGCCGACCGGCCCGGCGCGGCCCGCGGGCAGGCGAATCCCGAGCGGGTGGCGGAGGTTGCCCAGCAGTTGGCCGCGGGCGGGATCCCGCGGAGGACAGTCGCGCCGCCTTCGGTCCCGGCGCGCGGCGAGGCCGAGGACGCGCCTTCGCCGGAGGAGGCGGGCGCGGCCACCAGCCTGGACCCGCCCGCCGACGCATCGCCCGAACCGGCGCTGGTGTTGCTGGCGGAGGGGCGCGAGCT
>WNFT01060015.1_pt1 | contig 11604 bp, 10 predicted proteins | sample 5400191 | NCBI WGS metagenome assembly WNFT01 (sample SAMN13153359, study PRJNA577476) | soil metagenome | isolation source: 80 cm saprolite under Madrone tree | place: USA:California | collected 2016-06-14
CGACGTGGAATTCGCCTGGTTTGCGACTTCAAACGGCATGCCGCTGATCTCGATAAGCGCCGCTCGCGCCGCGCGAAAAATTCTTGCTGCCTGCCGGCGAGGCCAGCCATCGCTTACGCTGACTTTTGCTGCGCGCGGAGCGATTCTCGGAAACGCGCTGTTTCCAAATTTCACCGGCTACGCGATGAAGATTATAAACCGTCTTCTGCCTGGAGCGGCGGGCGATGAGGGTAATCAATCCCGCGCCGGTTCTGAAACTCGCCGTTTGCTTCCAGCCTGGCTTACGCGTCTTACTGATCGCGCGACGGCGCGGAATAACGAGAATCGGGTCGAGCAAAAGGCGAAATGATCGGCAAACGCCTTTTCGTGGCGATTGAATTGCCGGACTCAACCAAACGTCTTCTTGTCGATCTCGACCCGCAGATTCATGGCGCACGCTGGCTTGATGCCGAACAAATGCACCTCACGCTCGGTTTCTTTGGTGTTGTTCCAGAAGATGTCGATCTAAAGTTGCGCGAAAAACTCAGCGCAATTGTTTTCGGCGCCTTTTTTCTGCCGATCGTCGGCGTTGGAACATTTCCGCCGAAAGGTCCACCGAAAATTATTTGGATCGGCGTCGGACGCGGCCATCCGCATCTTTTCCAATTGTACAAACGCGTGCAGGAAGCTGCGCTAGGCGTCGGGCTGGAGCCGGAGCTGCGCCCATTCCATCCACATGTCACACTCGCGCGATGTCAGCGGATCTCACCGCAATCCGTGCGCAAATTTCTCAAAGCGAATGTCGATCTTGATGCGGGAATGATCCGCGTTGATTCATTCCATCTTTATTCGAGCAAGCTCACCCCTGCGGGTCCCATTCATACGCGTGAGCTGACTGTGCACTGTAGCCGCGGGCGCTGACCGCGGACTGCCGCAGCCAACGGCAGCGGCTACAATATCCGCTACAATCCGCGACTCGAGAGTGGCGCGGCGACGTCCTCAAGTGATCGCCGTTCGGCCGGCACGCCAATCCAAGCCTCGACCACTGCGCCAAAAATCATCAACGCTGCGGCGACGAGGTAACCTAGGAACAAAGCAGTGCTCGATCCCGTGCCGATGATCCACCCAAACAACAGCGGCGCACCGACTCCGCCCGCGAGTGTTCCGGTCGCGTAAAAAATTGCAATTGCCAGCGCCCGAATTTCCAACGGGAAAATCTCGCTTACTGTCAGATAAGCCGAGCTTGCCGCCGCGGAGGCCACGAAAAATATGACGGTCCATGCCAGCGTTTGCGTTTGCGCGGTCAGCATTCCCGCGTGAAAGAGGCATCCAGTTAGGGCGAGCAAAACACCGGCCAATCCATAGGTGGCGGTGATCATCTTTTTCCGGCCGACGGTGTCGAAAAGGTGCCCGAGCAAGATCGGCCCAAGCACATTTCCCAGCGCGAACGGCAGTAAGTAGCCGCCGACATTTTTTGCCGGCACCGCATAAAACCGCATCAATACCAGAGCGTAAGTGAAAAAGATCGCGTTATAGAAAAAAGCCTGCGTCAGCATCAGGACAAGACCGAGCAGCGAACGTCGCCGGTGTTCGTGGACGATTGCGTTCCAAATTTCCCGCCACGGCGTATGCGTGCGCGTGTGAATTCGCGTCGGCGGAGAGTCATGCGCGGGCAGCGTTTCGGGGTGCAGCGTGATCATCCGTTCGACGTCACCAACGATTTGTTCCGCCTCGACATTTCGTCCGTGGATCATTAACCAGCGCGGACTTTCCGGAATCCATCGGCGAAAGAAAATTATGACCAGACCAAGCGTCGCGCCGATCCCAAATGCGCAACGCCAGCCTAACCAGATCGGAAGCCAATGTGGATTAAGCAGCACGATCGTTGCAGTCGAGCCGAGGGCAGCGCCAAGCCAGTAGGAGCCATTAATCATCAAATCCACTCGGCCGCGCACGCGCGCCGGGATCAGCTCATCAATTGCAGAATTGATCGCGGCATATTCTCCGCCAATGCCCGCTCCTGTGAGCGCGCGAAAGAAAGCGTAGCTGGCGAAGTTCCAGGAAAACGCCGTCAGCCCAGTCGCCACGAGATAGACCGCGACCGTGACGAAGAACAATTTTTTTCGGCCGAGCCGATCCGTCCCATATCCAAAAAGAAGCGCGCCGAGCACAGCGCCGGCAAGGTAGAAAGTCGCGCTGGCGCCGACCTGCGTATCGGTCAGCCCGAGAGTCTCGCGGCGCGTCAAGATCCCACCTAACGAACCGGCGAGCGTGACTTCAAGACCATCGAGAATCCACGTCGCACCGAGTGAGACAACAATCAGCCAATGCCATCGGCTCCACGGCATTCGGTCCAGCCGCGCCGGCACGTACGATTCGATCGTTTCGCCGTTTGCCATATTCCGGGATTCATCTCGCGCAAAGAAACAGGCCGCGCAAAATCAAAGACGGTTTGCTTAATTTACGGGCTTACTTTTCGTCCGTGAAAGCGACCGCGCCGGTATCGAGGCTGTAATAAGCGCCGACCACCTTCAGTTCACCGGCGTCAATCTTGGCCTTCAGAACCGGGGTGGAAGAACGAAGCGCTTGCACAACATTCTTTACGTTGGCTTTTACTGTCGCCTCGAGATCGTCTTTAACTGTTGCTTCAACGGCCGGTTCAATTGCCGTGACCAGCGATTGGATATGACCAGGTGCTTTGCCATTGGCAGCGAGCGTGTCCTTTGCAGCTTGGACGGCGCCACAGCGCTGATGGCCAAGCACCACGATGAGTCGCACGGCCAAATGATCGACCGCATACTCGATGCTCCCCAAGCTCTGATCGTCGATTACATTTCCTGCCACTCGGACCACAAATAGATCGCCGAGCCCTTGATCGAATACGATCTCGGCCGGAACGCGCGAATCAGCGCAGCCGAGAACGATCGCAAACGGATGCTGATTCTTTGTCAGTTTTTCTCTTTCCTCGCTCGACTGACGTGGGTGCTGCTGATTGCCGTTCGCGTAGCGTCCATTGCCTTCTTTGAGCCGCGAGATTCCTTCAGCGGCAGCAACAGACGACTGGTCGGCGTGGGCTGGATCGCTGGCATAGACAACCTGGTTGCCGCTAAGTAAACCGGACGTCAGAACGAGGAGTGCAAGATATGTCTTTCTCATAATATTTTTTCTTTCAGGTGCATTTAGAATGATTAGATGGTGTGGAAATTGGCACAATGAAAAACTAGACCTCTTCCAAGCAGCGAGGACATGGAAAAACTGGGGGATCTCTTATTCTTTATCGAGATTAAAGCGGTGCAAAATGCGATGGGCGAACGGGGCTATGATCACGGATGCTATTCCGATAAAAGTCAGTCCGGAAAACAAAGCATAACAGGAAGCAAATATTTTGGCCACCGACGAATGGAGAGTATCCACGGGGTCCCATTCCGCCCAAAATCATTGAAGCATTCAGGAGCGAATCAATCCAATTCAACTCTCCCAGGCAGTGGCACCCTAAAACTCCGACTCCCAAGCCTACGGCGAGGACAAGAAGCGCGAGGATGAAATGGCGAATTACCCGTTTTGTAAATCGAGCCGCACTGAGGAGAGGCTGCTTTCGATGTTCGTACATGTGGCGTTTAAATAAGCGTTTGTGGCGTTTGCCCGCTGGTTTTCGAGCGCCAGGATTTCTGCTCGCACTGCTCGCTCCAGCGAAGTGTTAGGTTGTTCGGATTTTGTCACTCCTTTCGTTTTCAGATCAACCCGGTAAATCTCGCCACGCTCCGATGTCACAATGAGCGTCCCGTCTCGAACTCGCAGCGTCTTAATGAAAACGTGCTGAACGTCCTCCTCGAGGTTCGGGTCAATCCGATTCGTGAAGACCGTCAAATCCCAAAGCTTCTTGTCGGTCCGGACACCCCACGCCTCAATGTATGCGCGACGACCATCGTCATTCGGAGCGATGTATCGAATGCCCTGATGAATTATAGACTCGACCTTTGCTGGCGCGGCACGCTTCGCAAGCGCCAGAGGCGGCGGCAACAACGCTACTGTAAAGAAAATGATGATGAATCGGGACATAGACGTGAAGCTCCTAACGAGAATGGAGCGGCAGGGTGCGAGCGACATAGATGGGCGAGCCTTCACGGCCGAACGAGCGGGAGCGAGTGAGTCAACAGAGCTGCAGGAATGCGAGCGACATAGATAGGCAAGCCGAAAGGCCGAGCAAGTGAGTGTAGTAAGAAGCCACAACAAGGCAAATACTAAGCGGAAGAGTGCGCCAACCAAGGCGAGGCCCCGATTTACCTGGCTAACAATCACGTAGAGCGCTGCGAGTATTACGACAACGTCGACGCTGTAAATTAGAACGCAGGTGACGGTGATACGAAATTGTCTTTCGTGCGCCACGATGTTCCGAGCGGTTTCCGCGGCATTGCCCGGAACGATAAGAGGATTCAGTAGCCCATAGTTGGCGAACACCACGATCGCCATCGTCAGCAGGCAACTAAGTCCCGCGATTTTTGCGGCAGTGGGTAGTGAATCGTCAATAGTGTTGATTGCCATTTCGTTTCCTCCTGATACTGATTTCTTCTCAGTTAGTTGGTTGCATGTGGGAACACATGTATTAAGCGACAGCCGGATCAGGAGGTTGCTCGTCTAATGGTTGATCTCTTGCGCCCCAGATCAAAAGCCAAAAGATTATCGGCAATTCCCCAGCCGTAAGGACCATCGTGAATTGGTCAACAAGATGCCGGTACCATGGCAGAAGGAGGGAGGCGAAGGAACTGGCCAGATTGCCGAAACCTGCAATGAACAGCGTGGGATGAAACCGGATCGAATGACAAGAATCCCGAACGGAAAGAGCCAAAGTCCCCAGAAGATTTGGGCAACGACAAATCCCTGGCCATGCAAACGGAGAAAAAGGTAGGCCAGCGCATCGAGCTGACCCTTATCAAATACCGACAGGAAATCGGCACCGCTCACCAGGATCAGTGCAGCGATATCGTTAAGCACATTAAGAAGTGAGATAGGGATGGAGACCAAGAGCAAGATCGCCATCGCCAACGCATGTTTCTCGTTAACTCCTTTGAATAAGCGGTAGAGAGCCAGAACCACAAAAATGAAAATGATAAAGCCGATCAGTTCGCTCGCGATGCCGAGACGGAAAAGGGTCTCGGAAGCGCGCAAGTGATTGGCCGTTGCCGTCACGTCTCCGGATACGATCAGCTTGCTCGGAACATAGATAAGAGCAAAGGGCGCGGGGATGCTGGCCAATAGGTATAGGAGTCCCGCGAATCGTGCTTGCCGCTTTATTGATTTCATATCCTCTCTCCGTGTTCAACTTCTCGCTAGAGCGGGCTCAGCCGTTCCAGGCGACCGCAATCCCTTAAACAGAAGACAAAAACTGAGGGCCAATTCGAAAATGGCCATGGGCGAATCGAACCAGTAGTCGTTAACGATCTTGTTGAAGTGAGGGAAAATGAGGAAAACGAAGGCACAGATCACGCACCATGCAGACGAGATCACCCCGAAGGCAGCTAATCCTTTCGGGATATAGTTCGACTTAAGCCACAAGTAGGCGCAAACCGTGGCCGCCAAACCAAAGAAGGGCAAGCCGACGTAATAGTCGTCGAAACCCGCGGCGATGTGTAGCCGAGCCAAAGCCTGCAAGCGATTTGCCTCGAACACTTGCAAATAACTAGCGCTACCCAGGAGCCGCAACGCGTTCAACAGATTGAGCGTCGTAAGAAGCCACAACAAGGCAAATACCAAGCGGAAGAGTGCGGCAACCAAGGCGAGGCCCCGATTTACTGGCCTAAGAATCAGGTAGAGCGCTGTGAGTAGGACGACAACGCCTGCGCTGTAAATTAGAAAGCAGACGGCGACAATACGAAATTGTGTTTCGTGCGTCACGATGTTCCGGGCGGTTTCGGCAGCATTGCCCGGGACAATAAGAGGGTTGAGCAGCGCGTAATTAGCGAACACGACGATTGCTATCGTGAGCAGGTAGCTAAGCCCGGCGACTTTTGCAGCCGTGCGTTGTGAATCGTAGATAGAGCTGATTGCCATTTCGTTTCCTACTCACGTAGAGTTCTTGTTGGTTAGGTTTTGTTCTCCTGTTCGACAGTTAGGATCACTTTCCCGCGAGCGTGCCCTGCTTCTAGATACTTCATAGCTTCACGTATCTGACTTAACGGGTAAGTCCGGTCGATCACTGGTGTGACCTTTCCGGCCTGCATCAGTTCACTCATTTTAGTCAGGTCATCTTGGCGGATTTCTGCCAGCATCATGCCCATCTTCTGGCTAATAAACGGTGACATCAGCATCGTTTTGATCGGGCGAGCCATCGGACCGATCAACCCTCCGTCGTTAGGTCCTCCTCCGCCGATCATGACGCAGATTCCTTTGGGCTGTAAGGCGTGCCGGAATCCTGACAGCGGCTGAGTGCCCACATTGTCGAGAATTACGTCGTAACGTTGCGCCCCTTTCGTGAAATCCTCTTTCGTGTAATCAATGACCTGATCGGCGCCGAGTGAGCGGACCAAGTCGAGATTCTTTGTGCTGCATACGCCGGTCACATCTGCGCCGAACGACTTGGCGATCTGCACGGCGAACGTCCCCACACCTCCGGATGCGCCGTTGATCAAGACCTTCTGTCCTGGCTGAACGTGTCCCTTATCACGAAGACCCTGCAATGCGGTTAATGCCGCTATAGGCACGGCCGCGGCCTGTTCGAATGTGATATTAGCTGGTTTCAGCACGAGTTTGGTTTTGCGGGCACATACATACTCGGCAAAGGCAGCGCCGCCGCCCGTTCCGAACACCTCGTCGCCCGGTTTGAACTCCGGCACATTTTTGCCAACCGCTTCAACCTGTCCGGCCAGATCAACGCCTAATCGTGGGCTCTTTGGTTTGCGCAGGCCAGTCCCCATCGCGCGCATGATATAAGGCGTTCCTTCCATGTAGTGCCAGTCAAGTGGATTAAGGGAAGCCGCGCGAACTTTGACGAGAACTTGATCGTCGTTAGGTACCGGCTTCTTGACGTCCCTGATCTCGAGAACGTCCGGTGATCCATAGTTAGTGTAAACGACGGCTTTCATGTGGGGATTTCCTGTTTCGATAGGGTCTTGCCGAGCGCCAGTTGCCCAAGCGTAGATGGCGAAGGCTCCGACCAGTACGATGATCAGAAAGAAAACCCAGCGAAGGACTCGGCGAATCCTACCTTTGCGGCGTGGCGACGTTTCTGCAGTTGGTTCTGTTGTGAGGTTTGCGCTCATTCGTTTCTCCTTATGTCAGTAATTGAGTTGGGTGATCTGCAATAGCGGTGAAGCTAGCCTGCTCGTTCCATCGTTCATTGTTGACGCCCATCACGAGCAGCCACAGCATCAGAGAAATTTCTCCGGGGGCGGACAGGACTTGATTGTAGGGCGAAAGGTAGTGACCAAACGGCGGCCACAGAAAGGTGAGCCAACACAACCCGGCAAAAGCCTCCAACACTCCGATAATTCTAGGCATGAAAGTCGACTTAAAGATCAGATAGCCGATCAGCACGCACCAAATTCCAAAGAACGCCAGGTAGGTGTTGAAAGTCCGTGCGCTGAATCGCAGAAACATGAGAGTCAGCGCCTGTAACTGGTCGACGTTGAATGCGCTGAATGACTGCCCACCGTCCATTATGATCAGCGGGGCGAGCTGAAACACGCTGCTGCAAGCCTGAATAGCGATCGCCACGAGACCAACGAACGCCGCTAGTAAAGAAAGACTTCTGTTCACAGGCTTGAACAGCTCATAGAAGAGAAAGGTCCATGCGATGTGGCACGCGACCCCAACCAGCGCAGCTAGAATAGACAACTGAAATAGCGACCCATGCGCGAGGATGTTGGCCGCCGTCGCCGCGGCGCTGCCAGAAACAACGAGCATTCCGGGAAAGATCATCTGGCCAAATCCCGATGTCAGGGCCTCAAGCACCTCAAAGAGACCGGCGATTCTGGCCTTTAGTCGCGGCGTCGCTTTTGCGCTTATCATTACAGGTGTGCTCATGCTTTGGCTTCGCTAGGTGGAGATTGAACTAAAGTGCAGGCGAATCAGATGGGTCCTCGGTAGCGGCGCAGACGGATCGCCGCGGCTAGGAATGCCGCAGCGAACACGAGCCCGATCCAGAGACCTGGCGTGCTTAGATATTTTCCTGGGGTGAGTTGTGCCAGCGAGTCGATCAGAGCGCAATCGCGATCAGACCGTAGAGCAGCACCGCCCAGTTTTGAAACACCGGGAACTGGGCCCACGTCGTCGCGGGACTCACTTCATTAAATAGCAGAACGGTGCTGCTCATCAGCAGCATGATCACCTGCACGCAAACGACGATGGCGAAGCTGATCGCTGGGAGAATAACCAGCGGAATGGTTAGCTTCGATAGCACTGTCGTAAGATCCGAAACCGGCAGCGACTTCCAGAAAAGGATGCTGCGATCGCGTCGTTCGCCGTGCAGTGCGTCGAGACAGTAGAACACGCCCACGATGAACACGGTGAAGACCATCATCATCGCCGCCAAGTCGTACGGCTGCTCGATGCGAACTCGCTGCACCGCCGGATCGAGCAACAACACGGCGCGTCTGCGTTCCGCCAGACCGATTGTGCTGATCCCGAAGCCGAAAACCTGGACCGCCGCGACGATCAGCGGCGCGATATAGATCGAACGGTTCTCCCACAGCTCGCGGCGCACGGACCAGTAGAGTGGTCGGGTCGCCGCGCTGTTGTAGCCGGGGTCGGTGACCCCGGAGTTGACGGCAGATTCGGGTGCCGCGTTTGATTCAGTGTTCATATAGCCGCTCCTCCTTGGCGCGCCATAGCCTTGTGCGAAGGCGGCTGTGGCTCGCCGGCCTTATTGCCCATCACGGCAACGAACAAGTCGGCGATGCTGGGCCTGCGCACGTCACCGAGCGCGGCGAGCTGGTCGCGATCGACATGATCGAAGAGCAGGACGCTGCGGCCGAACACCGGGCGCTCGTGAATCGGCTGGAGCGCTCGCGCGGCGGCGAGATGCTCGGGGTTCACCATGACTTCCAGATAGCGCGACTCGAATTCTTCCATGCTGCATTCGAGCACGATGCGCCCGCGGTCGATGAACATAAGATCAGTGAGAACGTCCTGGATCTCTTCCACCTGATGTGTCGTCACCACGATGGTGCGACTGCGATCGAAGTAGTCGTTCAGCAGCGAGTCGTAGAACTGTTTGCGATACAGGATGTCGAGGCCAAGCGTCGGTTCGTCTAGCACCAGCAATTTCGCGTCGATGGCCATGACGAGCGCGAGGTGCAGCTGGGCCACCATGCCCTTCGACAACTGCCTCACCTTGCTGGTGCGTTTGATCGTGGTCTTCGCAAGAAAACCTTCCGCCTTCGCGCGATCGAATCGCGGATGCACGCCGGCCACGTAGTCGAGCATCTGCGAAACCCGAATCCAGCGCGGCAGCACAGCGACATCGGCGATGAACGAGACATCGCGCATGAGTTGATCACGCGTGGCCCAGGGGTCGCGTCCGAGCACCTTCAGTTCTCCCTGATACGAGGTGAGACCGAGAATCGCATTGAGCGCGGTGGTCTTGCCGGCGCCGTTGGGACCGATGAGTCCGAGGATGCGGCCCTCCTCGACACGCAAATCGACGCCGTCCAGAGCGATGGTTGTGCCGAAAACTTTGCGGAGACCGCGTGCTTCTATGCAAGCCATGGGCAGCATCGAGCAGCTCTTCTGGTGTCAGACCGAGCCGCTGAATGGTTGCGTGGACCCTGGGCCAATGCTCCACGAGGAACTTCTGGCGTTCGCCTTTGAGCAGCAGATTGGGCGCGCCGGCTTTGACGAACATGCCGAGACCGCGCTTCTTCTCGACTAGCTGCTCGTCGACCAGTTGTTGATAGGCCTTCAGAACCGTTAGCGGATTGACCCGATATTCGGCCGCGACATTGCGCACCGACGGAAGCGGGTCGCCTTCTTTGAGCACGCCGTCGAGAATCATGGCGACGACACGATCCCGCAGCTGTCGATAAATCGGCTGACTGTCGTTCCATTTACTGTCCATCCTGTATTCCACCGAGCCTCATCTAGTGTTATAGTTAACTATAACACAACTCCACAGGCAAGCCTTTTTTTATTTTTTTTGTTGCCCGCTCAGGAGAAATTCTGTTGAGACGCGCTCTTTCGCTTGAGGACGCTCAGCGGAGATTGTTCGAAAGAAGGAATTTTCTGCGGTTTAACGAGAATTGTGCGGACAAGGTGCGTAAATAAGGCGCCGTTCTGCGTCTATTTCTTGTCCTCCTGAGGGTGGAACGCCAAAAGGCTGCATGGAGACGAGTGTTTCGCGAAGAAGGCCCTCCAATCTACTCGAAATGCCGCGAAACCATCACACATCGTAGTACATCGCGAACTCGTACGGATGCGGGCGGAGACGGAGGGCGTCGTATTCCTTTTGCTTCATGTCGATCCAGTTGGCGATGAAGTCGGCGTTGAAGACGTCGCCGCGCAAGAGAAAGGAATGGTCGGCCTGGAGCGCTTCGATCGCGCCGCGGAGTGAATCGGGCACGCTGGCGACTTGCGCGAGTTCTTCCGGTGGCAGTTCGTAAAGGTTCTTGTCGAGCGGATCGCCGGGATCGATGCGGTTCTGGACTCCGTCGAGGCCGGCGAGCAGCAACGAGGAGAACGCGATATATGGATTCGCCGCTGGATCGGGCGTGCGAAATTCAATTCGTTTCGCTTTTGGGCTGGCGGAATACGTGGGAATGCGGATCGCAGCGGAACGATTTCGTGCCGAATAGGCCAGATTGACCGGCGCTTCGAATCCGGGAACGAGACGCTTGTAGCTGTTCGTTGTCGGATTCGTGAAACAAGTGAGCGCCGGCGCGTGTTTCAAGATCCCGCCGACGAAGAAAAGCGCCATCTCACTCAGCCCCGCGTAACCGTTCCCGGCGAACAGCGGTTTGCCATCTTTCCAGAGGGACATGTGGGTGTGCATGCCGGAGCCATTGTCGCCGAAGAGCGGCTTTGGCATGAACGTGACCGTCTTGTTATGTTTTCTTGCGACGTTCCGTATAATGTATTTGTAGTACTGCATCGAGTCACCCATCTGCTTGAGCGGCGCAAAGCGCACATCAATCTCAGCCTGACCGGCCGTGCCGACTTCATGATGTTGTTTGTCGATTGGAATGCCCGCTTTCTCCAGTTCCAGTGACATTTCGTTGCGAATGTCCTGCAACGTGTCCATCGGCGGGACCGGGAAATAACCCTCCTTCGCACGAATCTTGTAACCGACATTCGGAAATTCTTCGCGCGCGCTGTTCCAGTGGCCTTCAACGCTGTCAACGAGGTGAAATGAGGAATTGCCCGCGTAGCTAAAACGCACGTCGTCGAAAATGAAAAACTCAGCCTCCGGCCCGAAGAACGCGGTATCGGCAATGCCAGTGCTTTGCAGGTAGGCTTCCGCCTTTTGCGCTATGCCACGAGGATCGCGATCGTACGGTTCGCGTGTGATCGGATCGACAATCGTGCAAATCAAACTCAGCGTCGGCTCGGCATTGAAGATGTCGATCCAGGCCGTGGAGGGATCGGGAATCACAAGCATGTCGGAGGCATTAATGACCTTCCAACCACGAATACTCG
>WNFT01008937.1_pt1 | contig 11603 bp, 9 predicted proteins | sample 5400191 | NCBI WGS metagenome assembly WNFT01 (sample SAMN13153359, study PRJNA577476) | soil metagenome | isolation source: 80 cm saprolite under Madrone tree | place: USA:California | collected 2016-06-14
CCACAAAGCGCACTCTGTTGTCCAGGCAGTACTGGTCGTGAGGACCGGGTTCGGGCCACGATTGCCCGGCAGTCGTATAAGGGATACGCGGCACATCTTTATACGTCAGGACGGCATGCACACCCGGCAACGCTCGCGCCTGAGATGCATCGATTTCGCGAATGATCGCGTGGGCATGCGGGCTGGTAAGCAATCTGGCATGCAACATGCCGCGCAATTCAATGTCGTCAACTAAAGCGGGTTTGCCGGTGGCGAGTTTAACGGCATCTACTTTACGCTCAGCTTTGCCAACAATGCTCAGTTCGGTGGAAACACGGGTCTCGACAAGCGTTGCGGTACCACCACCAGCAGAATCTTTGCCAGTCCCTCGACTGCTGGAGTTATCCTCCGCATCAGGACCGGCCGTGCCATGCTCGGCATACTCCAATGGAGAGCGCCCAGGGTCCCATGGCCGGAAGTTCTCGTGTGAATCAGGACGGCTGATCGGTTCAACTGTTTCTCCGCGCATGATTGCAGCGGCTCGCAGGACAGCCTGTACTGGCTTGACATAGCCGGTGCAGCGACAGAGGTTGCCAGAGATGGCATCGCGCACATCTTCTTCTGCCGGGCGAGGATTGCGTTTGAGCAATGCATAAGCGGAAAGCAGCATGCCCGGAGTGCAGAACCCACACTGAATAGCACCAGTATCAATAAATGCTTCTTGTAATGGATGCAACTGGCGTGCAGTACCGAGGCTTTCAACTGTGGTCAGCGTGCAGCCACCTGTTTGTGCCGCTAACGTGACGCAGCTCGGACGCGGTACGCCGTCAACTAATACGGTGCAGGCACCGCACTCGCCCGTCTCGCAGCCATGCTTGACACTAAAATAACCCTCGTTGCGCAGCGTCGTCATTAATGATTCGTTTGGGGCAACATCCAGGCTTTTAATAACTCCATTGATACGTAGTTCGAGTTCCATTTATCTATGACCTCCCGTAGGGACCCATTTGATTACGTCCAACCATACTCCGCCAGCGTGAAATATTCGCCGCCTCCTCAAGTGCACGATATGCCAGGTTCATACCACTCTCTTGCCGGTACTCACTGCTGGCACGAAAATCGGATGGTGGCTGAAAATCGGCCATGCCAGCCTGAACTGCGCGTTGCAGTTGGGCAATGAACGTATTCATCTCCGCGTTCTGGGCAGTTGTATCCGCCTCCACGGCTTGTCCCGCGAGTTGCTTTTCAACCGCAAGCATACGCACCGGCTCCATGTTGACCCCGCCCAATGCCAGCCGCACCTGGCTATAAACTCCATCTTTCACCTCGACAAGCGCGGCTGCGTTCAAAAGAGCTACATCGGTGGAAGTACGTCCTACACGCGTAAAGGACGTCCCGCAGGTATAGTTCGGGCGAGAAATAATGACTTCGACAATCAGTTCATTCGGGCGGCGCTCTTTGCTTATGGCATTACATGCTACCCGGCGCTCCTGTTTTCCCTTGAAGGTGACGCCTGAAAGCGCCAGGCCCGGATGTTCAGTAGTGCCTGCGCTCAGATTGACCTGTGTTTTCGAGGCTGAACGCACGATTGCTCCGGCATCCAGAATAGCCAGGGCAGTGAGCAGATCAGCTTGTGAGGCAATACCAGCTCCCAATGTACCACCAAGCGTGGCACTGTCGCGAATGAGGCGCGAGAACGAAGAGGCCTGCGCTGCACGAGAAAGCAACCCCACAGCAAATTCTTTGAGTACGGCAGAATCGACCATCGCCTGCAAGGTCGTCATCGCACCTATATGCACTCCTCGCGCATCCTCGGAAATATAGGCAAGCTCTAGGTCGCGCAGATCGACCACGGCCTGTATACTATCATCTTGCAGTCCGAGCAGGTACGTACCACCGGCTAATGGTAGCGTCTTCGTATTGCTGCGCGACAACAACAGCAGAGCATCATCGATATCCTCCGCCCAATGATATTCAAGAAGATTTGTTAACATCGTTTTTACCTTTGTAGTGGCAGCAATGTGAATGTTTCAACATCAATCAGCCCCTGGTCGGTCAGTTTCAGCGAGGGAATAACCGACAGCGAGAGGAAGCTGAGCGTCATACAGGGATGATCCAGGGTGCAGCCAAGTTCGGCGGCGGCGGCATCCAGCGCTGTCAATTGCTGCACCAGTTGGGCAGCCGGCAATGGTGAGACGAGGCCACCCAATGGCAACGGTACGCTGGCACGCACTTCTCCATCCACCACGCAGGCAAAACCACCGCCCATTTCCTCCAGCACACGAGCCGCCCGCAGCATATCGCTGTCGCTTGCGCCCGCGATCACGAGGTTATGAGCATCGTGCGCTACACTGGAGGCCAGGGCACCCCTGCGCAGCCCAAGTCCCTTGACGAGTCCCAGACCGACGCTTCCGCTCGCATGGTGACGCTCGATGACGACAAGCTTGAGCAGATCCCGCTCAGGATCGGCGACAAGCTCGCCATTCTTGATTGGAGCCTCTTCCTGCAGATGCTGTGTGGTGATCTGTCCAGGCTCGATACCAATTACTTCGACCAGGCCAGGTTTCCCCGGCATGTGTAAAGCACTTTCGCCAATGTTGCCAATGCGTATGGTTCCGGTGATACCGGGGAAATCCACTGCAGGTACATTTCCAAGCAACTGACCATGCTGCGCGATGAGCTTGCCATCCTTGTAAACCGATTCGACTTGAAAGGTATCCAGGTCATCCAGCACCACCAGGTCGGCGATAAAGCCCGGGGCTATGGCACCGCGATCATAGAGACGAAAATACTGGGCGGTATTATAGGAAGCGAGACGTATAGACTCGATGGGATTCAGCCCCAGTTCGATAGCTCGGCGTACCATGGAGTCCATATGCCCACGGGTGGTCAAATCCAATGGATCGCGATCATCTGTGACGAAGAAGACACGCGGTGGGTGCAGTTCTTTAACCAATGGCAGAAGCGCATCCAGGTTGCACGCGGCTGATCCTTCGCGGATCATGAGCCACATGCCCAGGCGTACGCGCTGGCGAGCCTCCTCGAGCGTGGTACATTCATGATCGGACATGACACCCGCCGCAGCATAGGCACACAAATCTCGGTTGCTCAGCCCTGGCGCGTGTCCATCGACGACCAGGCCATGTTCGTGGGTAGCTACGATCTTCGCCAGCACCTGCTCATCTCCATGCAGTACGCCGGGCATATTCATCATTTCGGCAAGACCCAAAACACGCTCATCTTCTAATAAGGGCAAGAGATCATCGGCCATCAGGACCTGGTATGGGCTTTCAAAGGATGAGGCAGGGACGCACGACGAGAGCATGACATAGGCAGTAAGTGGGAGATTGCGCCCGGATTCGAGGACATAACGGATGCCCGCAACGCCCATCACGTTGGCAAACTCATGCGGATCGAGCATAACGACGGTGACGCCGCGTGGAACAACAATGCGCGCGAACTCGGGCAGGACAAGCATGGTGCTTTCAATATGCATATGACCATCTATCAGCCCTGGCGCAAGCCAACGACCCTGAAGATCGCGTTCTTCGTGTCCGTAGTAGCCGTCATTGGGAGGACTTATGCCGATAATACGTCCATCGGCGACAGCAATATCGGCAGGATAACATTCTGCGCTGCACACATTCACGAGCCTGGCGTTACGCAGCACCAGTTCCGCAGGTATTTCACCACGTGCAATCTGGATGCGACGTTGAAGTTCGTGCATAAAACAACTTCCTCCGTGTCTAGAGTAGAGTATTGACGCCTGGTGCTTTTAGCGGACATCGTAACAGAAACCCGGCATTTCGTCGAGGGTTCAGATAGATGATTATCGTTCGTGATGACGTTGTTGTTAAGTATACGCTCTATAATAAAATCTTGGAACGCTTTTCCATTGGGCGGGATAGCGAGTTTTACACAGGGTTGTTTGAGTAAGGGGGGCTTTGTGAAAGCCTGAGCTTTCTTATAGATGCCAATGTAGGGTATACTCTGTAAAAGATAGTTTAAGGAAACATGCGTCAGTTTTGTCTAGTGGAAAAGGAATATGCATGAATAACCTTGCTTCATCGCTTATTAAGCTGATTGCCTTGACAGGTGGTGCAGTGATTGGTAGCCTTTTAGCACGCTGGCTCGATGAGGTAGCTACAACCCGTGCTGAAGAGCGATCAGAGCGGGATAGAACCCGCTATGCTCAAGGACTTTCACCAATCCAGCCTGAGCAACCGCATCAATGAGGTAGTGCAGCGCCAACCTGCAACCTTACGTGCATCCTTACGTGTACCCTTATATGCATAGCAGAGTACACGTCGACCTTGTCAGGATAGATTATCCACCAACCTACGAGCGGTATGCAGCCACTCTTCAGGTGTATCATCCGGGACAGAACATCCGTTTGCCAGGATGAGATGTCTTCCTTTTGTCTGACTGATAGCCGATAGAATTTCGTTTTCAAGCTCGGTCTCACTGCCATGCGTGAGCGGGCCACGCTCCCACAGTCCACCCATAAGGCATTTGTCGGTGAGAGTCAGGGCTTCACTGAGGCTGGGTCCGGTGACGCGGTCACTCCAACTCATTACCGAGATAGGATAATCCGTGAAGTCTTCAAAGTATATTTGATCTCCCACCTGGTCGGGGTCGGCATGGACATGGAGGGTGTTCAGCCAGCCGTTTCCTGCGCCCTCTAAAGCATGGAGATCATAAGGCCGGCCAAAGCGTGCATATTCTTCCCGCGTAAAGTCGGCAGTTGTAGCTCCCATGCACGAGAAGAAGATGCCGCTCGCGCCAGCCTCGATAGCCGCTTCCATCAGCCTGCGCAAATTGGCTGCTATGGTGCCCAACCCTTCCTCGAACGGGTCCGGGTTCTTATGAGCCTCTGCAATGGCCTTTTGCTTGCCCATGAAGCGTAAAGCATAGGTCAGCGGGCTAAACAGGGTCAGAAGGATAGGATAATCTCGACCCAGTCGCGAGCGGAGCGCGCGAATACATACGAGTTGCTCCGCGAACATCGGCGTATCTAGATTCAAACGCGGCAGAAAACGCATCTGTTCAGCCTCGACAAGCGGTTGCTCCGGTGCCGGATAAGGCAAATCAGGCATGATCTTGGCAATATCTAAATGAAACTTCTCAACAAAAAACTCCATTGTGAATGCCGCTAAGCGCTCGCCCGACCCTTCCGGTTTGAAGTGATGCCAGAAGCAGAAAGGTACCCTATCTACAGGCTCTCCCTTTACTGCCGCGTGGACGCGTTCCCCTGGTGTCATACTACTCATTCGTCATTCCTCGCTAAAATAGTCGCTACATGAAAAAAACTTCCTGGTGCCGTTGGGCTATGTACTGTAGCCCCTCGGCGCCACTTTCCTCCCAGGAATTATATCACTTTTCTATCTTTGCCCTTGCCTTCACAGGAGGTCTCACTGCCATCCAATAACTCGGATCCCGATACGTGATCCTTCCACAGCAAGCCGAGGCGCACGGAGGATGCTCAAAGCATGCGTTCTCCCGGCATCAACCAGCCCCAGCAGACCATGACCTGGTGGCATGTACGCCGTGGGCCTGGCTGACAGCACGCGTGATCTCGGGCCTTCTTGATGTTGCGCTATTCCAGACCTTCATAGATCAGAGCGGTTCAGACACCTCTTATTCGAATGGTTTGCCCCATCGTTCATTAGAGGCAACCTCGCCCAGAGGTTTGCGATTCTTCTGACCCTTCCCGACGGCCTCAACCGGGTAGCCGAACGGAAGGATCGCGAGGACCGAGACCTCCTCGGGAATGCCCAAAAGGCGGTTGACCTCCGGCAGGCTGTTGAAGCCCACCCAGTTTGAGCCGACGCCTTGCGACCATGCTGCCAGAATCATGTCCTGGATAGCGCGACTGCCATCGGAGATAGCAATGGGGCTGCTATCCATAGCCACAACCATCGCTAGCGGTGCCTGCGCGATATAGGGCCCCGTGGGTGCGAGCTGACCAAGCCGGCGCAAGGTCTCCTTGTCCCGTACGACGATGAAGTGCCAGGGTTGTCTATTCCCACCACTGGCGGTCAGACGGCCTGCTTCGACAATTTGCCGCACGATAGGTTCAGGGATCGGTGTATCCTTGAATTGGCGCACTGCCAGGACTGTACGAATCGCATCAAATGTTTCCATGAAAACGACTTCCTTTCTTGCTTCTTTATGACTCTGAATGGGAAAGCCACCTTTATGACACTATCGTATTTCATACGGTCCCGAAGGTCAAACCCCAATTGCCGGAGCCACTTGCGATAAGCTCTAGTGGTGCGATCAGAGCGCAGATGCAGTTCCGCTTGCAAGTGCAGAACGTTCCAGCATCAGGCTGTCGAACTCCGCATCGAACACGCGCCACCGGCAGCAGCAAAGTCTTGCTCTTTACATGGTAGCGCTTTACCTGCCCCCCAAACGAGATAGTTGACGTGGCTACAAATAAGAGCAAACAGGCTCCATTGCAAGCGGAGAGAGGACTTGTTATAATGTAGTCACGGTTAATACTAGATAGGAGGCAGCCATGAAGACGCTTAGAGTACATGAATTAGTTGAACACATCGACGAGATTTTGCGCATGGTTGAGGAAGAGGGGGAAACTATAGATGTGACCAAACGAGGTAAGGTAATCGCACACCTGATACCAGCAAGTGAGCAAAAATCCTCAGTTGCAGAGAGTGATGCTGCTGCCTGGGAGAAATTGAAACGAATAGCCTCAGAGCTTGATCCCTATTGGCCCGAAAATACCGATACTGTCGGAATAGTGCATGATGTCAGGCGTGATTTATCTAGATAGGAGGCAGCCATGAAGACGCTTGGAGTAGGTGAATTAAAAGAACACATCGACGAGATTTTGCGCATGGTTGAGGAAGAGGGCGAGACTATTGATGTAACCAAACGAGGTAAGGTGATCGCACGTGTAGTGCCAGCAAATGAGCCAGAAAAACCAATCAAGAGAGACCTTAAGAGTTTTTGGGAAGAAACAGATCGCTTGGCTGCCGAGATTGGCACTTACCTACCAGAGAAGGTAGATGCTGTCGAAATAATACGAGATGTGAGACGTGAATAAAGAACAACTCCAAAAAGCCAGTACCATTATCACAACTTACACCCCGGATACCTATGTCTTTCCACAAAGCGAGAGCGAGGAGCCAGCGGAACAGTAATCTCAATTACCCCTTGATATGTTATCATCGAAGCAGCCGACCTGAACATTTTTGCTCGTTGACGCATCACATCAAGGGGAGATAGCTAAGCCATCGCATTCACCTAAGATATTCACAGGGATGGGCGCACGCTATTTCGATAACGTGGTGGCGTGGCCGAGTACAGAACCGAGCGATGATTATACTGCACTGAGTATCGTGTTGTTCGCCGGCAAGGTGACAGGAGGCATGTAGTCAAGTGAAGCATCCGCTCACCCTCGCTACACCACTCCTGACCTGCGAGCGAAGCGAGCAGACCGTGGTATGGTAGGGGTGCCCCTTGCGGGTACCCTGGGGCGGGGCCGGAGCTCGCCGCACGCGGAATGATACCTTTCATTTGACGCCTCTTGGATACCCCTCGCGGGTATCCTGCGGCGGGGTGCGCCGCACACTGGATGATACCTTTCATTTGACGCCTCTTGGGCACAATCAATTGAGTCCCTACTCATAACGCAATACATCTAGTGGCCGCACGCGTACGGCGCTCCAGGCAACTGCCGTCGCCACCAGCATTGTTACGAGTGAAGTGGCGGCGATGATGAGCGCCACGAGTCCAGGACCAATTCCCAGTTCAGTATGGAAAACGAATCTGCTGAGCGCGGTAATTGCTCCCGTTACCAGCAGCATGGCGACCAGGGAGCCGAGCAAACCTACCAGGCCGTTCTCGATGAGTACCGTGACCAGTACCGACCTGCTTGTATGACCGACAGACTTCAGGATGCCGATCTCCCGCCGCCGCTCAAGCATGGCAAGCGCTACGGCGTTGGCAATGATTATCAGACCGGCAATCATTGCTAATGAAGCAATCGTGGTCAGCATGATGACAAGGTTGTCGAGGATCTGGTTCACGAAGGTGTCGATATCGACAACGCTGAGTATAATGGCCGTCGGAACTGCCTTGTTGAGGTCTTTGCGCAGCTCAGGTACCGAGTTGGGATCGACTTTCAGCGAGAAGACCTCCAGGGTGAGAGATTTTCCTAGTTGCTCCGTCACAGAGGTATCGGCCAGTACTCCGGCAAAATTAGGATTACCCGTCAAGGATGAACTATCATAAAAACCCACCACCGTCAGCACCCTGGTCACGGAACCGTCGGCGCTCTGCACCACTACGCTGTCGCCAACATGCAGGTTGACAGGAGCCAGTTCAAGCTGCGAGTCCAGGATGATATTATTTGTGCCTGCATCTTTTGCTGCTAGATTGCGACCATTTTTGAGCGTTATAGTTGGCAAATTATTCTTGCCATCACTCAGGTCGAAGCCCTGCATGCTGGTGAGATCCCCGATAACATCCCTTTTATCGATTTTATCCGTTTTGTTGATACCGCGAACAATGGTATTAATATCTCGTCCCGCGACAAGGACGGGATAGATTTGCGGTACGACCGGATTAACGATGGTTTTGCTGTCATCAATACCTTTTAATGTTACCAGCTGATTGGTAACAGTCTGTTTCTGACCGGGTGATACTACGACAAATACATTATGGGTGAATAACGTACTCAGCGTGCTATTGACGGCATCCTTAATTCCTTGCCCCAGGATCAGCACAATGCCGATGGCAAAGACGCCCACAAACAGCGCGGTAAGCGTGGTGGTTGTGCGCAAACGTTGCCTGCCGAGGTTGCGATAGGCCAGCATCACAGCAGTCTTCCATGAACGCGGCGTGAACAGAATGAGGCCGTTGACAATGGTGGCCAGTAAGTAAACGAGCGATCCTCCTACCAGGATAATACCCTCGTAGACCGGCAACTTTGAGATAGCCACCACCAGCAGGCCAAATCCTAGCGCCAGCGCAAAAATCACTCCTGCCCCACCATAGACTGCTATCACCGCCGTTATGGCATCTCCCAGGATCGTAGAGGCCAGTACAACGAAGAGCAGCGACAATACAAGCAGGAGTACAGCGGTGAGGAACCACGAGAAGGCCCTTCGTCCTTCATTGAGCTCGCGCAACACTGAGAGTGGGCGTACCTGGCTGGCCTGCACAATCGGCAACAGGCCAAAGATCAGCGCGGTTGCTAACCCGATAAGCAGGCCCGACGTAATCGTGAGACCATCTAAGACAATCGGCAAATGAATGAAGAATGCCCGCTCAACGACGATACGTACGAGATAACTGGCCCCCAATCCAATCAGCGTGCCGACAATGCCACCAATAATACCTAAGAGAGCGGCTTCCAGCCCGAAGAGAGCATAGAGATCGACCTGGCGATAGCCCGTCGTTTTGAGCATGGCAATTTCGATCTGGCGACGACGCAGCAGCACCTGAATGGTATTGATGATGCCGATGCCGCCGATGAAGAGCGCCAGCAAACCGACAATGCGCAAGAAGAGCCGTATCTGATCAACCTGCGCCTGTCGCTGTTTCAGCAGGTCGGCGAATGTAATGACATTGGTTGTCGGAAACTGTGAATTCAGCTGCGCTTTGACCGAATTCAAGTTTGCTTGAGGCACTGTCATATAAATTGTGCCAAATTGGGCAGGTGGCACAACACCACCAGGGCTGGGAATAGCGGCGAGGGCCGACTGCGAGATGATGACCTGCGGCCCTCGAAAGACACCATCCTCCTGAAATTCGGCGGCGACTGTGATGGGCACAGAGCGCCCATCCAGCGTCTTCACTATGTACGTGCTGCCGATATGCGCATTCAGACCATTGAAGACGATTGAACTCATGGCGACGTTCTTGCCATGTACGACGTTCTGAATTGTCAGGTTGGAAGACGGGGCAACGAAGTTTGCCTGGCCAACCAGGGGAAAGTTGCCCGAAACGGCAATAAAGGCAAAGGATTCTTCCCCACCTGTTGGAAGCGCAATGCTCCCACCCGGATCGTAGGCAGTGGCATAATCGGTAATGCGCCCCTGCCGCTTTAATGTATCGAAAAAGGCGAGGTCACGCTGGCGCAGCGGGGCCAGTTCCGCGTTGAGCCGGATATCGCCTCCATTTGCTTCGACGATATTGCCGACCAGGGCCTGATTGACGCTGAGGCCAACCAGCTGTAAGGCAACGATAGCCATAACCCCTACCGCAACACAGAAAATAGCCAGCACGGTTCGTTGCCCGCCTCGAATCAATGATCGCGTAGCATAGGACCAGTACAGTCCAAGTTTCATAAAATATATCCTCTTTCAAGAGCTTAACAGCTGCTCTCGATATTATACGGCTCCTATACTGGCAGGTTATTTGCCAGGAACTAAACAATATCAATGGATATGATAGTGGACTTGGGCAAGTTGTGCAACAGTTACATACAAATTTTACAGCATCTCAACCACATCATAACCGCTTTACGATTCCGCAAACGGCAGATTCTCATCTATACTCTACGGAAGGCTTTCTGAATGAAGGTGTCGAAATCAGATATTGGGGGACCGTCGTTATGCTAAAAAAGTACCGGGGATATTTAGTTTTGTTCGTAATGCTGGCAACCGTGTTGATCGGTGCATTAGGTGCTAACTTCGTATTTGCTCATGGCCAGGCCGGCAGCCCTGAGAGTAGCGCGAATATAGCTAGCTCTGCTGAACCCGTTACGTCGTCCCTGGTACATATGCACACCACAGATATGCGACACGCGCCGGCAGTGAAAGCCAAACCTTCAAGCAATGCAGCAAGAAGAAAAAGACCCTTGCTCACAGGTTTAAGCCCGGCAGTATATGCTCAGTTCAAAGCAGAGGCAATCCATAACCCGTATGCGCCTTTTGACGCCCATGCCATCCAGGATACAAGTAATATTCTTCCCAACACGCCACCAACGATTACAAAGTTCAACGGCATGGCCGACTCGCCCTCCATCTGTCCTCCAAGCGGTTGCGAACCCCCTGATATGGCAATTGCGGCATCCACGCAGTGGGTCTTCCAGGGCGTCAACACGGCTTTTGCTGTCTACAACACAAAAGGTACTTTGCAGAGTGGATGGCCAAAAACGACTCAAGATTTCTTTGGCATTCCTGACCCGGGCAGCTGCGACCCTGATGGCGCATACGTGACTGATCCTCGTGCCGCTTACGACCCCGTCAATGGTCGTTTCTGGATAGCCATGCTCCAGCTGCAGGGTGGGTTCGCTGACCGTTGTCCTCCGCTCTCGCTCTACTGGGTTGGTGTGAGCCAGACCGCTGACCCCAACGGCGCGTGGAATATGTATGCATTCGATATGCTGCTCGGCACTAATGGCATCGCTGACTATACCCAGTTTGGCTTTGATAGCGAGGCAGCTTACTTCTCGGTCAACATGTACAATAAAACTGGTAATATCTTCAAGTATGCCCAGGTTCTGGCAGCCAGTAAGGCACAGATGGAATCCGGATCGTCCGTTACCGCGAAAGGTTTCAGGAGACTGAAGGCTGGATCAACGTATGTGGATACGGTCCAGCCGGTTGAAACGCAGGCCACAGGCAAAATGGCACCAGGTGCTGAGCTGTTGA
>WNFT01019588.1_pt1 | contig 11602 bp, 12 predicted proteins | sample 5400191 | NCBI WGS metagenome assembly WNFT01 (sample SAMN13153359, study PRJNA577476) | soil metagenome | isolation source: 80 cm saprolite under Madrone tree | place: USA:California | collected 2016-06-14
CGAAACCAAGAGGCTAGAGTTGATGACCGATATCAGGCGAGTCGGAGTCCTGGGGTGCGGGTTGATGGGGAGCGGGATCGCGCAGGTCGCCGCCAGCGTCGGTTACGACACGATCGTGCGCGATGTGTCCACGGAGGTGCTCGATCGCGGCCGCGCCGGCATCGAGAAGTCGCTCGCGAAGTTCGTGGAAAAAGGAAAGCTGCAGCCCGCCGATCGCGACGCGACGCTCAAGCGGCTGACCTTCACGACCACCGTCGCGGACCTGAAGCAATCGGACATCGTCATCGAGGCGATCACCGAAGACCTGGCCCTGAAGAATGCGCTCTTCAAGGAGCTGGACGGACTGTGCGGTCCGGGGACGATCTTTGCCTCGAACACCTCGAGCCTCACAATCGCCGAGTTGGCGGCGGCCACCAAGCGCGCCGACCGGTTCGCCGGCCTGCATTTCTTCAATCCCGTGCCGCTGATGCCGCTCGTCGAAGTCGTCCGCACGGTGACGACATCGGACCAGACGTTCAAGCGTGTATTCGCGTTCGCCGCCTCGCTCCGCAAAGAGCCGGTCGCTGCCAAGGACAACTCCGGCTTCATCGTGAACCTGCTGCTCGTGCCCTACTTGCTGGACGCGATTCGGGCCGTGGAGCGCGGCGTCGGCAGCGTGCCCGACATCGACAAGGCCATGCAGCTCGGGTGTGGCTATCCCATGGGACCGCTGACGTTGCTGGATCTCGTTGGGCTCGATACGACGCACCACATCGCCGAAATCATGTTCCAGGAGTATCGCGAGGCGCGGTACGCGCCGCCACCGTTGCTCAAACGGATGGTGCTGGCCGGGATGAACGGGAGAAAGAGCGGCAAAGGCTTCTACGACTATGCGGCGAATCCACCCATCGTGAGCAACCTGGGGCTCTAATGTTCGGCTACGACGCTGCCCGCTGGCATGCGGTACTGAACGACCTTCCTGCGGCCCTCCTGGTGGCGGCGGTGGCGTTCGATCTCGGCGCTGCCGCAACGAAGCGAGAATCGCTCATGTGGGCGGGAATCTGGACGCTCTGGGCCGGCGTCATCGGCGGCTGGGCCGCGGTGGTCGCGGGCAAGCTCGCGTCCGGTGCGATCGAGCACGGCGAAGCGATTCACGAGATCATGGACAAGCACGAAGACATGGCGCTGATCACGATGGCGCTGTTTACCGTGGTCCTCGTCTGGCGTCTTGCCCGCCGCTTCCAGATGCCGGCGCAGGAGCTGGCCCTGACCCGCATGCTGAGCGTCGCTGGGATCGCGGCGCTGGTATTGACTGGCGTGCTCGGCGGCCGGTTGGTGTTCGACCATGCCGCGGGCATTCCTTCCAAGACCCTGCAAGCCGAGATCGAGAACCGGGAAGAGGGACATCATCACGAGGCGGGCGAAGAGCACGAGCACGGTGCGCCCGCGGACACAGTACAGGCATCGCACAGCCACTAATGCGAAACTCGAAATTCGAAATGCACATTTCGCATTTCGCATTTCTATTTATTCTCACGGCCTGCACCCCGGCCACGACGCGTCCCGCGTTCGTTCCGGTCCCCGAGGCGCTGCACGCGGTGATCAACGCGCCACCCGCCGAAGTCACCAAGACCGCACAGGCGTTGCTCGCGGCAGACTCAATTGCCGTGCGTTTCGTGAGCCTGCGCGATGCGTTTCTCGAGACGCGAGAGTTTGCCGGCACACATCGCGTGCGTCTATGGGCCGATCCTGATGTGCCCGGCAAGGCGCGCGTGACGATCGAAGCGGTGTACCGGACCATGGAAGACCCGTCGCGCACGCCGCGGGATCTCGAGCGCGCCGCGCCGCCCGGCTCGCCAAGTCAGCTCCGCGCTGAGCGACTCCTCGCCGCGCTAAAGGACAAGCTTGGAGTCACGACCTACTAGCCTGCGGCAGAGCCTCGGCGCCCTCGAGTACTTCACATTCGGTTTCGGCAGCATGATCGGGGTGGGCTGGCTGGTCATCATGGACGACTGGCTGGCCCGCGGCGGCCCCGGCGGCGCCATGCTCGGCTTCTTCGGCGGCACCCTCCTGCTCCTCCCGATCGCGTTGACCTACGGCCGATTGGTCCGCGCGATCCCCGATGCCGGTGCCGAAATCGCGTACACCGAGCGCGTGTTTCCGCAGCCGGTGAGCTTCGCCGCCGGATGGATGATGGTGCTCGCCTACGCGATCGTGTGCCCCTGGGAAGCCGTCGCCATCGGCAACCTGCTCGCGAGGATTGCTCCCACGATGAACGAGCTCCCGCTTTACACAATCGCGGGCAAAGTCATCACGCTGCCGCGGCTCGTCGCGGGTCTCTCGCTCACGGCACTCATCGGTCTCGTCAATTATCGCGGCATGCACGAGCGGCCGGTTTCAGGACGTCGCCACGCTGGGGCTCCTCGCCTGCTTTGCGGTCTTTGTCGTACTGGGGTTTGCGCGCGGGAACGCGGCGACCGTACCACCGCTGTTCGCCTCGTCCGGTCCATTCATCTCCGTACTGCTGGTCCTTCAGATCGTGCCGTACTTCATGACCGGGTTCGAGTCGATCCCGAAGGCATCGGAGGAAGCGCGGTCTGACCTTCCCGCCGCCACACTCAGCCGCATGATCATGGCGGCGATCGGCGCGGGTGGGTTGTTCTACGTGCTCGTGATCGCCGTAGTAGCCTGGGTCTATCCGTGGACCGATCTCGTGAGCCAGCACCTGGGTACGGAGGCCGCGTTTGCGCGCGCGTTTGGCAGCCCGTGGATCGCGCGGCTGATTCTCGCGGGAGCGTTGCTCTCGCTGTTCAAGATCTTCAACGGCAGCCTCGTTGCGGCGACGCGGGTGCTCTACGCGCTGGGACGTCGCGGCTTGTTGCACTCCTCCCTCGGCGCGGTCAATCCGCGCTTTGGAACTCCCTCGATCGCGATTTTGCTCGTCACGGTGCTCACCGGCGCGGCCGCCTTCCTGGGCGACGCGCTGCTTGTCCCGATCACGGAGGTCGGATCCGCGGTCTCGGGGATTGGCTGGTGCGCCGCGTGCCTCGCCTTCATCGCGCTCGCGCGTCGCCGCCGCGAGCGAGACGGCATCGCGCTCGCTCTGGCCGGCGTGATCGTGAGTGTCGCGATTGTCTTGATGAAGGTGGTGCCTGGAGTGCCGGGGAGCTTTACGACCGCGGAGTGGCTCGCCTTTATTGCCTGGTGCGTCCTCGGGCTGGCGCTTCGGCGACGAGTCCCTGAACCCATCGCTCCATCTGTCCGAGATCAATAGTCGCGTCGCGGCACGGCCCGTTGGGGAGCTGCATCGTGAGGCCCAGAACCGGAAGCTTCCCGGCGACGTCCCGCAGACCGGTCATCATGTCGCGCTCGCACGCCACAGCCACCACGGCACGCGGCCGGCGTTCGCGGATCACACGCCGGGCCAGCTGGCCCCGCGTCGCGACGAAGACCGGTACTTCGTAGCGCCCCGCGATTTCCAGCACACCGTCGAGCGCCTGTTTCGAGAGGCAGCGGGGAATCAGGACCAGGAGCTCGCCCTTCCCTACCTTCCGGCCCCGCTGTTCAGCCAACGTGTTGTAGACGTCGATCGCGGCGTGCTCGACCCAGTCGCGCGTCCCGAAGCCGCGCGCGACCAGCGACGTGTAGTTCATGAGCTGCAGGTAAGGACCGCGCTCCAGTAGGCGCTCGGGGAGCAGATTCCGGCCGCCGTAGAAGGACGCCGCGAGCACGCTCAGGTACAGCGCCCAGAGCCCGGCGAAGACGCCGAGGGCAATCCACAGGTCTCGGGACAGCGGTGCCCACAGCGCTGCCAGCCGAGGGCCGATCAGATAAAGAAGAAGAGCGACGGCCGCGGTGGCGACCGCGACGGTCAGCGCCGCGTACCGGAAGAACAGTCCCGGCGCCGCCGAAAAGTCGCCGCCCCCGGGGAGTGGCCGCCCGTTCCATTCGTCCCACTCATGACCAAGCCGCCGGTCTACCTCGATATGGATCAGCTGAGCACGGAGTGCCTGGGAGGGGGGCGTTGCAGCCTGTGGGGCAGCCATCGGGAAACGAAGCTTCACGCGGCGGTTCGCCCGTGTCAAGTTTGGAACGTGTTAGTGACCGACCCTCGTGTCCGCGCGGCATACGCCGAAGGCGCAGGGATCTACCGCATCGTGCCCGCCGCCGTGGCGATTCCCCGAAATGCAGACGACGTCATCGCCGTCGTCCGCCAGGCGGCGGACTCGCACCTGGCCCTGATCCCGAGAGGCGCGGGAAGTGGGATGCCGGGCGGCAACGTCGGCAGCGGCGTCATCGTCGATATGAGCGCCGGATTCTCGCAGCTGGTGGTCGATCCCCAGACCCGCATCGCACAGGCTGGCGCCTCCGTGACCTGGGCCGCCGTGAACGACGCCGCCAAACCTTACGGCCTGCGGCTGCCTCCCGACCCCTCCTCCGGGGCGTTCGCCACGAGCGGCGGTATGGTGGCGACCAACGCCGCCGGCGCGCGGACAGTGAGATACGGCAGTTTGAGGACGTGGGTGGATGGTCTGGAGGTTGTGGAGGTCGACGGCACGGTGAGAAGCGTAAGACGGGGAATGGGGAATGGGGAAAAGTTTGCGCTGACCGCTGCTGGCAGACGGCTGATCGCCGACCGCTTCCCGAAGACTCGCAAGAACTCCTCGGGTTACGCGCTCGATCGCTTTGCGGCGACCGGCGATGAGATCGATCTGCTGGTCGGATCCGAAGGAACGCTCGGCATCGTCACGCAGGTCCATTGGCGGCTCGATCCCATTCCGCCCGACATCGCGGGCGCCGCCCTGGGATTCGCCGAGCTCGACGTGATGGTCGAGGCGGTGCCCTACCTCCTGTCATTGCAACCCTCGGCGCTCGAGCTGCTCGATGCTTCCTTACTGCGATTCGTGCCGGAGGCGCCGAAGGTCGCCTGTCTGCTGCTCGTCGAGTTCGAGCGCGAAACCGGCGCCGCAGCCCGCGGCGTCGTGGGCGATGCGGTCCGCGGGCTCAAGCGGTCCGTGGCACATGTCGAGACGGCGGTCGATCGCGCCGGGCTGGAGCGGCTGTGGAGCGTGCGGCGCCACGCATCACCGGCGCTGGCACAACTGCCGGCACACCAGCGTTCGCTGCAGGTCATCGAGGACGGATGTGTTCCGCTCGACGCCCTGGGCGCGTACATCGCCGGCCTCCGGACCGCCGCGGCGCGTCGCGGGATCCCCATCGTGATGTTTGGCCACGCCGGCGATGGTCACATCCACGTCAATGCGTTGCCCGACACGACGGCGAATGGCTGGCGCGGCGCACTGCACGAGCTGTTCGATGAGGTCACCGATCTCCTGGGGAGACTCGGTGGCGTGCCGTCCGGCGAGCACGGCGTGGGCCGGCTGCGCGCGGGTATCCTGGAGCGCTTTTACGGAAAAGAAGTGATGGACCTGTTTCGCGCCGTGAAGCGCGCCTATGACCCGCTGTCGCTCTTGAACCCTGGTGTTATCATTCCCGCGACCGATTGGTCTCCCGTGGCCGCGCTGAAGGTGGGCGCTGAAGCCGCGGTCATCCCGGAAGACATCGCAACGCGACTACGTGACGTGGAGCGCAGCGCCGCATGGGCCACACCGAAACTCGAACTGACACACTAGCGCCGGTGGAAGTCTCTCGCACGCCTCGCATCTCGCTCATCGCTCGTCCCCAGTTTATCGAACCGGAACACCTCGCGGTGCAGTGGCGCGGGCCGGGGAGCGACGGCGAACGGCTGGCCGAGTACGCGGGCCGGCTGTGCTACATGAGCCAGCACAATCCGGTGAACCGTACGACGGCCGAGTACCTCGAGAACATCAAGAAGCAGGGGCACGGCTCGGTGCTGGAGCACGCCGTCTACGTCCTGCTCATCGAGGGGATCTCGCGCTCCTGCTCGCACGAGCTGGTGCGCCACCGCGCCGGCTTCGGCTATTCGCAGCTCTCGCAGCGCTACGTGGACGAATCGCATGCGGCGTTCGTCATGCCGCCCGCGACCCTCGGCGACGCCCGGCTCGAGGAGGAATGGCTGCATCAGGTCACCGAGGCACAGGCGGCCTATGTCCACGCCGTCGAAGGCTTGATGCAGCGCTATGAGTGGGTGAGCGACAAGGTGCACCGGCGGAAAATGGCCCGCGAAGCCGCGCGCAGCGTGTTGCCGAACGCGACCGAGGTGAAGATCGTCGTCTCCGGGAACGCCCGCGCCTGGCGCACGATGCTCGAGCTGCGCTGCGGCGAAGAAAGTTTGACGACGGTTTTTTGTCGCGTCGTGTCTTGCGCATCGCGCGTGCATTTCGTATTCTGATTCGCAAATGCGAATAGGTCTCGCATACAACGAGAAACCCGCCGCGACGCCGGCGTCCGATGCCTACGCAGAATGGGATGACCCGTCTACCATCGACGCGGTCGATCAGGCACTGAGTCTCTTCGGCGACGTCGTCCGTCTCGAGGCCGACGAATTCCTTCCGCAAAAACTCGCGCTGGCGCGTCCCGACATCGTCTTCAACATGGCGGAGGGATTGCACGGTCCCTGCCGCGAATCGCACGTGCCCGCGCTGTGCGAGTACCTGAACGTTCCGTACACCGGCTCCGATCCACTCACGCTCGCGCTGACGCTGCACAAGGGACGCACGAAAGAGATTCTCGCCTACCGCGGCGTGCCCACCGCTCCCTTCCGCGTCATCGACGCGGTATCGGATCTCGAGCGGATGCCCTTGCCCTATCCACTGTTCGTGAAGCCGGTCGCTGAGGGGTCCGGTAAAGGCATATTCGTCAACAACTTATGTGAGTCGCCCGCGCAGCTTGCCGAGCGCGTGCCGTTCCTGCTCGAGCGCTACGCCCAGCCGGTCCTCGTCGAGACGTATCTCCCTGGTCCAGAGTTCACGGTCGCGATCCTCGGCAACAACGGCGACGTGCGCTGTCTTCCGATCGTCGCATTCGATTTCGCGACGCTGCCTGCCGGCGCTCCGCCCGTCTACGGCTACGAAGCGAAGTGGATCTGGGATACGCCCCAACATCCGCTCGCGATTTTCCAATGCCCGCCCAGCGGCGTTGCCGAATCGCTCTGCGGCGAGACCGAACGCGTCGCCCTCGACGCCTATCGCGCCCTCGGCTGCCGTGACTGGTGCCGTATCGATGTTCGCGTGGACCGGTTCGGCGTCCCCAACGTCGTCGAGCTGAATCCGCTCCCCGGGATCATTCCCGACCCGGCGATGAACTCCTGCTTCCCCAAAGCGGCGCGCGTCGCCGGCTACGGGTACGACGAGCTGATCCAGGAGGTCATCCGGATCGCCTGGAAGCGGATTACTGGACGCACGATTCCGGCGGCTGAAGCGGCGGCCAGCGCGTGAAGGTCGTCATCCTCTACGACCCCGGCGCCGAGGACTGGACTGCCGAGGACGTGGCCGGTGTGATGGAAGCCGTCGACGACATCGCGGCGATTTTCGGCAGGCTCAACCATCAGGTGCAGCGCGTACCGGTCCGGCACGACATGCGGTGGTTCAAGGCCTGCCGGGGGGGGCGCGCCGATCTCGTCTTCAATCTCTGCGAAGGGGTGCGCGGCGTGGCGCAGTGGGAGGATCACGTCGTCGGCACGCTCGAGCTGGCGGGCATCGCGTACACCGGCTGCGGCCCGTGGACCACGGCCGTGTGCCGCCGTAAAGCAGTCGCCAACACGCTGCTCGAGCGCGCGGGACTGCGGCGATGACGGAGCAGTTCGACGAAGTCCTGGTCCAGCAATACATCGCCGGACGCGAGTTCAATGTCGGCATCGTGGGCAATCGCACCCTCCCCGTCGCGGAGATCGACTTCAGCACGATGCCCGAAGGCGCGTGGCCCATCCTGACGTATGCCGCCAAGTGGCAGGTGGGATCGCCCGAGGACCTGGGGAGCCGGCCGATCTGCCCGGCCCAGATCCCGCAACGGCTTGCCGACCGGCTGTGCCGGCTCGCCGAGACCGCGTGGCGAACGATGCAGGGAAAGAGCTACGGCCGCATCGACCTGCGCGTGGACGACGCCGGTCGTCCGTGGATTCTCGAAGTCAATCCCAATCCCGATCTCACGGACGAGGCCGGGCTCTCGCGCATGGCGAAGGCGGCGGGATGGGACTACCCGGAGCTGATCCGCCGCATCGCCGAGCTGGCGCTGCGCGAAGCGCAAGGCACCAAAGCCGCGCGGGAGTTGCTCGCGGCGGCCCCTGTTCCGGCTGCGCCCCGTGCGTCCCCTCCGCCCAATCGGGCGCGTACACCGCGCACGGCTTGAGCAGTTGACGCGCGCCACCGGTCTCTTCCGTGAGGAGGAGGTCGCCACCGCCGTCGAGCTGCTCGACGAGAGCCTGGCAGGAGACGACGACTATCAGTTCGTTGGCGCATTCGAGGACGATCAGTTGGTCGGGTACGCGTGCTGGGGCCCGACGCCAGGCACGGCGGCAACGAGCGATCTCTACTGGATCGTCGTCGACCGCAGCCGCCAAGGGGCCGGAGTGGGAACCGAGTTGCTCAGCGAGGTCGAGCGCCGGCTGACGGCGGAAGGCAGACGGCTGGTGGTCGTTGAGACCAGCTCGCGCGCCGATTACACACCGACGCGCAAGTTCTATGAAACCCGCGGCTACACCAGAGCCGCAACCATCCCGGCGTACTACGCGCCCGGTGACGATCTGGTGATTTATACCAAGGATCTGACACCTGGAGACCTGGCAAGAGCTGCTCCGTAGGAAAAGCATCGCTTCCCTCGACGCGCTGGCCGCCCGCTTTGGCGCGGAGCACGTCGGGGATATCGCCCGTCTCCGTCAGGCCGCTGATAACTTCGAATTCCGCATCTCTCCCGCGATGGTCGACTTGATCACCTCACCGGGGGATCCGATCTGGCGGCAGTACGTGCCGACCGTCCAAGAGCTGGAGGTTCACGACGGGCTGGTCGACTCGCTGGACGAAGATGCGAACTCACCGGTGCCGAACATCACGCACCGCTATCCGGACCGCGCGCTGTTCCTCGTCTCCCCGGTGTGCGCCGCCTACTGCCGCTTCTGCACGCGGCGCCGCAAAGTCGGCGACCCTCAGAAGATCCCGATGGCGCAGCTCGAATCGGCCTTCCGCTACCTCGAGGAGCATCATGAGATCCGGGACGTCATCATGTCGGGTGGCGATCCCCTGCTCCTGTCGGACCGACGCATCGACGACATCTGCAAGCGGCTCAGGACGATACCCCATCTCGACGTGCTGCGCATCGGGAGCCGTGTCCCGTGCCACCTCCCCGAGCGGGTGACGCCCGAGCTGTGCGCCATCCTCAAGCAGTATCATCCGCTCTACATCAATACGCATTTCAATCACCCCGATGAGCTCACGGCGGCAGCCGTGCGGGCCCTGGGGATGCTGGCCGACGCCGGGATCCCGCTGGGCTGCCAGACCGTGCTCCTCAAGGGTGTGAACGACGATGCCGAGGTCATGAAGCTGCTGATGCAGCGCCTGCTCAGCGCGCGCGTGCGCCCCTACTACATCTATATGTGCGACCAGGTGGCCGGCGCCGAGCATTTCCGGACCACCGTCGAGAAGGGGCTGGAGATCATCAAGGCGCTGCGCGGCTGGACGTCCGGTCTGGCGGTGCCCCACTTCGTGATCGACGCGCCGGGGGGCGGCGGCAAGATCCCCTTGCTGCCCGAATACGTCGTCAAACTGACCGACAAGGAAATCGTGCTCCGCAACTACGCGGGCAAGGAGTACCACTACAGCCAACCGCTGGAGCCCATCCTCGTCGGCTGACCCTACTTGACGGCTTCACGAATAATCGCATATTTATGTTCACCAATGCATAAACATACGATGGCCCTGCTGCTGGCGAATATTCACGGCGGACCCTCTCGAGGGAGCGGCGGGGCGCGATAGCGTGCAGAGAAAACCCAAACCCAGCCAGCCCGCTCCCACGACAGAGCGGGCTTTTCGTTTGCTCGATCCCTGGCGCGAGCGCGACGCCTGCGGCGTCGGCTTCGTAGCCCGCGCCGACGGCGAGCGCACGCGGGACATCCTGTCGATGGCCCTCACGGCCGTCGCCCGGCTCGCCCATCGCGGCGCCGCCTCCAACGACAAGTCGGGTGACGGCGCCGGCGTCCTGACGCAGATCCCCCACCGCCTGCTCGGCGTCGGACCGGTGGAGCGCGTGGCGCTCGGGATGTTCTTCCTGCCGGCGGCGGCACCCGCGCGCGATGTCGCGATCGACCTCATCGAAACCGTCCTGGTCGGGCTCGGCATGTCGGTGCTCGGCTGGCGCGTCGTACCCGTGGATGCCGGCGTCCTCGGCCCGCTCGCCGCGGCGAGCCAACCGGCGATCCGGCAGGTCTTCGTAGGGCCACCCTCCGGTCCTGCGAACGCGCAGGCGTGGGAACGGCGGCTCTACCTCGCGCGCCGCGTGATCGAGCACCGGGCGGCGAGCGCCGGGCTCCCGGTCTTCTCCTGCTCGCTCTCGTGCCGCACGGTCGTCTACAAGGCGCTGTTGGTCGGTACCGAGCTGCCCGGCTTTTTCGCCGATCTGCAGTCCCCGCTGTTCGAGACCGGCATCGCGGTGTTCCACCAGCGGTACTCGACCAACACGCTGCCGAGCTGGCCGCTCGCGCAGCCTTTCCGGCTGCTCGCCCATAACGGCGAGATCAACACGCTCTGGGGGAACCGCAACGCAATGCTGGCGCGGGAGCCGGCCCTCGCCGCGCCGGTGTGGGAGCGGGACGTCGAGCTGCTGAAGCCCGTCATCTGGGCCGACGGCAGCGACTCCGCGAGTCTCGACAATGCGTTCGAGCTGCTCGTCCGCTCGGGACGCGATCCGGTGCACGCCCTCATGATGCTGCTCCCCGAGGCGTGGGAGCGCATTCCCGACATGCATCCCGCCTTGCGGAGCTTCTACGAGTATCACGCCGGGTTGATGGAGCCGTGGGACGGACCGGCCGCGCTCGCCTTCAGTGACGGCGTCGTCGCGGGCTCGGCGCTGGACCGCAACGGCCTGCGGCCCTGTCGCTACAAGGTGACGCGCGACAATGTCGTCGTCGCTGCATCCGAAGTCGGGGTGGTGGACCTCGATCCGGCGGACGTGGTGGAGTCCGGCCGGCTCGGTCCCGGTGAGCTGCTGGTGGTGGACACGCTCCGCAACGTCGTGCTCCGCAGTGCCGACGCGAAGCTCGAGGTCGCCCAGCGTTGCCCGTATCGCCGCTGGACCACGCGCGTTATACGCCAGCTCCCGGCCGAGGTCCCCGCGCTTGGTCCCGCGCTGCCCGCGGACGAGCTGACCGCCCGCCAGCACGCGTTCGGATACAGCCACGAAGACCTGCGCTACGTCATCGAGCCAATGGCGGCCGAAGGGCGCGACGCGATCTGGAGCATGGGCGACGACACGCCGATCGCGCCGCTCTCCAAGGTGCCGCAGAGCCTGTACGCGTATGTGCGCCAGCGCTTCGCGCAGGTCACCAATCCCGCGATCGATCCGCTCCGCGAAGAGCTGGTGATGTCGCTCGTCATGTACCTCGGCCGGCGCGGCTCGGTGCTCGCGCAGCGGCCGGGGGGAAAGACCCTGCTGCGCATCGAGCACCCGGTCCTCCTGGCGGAGGAAATGGCGGCCGTGCGGCGCACCGGGGGGG
>WNFT01007189.1_pt1 | contig 11601 bp, 11 predicted proteins | sample 5400191 | NCBI WGS metagenome assembly WNFT01 (sample SAMN13153359, study PRJNA577476) | soil metagenome | isolation source: 80 cm saprolite under Madrone tree | place: USA:California | collected 2016-06-14
GTAAGTAAGCCGCTCAATTGAGGGCCTAACAGGCCGGCAACTCCTGTAAGAACCAGCACGATAGCGGTAGCCACCAGCATGCGCAGGAGTATCTCCCACTGAGGGGGATTCTTCAGCTCTACCTGCTGCTGGCTTGCAGGCAATAGTTTCAGGACAATAGCAAGGAAGCAGATAACTCCGACGAATGCAAGGATTAAGGGTACTGAGACATGTTCTAAAGCAGCGGTCAATATAAAGAATACACACCAACCCACGAGTAAGCTATATAGCCAGCCAAGACGTAGCGAGAGCCAACTATAGGTCAGGCAAAAACTGGCTCCCGAAATCTGCCCAAGTAGTGTACCTTGCGCGGCAGCAGACGCAAAAGCCCGTCCCTGTTCAAGCGCCAGGAGCAGGACAACGGGTGCCGAGGTAAGGGGAAGGCCGACAAGCCAACCGCTTACCGCAGGACCCCAACGACGACCAGCGAGGCTCACCAATCCGGTTAATACCGGGGCCAAAAGCAGTTTGAGTACAAGCATCTTATGCCAGCCTGGAGGCGTGCGTATGTAGCGCATGCCCTGGGGCAATGTGAGTGATACAGGATTTCATACATGAACAGTAGCATGCAAAAGTTCGGCTTGTCAAGCCAGCAGGAAACAAAGACAGGGCTTTTCAAAAGCTACCTTACCTCGCGCCTGCGGCGCTCGCAGGGTTAAATTATTGAGCTTTTTTGCGGGCTTTCAGCCCGCAAAAAAGCTCAATAATTTAACCCTGAAGGATCCGCTTGCAGACCGGCGTGAGCAAAAAGGCAACTTCTGCAAAGCCCTGAAACAAAGAAACGAATCTGCTGCCAGATCGTTTATTATGTATATAGAAATTTTGTTCTAAAAAAGAATACATAGATAACCGGGGTTTTTGTGATGAGCTCTGTTCGAATATCATGACCAGGAATAGTGAGAAACGTGTTTGACGATGCTTACAATACATACGCAGCGAGGTAAACGCATAGAGATCATCTTGCAGTCCGAACTATGCGATCCATTGAATATGGGAGAGTTTGTGCGGGCGTATTGCCATATTCACGGAAGCGATCACCAGCGCTCGTTGTCGATTAATAAGGCGACGGGGTGGGGACATTGTTTTAATGCGGCCTGTGATGCGACGGTGCTGGTTGCCGAATGGAACCGCGAGACGGCGAAGCGCCTGATACACATGCATTACCAGGGTTTGCCTTCCGCATCCTCAGATACGTATCACCCTCCCTACGAAAATAAAAAGAGATTGCCGTTTGTATACCAGCCTGTACTATTACATCCGCCCAGGACGGTACCGAAGTGGCAGCGGGACGAACTGGCGTGGCTGCTGTCATTGGAACAACAAATGCGTGCCGCGCTGGTACATTCAGCACGGGCGCGGGCGTACCTGCATGAACGGGGCATCCCGCTGGAGGTAGCGGTGGACACAGGTGTGTGCTATCTGCCGGTAGAGATGATGAACAGGCCAGAGTTACGCGGGCAACGCGGCGTCCTTCTGCGTTGGACGGAACGTATGCTCTTCCCCCTGGTTTCTCCTTATGGCAAGGGGTATATTGGGCGTTCACTGTGGCATTGGAAGCCGGGGATGGATGAGAACACGCATAAGGAACTGCTGGATAAGCCGGGGAGGCCGCGGCGTTGGATTAAGACGAATCCCGCGGGCTGGTTTGGAGTTGATCTGGAGCAGTTTTCCAGGTCCATTGTGCTGGTCGAGGGAGCATTTGACCGGCTGGCGCTGCTCGCGGCAGGTTTCCATGCAGAGAATGTTGTGGCGCTGGCCGGTACCGCGGCGCAGGTCGATTGGTTCCCTGCGCAAATGAGCGCTGTGGTGCTGGCACTTGACAGTGACCAGGGCGGCGAAGAGGCAACGCGCCGTCTTGCTGAACAGTTTGAGCAGATCGGTATCGCTGTCAGGATATGCTCACAGCCACAAGAGCAGTATGGGAAGGATTGGAACGAGCGCTGGCGGCGGCTAGGGTCGGAGTGCGTGGTTCCGATTCTTGAGCCAGGTGAGTATCAGAATGAGAATCGCCCCATTAAAAATCACGCTATCTCGTAACGGTGACACTCCGCAGGGGTTAAAACCCCGCATCTTCTGACACTCCCGCGTAGTCGGTTTCCTGAGAAGATGGAACGTGGTTCCTACTCAAGTGGAAGCCGGAGTTGGCAGGGAATTTCTGATGCCTGCTCATCCATCCTGAGCCATACATCTTGAGCGGTGCCATGCTCGTTGCAGTCTCCATGCCTTACGAGAGGAAGAGATGGTTCCTCTTTGCTTTTGGCGTCTTGGGAAACAACAACACCTGCATCTTTCGACACCCTCTCTCTTACGAGAGGAGTTGGAGGCTTTTCCTGAGATTTCTGATACCTCACCATGAGGCGTCGACCGATGACAAGACTGGCATTCCTGTCCGCGTTTCCTCTCATGCCACAAGGAGCACACGCTACCAAGGGAGCGCCATAGGTGTAGCCTTCTGCTGGTTTCCCTGTATTGTATCGGGCTACAAGGCTATGGCAACGCACGCACTCTCTGCTCGTGTTCCTGGGATTGACCCGACTGGTGAGAATACCCGCGTTGTAGGCTTTGTACTTGCAGTAGGTGAAGATATGTCCCTTCATCCAATACGCCCGTTTGTCGTTACTTCGTTTGCTGTACTTGCCCTTGGTAGGTTTGAGGTTCCCAAGGTGTTCAAACACCAGGATAGTAGCCTCATGCGTCTTCGCAAATTGAACAATACGAGCGCTCACGAAATGAGCGAGATGTTCATCAACGTGGCGGATCTTGTTCCAAAGCTGGATGTTGTCTTGTTCATGCTCTGCAATCATGCCCGTCTTGCGTCGGTTGCGTGCAATACGTCCTAACTGTTTCTTCCTAGAAGCCGGATATCCGTCTACCACCATGAATGAACTGAGTAGCCAGGATCGTACCTTCAACCGTTTGGATCGTACACACGGCGATGTTCTCGTTTATGTTTAAGTCCACAGCACACATCTTCGTTTGTACATTGGTTGCGACTTGTTTTTCGATGGTGCCGGGGCTCTTGAATTGTCTCTCAACAGGAGTGTGCAACCACCACTGATTGCCATGTCTGATGAGGGAGGGACTTCCCATCTCACCATCACTAGGCAATTCCCGCCCGGTGATGCGAACTTTAATCCAGCTCCAACATGTACCAGTCCATACCTTGATCACAATGCTGTTCTTAGCCCGTTCCTTCCACATTCCTGCATAGAGTGTCGTGGACTTGTTCCATGTACGAGGGGCAACTGGAGGACGTTCATGAAACTTCTTGCCTTTAGCTTCTGCTTTTTCTTTGCGTTTTCGCCACTTGGTGAGATGGGAGTAGAAAGAACGAGCTGATCCAAGGGCCGCATTGATAGCCGCTCTGCGGAACAGGGCAGGAATGTCTTCTAGGATGTCCTCCAAGGGCATGGCCGGAGTGGGATGGCTCTGGGTGGCGTGGGTAAGCTTTTCAAGAGCAGTGAGTGCGTCTTTATTGGAGAGATCCAACACTTTCTCATGAGCTTGGATGACTCCGTAGTAGAAGGCGGTGACACGATTAAAGAGGGCTTGATTGGCAGCAAACCACGCACCGTGTTCAGTTTGGTAGTTCAAGACCTGCTTGATGGTCGTGGTTGCTTTTGCCATACTAGATCCCCCGCTGAGCGTCTAGGTATTCCTGGATGGTTTGGGTACTCACAGCACCAGCTGTTGATGAAAAATATGAGCGCGTCCACAGCGATGGAAGCTTTGAGAGAATGGATGTAAATTCTTGGCGAAGGAAGAAGGATGTATATCCCTTCAATTCCTTGATCACTTCTGCTGCACTATCGGAAGGCCATACCCGTACAAAGATATGGATATACTCCGGTTGGATAGCCAGCGTGAGAATGTCCCATCCTTTCTCTTTACACTTTGCTTCAACAAGCTCCTGACAGCGGTCCTTGAGTTTTCCTACAAGAATAGGTTTGCGTCGTTTGGGACACCAGATGAGATGATAGACAATGAGATGGACTCGGTGTTCATCCCTCTGATATTCAAGCTGGCCCTTGTTTGTTGTTTTCACGTAGATAATATACAGCAAAGTCGACAAACTGTCAACAGGCTTCTGGCTAAAGCCACGGAGAAACCTGCCTATCCACGTGGGATGAATCCGCGGCGGCGGGTTCTTTTGTGTCAAAGTGCGTCAATTTGTCTCTACATCGCTTTCTCGAAAAGCATTTGAAACAGATCAACAATCTCATTATTCGTCAAATCGAGCGTCGCATCTCCCACCACCAGCTCAAAATTTTGGTAAGAGGGTAAAAATGTGGGAGCAAGCCAGAAAAAGAGCCTCACGCCTGTTTCCTTTGCGATTTCAAGCGCGGCGGCCTGAAGCTTCTCATATTCTCCACGCAGGAAGAGGTGCATCATATTCGTGTGCGGTGGGTCAGGTACGATTTCAATTTGTGGAAATGGTGTGAGCAATGTTGCTATTTCCTTTGCTTTTGTGTGATATGCCTCCATGCGGTCCAGCTTCTCCCTCAATCCTTTCTGTGCCGAGAGGACATAGGGATAGAGATGGATGAGGTTGCCGCCATGCCTGCGCTGCCAGATACGAGCTTCGGCAATGACGTCTGCTGGTCCGGCCAGAATCGATCCGGCGATGCCACCGAGGATTTTGTAGAAGGATACGTAGACAGTATCGAACAGTGCGGCAATTTCGGAGTATTCGCGGTTATAAAATGGCCGGGATTCCCAGAGCCGCGCTCCGTCCATGTGGGTGGGTATGCCACGTCTGCGCGTCCAATCGATGATCGCGTTCAGGGCTTCCCAGGTGGGCAACTGGCCGCCAATTTCACGCTGTGGCAATTCCAGCAGCAAGGCTCCTACCGGTTCGACGACCGCATTCAGGTCTTCGAGAGTAAGGAGCCTGTCGGGAGAGCCCGTCAGGATACCGTGAAGGGCATGCAGGTGTTCATAAGCTTTTTGTTCGTGGTTTTCCAGGTGGCTCTTGGGATGAAAAACAATATTGGGAGTTCCTGTTACAAATTTTCAGTATTCAATACTATCACAAAAAACTGGCGTTCGTAACGTTTATGGTTACGATTAGCGGACGGTTCCAGATTATTCTTTTAACAGGTAAAACAACTATATAAAAATTCTATAGGATAAAACAAAAGAAAGAGGGAGGCATCCCATGATCTACTATCGCGTTGCGTTACGAATAAATGAAACTGCTGAATGGCGGTGGAAGTCGACGGTGGTGACATCGCTGGAGGCAATCCTGGGTTTAATCAAACTTTATAGCTGTGTTCCGAAGGATCGTATTCGTGTATTCTTCTCCTCCTCGGTTGAGGCAATGAATGTTATGCTGGCCCGTGAGAACGAGGGGTTGCCCTCTAATTCGGTGATGGCGGAACAATTCCTGAACGGGAAGAGGATAAGCCCGGCAGAAATGGCGCGGTTGGAATCAGAGCCTGGTCCTCAGGAGAATAAGGTGGCTGTTTCGACTCCAGTTCTCGCAGCGAGTGCGGTGAATGAGAAGCGCGCGAGCATGAATGGAGCAGGGATCAGTGTACTGGACATGAGACGGTTGGAAGTAGAGCCTGGCATACCGGGAGATCATGATATGCTTTACAAGTTCTCCTTGCCAGTTTCAATGCCGCAGACGCTGGCCTGGCTGAAACTCATGGTGAGGGTACAGTCAGGTGACCTGGAGCCCTAGTTCATCTCTGGTTCGAGCTGAAAAGAACAATGGAAGTCTGTGCGCTTCTCAGAGATTCTGAGTACATGGGTATAGCCTGTTCAAACAAGATGGAAAGAACCGGGTTCTGGTGCGCACAGAACCCGGTTCTTTCCATCTTGTTTAAGTTGAGACTATACAAACGCTCAATCATCGAGTAATATAGATGTGCAGCCTGACACTCCTGATATCTGAGAGATGCCCGCGAAGGCAAGGAGCTTTCGCATGCTCACTTGTCATTGTGGTTGAGGCGAACAAAGGCCAAAAAAGAGTAAACGTTAGCAAACCCTATTTGTCGTAACGCTTTTCGTAACGTTTAGAGGACGTATTCCCAGTATAATATAGATCAAAGAGGACGCCGGATACCCGCAGGGGTATCGCTACATTTCAGAAATGTAGGGACGGGACTTTTCCCCGCCTGGCATGTCCACTCAACATTTTAAGATGGAGTTCACAGGGCTATGGCTACACTACTACAACGCTTTCGACAGATCCGTACCGGACAGAGTAAGCGGGACTCGCAGATCATACGTATGCTCGGTAAGGACCAATCTCGCCAGGTGGCATCTCCTGCCGTTGATATCGCGCCGAACGATCCGATTGTGGCCTACTTCCTCAGCGCTCCTGGGGCCGTGGAGATCGACAAACTGCACCTGGAATCGCCCGCGCTGCGAGCATTGAGGACGGCCGGTGTCAAGCTGGTCGTACCGCTGGTCAGCCAGGGTGAACTGGTGGGGTTGCTCAACCTTGGCCCGCACATGAGCGAGCAGGATTACTCCACCGACGACCGCGTCTTGCTGAACAATCTTGCCATCCAGGCGGCACCCGCTGTGCGCGTTGCCCAACTGGTGCGCGAGCAGCAGTCGCAAGTACGTGCACGCGAGCGTATCGAACAGGAACTGCGGGTTGCCCGGCTGATCCAGCAGACGCTGCTGCCCAAAGATCTGCCCGCTATTCCAGGATGGCGGTTGTCGGCACGCTATTTGCCTGCTCGAGAAGTGGGCGGCGACTTCTACGACTTCCTGTACTTTGAGGATGGCCGGTTGGGCCTGGTCATCGGTGACGTGACCGATAAAGGTGTGCCTGCTGCTCTGGTGATGGCAACCACGCGTAGTATTCTACGATCAACTGCGCAGAGGCTGATTTCGCCGAGCGAGGTATTGGAGAGCGTCAACGACTCTATCTATGAGGACATTCCGCCCAAGATGTTTGTGACCTGCCTTTATGCTATACTTGACCCTGCAACTGGACTATTGCAGTATGCCAACGCCGGGCATGATCTGCCATACCGGCGGCATAAAGGGGGCGTGTCCGAACTGCGGGCGACCGGTATGCCTCTCGGCTTAATGCCGGGCATGAGCTACGAAGAGAAAGAAACTATGCTGGCTCCTGGTGAGAACATCCTTTTTTACAGCGATGGTATAGTGGAGGCTCACGATCTAGATGGGAACATGTTCAGTTTCCCTCGCCTGATGGAGCTGGTAGGAAAACACGCAGATGACAGAACACTGATCGATTTCCTGCTGGCCGAACTGGCGGCATTTACGGGGCCTGATTGGGAGCAGGAGGATGATGTTACAATGGTAACGCTACAAAGGTCGGAGGGATATGGTGTGAGTGAGATCAGTACGAGGTCATCAATGCGATTAGACGAGAAGGCCGGAAACGGTGACAACAACAGCAATGACGACAGGCGCACGCTTGCCGAATTTACCGTACCAAGCGAGCCGGGCAATGAGCGCCTGGCGATGGAGCAGGTTTCTGAGGCTGTACAACCTTTGAACCTGCCGAAAAAGCGTCTGGAGGAGCTCAAAACTGCCGTGGCCGAGGCAACGATGAACGCCATGGAACATGGCAACCACTATCATCCTGATGTGCCGGTTGTCATCCAGGTGCTGGCATCGGAGACCACTCTGGCAGTCCAGATTCGTGACCAGGGGAGTGGTCAGCCCATTCTTACCCCGGAAGAGCCGGACCTGGAGGCAAAGCTGGCTGAATTGCAAACGGCACGTGGATGGGGGTTGTTCCTGATAAAGAACCTGGTAGATGACATGCACATCACAAGTGATGAGACTCACCATACCGTCGAATTGATTATGAACTTATAAAGCCATCCTGCCAACGCCGACGTGACGAGTTCGATAATGGATTTTAACAAAATACTCTGACCATCCCGCAGGGGCCGATCAATCGGCGGTGGGCACGATAAATCGGCCCCTACGGCGGCGAAGCCGCCGTACCTGGGATAGCGTGTTTCATGTGTTCATCTCCATAATCGACTCTCTACACATCCGCAACGTGCTGGATAAATCCGCAACGTGCTGGATAAATCCGCAACGTGCTGGATAAATCCGCACTCTACAATGCGGCTAAGCTACGCGTTGGCTAGAACATGGAAGGAGAAAGCCATGCCAGCTAAAACTCTTGAGGCGCAGGTACGCCACCAGCCGGCAGTCGCCATCGTTGACCTGCACGGTGAAATCAACGCTTTCGCAGAAGACAGGCTGAACGCCGCTTATGCAGAGGCGGAGAGCCGTGCGCCGGAGTTGATCTTGCTCAATTTCAGCGATGTGGACTATATCAACAGCACAGGTATTGCCCTGATTGTCAGTCTGCTGGCACGGGCGCGCAAGGCGAAGCGCCGTCTGCTGGCATGTGGTCTGAGCGATCACTACGTGGAGATTTTCCAGATTACTCGCCTGGTTGATTTTATGAATGTTTTTCCAGATGAAAAGAGCGCTTTAGCTTCGTAGGAGGGATTCTATGCCACAAGCCAATGTAATGATGCATGTTCGTCGAGTAAGCCCGACAACGAGTGTAATCGATATAGAAGGTGATGTATCCGCCTTCGCGGAAAACGTACTGATGGATGCGTACACGGAGGCGAATACTCCAACCACACGCTCCATCATTATGAACTTCAGTAAATTGGCATATATGAATAGTAGCGGAATAGGCCTGCTCGTCACGTTGCTCATTCGCGTTAACCGGCAAAAGCAGCAACTATTATCATATGGATTGAGTGACCACTACCGACACATTTTTGAACTGACGCGGTTGAGCGATGCCATCAAGACCTTTGATTCTGAACAGCAGGCGCTGGCCGCAGCACATGCATAATAAGCCGTCCCGGGCTGTAGAGTGAATCGGCCCACCAGACCCGTGTATAGTAGCGGCGGGGCAGCCGCCACCCTCACCCTGTCCAGGAGATAGGTAATAGGGGACGGTGCAGGCAGCCTCTGCCCTGGTTTGTGATCCCTTTGCAAGGAGGAAATGTGCCATGACAACATCACCGACACCATCTGATGAAGAACAAGTGGTAGAACCACGCGATGCAGCCTTTTGGGCACAGCAGGCAGCGGTATTTCGAGTAACGAACGTACCAACGGGGGCGCTCAACATAAACGTAGAGGGCAGGCAGGGTCTCAGCCCCTTGCAAGGCTTCGGACAGATGTGGCAGAAAACCTACCGCGTGCGGCTGAGCGGAGTCACAGTGGCTCCCGCCGAGGTTATCAAGGCATGGAAGGAAAACTTCCCCAAGTTCTGGCCCAAAGGGAACCGCTTTCATGCCCCATTAACGGGCATTACACCCGGTGAAGTGGCTCTCATTAATATGGCTATCCCGGGCGGGATTCCGCTTTCTACCGGGGTAATGGTACTCTATGCCGACGAGGAGTCATTCACATTTATGACGCCGCAAGGTCATACGTTTTCGGGCTGGATTACCTTTAGCGCTTATGAAGAGGATAATTGCACAGTAGTCCAGGCACAGGTATTGATGCGCTCTTACGATCCGATCTATGAGTTTGGTTTTCGCTTTTTGGGTGCCTCTAAGACTGAGGACGCTTTCTGGCAGCACACGATGAAATCGCTCGCCGCGCACTTTAACGCGGATGGAGAGGTAGAGTCATTGATCGTCTGTATAGACCCGAAAACACAGTGGTCGCAGTTCTGGAATATCCGGTACAATTCAGCGATCCGAACGACGATCTATAAAATGACCACCCCTGTACGCTGGATAGGCAAACGTGGCCGGCGGTGAGGTATAATAATAGTAGGAGGGGTGGGGGCCAGATCGATCGCGCCCACGGGGGGGATTAATGATGAAAAGTGGCACATAAATGTCTAAACGTCAAGCGTATGATGCAGTCGTAATTGGATCGGGACCAAATGGCCTGGCGGCAGCTATCACCATAGCCCGCACAGGTCGTTCGGTAATTGTGTTCGAAGCCAGGGACACGATTGGGGGGGGCGCACGTACAAAGGAACTGACGCTGCCTGGCTTTCTGCACGATGTTTGTTCAGCAATACACCCACTTGGACTGGCTTCCCCATTCTTTCGTTCGCTGCCACTTGAAGAATATGGTGTGGATTGGATTCATCCTGATGCTCCCCTTGCGCATCCACTCGATGATGGCACAGCTATGGTGCTAGAGCGTTCGATAGAGCAGACGGCGGCAACACTGTGCCGTGATGCATCTGCATATCAGAAATTGATGACGCCGCTGGTGAAGCATTGGGATATTATAGAAAATGCCTTCCTTGGCCCTTTGCGGATTCCGCCTTTACTCCACTCTTTCGCCCTGGCTCCTTTTGGGCTGCGAGCTGTGCGTTCGGCCAGAAGTGTCGCGGAAACGGAATTTAAAGGAGAGCGTGCCCGCGCCCTTTTCGCGGGCATGGCTGCGCACTCCATGCTGCCGCTGAATCGACCGCCCAGTGCGGCATTCGGACTGATGGTTGGTGTTCCTGGCCATGTAGTCGGGTGGCCGTTCCCGCGCGGCGGTTCACAACACATCGTCGACGCTCTGGCAGCCTGTTTACGCTCATTGGGCGGTGAAATCGTCACCAATTTCGAAGTTGAATCTCTCGATGCATTGCCCGATGCGCGAGCTATCCTGTGTGATGTGACGCCACGTCAATTGCTGCGTATTGCCGGAGATCGTTTGCCTAGTGGATACAGGCACCAGCTCCAGCGCTTTCGCTATGGTCCAGGCGTGTTCAAAATTGACTTCGCGCTTGACGGCCCGGTTCCATGGAAGGCAGAAGCGTGTTTGCGTGCTGGAACGGTGCATGTCGGGGGAACCATGCCGGAGATTGCCGCAGCCGAGTCGGCGGTGTGGAAAGGTGAGTCGCCTGAAAAGCCGTTTGTGCTGGTTGGACAGCAAAGCCTGTTCGATCTCACGCGAGCTCCTGACGGAAAACAGACCTTGTGGGCATACTGCCACGTACCCAATGGCTCAACCTTTGACATGACGGAGCGGATCGAAGCGCAGATAGAACGCTTCGCACCTGGATTTCGTGACCGCATACTGGCACGCCACACCCTATCAGCCGCAGAACTCGAGCAGTACAATCCCAATTATGTTGGTGGTGATATCAATGGTGGCGTCCAGGATTTTCTACAACTCTTCACGCGGCCTGCCATTCGACCTGTGCCATACTCGACTCCGGTCAAGGGTCTTTATATCTGTTCTTCATCAACCCCACCAGGTGGCGGTGTACATGGAATGTGCGGGTACTATGCAGCCAGCGCAGCTTTGCGTAGTGTCTTTTCCTTTCATCCAGCCCGTGCTTATTCCCCAGCGTTGACTGCGTAGCAGTAGACGTGGCGGCATCGTTGCCTGGCGGGACAAGCATGGGTTTGGAGGAGGCTTTCAAATAGAGGCTTTTGGGGAAAGGGACCTTCCGTCTGGAGGGGCAAGCGCGTACATCCCCGCCAGGGCGACCACAAGGGTCCCCCATACACATTAACTTAAGGGTGCAGATGTCCCCCGCTCCACCCCAGGGTACCCGCAAGGGGTACCCCTACCATACGACGAAGCGGCCCACCAGGCCCATGCATGGTAGGGGTAGGGCTT
>WNFT01017659.1_pt1 | contig 11599 bp, 14 predicted proteins | sample 5400191 | NCBI WGS metagenome assembly WNFT01 (sample SAMN13153359, study PRJNA577476) | soil metagenome | isolation source: 80 cm saprolite under Madrone tree | place: USA:California | collected 2016-06-14
GTCAACGGCCGGGCCCAGACCGAGCCCTTCTTCGACAGCCACAACGTCTTCTATTTCGTGCTGGAGCTCGAGCAGGGCTTTCTTGCGACGACCCTGGAAGAGCTCGGGAAAGTGATCGAAGAATTTCCGGTGGTCGGCTCCCGCTAACGGGCGGCTACCAGATCCCCGGCTCGATCATGCCGTGCCAGTTGCAATTCCCACAAACGACGTCGACGCCCTGGGTGATGCCGGCCATGTACGGACCGGTGACTAGATTGGTCGACCCGCATCTCGGACACCTCTTGATGCCCTCTTCCTGCTCTTGGGATTCTCCAGACACCCCGTGGGGCTTATGGCTCTCCCGCTCAGCCGCACGCTTGCGTGCATTCCGCCCCATGGCTCGTGGCTAGGCTAGAACACGCACTGCGCCTTGTCAGCAGTTTGGCTTTGCCGCGAAGATCGACGCGTTGGCTCCGGTTCCGGAGGCTAGATCAGAGGCGAGCCACTTACCGCCTTCGAGGGTCATTATGGAGGTGAGGTTTGGGCTCCGAGGGTTAGCGGTGGATCTTTGGATAACGACCGCGACAGCGCCATTCGCCCCGGCCACCGCAGATAACGCCTGTGGTGCGTTGTTAAAGCCGTTCTGCGTGCCACTGATGTACTCCTCGCCGCAGCCCCCAAGGTCGCCGAAGTAACCCTTGCTGGTGAGGTCGGCGAGACGTGCTTTGACTGCAGGCGAGAGAGGACATGCGGCCCAGTTGTCTGTGTTTGAACATGCTGTCCAGTGGTTCGGGGTCGACGAATCGGCCACGAACAACCCGAGCGCGGCCTGCTTCGCGCTCGCGACGTCGGCCGGGGTCGGCGTGGGACTTGACACGGTGGTGGTGCCCGTGGTGGCTCCGCATCCGACCAAAACCGCGACAGCCACAACGGAGAGTACGAATCGGATAAGGCCGTATTGACCGGAACCCGTGGGCGCCACGTTGGTGGAACACCGGTACCGCCAATTAGTTACGACGAGATCGGCCTACCGTAATCAGCCCGATGTTCGCGCTTGATCCCGAATCGGCCGCAAGTCCCTTTAACTCGCCACCCTAGCGTTGTAGCCGATTCGACCTCAACTGCCAATCGACGTTCACACCCCAGGAGACGATGCTGCATCCCACCAGGTGGTCCTGGCGTTGAGCAGCCGGAGCGGGCCACATCCACATCCGTCATCGAGGAATTCCCGGTGGTGGGTTCCCGTTAAGACACCGCAGAGTCGGGGTTAGCCCCTACCCATCGTGCGGCTTTACCCCCTTGCGATAGTGCTCGACCGCGCCTAAAGTCGCGGCTGGGGGCAGGTGTGACGGAGGTGCAAATCTGATGGACCCGACGGATTCGACAGTGAGCGAGCCTAAGGAACTCCAGGGCCGGTGGCGCTGGCTGGCCGGTGGAATGGCGGTGATTCTGACGCTCGCCGTGGTCGGCGGGCTCGTCTACCTCCGACTCGGAGTAAGCAAGCGCCCCGATGAGACACGCGGAGTGAGCACGGTCACCGGGATTGATTTCAAGTGCCGCTTGCCGGTCATCGCCGGTGCCTCGGGCGGCTTCATCAGCTTCCCAGACGGCGCTATCACCGTCGATCCCAAAGTCAATGTCAACTTCTACAAAGGTGGGTACGGCTTCACGTACGACGCGCAGGTCGGGAAGTGGGTGCCGGTGCCTAAGTCCGCCCTGTCACCTGACGGTCGTTACTACGCCTACCTGGCGCAGACAACAGGAGTGCCAGGCGAGACGGCCAGCATGAGCCTGCACACGCACGAGATAGCGTCCAGCAAGGATCGCGTCCTGTGGGAAGGCGGCGGCTCCCCGATGGGGCCCAATTTTGTGACCTGGCTCCCAGGCGGGATCTATTTCTCGACGGTGCTCGGCGATGCCACCGGCCCAATTGGTCCCGTCTTCCCCGCCATTTATGTGGCCGACCCCAACAAACCGGGCACTCCCCGTCGGGTGGGCCCCAACCCGGCGCCGCAGCCGCCAAGCCCAGGCCAGTCGAACTTCTCGGGCCCCGACGTGTTCACCCTTGTCGGTGGTGGTGCTGCATGGGCCACTGGACAGCGAATCCAAACGGGGGCCGCTTCTCCCGACAAGCCGCCCGCGCCGGGCACATTCGGACCTGATCGGATCATCCGTATGGATCTGCGCGATGGCAGCGTGAGCACGTGGTACTCCGTCAGCACCACTGAACTGGTATCCCTAGCGGGTCTCGACGAGCAAGGGCGGCCAATCTTGGCGCTGTTCCAGCCGACTTTCAAGAACGACGCAGCAGCTCTCAATGGGCCACCCGCGGTGCGGATGCTGCTCTTGACCGGAGCCGGCCAGACGACCGAAATCACCACTGCCAACCCTGACTTCCATCCAGGCACTTCGCCTTCAGCTGATTCTCACGGGATCTGGTTCGGCAGCTGGAACTCGCTCTGGCTTTATACGCAGGGAGCCGGCTTCCAACAGGTTGCGACCATTCCCGCGGGCGTGTTCCCAAGCCCCAGCCCGCCGCCGATGAACCTGCAGAAAGGGCCCATGCCTTCGGGAGCAGGGCCGGCGATGCCGTCGTATATGCAGGGGACGCTCGTGACGCCTGCAGGCTCTTGCACTTAGCTCAATCGCATGCACCAGCGATGGTGCCGCCAGTCTCATCGGAAAGCTTCGTGACCTTGTCGTTAGCGTCGACGAGGTAAATTCCGTCGGGGCCAGCCAGCCACGTGCCGTGGTTGTCTGTGATGCTGTGCTGATGGAAGTCAACGTTTGCGATCGGAACTTTGACCGCTGGCGCGCGGAAAGCAACCAGTCCGCCATCGGCTGTTCGCGGCCCAAACAAAAAAAGAGCGGCGAGAGCATTCCCTCGGCTGTCGAGCCCCACGAACCAGATCCAGCCTAAACCACCGACATTTGCCCATGTCTGCTGGTTCCCAGAAGACAAATCCAGTCGGGCGAGCCCGCTAATCCCCCCACCATCGGTCCAGGCAATGCCATGGTCCATAACCTCGATCCAGCCCACTTGGGCAGTTGACATCTCTACGCCGGCGCCGGTCGTGGGATCAAGCCGCCACAGACCCGAGACGGTGTTGTCACTGTCGTATTTGATAACGGCGACATATATGCCTTCGGGCTCGAAGGAAATCACGGCTCGCGGAGCTCCTGAGTAGATGACCCGATCGCCTCCATCTACAACCGAGACCACGTGTATGCGTGTTGAGTTCGCGAATGAATCTGTGGGATTCGCTTTGTAAGGCTCGGCGTATGCGTATGCCAAGCCATCGTTTCGGATTTGAGTGTGTCGAACAGGGAGCCAACGCCCGACAGCCGAGTCGTAACCTCCTACGTCTTCGATCCTGACACCATCCCCAATCAACGCAGGCGTCGCTTCTGAGACGTATAGGTATTGTCCCGACGTCGTGATCCCACCCCGCGCGTCTGCCGTCCAGAGTCCCTGCGATCCCTCGACAAAACCACCAGTCGAGTGCAATCCGCCTGGCGAAACTTTCAGGTATGGGAGGCGGCAGTTCGGGAATGCAGCTCGTTCCACTGGCCCCAGGCTCGGTGATCCCGACCATGCGCTCGCGCTGGGGGCAGGAGAGTTTGGTCCGTCGGAAGCCACCTGAGGCGCGCTACAAGCTACGAGAAAGACGACCAAAACGGTCGCAAAATCCCGACGCGGCATATCAACGAGGCTCAGGTCGACACCTGCGTGATTCCCAACGCTACAGCTACGAGTCGCTGCGCAGACTGGTCGGGCGCGAGATTCGAACTCGTTGTCTCCTGGTCCCAAACCGGAGGCTAAGGCCTACCGTATTCGGCCCGAACTTAGCGCGACCACCGAAAACCCGCGCAAGTCCCCGACCGCGCATGCTTGCAGGGCTCACATTTGGCGCCCACATGATTCCCAACGCCGCACGCGATGGCGCGTTACGCGCCCATCATGTGCATGCGCGAAATGGCCCGACAGACGGTTGGTCGCACGACGGCTTTCTTGGTCGCCGCCCTGGCTGGCTCGTTCGTGGTGTCGTGTCAGGCCAACCCAACTGGACCGACCCCACGACCATCGGCGACCACCGGGACAGCGCAATGGGCCGAGTGGTCGGGCAGCCTACTAACTCTGCACATGATTACAGCCACGATCGGCTGGGGCGAAGCGTTCGAGCCGCGTCTCACGCCAGGCCCACTCGTGAAGCGCCTCGTCCTGCGCACGGCGGATGGCGGACACCATTGGCAGAACGTGACTCCGCCAGCACTGTCGGCGCAAATGGCGGGTGAACTTCCCAGCGAATACTTGGACCAAGACCGTGCGTTCGTAATGGCCTTGGCGGGACCGGGGCAGATCCGGGTGATGCGAACGAGTGACGGCGGGACTCACTGGCAGGACACAATCCTCCACGACCCCAAGGTCGTGGAGCGACTCAGCGAAACTGGCTCAGCCCAATTCAGCTTTGTCGACGCGAATCACGGTTGGTTGTTCGTCTCCTACGGCTACGACGGTGATGAGGCGGGTGCCGTTTACAAAACGATTGACGGCGGCCGGCAATGGTCAGTTGCTTCCAGGACTGACCCCAACAGGGGTGGTGGCAGCGCAATCCCTTGGCAGGGCGCCAAGACGGGCATCACATTCGTGGATCAGAGGAACGGATGGCTTACCGCAACGACCTACCGCTCGAAGCCTCTCCTCTATGTCACGCATGACGCCGGTACGAGTTGGTCTCAAGTTGCATACCCGGACATGCCGGGCATCGATATGCCCGGAGGCCATGCAGTCTCACGACCTCGATTCTTTTCTCCGACATCCGGTGAATTCGAGGTCCTTGCCGGAAACTCCGTTGTGTACACCACGACCGATGGCGGCGCCAGCTGGCGGCCGTCAGTATCGCCAGGCTGCTGCGAATTCTTCTTTCTCGATGTAAACACGGGCTGGGCTTTGGGCTCGATTAGCAACCCTTACTCGGAGAGCCTATTTGGTACGTCTGACAGCGGCCAGCACTGGCGGGTTGTCCACCTACATTTGGACACGCAGACTCAAAGCGAGATCTCACAACATTTCGTTACGAACATTGAGTCGCTGCATTTCGTGAACTCTGCGATCGGTTACATCCTTCGCGACTCGGGCCAGCCGGTGCTCGCTGTCGGTCCGAGCCCGACACCGAGTGCCCAATGGTCGCAGTCGCTCTTGAGGACCATGGATGGAGGTGCAACGTGGACCGAGGTTCGCTCGGTATCGTCCTGATGGTTGGTTCCGCAGGCGCGGCGATGAGTCGATTGGCTCGATCCTACCTCGACTCACTCAAACCCGCGCAAGTCTCTTAACTCGTAAGAACACCGCCAGCCGCCCCGTAACCTCGTCTCGTCGAGATCGTCGAGCCGCAGCCGCCAAGCGGCCAACAGTTCATCCTCCGCTACCACCTCCGTGAGGTATTAGCCCGCGCTTCGTTTACAGGTGATGCTTGGGCGTCATGTATGTCCGCCTTTCTTCAAACACCCGGTATCCCACTTCTGATGCGCAACGGAGTGTCCCAAGCGCCAGCATCGTTTTTCCTCAACCTTTATGTCGCGCACGAACCAACCTACCCAGCTGAGGGCGCAGGCCGCTCGGGAGAAGCCGAGCCGCGCCGGCGCCTCGCCGAGCTTGGCGAACAGCGAGTCACCCTTTTGATCATTTCGGACCAGTCGCGCAGTTGGGCCATTTACTTAAACGAGACCCTCGATGAGGTTCTCGCCTTCCACGGTCGGACGCTTCCCGGGCCGCGGTACTCGCTAGAGGACGATGAGGAAGACTTGACTAAAGGGACCCACGTTCGCCACCTCGCCAGGCATTTGATCCGCACCCAGATTGTCAAGCTCGAGCATTCGGAGCCCATGGTCGCCAACGTTGAGTTGGCTGACGACTCTGGACATCATTACGCGGTCAGGTTCGAGAGATGGCTAAGAATTTCCACTCCTTCTCCGGGCAATGAAAGAAATAGTCAGCGTGGATGAAGTTAGCGGCCCCAGTGGTCGGACGTGGTTTGTCTTCGAACCTGCTCAGCAAGGCGCTGGCAGAAAGTTAGCTGTTCAAGCTGACACTGCTTCCTGGACAGAGACCACTTAATTACCAAGTTGTCTTCAGTCCCTGGCTAATTCGAGCTGATCTTCGTTCCGTCGGTTGATTTCGGCGGAGACCATTTACCTCAGCACCGGTCTGGTGTCGCTGTCGCTTGGCCCACGCCTGCGGAAGCAAGTCCAAAGACGACGGCGACGGCTGCCATTAGATGCTAAGGGCTCTTTTATTCGGACGGTTCAGTTGGCGACGTCACGGTTTGACGCGTTGCAGCCAAGCCCACGCAAGGCGCGCCTTGGGCCAATCGCCCGTAGAACGTGTTGCCGTACTGCGGATTCGATACGTCATGAGCAGTCAGGATGAGATAGCAACGGTTCGACCGAACCGAGTAGGCCGCGGCTCCCCATGTGTACTGATCGATAGGGTTGACCGACACCATGTCAGGTCGCGTGGACGGCACGTCGGCCGGCACGTAAGTGATCGGCCCCCATTCATGGCCCTGATGCATCCGATTCAACTCGTCGGCGGTCCACTGCATCTCGCCCAGCGACGGATTCGTGCCCGTGCGTGGATCGGGGTGCGACCACGACAGTGCGCCCTCCGCGTAGGGCGGGCCTGGAAAGTAGACGTGGGTCAGAACCGGAACCGTCAATGCAACGCCTCCAAAAATGAGGACGAATATGGGAATCGCGATCCCGAGGAATCGTCGTAATAGCGGCCTGGTCATCAGGGCGCGAAGATCAACCCGGGCGCCAGAATCCACATGAACGTGAAGTTGATGACGGCGGCTCCCCACGCTAAGACAATTGGGCTACGACCCAGCGCCGGGCGGCCGGCGAGATAACGCCGAATCAGCGCGCCCACGATGATCCCAATTTCAATCCACAGGACGACGATTGGAAACCAGATGATCTGGTCGGCTCCCGGCGGCCACAAGAACGCCTGGACATCAACCCCCCAGAGCAGCCCCGCCAAGAGAACGCCGACGCCAAAGGCTGACCATTGGATAATCGAGGCGGAAACGGGTCTCATCGCACATCCGGGATTCTAGGTCTCGTCCCAGCAGCGCACTTCAATAAAGCCCCCTCAGAGTCAGACGGTCATGTGCAGGCGCCGCGGAGCGTAATCACGTCTTCAGCGACAACTGCAGCACCTGGCAAACGGCCCGAAGCGTCGGCCGTTTTCAGGGTCTCAAAACGTGGTGGTCGGGCGGGCGAGATTCGAACTCGCGGTCTCCTGGTCCCAAACCGGAGGCTAAGGCCTACCGTATTCAACTCGATCTTAGCGTGACATCACTAGATGCGCGCAAGTCTCCTAACTCGGAAAGCACGAATTCGGACTTTGATCGGGAAATGGGGAAGCCATTGTTGGTTCATTGTCCACGAGCCCGTGGAATTGAGCTCGACTGCCACAGCCACAGCGGCGTGTACCGTGAACCCCAGGACCCGCGATGGCCGGCAACGAGTTGAACAACCGAGAATGGGCAACCCTGGTTTGGCTCGGCGCCGCGATGATCGCCGCGCTCTGGTGGAAACCCAATCGACAACTCGCTCTCAACCTTGTTCGTTCAGCGGCGCTCTCGCTGTTTGGCCTGCTGGCCGTAGGTCTGTGGGTTTGGACAGCTGGAATCGCGTTTCTCGGCGAGCAGGCCCACTTATGGACTCCCGACCTTGTCAAAGACACAGTAGTGTGGGCAATCGGCCCCGCGCTTGTGCTTGTCTTTCGTCTGAATCAAGCGTCGAAGGATCCCAAGTTCTTTCGTCGAGCTTTTCTCGAAACCGCCAAGTTGTCGGTCCTCGCGGAGTTCTACCTGAACGTGCGCATCTTGGGATTCGTCCAAGAGTTAGTGCTGCTTCCGGTTGCAACCGTCGTCGCACTTCTCGCCCAGTTCGCGGGCACCGACCAGAAATACCGCCGAGTCAAGCAAGTCTTCGACTTCATCCTGCTGGGAATCGGCGTCGCCTTGCTCGCGTACGTGACGATCACGCTGGCCGCGAGCTGGCGTCAGGAAGATCCATGGCGCGATGTCCGCGAGCTCGCATTGCCAATTTGGCTCACTCTCGGTGTAGTGCCCTACATCTATGGCGTAAGCCTGTTCTTCACTTACCAAGGCGCGTTCAGGCGGATCGCCTTTTCGTCAAACGACGTGGCCGCCGTCCGCCGAGCCAAGCTGGCCCTCCTGTTTGGACTCAACGTGAGGTCGCATGAAGTCGGCAAGTTCTACGACCCCTGGACAACGCGCCTGACTGACGGGCACAACTTCACCGACGCCCGACGCATCGTTCGCCAATTCCGACGGCGCGAGCCGACAGAGACCGCAGGCGACGATCAGGACTAGGTCGCGCAGCTCGTCTGAGGTGGTGGGCCGGACCGTTGAGATCCCAAGGAGGAGCCCATGTCGTCCGATCCGGCCCACGATCCGTGGCGGGCGACGCCGGTCAGGACGCCGCCCGCTGATGAAGAAGAAGCGACACGTCTGGTTGAGCAACCTGAACGCGGCGTTTTGTGCTGGCCCTCCAGGTTCATATTGGAGCCCACGCTCGGACTCGAACCGCAGACCTTTTCCTTACCAAGTCGTCTTCAGTCCCTGGCGAATTCGACCTGATGTTAGCCTCGGAGGACGATTCCATGGCGACCCTTTAACTGAGGGCCTTAACGACGAAGAAAATGCCTTACGTGCCCAGCCAAACCTTCGGAGGATCTCCACCTGGATCAATAATCAGCACACCCCGCGCTCTTAGCGCGGCGAGTACTGCGTCAGGTTGAAAACTCCAAAAGACGACTCTCCGTCCATCCGCCAGAGTTAGCCGCACTCCTGGGCTGCGCAGGACTCCCCCTATGACACGCTGTGCACTCTCGACGTGAGCCCAGTCACCCCGGAGAAGAACAAGACCCACCAAGCGGAGCGTGAAGCCTTCATCCGTGAACTTAAGTCCAGCAAACGGCCAGGTAGCGTTGAAGCCAACAGTTCGAAGACCCCCGATAAAGGCCGATGTCCCCAAATGGCTTCCAGGTTTGGGAGCAGCGCGTTGCCCTGGCGGGTCCTGGGTCCCAAACCCAATGCGGCCGGCCTCCACCACCGGGACCTTGAGGCGACTGGCTAGATCAATAAGATCTGCCGCCCGCCATCCACCGCGCGCATCGATCAGTGTGGCGTCCATTCTGACGAGCGCGCAGAAGGACATCCCGTTGCCGGCACGAGAGAGCCTCATAGACGCCAGCTGTTGGACTTGGCACTCGACGCGACCCGTCAAGCGGACGAGAACAAGTTTGTCTCCGCTGTACTCCAAGCGGCGGATCAAACACGCCGCCGCAACTGGGAGTGTCGCCACGGCCAAAACCCAGAACACCAGACTTATCGCCGACGTCATCTTGGAATCACCCGCGAACAGCAATATCGCTGCCAGCACAACCCAGGCGATGAATGATCCGACGTACAGAGTCCTGTACCAGCCTGGAGCCCTGATAGTGATCTGAGATGTAGGAATCAACGCCCGGTTCGATTCGCCAGCTTGCATTCTGCCTGCTAGACGCGGTGCCGCCATGAGTCTTGCCGCCATCCCATCAAGGCCTGACCGAATGACAATGCGTCCAAGCCTACTCAGATGCCCAATCTAGCCGCGTCGGCAAACTCGATTACATTATCGAGCGATAGCTTCAGAACCTGGCACAGGGCCCGCAACGTTCCAAAAGTCGGTCGGCGGCGACCCGCAAACAGATCGCACAACGTTCCCTCATCGACATGAGCGTGCCGCGCTAAGTCCCGACGTGTCCATCCGTGCAGGACTCGCGCACGATCTATCGCTATGAGGTCGACCGACCACTCCAACGTCCCGTGCGGATTCAGATCTCTCTAGAGCCCCTGCATGCGGCGGGTCCGCGCCCTGGAAGGCACGGTGTTACGCGTTCCGTGCATTCCCTCTAGCCGGCGTCGTGGCTTTTGGCGGTCCTCTGTTAGGGGACTCGGACCGCCTCTGTCGAGCCGCAGCCAGGCTTCTGGCGGGCGTCTGCCGCCGTGCGGCGCGCGTTTCGCCAACGATGCGCTCGACCTTGCGCACTTGCTCCGCGAGTCCATCGCGCTGCGCGTTGCGCACCCGAGTGCGCGCACGAGCTCAAACTCGTTCGTCGCCGTGTACTCGGCCGACGCACGCCGCGAGGCTTCACCGCACTCGTGCAACGTGGCCGGCGCGCCGGCGCAGCCGTTCATCAACGTCCCGAGTCTTCTGTCATGGCAATCAAGCGAAACAGGCGATGTGGGACGTTTCAACCACGTCTTGGGACGTCTGCAACGTCCCAAAACGTCCCCCATACGTCCTGAGCGTGCATAGGTTCACGTGAATACAGTGCGGGCGCTTGCTGGACATTTCTACGGCGTGTCGGGACGGTTTACCGGCCGTTCGAAACGTCCCAATTCGTCCTGGAATGTCCAAGACGTCTCGAGGCGCGACGTCAAAAGCGTCGAGAACTCGTGCCCTGGTGAGCGCCAACAAGAGCGGCAGAGGGATCGCGGTTTCGCTACCACGGTCATAAACTCCAGCGGATGGGTACTACCATGGGCCAGCGAACTCGACCCGGCAAAAGAAAACGCTGGTCGAATCAAAGGCGGTTCCTGGTGATCTCGCTCGCGCTAATACTGGGGCTCGCCGTGCTTGTCGCAGGGCTCAGAATCAGAGTTGTCCTTGCCGAGCAAGCTTGCTTGGCTGCGGCGTCATCCGCGGACGTTCGAGTCGCAGGCCCCCTCTTTAGTCCGGAGATCGTTGAAGTCCAACGCGGCAAACGACTGGGGATAACCATGCCCGAAGGCTGGTGGGTTAACGACAGCAAGAACCAAACCGTTCTCGCGTCCACAATCGACTGTCCCTCAACAACCCGAGCGCGAGCATTCATCGCGCGGACTCCGGGGCGCGCCGACGTCGTTTTGGGCCCAGGTAGCAGTCCCTACGTCGGCGCACGCTATTTCTACACCGTGGTGCATGTTGTTGTGCCATAACGCTGCGAGCTCGAGGTTCCGGGCCAGACTTACTTCCACTCCATCGCAGGGTTGCTCGCGATCAGCTCCACCCAGTCGTCCCGCGGGCCGAGGTCTCGTTCTGTAGCCAGCCGGACGTAACGCTGCAGCATCCCGTAGTCCGAGTGACCCATCGCCGCCCGAAGATGCTCGAAGTTCCAGCCCAACTTCGCAGCGACTGTTGCAAATGTATGCCGGAACGCGTGCGCGTGGATCCGGAAACCGGTTCGCACCGTAAGGCGGTCCATCATCGCCTTGATGCCGGGGCCCTGGTAAGGCCGGCCGTGCTCGTTGATGAGCAGCTGGGGCAGGTCTGTCTCAGGCCGGTGGCGCGCCTCGTATCGCTTGATCGCCGCCGCCAGCTTGGGTGTGATCGGCACCCGGCGCGACTTCCGTCCCTTTGCGCCGGCGTCCCAGCGCACCCGGAGCTCGACCCGCCCTCGTCCCAGCGAGTCAGTCATCACATCGGACAGCCCATCCGGACCCAGGACTGCCAGACCGCAAATCTCGGCTCGCCGCAGACCTGAACCCACCAGGATCCGCAC
>WNFT01018030.1_pt1 | contig 11599 bp, 11 predicted proteins | sample 5400191 | NCBI WGS metagenome assembly WNFT01 (sample SAMN13153359, study PRJNA577476) | soil metagenome | isolation source: 80 cm saprolite under Madrone tree | place: USA:California | collected 2016-06-14
GACGAAATCGAGCTCTCGCTGCCGTTCAGCGAGCGTTTCATCAAGCCGGCGCTGGAGCGGCTGGGCAGCTTCCTGACCGCCCGCATGGGGAAGAACCAGCAGATCGTCCTGCAGAACAAGATCAACCTTGCCGGCCGGCCGTACGGGCTGAGCGTCAACGGCTTCGAGGTCGTCAAGGTGATCGCCGGCATCATCATCGCCCTGGTGGTCCTCGCCTTCGTCGGGGTGCTGGGTGTCACCGCCCTGCCGCTCAAAGGCGCCGCCCTGGGCGTCGGCTTCCTGCTCGGCCGGTTCCTTCCCGACGTCTGGCTCAACAACAAGATCAAGGGGCGCCAGAAAGAGCTGCGGCTCGCGCTCCCTAACGCGCTCGACCTGCTGACCATCTCCGTTGAAGCCGGCCTCGGTTTCGACGCCGCCATCGGGCGCCTCACGGAGAAATTCAAGAACGCCCTCTCGGACGAATTCGCCCAGGTGCTCAACGAGATCCGGCTCGGCCGGCCGCGCCTGGAAGCGCTCGACGAAATGGGCCGTCGCTCCGGCGTCGAGGAACTGCACACCTTCATCCAGGCCCTGATCCAGTCGGAACAGCTCGGCGTCGGTATCGCCAAAGTGCTCCGCATCCAGTCGGAAGAGATGCGGCGCCGTCGCCGTCAGCGCGCGGAGGAGCAGGCCGCGCAGGCGCCGCTGAAAATGCTCTTCCCGATGATCGGCTGCATCTTCCCGACCCTCTTCATCGTCCTGATGGGGCCCGCCGTCATCATCATCATCCACACCTTCCAACACCACTAACTTGACCGGGCGGGTGCACGTGCTAAGATCGGGAGCTGACACTTGCAAGAGGTTTTGCGGCTAACGAAACAGGACGGGACGGTCGTGGCGCAGCCCCTGGAAGTCGCGAGTAATTTCGTTTCGCGCGGCGTGGGGCTGATGGGCCGGTCGCGACTGCCCGAGAACGGTGGACTCTTGATTCATGGCTGCAATGGCATCCACATGATGTTCATGCGCTTTCCAATCGACGCCGTCTTCGTCAACAAGAAAGGCGTCGTGCTGAAAACCTACGAGCGCCTGCTGCCCTGGATCGGGCTCGTGCCCCTGGTATGGGGCGCGGACAAGGTCGCCGAGTTGCCGGTCGGCACCATCCGCCGCCACGCCATCAAGCCCGGCGACCAGCTGCTCGCCGCCGCCTGACGTGCGTCTCCTCGACCTGATCTTTCCGCCGCGCTGCGGCGGGTGTGGCCGTCAGGGCCAGGACTTTTGCGATTCATGCGCCACCGCCCTCCAGCCGGTCCCCGTGACCAGCCTGCACGGGATCCCGCTGGTGGCCGCAGGGCGCCTTACCGGCCCGCTGCAGGCAGCCATCCATACCTATAAATACCGTCCGCGGCCGCAGTTGGCCAGCAGCCTCACGCAACCACTGCGCCGAGCGGCGATCGCCGCCGGCCTTACCCTGCCGGCGCTGACCTTCGTGCCGCTTCACCCGCGCCGCCAACGGGAGCGCGGCTTCAACCAGGCGGAGCGGCTGGCCGGCCAGCTTGCCGCCAGCCTGCAGGTGCCCGTGGTCGGCGGCCTGTCCCGCCTCCGGCCAACACCGGCCCAGGTCGGGCTGGGGCAGGCGGAGCGGCAGGTCAACGTGGCGGGCGCCTTCCGCTGGACGGCCCCGGAGCCGCCCCCGCAGGGCCTGGGGCTGGTCGACGACGTCTGCACCACGGGGGCTACGCTGGACACCGTAGCCCGGGTGGTGGCCGAAGCGGGAGGCTCGATCGGGGCCTTCCTGGTGCTGGCGGTCGCGCAAACTTTGCCGGGACCCCTCGTTACATCCCCCGGGACAGGCCGCCTGTCCGCGAATTCCTGTTTGGGGGATTGTGAGTAGATGGTCAATGCGTCCGAGGTTTCGCAGGACGAGCTTGGTCGTTATTACGAGGCATTAGGGCCGATTCGCGACCTGGTCCTCGATGACAGCTTGACCGAAGTCATGGTCAACGGCCATGAAAACATCTACGTCGAACGCAACGGCAAGATACTCCTCACCGATCGCAAGTTCGATGACGAGAACCACCTGCTGCGCGTGATCGACTTCATCGTCTCCGCGGTCGGTCGCAGGATCGACTTCCGCACCCCGATGGTCGATGCCCGGCTCCTCGACGGCTCGCGCGTGAACGCCGTCATCTCGCCGATCGCGCTGGACGGGCCGATGCTGACCATCCGAAAGTTCTCCCGCGATCCGTACCAGGCGGAAGACCTCGTCAACTTCGGCACCCTCACCAACGAGGCGGTCGGCTTCCTCAAGGCCTGCGTCATGGCCCGCGCCAACCTGATCATCTCAGGCGGGACCGGTACCGGGAAGACGACGCTCCTCAACGTGGCCTCCTCGTTCATCCCGCCGACGGAGCGCATCGTCACGATCGAAGACGCGGCCGAGCTCCAGCTCCACCAGGAGCATGTCTGCCGGATGGAGGCGCGGCCGCCCGACTTGAACGGCGAGAATCGGGTCGCGATCCACGACTTGGTCATCAACGCCCTCCGGATGCGTCCGGACCGCATCGTCGTCGGCGAGTGCCGTGCCGGAGAGGCGCTCGACATGTTGCAGGCGATGAACACCGGTCACGACGGCTCGCTGACCACGCTCCACGCCAACACCACGCGCGACGCGCTTTCCCGGCTGGAGACGATGGTGCTGATGGCGGGCATCGACCTGCCCATGAGGGCCATTCGCCAGCAGGTGGCCTCGGCCATCGACCTGGTGGTGCAGCTCTCGCGGATGCGCGACGGTCAGCGCAAGGTGACCAGCATCACCGAGATCACCGGTATGGAAGGCGACACCATCACCATGCAGGAGATCTTCCTCTACGAGTCGCACGGCGCGGATAAAGAAGGCACCATGACCGGCGTGTTCCGTCCGACCGGCATCCGCCCGCACATCATGGACCGGCTGTTCGCGGCCGGGGTGCCGATCCCGCCGGAACTCGCGCGCGTCTTCCCTGACCGCCGGGCCAACGAACGCGGGCACTAACTAAGCGCGTCGTGGCGGCCTGACGAGCGTTACTCGGTATACTTTTGTCCTCTCGAGATCTCGGCAGGAGGCCACGATGGAGATCTTGATCCAGGCCAAGAAGAACGCGGCCGACCCCCAGATGAAGGCCTATGCACAGGCCCAGCACAAGGAGAAGCTCAAGGACCATCGCCGCTCCAAGTCCGCCGCGGCCCTCGGCCAGACCTCCGCCCAGGCAACCAGCGCCGTGCGGTCGAATGGGGTGGCCAAGATCAAGCGCTTCAAGCTGAAGCCCATTTCCGAGGGGCAGGCGCGCGACCAGATGGATGAACTGGGCCACGCGTTCTTTCTTTTCCTCAACGAAGACACGCAGGAGCTCAACCTGCTCTACCGGCGCAACGATGGGACCCTCGGGCTGGTCGAAGCCGACCTGAGTTGACGTCGAGCGCCCGTTTGGGTGGCCGGACGGCGGGTATGCTTACTGGTTGCAACCCAGCGTGTAATCAATGAGCGTTCTTACCAAAGTCTTAGGCGATCCCAACGCGCGCGAGGTCAAGCGGCACCTCGAGCGGGTCGCCGAAATCACCGAGCTCGAGGCGCTGATCGAGAAGCTTGCCCCCGAGGAGCTCAAGGCCAAGACCGCTGAGTTCCGGGAGCGGCTGGCGAACGGCGAACAGCTCGACGACGTGCTGGTGGAGGCCTTCGCTGTCGTCCGCGAGGCAGCTCGGCGCACCATCGGGTTGCGGCCCTTCGACGTCCAGCATGTCGGCGGCATCGTGCTGCACAAGGGGACCATCGCCGAGATGAAAACCGGCGAGGGTAAGACGCTGGTGGCGGTCCTGCCGCTCTACCTGAATGCGCTGGAGGGCAAGGGCGCCCACCTGATCACGGTCAACGACTACCTGGCCCGCCGCGACGCCGGCTGGAACGCGCCGATCTACCACGCTCTCGGGATGAGTGTGGCGGTCATCGGTCACGAGATGTCACTGGTCTACGACCCCGACTACCTGGACGAGACCCACCCGGATCCACGCCTGCAGCACCTGCGACCGGTGACCCGCGCCGAGGCCTACCAGGCCGACATCACGTACGGGACCAACAGCGAGTTCGGGTTCGACTACCTGCGCGACAACATGGCGGTCGACCTCTCGCAGTGCGTGCAGCGGGGCCTGAATTACGCCATCGTCGATGAGGTCGACAGCATTCTCATCGATGAGGCGCGCACGCCGTTGATCATCTCCGGCCAGGCGCAGGAGTCGACCGAGAAGTACTACCAGTACGCCAAGCTGATCCCGCGCCTGGCGACGGAGGACTATACCGTCGACGAAAAGACGAAGTCGGCGGCGCTGACCGAGGAAGGCATCGCCAAGATCGAGCGCTGGACCGGCGTCAAGAACGTCTACGAGTTGGAGCATGTCGACGAGGCGCACCAGATCAACCAGGCGCTCAAGGCCTTTACGCTCTACAAGCGCGACCGTGATTACCTGGTCAAGGACGGCGAGGTGATCATCGTCGACGAGTTCACCGGCCGTCAGCAGCCCGGGCGGCGCTGGGCCGATGGCCTGCACCAGGCGGTCGAAGCCAAAGAAGGCGTCAAGGTCCAGCAGGAGACGCAGACACTCGCCACCATCACCTACCAGAACTATTTCCGGCTCTACAAAAAGCTGGCCGGCATGACGGGAACGGCGGTCACGGAGGCTGAGGAGTTCGACAAGATCTACAAGCTCCAGGTGGTCGTGATCCCGACCCACAAGCCGATGATTCGCGACGATCGTCCCGACCTCATCTACAAAACCGAGGACGCGAAGTTCAACGCGGTCGCCGACGAGATCCAGGAGGTCGCCAGCGCCGGCCGCCCGGTGCTCGTCGGTACCGTGTCGGTGGAGAAGTCCGAGCGTCTTGCCCGGCTGTTGGAAAAGCGTGGCGTACGGCACGAGGTGCTCAACGCCAAGCAGCATGAACGGGAGGCGCTGATCGTTGCCAACGCCGGCCAGCCCAGCGCGGTGACGATCGCCACCAACATGGCCGGCCGTGGCACCGACATCGTGCTCGGCCCCGCCGTGGCGGAGGGTGGCGGTCTCCATATCGTCGGCACCGAGCGGCATGAGAGCCGCCGCATCGACAACCAGCTCCGCGGTCGCGCCGGCCGGCAGGGTGACCCCGGTTCCTCGCGCTTCTTCCTTGCGCTCGACGACGACCTGATGCGGATCTTTGGTGGAGAGCGCATCAAGGGCATGATGAACATGCTCCGGGTGGCCGACGACGAGCCGATCGAATCGCGCATGGTATCGCGGCAGATCGAAGGCGCACAAACCAAGGTCGAGGGGCACAACTTCGACGCCCGCCGCTACCTCGTCGAGTACGACGACGTCATGAACAAGCAGCGCGAAATCATCTACGGCGAGCGCCGCAAAGTCCTCGAGGGTGTCGACCTGCGTGAGCTGGTGCTCTCCTGGGTGCGCAAGGTGGTCGAGGACGCGGTCAACGAGCGCTGCGAGTCCCGCCATCCCGACAACTGGGACCTCGAAGGGCTGGTTGTTCAGCTGGGCCTGGTCTTTCCCTTGCCTCCCTTCAGCGAGTTACCCGCTGACGAGTTCGGCGAGACCAAGGAAGCGGTCGTCGAGCGGCTGATGCAGTACGCGCAGACAGCCTACGAGGCCAAGGAAACCGAGATGACCGAGCCGATGATGCGCAAGGTCGAGCAGTTCGTCGTGCTCAAGACCATCGACTCCAAGTGGATCAGTTACCTGACGATGATGGAGCACTTCAAGGAAGGGATCGGGCTGCGCGCCTTCGGACAAAAGGACCCCCTGGTCGAATACAAGAACGAAGCCTTCCAGGCCTTCCAGGAGCTGCTCAACGACATCCAGTTCGACATCGCCTCCACCGTCTTTCGGGTGCAGCTCGTCAACGAGCCGCCCAAGCCGCCGCCACCGCCCCGCCAGGTCATGGGCCCGACCCGGGCGCTGGAGCCGATCGCCGGAGGGGGCAACGGTGGGGCCACCCCCGCGCCGGTGCCCGCCGGCAAGATCGGCCGCAACGACCCCTGCTACTGCGGCAGCGGCAAGAAGTACAAAAAGTGCCACGGACGGTAGGCCGGCGCGCGGTTAGTTCTGCTAGCTTCGGGTAGGATGTCGGGCGATGGCTAAGAAGAAGACCGCGCCCAGCAAGGACGCGAAGACGAAGGCGCCGAAGGCCGCGGCTGCGAGCCCGGCGACACCCGTGCGCCCTCCCTTTCGCCGGCCGCAATCGTTGAACTTTGCCGGCGTCGGGCGCAATGACATCTGCCCCTGCGGCAGCGGCAAGCGCTTCAAGAACTGCCACGGAAACTAGTGATGGAAGAGATCCTCGAGCACGCGAACGACCTGCTGAAGAAGATTCTTCAGCTCCAGGAGCATCTTTGACCTTCCTGCGAAGGCCAAGCGCCTCGACGCGCTCCAAAACGATCTAAACGACCCCAACCTCTGGCAGGATCCGCCGCGCGCGCAGCGGCTCGCGCAGGAAGCCAAGGGGCTGCGCGATGAAGTCTCCGGCTGGCGGAAGCTCGAAACGCGGGCCAAGGACGTGATCGGCCTCGCCGAGATGGCGATCGCGGAGAACGATGCCCACCTGGAGGAGACCCTTCGGCAGGACCTCGCCGCGCTGGATGCGGATGTCAGCCGGCAAGAGGTCGACCTGCTCTTCGCCAACCCCTACGCCGACAATCCCGCGCTGGTCAGCATCCACGCCGGCGCCGGTGGCACCGACTCACAGGACTGGGCCGAGATGCTGCTGCGGATGTATCTCCGCTGGGCGGAACGTAACAAGATGCCGGCCGAGATCATCGACGAGTCACCCGGCGAAGAAGCGGGCTACAAGAGCGTGACCATCCGGATCTCGGGCAAGCGCGCCTTCGGCTGGCTGCGCGCCGAGCGCGGGGTGCATCGACTGGTGCGGCTCTCGCCCTACGATCAGGCGCACCGGCGGCACACCTCATTCGCGCTGGTCGAGGTGATCCCGGAGATCGAGGACGACAGCGATATCGAGATTCGGCCGGAGGACTTGAAGGTCGACGTCTACCGATCGAGCGGCGCCGGCGGCCAGCACGTCAACAAGACCTCGTCGGCCGTCCGGATGACGCACCTGCCCACCGGCATCATCGTGACCTGCCAGAACGAGCGCTCGCAGATCAAGAATCGCGAGCTGGCGCTCAAGGTGTTGCGCTCCCGCCTGGTGGCGTTGCGCGAGCAGCAGCGGTCAGAGCAGCGCCAGGAGTTGAAGGGCGCGCACCAGTCGAATGAGTGGGGCAGCCAGATCCGCAGCTACGTCCTGCATCCCTACACGCTGGTCAAGGACCATCGCACCGGTCTCGAGGTGGGCAACGTCCAGGCCGTCCTCGACGGCGACCTGGACAACTTCATGGAAGCCTTCCTCCGCCTCGATGCCGGCCGCGAAGGTCAGGCCGCCTAACCGACGCGATCAGGCCGCCGGCGCCAGTTCGGCAGCCGCTGCCTCGAGTCGGCGTTCGTTGCGCAGCGCCAGCCATACGCTGCCAACGATGATCACCGTCCCGATGACATAAGCCTCGCCGAAGAGGCGGGTCACGCCCATGGGGAGCAGCTCGAGGATGCCCGGCAGGTGCGGCAGCGGGTGGTAGATCAGCAGGTAATGCAGCGCGGGCCCCACGGAGAAACAGAGCCAGGCGGCCAGCAGGAATCGGCCGGCGCGCCGCGACATGACGGCTGTGAAGGCCTGGCGGATCAAGAGGGCGATCGGCAGGATGAGGACAACCAGGTGGAAGCTCCAGGTCACGCTGCTGATCAGTGGCAGCGTGCTGACGGCGAGCGCGAACTCCAATCCGGAGCGCGTGGGTCGCGAGGTCGCGCGGATCACGACGAACAGCAGGAGCAGCACCAGCGGCCAATCCAGCGCCCGTCCGCACCAGCCCGCGCCGCCACCCGCGTCGGCGGTGGAGGGCTGGCAGATCCGCGCGGTGAAGCCGGCCAGCGACTGGTTTTCGCGATACCCGGTTCCCGCCGCCAGGTGCGGCAGCATGTCGCGGAAGTAATAGAGGTTATGGTCGACGCTGGTCACCAGCAGGCCGAGCACCAGGCCGAAAAGTCCGGTGACGCCAACCGCGGCGAGCAGTTTCCAGTGCCGGCGCCAGGCCAGATAGGGGAGGAGGGCGAGCGGAAAGAGTTTGAAGACCGCGGCGACGCCCACGAGCACTCCGCTGAGCACGTCCTTGCGCCGCTGCCAGTAGGCCCAGGCGCCCGTGAGCAGTAGCAGCAACAGCGAGTTCATGGTCCCCGTCAGGACGCTGCTCGCCAGCGGAAAGAAGGTTGTGAGCACCGCCGCCAGGCAGAGCAGCTCGCCACGCTGCGGCCGGCCGATCACGGCGTACACGATCAGCAGGCTGGCCGCAATCGCGGCCTGGATCAGCACCAGCCAGATGCGCACGGCCAGGTCGTTCGAGACCCAGGTCAAAGGGATGAGGGTCACCGCAAACGCCGGCGGGTAGAGATAGCCGCTGCTGAGCGACCAGTCCCAGGGCACGTGGTTGCGGATGAAGTTGGCATAAGGGTCGCCGCCGCTGGTGAGTTGGTGCGCCGCAAACAGGTAGTCCTGGAAGTCGTCGGCACGGGGCGCGTGCGGGCCGAGGACCGGGAGCAGGTACAGCCCCACGTAGAGGGCCAGCAGGAGCGCGATCAAGGCGCTGACGGCCAGCTGCCGTGGATGAGGCCATCCCAGGATTCGCCGCACGGCCATATAACCGGGGAAACAGGCCAGTCACGCCCGGCGTTACACGGCCGTTACGTGGACTTGCTCAGATGGAGCAGCGGTCGGACCCGTCCCACCTCGAGACCCTTGTGGTTTCGCAGCGTCGGGTGGGCAAAGCGGTCGAGGGCTTGCTGCTCGGCCGGCGCAAGCCAGCCGAGGTCAGTCAGCGCCGCCATGACGGCAGCCGACACCCACGTGCCATCCACGTCTTCCAGCTTGAGCGCGAGGCCGACGCCCGACCGCCGGTCGGCCGTGCAATGTGCTCCGGCAGCGCCGCCCTTGGCCAGCAACCGGCCGTCGGTGACCTCCATCAACGCCGTGTCGAAGCGCTTTGTCCCACCGACGAGGAATGGATGGGTCGTCATCGCCTCGACCGCGGTCCTCGCCGCAGCATCCTCCGAGGTCACGAGCCGGGCAAAGCTGCGCGCCATCGCGAAAAGGGGCACGGCCGCGTTGGGCGCACTACAGCCATCGATGCCGTACACGACATCGGTGGTCGCGCAGCCGGTAAATTCCTCGATGACCTGCCGGATGCGCTGCTGCACCGGGTGAGAGGGCTCGAGATAACACCGGCAGCGGCTCGGCCATCTCTCGGCGGACCACCGTGGCCGCTGCCTCGTCGTACGGCCAGTGAGCGCCGCATTGCAAGGCGGACTCGTCGATCTCTGCGTGCGCAAGGAGGTCGCGGACCACCGCGACGTGCCGGGGCTCGCCGTTGTGAGACGCGCAGATGATGGCGACGTGTTCGGCCGTCAGCCCAAAGCGCTCGACGATGCCGGTGCGCAAGCCGGCGATCGCCTGAAACGGTTTGGCACACGAACGGAAGTACGTCTGCCGGCTCGGGTCGCCCGCTGAGGCGACCAGCGTCCCCCCGGCGCCGACCGCGGCCAGGTGGCCGCGCTGCAGACCCTCCTCGACGTCGCCCCGCTGGACGCGCAGCAGGGGAACGGCCGAGTTGGGCATTCGCCTGAGTATAAAGAGGGAGTTGGTGCGGCTTTGGACCCAGAGTGAAGCGAGGCAGCAATGCGCGACGAGATGACCTATACTTCCGGAGTTATTCGGCCCCTTAGGGCCCGTCCAGTCGCGGCCCCGGCTATCGGAATGGATTTGTTCACGTGCCAGCAACAATCACAAGCCAGCCGACACCCACGACGCTGCCAGAGCGGGCGCGCATGGCGACGGTAATGTCCGCTGTGCCGCAGATCAGTCTGCAGGGTGTGCACAAGAAATATCCCAACGGCACCGTGGCGCTGCGCGACGTCACGCTGGTGATCCCCAAGCAGGACTTCGTCTTCCTGGTCGGACCGAGCGGGGCCGGCAAGTCGACACTGGTCCGGCTCTTGATCCGCGAGGAGAAGGTGACCGACGGGAAGATCCACGTCGAGGGTCAAGACCTGAGCCGCCTCAAGCGCCGCCACCTGCCCTTCCTGCGTCGCAAGATCGGCATGGTCTTCCAGGATTTTAAGCTGCTGCCGAACCTTACCGTCTTCCAGAACGTCGCCTTCGCGTTGCGGGTCACCGAAGGCGCCCTGCGGCACCTCAAGCCGAAAGTCGAGGAGGTGCTCAGCATCGTTGGCCTGGAAGGAAAAGAGAACAAGTTCCCCGACCAGCTCTCCGGCGGCGAGCAGCAGCGGGTGGCGATCGCGCGGGCACTCGTCCACGATCCGCGGATCTTTCTCGCCGATGAGCCGACCGGGAACCTCGACCCGGCGACCTCCTGGGAAATCATCCAGCTGCTGCTGCAGATCAACGCGCGAGGGACAACCGTCTTGATGGCGACCCACAACCGTGAGATCGTTGACGTCATGCGGCGGCGCGTGGTCGCGATCGAGAGCGGACAGATTGTCAGAGACGAAGATGCGGGAGGGTACCATGCACCGGCTCTGGAATCGCATTGATTTCGCCTTCAGCAGCGCGTGGCAGAACTTCTGGCGGAACGCCGCCGTCAGCATCGCCAGCGTGCTCATCGTCTGGGTGGTCTTGCTCGCCCTCGGCAGCCTGCTGCTCGTCCTGCACTCGCTCGACCAGATCGTGGCGCTGGAGAAAACCAAGGCGAGCGCCATCTCCGTCTACCTGGCCGACACAACGCCGCTCAGTAGCGCCATGAATTTCAAGCTGCACCTGGAGAATGACCCGCGGGTGAGCACCGTGAGCTACGTGTCGAAGGACCAGGCGATGGCAAGGTTTCGTCTGTTGCCGGCCTTGGACCCCAGCGTGATCGACACCCTGGGCACCAACCCACTCCCCGCCAGCCTCGACGTCACTGTCAAGGACATTCGCGACCTGGGGGCGATCGACGAGGAAGTCAGGACCTCGCCACTGGTCGATAAATCGCCGGCGACCAATTACGAGCCCAACGTCATCGACAAGATCATCCTGCTCGCGCGCGTGGCGGGCATCGCCGGGCTCGTCCTCATCATCGGGTTGACGGGGCTGTCGGTCTTCATCATCATGCTCACCATCCGAACCGCCATCTATCTCCGCCGCAAGGAAATCGAGGTGATGAAGCTGGTGGGCGCCACCGACTGGTTCGTGCGCTGGCCCTTCATCGTCGAGGGCCTGATCGTCGGGGTTGTTGGTGCGGTGGTGGCTGTTCTTATCGTTGGCTTCGGCTACCGCCCGGCGGTGATCAACCTGCAAAGCGTGCTGATCTTCGTTCCACTCGCCTTCGACCCCAACTACCTGCGGGTGGTGCTGGCGGCGATGCTCGGCTTTGGCCTGTTACTGGGAAGCGTCGGGAGCTATCTGGGCGTAAGGCGGTTCCTCAAGCAGTGAGGCGGGCGCGCCGGCACGCGGCACTCGTCATCGCGTTGCTGACCGTGATGCTTCTGAGCACCGTCTCGGAAACGA
>WNFT01004987.1_pt1 | contig 11596 bp, 8 predicted proteins | sample 5400191 | NCBI WGS metagenome assembly WNFT01 (sample SAMN13153359, study PRJNA577476) | soil metagenome | isolation source: 80 cm saprolite under Madrone tree | place: USA:California | collected 2016-06-14
CCCTGTGGTCTGCCCGTCATGCACCTCGCAAACGACAGGCTCTACGATGGCCGCGAGCCGCTCCACCGCGCCTTAGGACAGGAGTCGAAGCACTTCAAAGTCGCGTTCGATTCAGTAGATGCTGTTCGAGATCCGCGCCAGGCTTATGGCTCCATCTCAAAAAGTGTAGGCGACGGCCATATTCGCCTGGTCACCCAGATTGTTTGCCGCCAGCTGGTTACGGTAATTGGTGAGGAAGCGGCGCCACTCCCAGGCGAATGTCACGTCTGGCGAAAACTTGTACATAAAGTTCACCATGTACGTTTGGTTCTTGGCGCGGGTGCCGGTGGTCAGGCTATGAAGTTCGGGTGCTTCAATACCGTAGGCAGCGTTGGTCTGCCACTTCGCGGTCCAGTTGAACTGGGCCTGCATCCAGCCGCCGCGCGTTCCAATGCCGTGTTCACCCGGTGTGCCCGGCGCCAGATAGCTCTGGCCGATATCCCCGGTGAAAACACCCAATGCGCGACCGCCGAAGACTTCGCCCGAAAGCGCAAACCATTTGAGCAAGGGGAGATTGTAGTCGAGCGCAACACCCCAAGCCTGGAATTTACGCACCAACGATTCAGTGCCAATACTCCCAACGTTCTTTGCGGGATTCCAGTGGCCGCTCACGCCAACTTCGCCCTTGCGATCACCAAATGGAGTGGCGACCTCAACGCGAGACTCAACCGCCGGGCCGCGGCCTAGCTCTCCGGCCTTGGGTTGCCGCAAGGTTGCGAAGGCCACCGGGTTGTCGCCGACGTTCGGATCGAGCGCCGCCAGTTGCCATAAAACGCGACGCCCCTGCCCCAAGTCGTGACGCCATTCGGTTCTGATCTGCGGTGAGCGGATCCACAAGTTGCCGGAACCCGACAGGGCAGGAATTGCGTATTCGGCGAGCGATGTGGGATTCAGTGGCGCGAAGACCACCCAGTCCTGTCCGGCCTCCAGGGAAAAATTCGTCCAATCCAGGCGTCCGAAGGCCAGTCGCAGACGCAAAATGTCCATGTTGATGCCATTACCCAGCGCCGCCTTGCCACCGAAGAAATCCGTCTCCACCTCGCCGCTCAATCGGGCACCGGCGATTACCGGCCCCTGGTAACGCAGGCCGAGCCGTGTCTGGCGCGCAGTCATGCCGAAGTTCTCCACAGGGCCGGGTGCGTTGGGGCTCGCGTAGAGTGGGATGTCGGTGTTGTTGGATGCAGCCGTGTTGTAAAACGAATTCCAGAGCAGCGTGCCGTAGATGGTTACGGGGAACTTGGATTGCGCTGTTACGGAGCCTTCCGCAGGCGCGGTCTGCTTCCGCTGGGGCGGCTGTACCACGGCTGCAATGGACTGGTTTTGCACGGTGGGCCGCGTGTTGTCCACAGGCTGTGTCTCGGCTCCGCTTTGGACCCTGGCAACTTCGGCACCGTTGATCAAGCCTTTCTCTTGCAGGATGGAGGTAAGCAGACGCACGCTCTGCTCCGCATCCAGTTGCTCCACCCGGCTGAGATCGCTCTGGCTGATCAGGCCTTTTTCTTTGAGAAGACGCGCCAGTTCCTGAGCAGGCGATTCGGACCAGGCTAGCGTCCCCGCTGTTAACACGAATAACGTAAGAATGAGTCTTTGAATCATGTCGATGTCAACCCCAGAGGCAAATGAAACCCACGCACTGGAACTTGCCGTTGCACACGAGGGACCACAGGTAACGCCCGCGGACAATCCGAATTGCCGGGCGGCGCACGATCAACCAGCGATGCCCCGCCGATAGTGTCGCCGATGTTGGCAAAATCGGCGAGTGCGGGAACAATCTCATGCTCCCGGCGCAATTCTTCTTCCGAGTCCTTCGCGTTCCTGGACCCCGGTGTTTGTCGACGGGCGGACAGAGTTCTGTCGGCCCATCGACGTGCTGGCAGCCCTCGCTCTCACCTCGCGTGGAGGCAGCAGCCGGTAGCGTGACCTGCCTGTTCACCCTTCCAGCCAGCCGGTTAACGTCTGCTCACGTATTTGCCCATAATCGTGGGGCGGACGACTCAATCTCAACGCTGGATTTATACCCGTCTTTGCTCCAGCGATGGGAAGGCCATAATCCTTCTGGATGGCGCATGACATGCAGGGAAGAGCGTCACCACTCGGGATGCGTTTGCGATACAGTAATCTGGTTCGACGTCAGGAGCAAGCTCGGGCCGGTCGCGCGTTCGTGGCCGCCGGCCAAGCGCAAGGTAGAAGCGTTTAAACAGAAGGGCCGATAAATTATCGCGAAAGGAAGGCCGCAACCATGGATGCCAGCCGCAGAGATTTTTTGAAAGCCAGCGCACTGGGAGGTGCTGCTCTCTCTTTTTTTGGGTTTGATCTGGCGCCCGCCTATGCGCAACTTCGCGAGCTCAAGATTGCCCGCGCGACAGAAACGCGGTCCACGTGTCCATACTGCTCGGTAAGTTGCGGTGTCATCATTTATACGATTGGCGATAAAGCCAAGAACGTCACTCCTCAAGTGATCCACGTCGAGGGCGACCCGGACCATCCCATCAACCGCGGAACGCTGTGCCCGAAGGGGGCTTCGCTGGAACAGGACATCCTGAACCCGCGCCGGCTCCTTAAGCCGCAGGTGCGCCGGCCCGGCTCTGATCACTGGGAAGACATCGCGTGGGACCAGGCGATCGATGAGATCGGCCACTGGGTGAAAAAGACGCGAGACGAAACGTTCGTCGAACGGGATGCCGCCGGGCACACCGTGAACCGCTGCGAAGGCATCGCCTGGATCGGGGGCTGCACCGATACCAACGAATTCAATTACCTGGTGGGCAAATCCATGCGCGGCTTAGGGGTCTGTTACATAGAAACCCAGGCCCGTGTTTGACACGGTCCGACGGTCTCCAGTTTGGGGCCCACATTCGGACGCGGAGCGATGACCAATGGTTATGTCGATATCAAGAACACCGACATGATGCTGATCATGGGTGGGAATCCCGCGGAGAACCATCCGTGCGGTTTCAAATGGGCGATTGAAGCTAAACGGACCCGCAATGCAAAGATGATCGTGGTGGATCCGCGCTTCACCCGGACGGCTGCGACGTCGGATCTCTTCCTGCAAATTCGCGCGGGAGCTGATATTGCGTTTCTTGGTGGAGTCATTCACTATGCGATCGATAACAACCGGATCGCGAAGGAGTACCTTACCAACTTTACGAATGCCGCTTTCATCGTCAAGGAAGGTTTCAAGCTGCCCGAGGATGGATTGTACTCGGGTTTCGATGCAACAGCACAGACGTACGACAAATCCACCTGGAATTACGAAGGAGCCGACGGGGTCGGTGGTGCCACAGCTTCAGCCAAGCTCACCCTTCCACCGAAGATAGCTTATGACCTTACGCTGCAGCATCCCCGCTGCGTTTTTCAGTTGTTGAAGAAGCAGTATTCACGCTACACACCGGAAATGGTCGAGCGCATCACCGGCATACCGAAAGATCAATTTCTCAAGGCTGCAGATCTGTTCACCTCCATTCGCAAGGATGGCGACATGAAGAAGGTGGCGACGATCATGTACGCGGTGGGGTGGACACAGCACACGTTCGGCACGCAGATCATCCGTACCGCGGCGATGTTGCAATTGATGCTGGGCAACGTGGGGCGCGCCGGCGGTGGTGTCAATGCGCTTCGCGGCCACTCCAACATCCAGGGCGCCACCGATATGGGCGGGGTGTTTGACATCTGGCCGGGGTACCTGAAGGTTCCGAATCCGGCAGATGCCGACCTGAAAACTTACTTGGATCGAACCACGCCAAAGGCTTCAAAGCCGGCTGAGTGGGATTCGTTCAACTATTGGTCGAACACGCCAAAGTTTGCCGTTTCCTTCCTGAAAGCCATGTACGGTGACGCCGCCAGGAAGGAAAACGACTGGGCGTTCCAATACATGCCGAAGGTGGATCGCAACTATTCCTGGACCGAGCTCTGGGACAGCATGTACCGCGGCTCAGTCAAGGGAATGTTCGCTTTCGGCATGAACGGTGTGGCCATCGGGCCCGACTCTCAAAAGAACATTGCCGCCCTCAAGAAGGCTGATTGGCTGGTGGTGGGTGAGATCTACCCGGATGAGACCAGCGAATTCTGGAAGTCGCCCGGGATCTCGACGGCGGAGATGAAAGAGATCAAGACGACGGTCTACCGGCTGGCATGCGCCGGCTTCGCGGAAAAAGACGGGTCGATGACGAACTCCGCTCGCTGGTTGCAGTGGAAGAATATCGCAGTGCCTCCGCCCGGCCAAGCCCGCCTCGACCAGGACATCGTGGCGCAGATTTTCCTCAAGGTGCGCGAGCTCTATAAGGCGGAAGGGGGCAAATTTCCGGAGCCGATTTTGAACCTGACCTGGCCCTATACCGATCCCCAGCATCCGGCGTTAGCTGAATTAGCCAGGGAGTTCAACGGCAAGGCACTCGCGAATCTTACAGATCCCAAGACGCAGCAAACCATCAAGGCCGGGCAGCAATTGCCTGGGTTTGCGTGGCTCAAGGATGACGGCACAACTTCCTGCGGCAATTGGATCTATTCCGGATGTTGGACCGAGGCCGGGCCACAACTCGCGCGTCGTGGCACTGAAGATCCATCGGGACTCGGCGTTTACCCGAACTGGGCGTGGTCGTGGCCCGCGAATCGCCGCGTTCTGTACAACCGCGCGTCATGCGATCCCTCGGGAAAACCTTGGGACGCCGAACGGAAACAAGTCTGGTGGAATGAATCCGCACAACTTTGGGTGGGAAACGACATACCCGATTTCAAGCCCGACTCCAACCCCAAGGAGCACATGGGCCCGTTCATCATGAACCCGGAAGGCGTCGGCCGAATCTTTGGGCCGCTGGCCGCTTTCGCCGATGGGCCATTCCCCGAGCATTATGAACCGATTGAGAGTCCGGTTCAAAACGCGCTACACCCGAGCCAATCCAACAATCCGGTGGTCAAGAAGTTCTCCACGCCGGCTGACAAATATGGCACGGCAGCCGACGGCTTCAACATCGTCTGCACCACCTACCGGCTTACGGAGCATTACCACTACTGGACCAAGAACAATCCGATGTGTGTCCAGCTCATTCCTGAACCGTTCGTCGAGATTCCGGTCGAGTTAGCCGCGGAGTTGAAGATCAATGGCGGCGACAAGGTGAAGGTTACCAGTGCGCGGAGTTACTACATCGCAAAAGCCTTCGTCACCAAGCGCATTAAGCCTATGACGATTGACGGCAAGAAGGTGTACCAGATCGGCATACCGATCCATCAAGGTTATCGTGGGATTCAGGAAGATGCAGGCAGGGACGCGAGGACCATCGCCAACCGGCTCACGCCAACGGTGGTTGATCCCAACGCATTCACCCCGGAGTTTAAGGGCTTTCTCGTCAAACTGGAAAAGGCGTAGGGAACGACATGAGCCAGGCGACATTGGAAATCCGCAGAATCTCAGGGCATGCCGGACCCGTGCCCGGCGCCGGCGTGGAGCGCGCGCAACAGGTTTGCAAGCTGGTCGATACCACGACCTGCATCGGCTGCAAGGCCTGTGAGGTGGCGTGCCTCGAGTGGAACGGCTATACGTTCAGCGACACCGTCTTCGACAACAGTTATCAGACGATGCCCGAAACGGCATGGAATTATTGGAACCTGATCAAGTTCAATGAGCATGAGCGCGAAGACGGCACGTTGATGCTGCTGATGCGCAAGGATCAGTGCATGCACTGCGCGGAGCCGGGTTGCCTGGCGGCCTGCCCCGCGGATGGCGCGATTGTCCAGTATGCGAATGGCATCGTCGATTTTCAGCAGGACCACTGCATTGGCTGCGGGTACTGCGTGTCTGGATGCCCGTTCAATATCCCCAAATTCAACCCAAGCACGAAGAAGATGTTCAAGTGCACGCTCTGCGCCGACCGTGTCAACCAGGGATTGGAACCGGCGTGCATCAAGTCCTGCCCCACGGGCTGTCTCCACTTCGGCACGAAGGACGACATGACAGACCTGGCAGAGACGCGCGCACAGCAACTTCGCGAGCACTACGGCTTCGAGAAGGCAGGCGTCTATGATCCGGCGGGTGTTGGCGGCACCGGCGTCATCTATGTACTGCACGATGCCACCAACCCGGAAGCGTATGGCGGGTTGCCCAAAAATCCTCGCATTCCCTGGGTCGTCCGGCTTTGGAAAGGTCCGGCTAAGTGGATCGGCAATCTCGCCATACTGGGCGGTATTGTGGGCGTAACACTCCACTATCTGCGGTTTGGTCCCAAGCGAGTTGAGGATCACAAGGAACAGAAAGGCGGACAGTTGTGAGCGTTTCGCATGTGATCTCTTCATCACGCACGACAGGCGACGCTGGCGACCGGATTCTTCGCTACACGCTTGGCGAACGCATTAACCATTGGATCGCCGGCTTGTCGTACCTATATTGCCTGATCACAGGCTTGGCCTTCTGGTCGCCTCACCTGTTCTGGATGGCCATCATCGCGGGCGGCGGACCCACTGCCCGCTTCTGGCATCCGTGGTTTGGCCTGGTTTTCACCGCCTCGGTGTTATGGATGTACAAGATCTGGCGGAGCGATATGCTCACCACCGACGCTGACCGCGCCTGGTGGAAAGCGTCGAAATATTACATCCGGAACGAAGACGAGAACCTTCCGCCCATCGGCCGCTTTAACTACGGCCAGAAAATGTTCTTCTGGCTGATGTTTTATGGCGTGATCCTACTGCTGCTTTCGGGCGTGGCGCTGTGGTTCGTTGAATCTATTCCGTGGAGCCTACGATGGCTGCGCTATCTGGCGGTCGCGGTACACGTCGCGGTTGCACTCGCGACGATCGGTGGCTTCATTATTCACGTGTACATGGGCACGGCCATGGTACGCGGCGGTTTCACCTCGATTATCCGTGGAGAAGTTTCGTCCCCCTGGGCCAGGATGCACCACCGCCTCTGGTACGAGAAAGTCACCCAAAAGACATCCGGACAGAAATGAATCGATCCAAGTGGGATCGGCGGATCGAGCGTGCCGACGCATTGACAGCGGCACATCCGTTTGCGGCCGAAGTGTTGCAATTCTACAAACGTATTGCGACGTTCCAGCAGGCGCTTTATTCTCAAGGCGCGGGAGCTGGCAGCAACCAATCGGGAAAGAGAGTTTCCAGTCTGCCCCAGCAGGACCTAGACGTCCATCGCTTGCTGCCCAAGTTCGCCGAGTTCCTTTCTACTGTCGAGACGTGCGCGCCCCAACTCACTGCTGAGTCTGCCCGCGATTTGTTCGCACAAGGGACCGAACGATGGCTAGATTTGCTTACTTCCTTTTGGCGAGCCGCGCGGAATTTCGAGCTCAGTCCCGGGCAGCCCGAAGTCCTGCTGGCGTGGATGTTTCTGCAGCCGCAAGCAGAGTACCTGGCTGATCACAATGGTCACATTTCCCGGCAGGAGACTCTGGGGGTCTGTCCCTTTTGCTCCGGAAAACCTATCGTGGGCGTGCTGCGACCCGAGGGGGATGGCGCGAAGCGATCGCTGATTTGCTCGATGTGCGCCACGGAATGGGCATTTGGACGAATCATATGCCCCGCGTGCGGTGAGGACGCCGTTGAGAAGCTCGCGATCTACACGGCTAGTCAATTTGACCACGTTCGAGTCGAGGCATGCGACACCTGCCGCCACTACATCAAGACAGTGGACCTCACCAAGAACGGCCACGCCGTGCCGGTCGTGGACGAACTGGCAACAATGCCATTAAACCTCTGGGCCCAACAGAACGGATACGTAAAATTGCAGGCAAACCTGCTGGGGATTTAGGTCGTTCCGCGCGGCATGCTCTAGCTAGCAGGCTGCGGGAAAACGCTTTTTGGCCTCAACTGATCCAGCCGAGATTCGTATTGCTCCGTGGCCCGCGTGGGCGTGGATAAAGCATTCATCGGGACTTTGGTTTCGGCTACCACAGCGGTACGATTGTGGCGTGACAAGCCAGGCTGGGATGAACGAACTTCTCATCATGCTCGGCGTGGCGCTGCGTCTGTTCAAACCGCCTCGCCGGACGATCCTCATTTGGGTTGGAACGCTGCTCGCTATCGCCGCGGGATACGCCGAGCAGCCCATCAAAGTGCGGATCGTCACGGGCGGGCACGACCACGAGCCGTCGTTTTATTCACTATTCGATGACCAGCGTTTCAGCGCCACCGTCAATCCCCACCCCGAAGCGTTTACGCGGGACTTCCGCGAACTCGCCGACGTGCTGGTGCTCTACGACTTAGTCCCGGAAATGCCCGAGGAGGAGAAACGCGGCAACCTGCGCGCTTTCGTCGAGTCAGGCAAAGGCGTCGTCGTTCTGCACCATGCCATCATCGATCACAATAATTGGCCTTGGTGGTATGAAGACGTAGTCGGCGGCCGTTATCTTCTCAAACCCGACGGTGGCATCCCTGCCTCAACTTACAAACACGATGAGCACATGCGCGTGAAGGTCACTAAGAAGCATCCCGTGACCGATGGCGTTACCGACTTCGAGATTGACGACGAGACGTACAAAGGGATGTGGATCTCGCCGAAAGTGCAGGTCCTGCTGACCACCGACAATCCGACCAGTGATGCTTCGCTGGCGTGGCTGGGGCTGCATCCCAAGGCACGCGTGGTCTACATTCAACTCGGCCACGGCAGCGCGGCGCATCGGAACCCGAGCTATCAGCGCCTGGTGCGGAATGCAATTGTCTGGGCGGCGGGCCGATAGATATTTCATCGAGCAGTCCCTCCGCTGAGCGAACCTTCCACAACGCGCAGGATCTGATTGACCGAGACGCCCTCCATTTTTTCCACTAACCCGCTGGGCCAGTGAATTTCGAGGCTGGCTTTCTCCGACTGGCCGAGACCGAAGTGGAGCCGCAGGTCGCTTTGGGAGAAGTAGCTGCCGCCGCTGCGCACCTCGTCCATCCGGCGACGGCCGTCGGGGGTGGTGCAATAAACGCGCGTACCGATGGCCGTGCGGTTCGATTTGGTACCGACGCATTTCACTTTGAGCCAGCGGTTGTTCAGCGAACTGTCGCAGCGCAGCAGTTGCGGATAGGCATTGACGCAGTTGACAGCGACATCCAGATCGCCGTCGTTGTCGAAATCGCCGATGGCGAGTCCGCGGCCGGGAACTAGCTCGAGAATGCCGGGGCCGGCGTCGAGCGAGACGTCGCGGAAGGCGCCGTTGCCTAGGTTGCGATAGAGCACTTTCCGCTGGCGATAGCCGGCTTCGGTACCGGTATCGCCGATTTCCGGGTAGACATGGCCGTTGCACAGCAGAATATCGGGCCAGCCGTCGTTATCGAAGTCGAGAAACGCCGCGCCCCAGCCGAGAAAACGCGTGTTGCGGCCGAGACCAGCTTGAAACGTCGTGTCGTCGAAGGTGTCGTTGCCGAGATTGTGATAGAGGCTGGAAGTGTCGCCGGCGAAATTCGTCTTGACGATGTCGAGGCGTCCGTCGCCGTCATAATCGGCCGCCGAGACGCCCATGCCGGCTTGCGATTTGCCGTCCGCCCCGTAGGCCACGCCGGCTTCGGTTGCAATTTCGGTGAATGTGCCGTCGTGATTGTTCTTGTAGAGGGCGGAGGAGGTCGAATCGTTGGCTACGTAGATGTCGGGCCAGCCATCGTCGTCGAAATCGGCGGCCAGCACGCCGAGGCCGTAAGTGCCGGACGTTTTCAGTATGCCGGCTTTCGCCGAAATATCCGTGAAGGTTCCATCGCCGTTATTGTGGAACAGAATATTTTTGCCGCCATCGAGACCCGGTGGGCCACACGCGACTTTCAGTCCTTTATAGAGACACGTGCCGCCTTCAGGCGTAGGGACGGTCTTGACGTCGAAATCGATGTAGTTGGCGATGAACAGGTCGAGATGGCCGTCACGGTCGTAGTCGAGGAAGGCGCAGCCGGTATTCCAGCGCGGGAGCTTACCGCCAGCGGTAGTGACGCCCGCATGTTTGGCAACGTCGGTGAAGGTGCCGTCGCCGTTGTTGCGGAAGAGCGCGCAGTCGCCCCAATAAGAGACGAAAAGATCGTCATGGCCATCGTTGTTGTAGTCGCCGATGCAGCAGCCTTGCCCCCAGCCGGTGCGCACCAGGCCGGCCTTCACGGTCACGTCGGTGAAGGTGCCGTCGCGATTGTTCTTGAACAGGCGATTGGTGGGCGTGGAAGCGGCATCGAATGCGGTTTCGAAGCGCGTCCCGTTGACCAGGAAGATGTCGAGCCAGCCGTCGTCATCGAAATCGAAAAAGGCGACGCCGCAGCCGGTGGTTTCGAGCAGATAGCGATTGCGCTTCTCACCGCCGAAGGTGGTTTTCTTGTTGAGGCCGGCTTCGCGCGCGACATTGATGAACTGCACGCCCAGTGGCGAATCCTTCGCTGGAAGCACGCGCGCGATCTGATCGAACGAAAAAACCAGAGCCGAGCGGCACAGGGAGCGGACGAATCCGCGGCGCGAGCCGTTCATGGTTTCCGGTCCATCCTCATTCCAGCGGCGGGCCCGACCGTTTCCATCACAGCGCGGTCGAACATGGTCTTCTGCTCGCTCTCCTTTTGCTTCTTGATGCGCGCGGCTTCGGCGAACGCCTGCCGACTGCCTTCCGCATCGCCGCCGGCGCGCAGGATTTGCCCCAGCAGAGTGAACGGGCCGGGAGTGTTGGGGTTGAGGCGGATGGCCTCCTTGAGGGCGACGATCGCTTCCGCGGGCTGGCCGCTCTGCTTGAGCGCGGTACCCAGCAAGTAGTAAGCCTCGGCGTAATTAGGATTCACGGCGATGGCGGCATGCATTTCACGGATGGCATCGGCGAACTCGCCATCCTGCCAGTGGACCACGCCGAGCGTGAAATGCGCCTCGGCGATTCGCGGATCGAGCTCCGTTGCGCGGCGCAGGTGCAGCTTGGCGTTCGCGAGATCGTCTTTCTGCTTATAAGCAAGGCCGAGATTGTACTGGACGATGGCGGAAGCGGGGTCGAGCTGTAGCACCTTTTCGAATTGATCGATGGCCTTGGTCAGATTGCCCTGATTGAGATAAGTGAGGCCGATGTTGCCGAGTGCGCTCAGGTTGCCAGGGTCGCGGGCGAGAAGGGCTTGAAACTGCGTGACGGCTTTTTCGGGGGAACCTGTTTCGAGCAGCATGAGTGCATAGTTGTTGCGGAAGTCGGCATTGGCCGGCTCGAGGTCGACGGCTTTGGCGTAGGCCTCGGCGGCGGATTTGCGATCGCCCTGGTGCTGGAGGGCGAGACCGAGTTGGTTCCACGCGGCGGCGCTCCGGGCTTGCAGGCTTGTGGCGGCCTTGCATTCGATAACGGCGTCAGCGGCGCGGCCGAGATCGACGAGCGCCGCGCCGTAGCGATAGCGATAGTCGAAAACTTTTGGACCGAGGCGGGCGGCCTGTTCGAGCGCAGGCAGCGCCTCCTCACGATTGCCTTCGAGCCACAGCGCGACGCCAAGGTGGTAATGCGCGGCCGCAAACTTTGGATCGATAGCGAGGGCCTTGCGAAAGCGATCCATGGCGCCGGCCCGCTGGTTGAGGACCGCGAGGAGGAAACCGATCTCGTCTTCGAGAGCCGCCGACGGCTTGGAATTTTGTTCGACCTGTTCC
>WNFT01018925.1_pt1 | contig 11593 bp, 10 predicted proteins | sample 5400191 | NCBI WGS metagenome assembly WNFT01 (sample SAMN13153359, study PRJNA577476) | soil metagenome | isolation source: 80 cm saprolite under Madrone tree | place: USA:California | collected 2016-06-14
GTCTCGAGCACATTTGCTTCGTTAAATTTGCAAGTGAGACACCACGCAGCGGTGAAATCGACAAAGACAGAATGGCCCTGTTCTAGCTCCGCTTGCAAACGCTCGGGCGTGAATGCCTGCCAATCGCCCCGGAGCCGTGAATCGGCCGAAGCAATGTTCGCTGAGTGAAATTTCCCGCCGATGAAATAAATGCCACTCCCAACCACAAGCACGAGCATAAACACGAGCACGACAGTTCGCTTTGCGACTGACGCTGTCGGTAGAACGAATGCGCCTTTCATCCAGCATGCGATGCTAATGACCAGCAAAAAGCAGCTCGCCCAAATCGCCCCTTCGAGACCACGCTGCGCGCCGACCACGTAAAGCAGGAAAAGCAGCGTCGCCAGCAGCAGGAATCCCATGAATTGTTTCACGTGCAGCATCCATGGACCCGGCTTTGGCAGAAAGCGCAGCCAGGCCGGTTGTGCACAGAGCAGCAAATACGGCGCGCTCATGCCGGCGGCAATCGCGACGAACATCAACAGTATGATGGCCGGAGATTGAGCGAAGGCGAAACCGAGCGCAGTTCCCAAGAACGGTGCAGTGCAAGGCGTCGCGAGGACGGTTGCGAAAAGTCCCTGGAAAAACGATCCGGCTTCGTGCTGGCCGCTGGTGGAGGAGAGCAAGCCGCGCGTGACACCTTGCGGTAGCGAAATTTCAAAAACCCCAAACAAATTGAGCGCAAACACAAGGACGATGACGCTCAAGGCGAGAACGAAATACGGGTTCGTGAACTGGAAACCGCCCCAGGTGATCTCGCGACCGGCGGCTTTCAGCGCGATCAAGAGCAGCGCCAGGCCGATGAACCAGGCAAAAATGCCCCCGGCAAAAGCAATTCCGCTGCGCAAGATCTTCTGCCGGCTTTGGCCCGCTTGCTGGATGAATCCGAAAATTTTGAGCGAGATGACTGGCAGCACGCACGGCATCAAATTCAAAATGATCCCGCCGAGAAAGCCGAAGAAGAGGAAAGTCAATATCCCGCGCGAAGAGGCGGAACTAGAAGAGGACGCAATCGTGGACGCTGGAGTTTGCCAAGCCGCGCGGTCGGGCCCATCGAGGCTCTGACCAAAGACAATCAGACCCTGAATCGATGATAAATCTTTGCTCGCCGATTCAATCGGCACGCGAAAAACGACTTCGTTTGCGCTGCGAGATTCGACCTTCGGGTGCCCCACCACGGTTTCGCCTTCTGGCAACGGATAAAAATCCGCGCGCGGATAATTTGCGAGTGTTGCACTCTTCACGCTCAGCCGAAGATCAGATCCGGTCCGAGTCCAATTTGCGGTTGCAACCTTCGGTTCCGGCCAATTCTGCGGCAGCAACCGGCGGAACCGTGTAAACATTTCCGTATTAGCCGACGCGCTCGTCGTCGATTTCGGCAACTCAAGTTGCAAGCTAGCGTTTCCGGGAATGCAGATCTTTTCGCAAACGAGCCAGGTTGCGTCCGCCGAAAGTTTCACCGGCGAATTGTCGATCCTTGCCGGAGGCGTGATCTCCTGCATCAGCAGCACTTCATCCTGGTAGCCGTAGGTTTGAATATCGCCCGGATCGATTGTTTTCAGCGGAATCGGCCACTGGATTTCGCCGGCTTTCCATCCCGGGGGCAACTTCCATTTCAGTTCGGTCGGAATTCCGGCATCGCCGGAAAATTTCCAATACGTATGCCAGTGCGGAGCCATTCGAAGAAGCAAACCGACAGTGAACGGTTTCCCTGGAACAACCGCGTTCGTATCGGCCAGGAGTTCTGCTTTAACGAGCTCCCTACCCTGATACGTTTGGCTTTGGGCCAGCGGAACAAGAGCGAAGATCGACAAGCAAACGGACGAGCAGGCAGCAACTCGGAACGCCGAGATCATTCTATTAGGTAGCACTCGCCGATGTTCGCGGCAATGAGCGGTAGTAAGGCGCGAGTCGCCGCCGCGAGCGCGCCGCAACTTATGGAACGATGAAGATCTTATCGGTCCAGGGATCCTTTACTTTGCTGCCAGACCCATAACCACTCACATCGACATATCTTCCACTCGAATCGAAAGGACTGAAGACGTATCCAGGTTTGCCAGGAACCGATTTAGCCGTGGGAAATTCCCCTCCTGGAGCGGAAGCATGCGACGATGACGGCGGTTTTGGTTTTGCCTGCGTTGTTTCCTTGTGCGTCGTTCGCGGAGCAGCACTCGATGACTGGCTTTGGACTCTCTCGCTTTCAACCCGCGGCCGCTGTTGCGGCGCCGAAGCCAACTCTGGCGCCGGCATGGGTTGACCGGGCACGGTAACATCCGATGACGTTGTTTCTGTCGCCGTAGTCGTTGATGATTGGGTGCCATGTCGCTTCAAAGCGTAATGCACCGGCGCAGTGGCAACACGATACGAACCGACCGCGACACCTCGGGTCACGTGATAAGAAGTGACGGCGACGTCGCGGGTGGTTCCGCACCCGACTAGAAAAATGGTCGCAAATAACGAAGCTCGCGCCAGCGTATTCATTTTACCTCCGATACAGATGTTTCGCATCCGTTCAATCATTTAACGAAAGAACATCGGTTATGAGATCGGAGATGGCCGCTTCGGTCGTTGACCACGAACACATCAACCGGTAAACATCGGGCTCGACGAAGTTGTAAAAATCCCAGCCCCGGACGCGGAGATCGCGTACGAGCTGCTCATTCATCCGGACAAAAACCGCATTCGCATCCACTGGAAAGACGATATCGATCTTTGCCTCCTTTCGCAGGCGCTCCGCAAGCTGGCGCGCCGTGTCGTTGGCATGCCGGGCGTTCCGCAGCCAGACGTCATCCGTTAGAAGGCCAAGCCACGGCGCGGCCAGAAAACGCATTTTTGAGCCGAGCTGCCCCGCCTGTTTCACTCGATAATCGAACTCGCGTGAAATCTCCTTGTTGAAGAAAATGACCAGCTCACCGGCAGCCGTGCCATTCTTTGTCCCGCCAAAACAGAGAACATCGACGCCAACTTCCCACGTGATTGCTTTCGGCGCGCAATTAAGCGACGCGATCGCATTGGCAAAGCGCGCGCCGTCCATGTGGAGGAACAGTTCGCGCGTACGCACAAAGTCTGCGATCGCCGCGATTTCGTTGCGCGTATAAACGGTTCCAAACTCCGTAGCCTGGGCAATGCTAATCGCGCGTGGCTTGTGCGAATGCGGCTCATTCTGGCGCGCGACTACTGCTTCCGCCTGTCCGATTTCGATCTTGCCATCGGGGCCGCCAATCAAGAGGAGCTTCGATCCTTTTGTGAAAAATTCCGGCGCGCCGCATTCGTCGGTCTGGATATGGGCATGCTCATGACAGATAACGCCATGGAATGATTGGCAAACCTGTGCGAGCGCCAGCGCATTTGCCGCCGTGCCGTTGAAAACGAAATAAACGTCGCAATCGGCCTCGAAAATTTCACGGACGCGATCCCTCACGCGCGCTGTCCAGCGATCGTCCCCGTACGATGGCGCGCCACCGGCGTTCGCTTCTTTCAGCGCCTCCCATGCCTCTGGGCAAATCGCCGCGGTGTTATCGCTGGCAAATTCATGACGGCCTGCGTCAGGGCTCATCTCGCCTGTTTGCTACGCGAGTTTTTGTCCCCGATCAATCAGTACAAAAGAGATTGCCTGACAGGTCCGAGCCCTGGGCCTCCGGAGCCTGCCAGGCAATTCTCCTCCACTTGCTCCCCAAAATTATATGCAACAGCCTCACTTATTACTTCGAACACGGGTCGCAAAGTGAGTGTGTGCGGCGGCAAGATTCTTTCAAAGTTGCGGATTTACGGTCTTGCGGGAGATCGTCGAATGGACCAATCGCGTTGCAAATCTCCGGGTAGCGCGCGCGTCTCGCGTGCTGGTTTCGGTGTCTGACCGAAACACGCTTCTCTGGAAACGCAATAACAGAGCGCGAGCTGGACCCACAACGAAAGTTTGTCGGCGCGAGACGCCCCGACCAGCACGCGAGACGCGTGCGCTACCCAGATCAACGCACTCGCGACTCACGTGTTCGACATTGGGCGAGATTATTTGATGGCCAAAAACGACGTGGAGTGCTGGTTCCGCTTTGCCTAAGACATTACGGCAGACTAGTTTTGCAAATGAGATCGCTCCAAAGCGAGATCGAACAACGTGGGGCGCGCATCTTCGAGCTGGTTAATCAGCATCCTGAATCGCTTTTCAGCAGAGCAGCCTTTTATCAGCGGATGATGGCGCTATCGATGCGCGATGAACAATTCAAGGCGCAACTGTTTCGCTTTGTCGATGTGCTCCCGTCGCTGCGCAGATCCGGCGAAATCGTCGAGCATCTCGAGGAATATTTCGAAGATCTGCGCGACGGCTTCGCGCCCCTTGTTCATACCGGTGTTCGTCTGGCGCGCATTGCTCCGTGGGTGAGCGGTCGCTTCCTGAGCTGGAACATTTCCGGAATGGCGCGCCAATTTATTGCCGGAAAGAATCCACACGACGTAATGAAAATGCTGCGTAAACGTCGCGCACAAAAAATCGGGTTCACCGTCGATCTTTTGGGAGAAGCCGTTGTCAGCGAAACGGAGACGGACGAATACGCGGCGCGTTGTCTTGATTTGCTGGAGACTCTCGCACGAGAAACAAGAGGCTGGACCGATCCGCTCGGAAGGAACTCGGAGCTTTTCCCGGTCGTAAATCTTTCTGTCAAAATCTCCGCGCTCTATTCGCAAATGAACCCGGCCGATCCGGCCGATGCAATCGCGCATCTCGCGCCGAAACTGCGACCGATTCTGCGCCGGGCCCGAGAACTCGGCGCCTTCATTAATTTCGACATGGAAAGTTACGCGCACAAAAATACGACGCTCGAACTTTTCAAAAAGATTTTCACCGAAGAGGAGTTCAAAGATTGGCCACATGCCGGGATCGTCATCCAGGCTTATTTGCGAGATTCGGAAGCCGATTTGCGCGATTTGATCGATTGGGGCCGCGAACGGGGCGCGCGTTTCGCCGTGCGGTTGGTGAAGGGAGCGTATTGGGATTACGAAACAATAAAATCGCGCCAGAATGGCTGGGATTGTCCGGTTTATTTTCAGAAGCCCGAAAGCGACGTCAATTTCGAGGCGCTCACGCGAATCTTGTTTGAAAACGAATCGATTGTTACCGCCGCGTTTGGATCGCACAACGTTCGGAGCATCGCGCATGCACAGGCGCTCGCGGACGAACTCGGAATCGATCCCAGCCGCTTCGAATTTCAACTTCTCTATGGAATGGCTGGCCCAATTAAGCGCGCCCTCGTCGAAATGGGTTATCGCGTCCGCGAATACTGCCCGGTGGGCGAACTTCTTCCCGGCATGTCCTATCTCGTTCGGCGCTTGCTCGAGAACACTTCGAATGAAGGATTTCTGCGCGCAAAATTCGCCGAAAATGTTTCGGAGCAAGAATTATTGCGCGATCCATGCGAACTTTTGCGGAAGAGCCGAAATGGCGTGCTACCGCGCTCAAATAATGTGACCACAAATGCAATGAAAGATCGACATCCATCTCACAGCCGTTCCCTCGATGCACCTCCGGGCAATACCTACGAAAACGCGCCGCTTACAAACTTCGTTCACCAGGAAAACCAGGACAAAATGCGCAAAGCGCTGAGTGAAATGCGGACGCGGCTCGGCAAGGAATATCCGCTCGTGATCAACGGGGAGAAAGTCTTCACCGGCAAGACGATTGCCTCCATTAATCCCAGTTCACCCGACGATGTCGTCGGCGCAGTCGCCGAGGCCGGAATTGCGGAAGCGGAGCGAGCGGTCAAAGCCGCCCGCGACGCATTCGAAAAATGGCGGTGGACTACATTTGAAGAACGCGCGCAGCTGCTGGAACGCGCAGCGGCCATCCTGGAGCGCCGCCGTTTCGAGCTTTCCGCGCTGGAAGTTTTTGAGGTCGGCAAACCGTGGACGGAAGCCGACGGGGACATTCGCGAGGCAATCGACTTTTGCCTTTTCTACGCCCAGGAAATGCGGCGGATTGGACGACCGCGTCTGACGCAGCAGGTTCCCGGCGAGGAAAGTTATTATCATTACTGGCCGCGCGGCGTCGCCTTTGTCGTTGCGCCGTGGAATTTTCCCCTCGCAATCCTCGGCGGAATGACGACCGCGGCGCTTGTCACCGGCAATACCGTGATCATGAAGCCGGCCGAGCAATCGGCCGTTTGCGGCGCGATGCTGATGGAAATCCTTGAGGAAGCTGGCGTGCCGCCCGGCGTACTGAACTATCTCCCAGGCAAGGGCTCGGTGATGGGCGCGCACCTTGTCGATCATAAAGATGTCGATCTTATCGCGTTTAGTCAAAGGGAACTCAAGCGCGTCATCTGTGAAATGGGCGGCAAAAACGCCGTCATCATAGATTCGGATGCCGATCTTGATGAAGCCATCGTCGATTGCACTTACTCGGCATTCGGTTATCAGGGACAAAAATGTTCGGCGTTATCGCGCTTGATTCTGCTCGAAGAAAATTACGATCGCGTCATGGAGCGCTTGTTAAAGGCTGCCGCCAGCGTGCGCGTCGGAAATCCGGAAGAGCCAGGCGTCACCGTCGGTCCGGTGATCGACGAAACCGCCTACAATCGGATCCTGAATTACATTGAGATTGGGAAGTCTGAGGCCACCCTCGCCTACCAGCGTGAGGATCTGCCCCCAAAAGGCTTTTTCATTCCGCCGACCATTTTTACTAACGTGAAACCGGACATGCGTATCGCGCGCGAAGAAATTTTCGGACCGGTGATCAGCGTTTTAAAAGTGCGCGATCTTGACGAAGCAATCGCGGTTGCCAACGGCACGGACTACGCGCTCACCGCCGGATTTTTCTCGCGCAGTCCCGCGAACATCGAGCGCGCGAAAGCGCAAATTGAAGCGGGCAATGTTTATATCAACCGCTCCTGCACCGGCGCCGTGGTGGGCCGGCACCCGTTCGGCGGATTCAAGATGAGTGGCGGCGGCACCAAAGCCGGTGGCACGGATTATCTACTGCAATTTTTAGTACCACGCGTCGTGACCGAAAACATCACGCGCCACGGTTTCGCGCCGGAACAAACACCGCAGTACCGCGACGAGTTTCTTGGGCCGAAACGCTGATTCCGCGCAGGGCGGCAAGAGGTGGCACAGGCAAGTTGCACTGCTACTGCAACGGGCGCCCTTTGCTCAGTAATTCAACGACGGTCACGAGCATGTAGATCACCGGCCATGCCGACGCCAGAACGATAAGCGCAAACACAGCCCCTTCCTTGGCGCGCTCCCGTGCGGCTTCGATCCGGAATTCACGTCCTAAATTGTAAAAATTGCGGAATTCCGATCTGTCCTCTCCGTCGTAAGGCGAGGGATGGCCGCGCCATTCGCCAAAGCCTGAATGAAAGAAGTAATCAGTTTGCGGAAACCGCTTCCTGCCAGCAGCGAACGGACCCGTTGGTTTCATAGTCTGTGAACACTACCGTGGATCGTTCCACACAATGCCACAGGAATTGACGTTTTAAACCACGAATGAATACCAATGGACACAAATTCGATGAGACAACGTCCCGCCACGCGTTCGCGACCGAGGAGATTTATTCGTGGTAAAACGCGTTCGGAACTTCGATTACACAGACAACAATTTAAAAACTCCTCGGGAGGAGTCTGCCGTCATTCGTGTTTGCTCGGTTAACGACTACTGCCAATGACCCGCTATCAACACCCAGCCGCCAGGGCGACGCACCCAATGGCTTTCCACCCACACCGCGGTCGGCCTGGGCCGCACCACCCAAGTCCCTGGCACCCACACATAGTCGGCTCCGGTCCACCGCCAGTAACCCCTCGTCCAGATATATCCGGGCGCGGGCGCCACGGTTTGGGTTTCCACGCGAACTGCCGGCGGAGTCCTGGCCACCACCACCTCTCTGGCTGGGCCGGTTGTGGTCACTTCCTGTGTAGTTGTCGTGGTTGTTACTGTTGCTGGTTCGCTGCCGCAGCCAACCAACGCAAGCGGCGCAAGCGCCAACAAATAAATGCTTCTTCTCATGTATGCCTCCTTTTTTCCCTATGATTCGCGTCACGGCGCCGACTCGGCTTTGTGCAACATTGGCGTGGCACGATTGAGACCCTGGCGTACATGAGATTCCTATCGGAGGATGCGCCATGCTTTACGTCGTCGCTACGCCGATCGGTAATCTTGGCGATATCACAGTGCGCGCGCTGGAGGTACTGAAATCGGTCGATGTGGTCGCGGCTGAAGACACGCGGCATTCCGGGATGTTACTGAAGCACTTTGAAATCAAAAAGCCGCTGCTCAGCTATCATGAGCACAATGAAGCGATGCGCACTGCGCAATTGGTCGAACGCCTCGCCGCGGACGAAAATGTCGCACTCATCACGGACGCCGGAACGCCCGCGCTATCCGACCCGGGTGCGCGCCTCATTCGTGCATGCATCGAGCGCGGGCTCCCTCTCACTATCATTCCCGGGCCGTCATCAATTGTGGCCGCGCTTGTCGGCTCCGGGTTTTCAACTGAGAGATTTTACTTCGGTGGATTTCTTCCAGTCAAAAGCGGCCAACGCGAGCGCGAATTACGCGCAACGGCTGAGCGCGGCGAAACCACGATCTTCTTTGAATCTCCTTATCGCCTGACCAAAACACTTGCCGTATGTACCGGCATCATCCCCGATCGACAACTCTGCGTCGCACGCGAGCTCACGAAAAAATTCGAAGAATTCCGCCACGGCATCGCTAGCGAGCTTCTTGCCCACTATGAGGCGCATCCGCCAAAGGGCGAGATCGTGCTGGTGATTTCGCAATTGTAAGATGGTTCGCTCTGCGAAGCGTGGCGCTAACCCGGTCAAAACCCTGACGCCGCCCAGCCCAGAGGTCGGCGGCTACAGCATTTCCGCTTGTCAAGGCGGCGGTTCTGTGAGATTTTGCGCGGCTTTTCTCCGGAAGCACGCTTATGGCTTACGCAATTATCAAGACTGGCGGGCGGCAGTATCGCATCGTGGAAGGCGACACGATCGATGTCGATCTTCTTGCCATCGAAGCTGGTAAAACCGCGACGTTCGGCGATGTCTTGATGTATGCGGACGGGGAAAACCTCACGCACGGAACACCGCTCATCTCAGGTGCGAAAGTTACCGCCGAAGTCGTCGAGCAGCGGAAAGACAAGAAGGTAGTCGCGTTCAAATTTAAACGGCGTAAAGGTTATCATCGCACCGTCGGACATCGCCGAAAATTGACGCGGGTGAAGATCAAAAGCATCAGTATCGGGGCGAAGAAAACTGCGGCGAAAAAGAGCGAGGAATAAAGCAGCCGCCATCTATCAACTCTCAACTAGCAAATATCAACTTTCGTCATGGCTCACAAAAAAGGACAAGGCAGCGTTAAGAACGGCCGCGACAGCGTCAGCAAACGGCTGGGCGTAAAAAAATTCGGCAGCGAGATAGTCGTCGCGGGAAACATCATTGTTCGTCAGCGCGGGACGAAGTTTTTACCGGGAAGAAACGTTGGACTCGGTCGCGATTACACGATTTTCGCGCTGATCGATGGCAACGTGCGCTTCGATCGGGCGGGGCGACGAGTAAATGTCGATCCTGTCACCGCCGGAAAATAGCTGGTCGATTCTGCTTTCCGGGTTCGGCCCGGCTGCGGTATAAACCGATTTCGCTGATGAGATACAACACCTTTATTCTCTTTGGGGCGCCTGGCAGTGGAAAAGGGACGCAGGGCAAAACTCTGGGGACGATCCCGCGCTATTATCACTGCGCCTGCGGCGACGTATTCCGCTCCATCGACACGCGCACGAAAGTTGGCAAAGCGTTCCTTGAATACTCGAGCAAGGGTCAACTAGTGCCGGATGAGATCACAGTTGAACTCTGGCGAGAGGCGATCGATGCGGCGGTGGATGCGCACAAGTTTAAACCAGACATCGATACACTCGTCCTTGATGGGATTCCGCGGAATGTCGGCCAAGCCAAAATCATGGAGGAAATGATCGATGTGAAAAAAGTGTTTCATCTCTCGTGCCCGAGCCACGAAACGCTGTTTTCCCGGCTTAAAAAGCGCGCCCTGAAAGATAACCGTCTCGACGACGCAAACGACCACGTCATCCAGCGCCGTCTTGACACTTACGAAACGGAATCGAAGCCGGTGCTCTCCTATTATCCGCAAGTGCTGATCACGGTAGTTGACGCGACTCAGCCGCCCGCCAAAGTTCTGCTCGAGATCCTGGAGAGCGTGAACGACGGCGTGTATGAACCAGCAACAGTTTGAAAATTTCACCGCTTCAAGCCTTTACTGCGAAAAATGCAAAGCCGCGATGCCGGTACGCGAGCGATTGCTTTTAGTCCTTCCAGACCGGGAAATTTACGATTATTTGTGCACCGGCTGCGGATCGTCGGTGGGCCGGCGTGAGATCACTGCCGGCGAAAAACTGATGGCGCAAGCAGTGACCGGGCGGCGTCGGCGCCGATCCGCGGCAGTTCATCAACTGGCGCCGTAATCCGGCATGCGCATCGTTTTCATCGGCACGGGCGAAATCGGCGTGCCGACCCTGCAAGCTTTACTGCGATCGAGCGAGCATCGACTCACCGGAGTTGTTACCCAGCCGGACAAGCCGGTGGGACGCACTCAGCAAATCGAACCGCCGCCGATCAAAGGGGCGCTCGCGGGAACGAAGATGTCGATCGTGCAACCGGTGCGGATTAAAGGTCGAGAGGCGATCGAAGAGGTGCGCGCGCTGCGACCGGAGGCGATTGTGGTGATGGCTTATGGGCAAATTCTGCCGCGTGATTTACTCGAGATTCCGCCTGTCGCTTGTTTAAATTTGCACGCATCCCTTCTGCCGCGCTGGCGCGGAGCCGCGCCAATCCAAGCGGCCATCGCCGTGGGCGATCCCGAGACTGGGATCACAGTGATATACATGGCGGAAGGACTCGACACCGGCGACATCTTATTGCAGCGCAAGATCGAGATCTTGTCGGCGGACACAGGCGGATCATTGCATGACCGACTGGCGCAGATTGCGCCGGAGGCATTGCTCGACGCTTTGCAAATGCTTGCGAAAGGCGATGCGCCGCGCATACCGCAAGACAATGCGCTCGCTACTTACGCGCCGAAATTGACTCGCGACGACGGTAAAATCGACTGGTCGGAGCCCGCCGAAATAATTGAGAGAAAAATCCGCGCATTCAATCCATGGCCGGGCGCGTTTATCACCATCTCAACAAACGGGACTCGCAATTTGAAAATTTTCTCGGCGACCGTTGTCGATTTTGGAGGAAAACCCGGCGAAATCCTGAGAAGCCAAAATGAGCTAGTTATCGTCGCGGGCAAAGGCGCGTTGTCATTGGGTGAAGTCCAATTAGAAGGAAAACGGCGGATGAACGCGAGCGAATTTCTGCGCGGGCATGCGATCAAGGTGTAGCTGTTTCGCTCGCACCTACTGTAGTCGCTTCGCTCTGTGAAGTGTGGCGCTGAGGTGATTAAGACGCGCCCACGGCGCCCAGAGGTCGGCAACTACACCATTTTGCTTTCCAAAGATCGGCGCGTCTTGTTTTATCTTAGGTCGATCATGCAAACAGAAGCGCCCGCTTA
>WNFT01004991.1_pt1 | contig 11592 bp, 10 predicted proteins | sample 5400191 | NCBI WGS metagenome assembly WNFT01 (sample SAMN13153359, study PRJNA577476) | soil metagenome | isolation source: 80 cm saprolite under Madrone tree | place: USA:California | collected 2016-06-14
TAGCGCGCATCCGCAGATCCGTCAAACCGTCCCTTTTCGCCGATTTATGCGTTTCTAACACCCTGGCGAACCGCCTCCGCGCTTATTCGCCGATGCGTCGTTTGTGATAGGTTGCCGCGGGCGGCTTCGATGAGCCCACACTCGACGGGAGTCGGCGAATGCCTCAAATAAACGAAACCGTTTTTGCGCCCGCACTCGACGGCGGCGAATGGATCCAGCATGGGCCTGTCAACCTCAAGGAATTACGTGGCAAGGCCGTCGTGCTGATCGACTTCTGGGATTACACCTGCGTCAATTGCATTCACACGCTGCCATACGTCAGCGCATGGCATCGACGCTATGGGAAAGACGGGCTCGTCGTGGTCGGCGTGCATGCGCCGGAATTCAGCTTTGCTCGCGACCATGCCAATGTTCGTACGGCGATAAAGCAGTTTGGTCTCGAATACCCAGTGGTCCTCGACAATGGCTATATTATCTGGCGCGCCTACTCGAATCGCTATTGGCCGGCGAAATACCTCGTCGATACGCAGGGCAAGCTTCGCTACTACCATTTTGGCGAAGGGCTGTACCAGGAAACGGAGTCGCAGATTCAGCGCCTGCTGGGCGAGCTCAATCCTGCGCTCGAGTTTCCGCCGCCAATGGAACCGGTGCGCGACAGCGACCGTCCCGGCGCCCTTTGTTACCGGGTGACTCCTGAGCTCTATCTCGGCTTCGCGCGTGGCCAGTTCGGCAATCCGGCCGGCGTCGCACAGGACCGGGCTGCCGACTACAGCGACCCAGGCCGCCATGCCGAGGGCGTCACCTATCTTCGCGGGCGATGGACCGTTAGCAATGAAAGCTCACGCGCCGAGGCTGCGGACGCAGCGCTGGCGCTGAGGTACACCGCGATGGACGTAAACCTCGTGCTCGCTCCCCCGGCGGGAGCGAGCGGGCGTGCGGAACTCGTGCTCGGCCAGGACCAGCTCGGCCAGGCCCAGCGGCCCGGCGCGGACGCGAAGCTCGAAAATGGTCGCGTCTTCGTGACCGTCGACCGTCCGCGGATGTACAATCTGGTGGCTAACGAGTCGGTCTTGCCCGGAAGCCTTGAACTCAGGGTACTTGATGCTGGCATTACCGCGTACGCCTTCACTTTTGTCTCGTGCGTGGTGAGTTGACGGTAGTGGTTCAGTTTGAAAAATCTTACGGCTCTGTACGCGCAGCGATTTTCTTTACGCCCCGAGCAAAGGCCTATTCTGTCATTCTCCGCGTGCCTCGCGGAGAATCCCGGTCTTTTTCTTCCACACGCAGAAGGTTGCGCTCATCGAGTCGATGAACCCGCAGTGGCTGGACTTGAGCGGAGAGTGAAGCAAGGCCGGAAAAGAGCCGGGATTCTACGCGAGGCACGCTTAGAATGACAGCATAAAGACGTGTCGGGTCATCAAAACTGACCCACTGCCGAGTTGACGACTGCGGCGAGTGAGGACGAAATATGGCCGAGAGAGTGCAGCGCGCAACCGCTGATCAAATCCAGGCTGCGGCTCGCGCAATCGTCGAGTCGAGCTATCCCATCGCGCTGACTGGCGCGGGGATGTCGGTCGAGAGCGGCATCCCTCCTTTTCGCGGACCGGGAGGATTGTGGACCAAGTACGGCGAACCGCCGATGAATGGTTACCAGATCTTCCTTGCCGATCCGAAAAAAGCGTGGGAGGACCGAATTCGGCGTCAGAACGACGAGCTTTGGGGGCCTCTCAAGGTCGCCAAGCCGAATCCGGGCCATCTCGCACTCGCCGAACTCGAGGAGATTGGCGTGCTCCGGTTTCTCATCACGCAGAATGTCGACGATCTCCATCGTCAGGCCGGCCACAGAGCGCTCGCCGAGATCCATGGCAACTGGAAGCTCATCCGATGCATCGAATGCGGCATGCGTTTCAAGTCCGAGGAAATCAGGCTGGAGGTGCTGCCGCCGCCCTGTCCGAGTTGCAGCAACGGCCTGCTCAAGAGCGACACGGTCTCATTCGGCGAACCGATTCCACCCGACGTACTCAGGCAATGTATCGATCACGCGTCGCGAGCCGACGTTGTGCTGTGTGCCGGAACATCGGCGACCGTCTATCCAGCGGCGGGATTTGCAATCGAGGTTAAGCAGCGTGGCGGCAAGCTAATCGAGGCAAATTTGTACGAATCAGAGATTACGCAACTCTGCGATATCAGCCTGCGCGGCCCGACGGGTGAGGTACTGCCACTCCTTTCCGCAGCGGTCTCCGCGCTGCGCCGCTCGAAGCTCTCCTGACGCGGCTACGTTGATCGATGCCCAGACGGTAAAGCCTACGGCTCATTCGACGGCGTACTCGATATGTCCGTGCGCTTCAGCAAAAACATCTGACCCGTGTTGTCCAGATCGGTTGGGCCGCTTTCGATGACGACGGAGTACCGTTGACGCAACGCCGGCGGCATCAGCTTGTAGCCGTCGTCGGTCGAGACGACATAGTCCGGCGGGTCGGGTTCGCGGCCGGTTACGTAATGGATATCGCGGCCGCTGTAGAACGCGAATGCGTAATCGAGGCTGCCGAAGTAACCCAACGGACGGGTCCCCACGATTCTTATAGTCTCGGCCGCGAATGTCTTAAGCGACAGTGTGTCTGCCGTCGCCGGCTCGACGATCAGATTTACAGCGAGTACGAGACACGCAAAGCCGCCTGCGATCGCGAATACCATCTTTTCAGCCTTGGGCCGCGACCACGTGAGATAGGCGCCGATCGCGGCGATAAAGATCGGTATGGCAATCGCGAATAGCAGATATTCGCGGGCTGTGGCCTTAAGCGCGGGGATCACATCGGCGAGTATCCCAAAGAGCGAAAGAACCCGCCGGATTGATAGTGGCTGGATGTACAGCGCCGCAAGCCCGACAAGTCCCGCTGCGCCTGCGATTAGGAAGGTTGCGCCGGCCGCGCGTGAGATCGCGTGAACCCATCGCTCGATAGTGTCGCGACGCGTGACGGCATCACTGATGAACAGGGCGACGATCGTTGTGAGCGCGGGATACAGCGCAAGCAGGTAAACGCCGCGCTTGCTCTGCGGCAGGTTGTAGAAGATCAACACGGTCAGGAACCACACCACGAGATAACTCAAGCGTGGGTCGAGACGCCGCGGCATTCGAACCCATTGAATCGCAGCCGCGAGCGCGACTGGCGACCACGGCATGAAGCCTGCTACCAGGGCGCCCTCCTCGTAGTAGAACGGATGGGCGTGGCCCTCGTAGAAGCCCCTGCGGTGGAGCAGGCGGAAGAGGTTTTCGGACAGGACCTGCTTGTAAACGAAAGCCGACCCATGCGCCAGAATCGCGGCGACGTACCATCCACCGGCCAGGATTGCGACGATCGCGATGCCTCGGCCAAGTCTCAAACGCTGCAGCAGGCCCCATCGACGCCATAATACGACCCAGATTGCCGCGACCAGCCCTGGAAGCACCAGGCCAACCGGACCTTTGGTCAAAACCGCAAGCGCGACGCCTACGTAGAGCAACGTCGTGCGCTCGCTCAGTCCTTCTGCGATCATGAGGAATTCGAAAAATGCCACTTCCATGAAGAAGGCGAGTGTCATGTCGACGCGCGCGCCGGTGCCTGCTTGCAGATATTGGAATGAGGTGCCGAGCATCAGCGCCGACAGCAGAGCACCGCGCTCCTCGAACAACCGGCGCACGTAGACGTAGCAGACGACCATCCCGGCGATCGCGAGAAGGGCCGAGGGAAGCCGCACAGTCCACTCGTTGACACTTCCTGCCGCGAACGAAACCAGCGCTGCGAGCCAGTGCATCAGCAGTGGCTTCGAGGGGATTTCCACGCCGGCGCGCATCGGCAGGATCACGCCGCCGCCGTGCACAATGTCGAAAACGGTCACGGCTTCGCGCGGTTCGCCCTTTGTGTAGAGCGGGTAGGCGCCGAGGTTGACGAGATAAACCACCATGCCCGTAATGAGGAGGAGCGGCACTGCGATACGCGGCGCCGCGACCGCGGCGAGTCGGCGCGTCTCAACAATCCGCGCATCGCTCAGCATTGAAGGCATCGATGGAGGCTCGCGCGCGGCTGATACGTCTTGTGCGGACGGTTTCGTTTCGCCGTGGTCGGCGGCGCGCGACGCGTCCTGCGGCGCAGCTACATTCGTGAGTTGATCGTTCATTTCAAACGTATCCAGTCGCGAATACAATAGCGGCGCATACAACGGTATGCAGCCGTCCTGTTCCATTCGCGAATCCTGTGAAAGCCAATCCTCTTGAATCGCCTCCCGAGTATGCGGTCGGGCGTCAGGCCCAAGTGAAGCGGCAAGTTAGCTCCATTTTCGGGTTTGAGTGTGCGATCGCGACGACGATCATCGCCGCGATCCAGGTGGTTATCTCGCGTTACGGGGCGCTGCATATCGACCCGATGCTGTTCTGTGCGGGTACGGTCACGGTTGCGGCATGCTGCCTGACAGTTGTTTTATGGGGGCGTGGCGAAATCGGATTGCTCGTGAACAGAGAGTATTTGCCGCGCCTCGCGACGCTCTCGCTCGCTGGTACGGCCGTCACGAGTCTCACGCTGATCTTCGGTCTCGCCAGGATTGATGCGGTTGCGGGCGTGATATTGCTCGAAAGCGAACCTGTCTACTCGCTTCTGTTGGCGACGCTGTTTCTGAAAGAGCGTCCGTCAAAATTGCAATTGCTCGCCACCGCGACGATCCTGGCGGGGATAGGTTCTGTGCTGGGCGCAGGCAGGGCCTTTTCGCCGCTCTACGCGGCCGCGCTCGTCTTCGTTACTCCGCTGTTCTGGCAGACCTCGCACATATTGTCGCTGGGCGTCATGCCGCCGCTGACGCCAACGTGCCTGACCGGGGCCCGATATATCTACGCAGCCTTTGTCCTGGTCGCGTTGCTTCTCGTCACTGACGTGCGCGCGATCGCTCAACTTTCCGATCCCCATGTGCTCGTCGTGATCGCTCTTACTGGCGGCTTCGTCTACGTCTTCGGTTCGCTCACCTGGTACGGAGCGATTGAGAACCTTTCGCTCGCGTGGACGACCGCATTCGTGATCCCCGGTGTGCCGTTGCTCTCGTTTCTATTCGCCATCGTGTTTCTCGGTGAACAGCCGAATACGCGGGAGATAGTCGGGATTATCGTCGCAGTATGCGGAGTGGCCGGCCTCGTGCTCGGCGCCGACGCGCGGCGCCATCGACCGGCGGTTGAGGCTGCCGAGGCCATCCATCAGCAGATTATGTGACGGCATTGTCGTGAGCCAACTTTAGGCGGGATCGTTAAATGCCGTTGGCGCTGATGCCCAAGGGCACGCCTCGGGGTGCTCGCTTAGGAAATGGAAGCTTCGTCCTACGGTTCGTTCGGGTTTCCTGACGCGCCCCGTGATTGAACGTTTGACTAAAGGCGGCGTGCTGGTCTTTTATTGCGGTCAGCAAATACAACGCGCGGGGCGCTCTGCCTCGCGCCTCATATCACGGAGAGAAATTATGGCGCGGTTGGTCAAACACGAAAGGAACCTTCCTTACGAAATTCCAGAGGGCACCGAACTCCCAATATTCATCTGCGGCTGCGGGCTTTCGAAGAACAAACCCTTCTGCGACGGGTCGCATCGCAAGACGCAGGACGAGGCTGCCAGCGATCTCTACGCCTACGACGACAATGGCCGGGTACCCGTAATCAAGCAGTACTGACGAAGTCCGCAGCGACGGCAAAGCCGGCGATGTCGCCGGCTTTGCCGCGAGCAACCGCATCCGCCCCGGGGGGACGGCGGGCCGTGCCGACGGCACGGCCCGCCGTCCCCGAACCCGTGCATCGACCGCATCGGGGTCGCCGCTAACAGTGGCGACCCCGATGCGGTTGACTCGCGCCCATGGGGTGAGCGCCAGCCCACGTACGTGGGCTGCCGCTCACCCCATGACGTAGCGAGGCAGGCGCGACGCCTGCCTCGCTGTGCTCGCGCGATTCCTATCCCCGTGCGTAAAAGATCGCGATTACGAAGGCTGCCAGCACGACCCGATACCAGGCGAACGGCGCGTATGTCCTTGCGCGCACGAATCGAATTAATGCCACGATTGCCAGCAACCCGAAGGCTGCGGCGACGGCGAAGCCTATGTATACGTCTGAAGTAAGCCCCATGTGGATGAGGTGTGGCGCCTCTTTCAGACCCGCTCCGGCAATTATCGGGGTCGCCATCAGGAATGAAAAATTGGCCGCGTCTTGACGCTCGAGGCGCAGGATTCTCGCCATCGTGATGGTTGCGCCGGACCGCGATACTCCGGGTACGATCGCAAATGCTTGACTGAGGCCGACAAGGATCGCGTCCAGGACTGTGATTTCGCGTATTGTTCGCTTCTGGGGTGCGACCCGGTCGGACACCCAAAGAACAACGCCCAACGAGGCCAGCGCGATCGCGACCAAGAGTGGGGAACGGAAGACCGTCTCGGCTTGTTTCTCGAAGGCAAGACCGATAATCGCTCCAGGTATCGACGCGGCCACCAGCAGCATCAAGAGCCGACGGTTGTCCCGATCATCGTTGAAAAGGGACATCCCCATAGCGATCCATTCGCGTCGGTAGTAAACCAAGAGCGCTAACAGGGTTCCTAGATGGAGGGCGACGTCGAAGGCGAGGCCTGGATCGGTCCAATTGAACAACCACGGGACGACTATCAAGTGCGCCGAACTCGAGACCGGCAGAAATTCGGTCAAACCTTGAACCGCTCCGAGGACCATTGCTTCAATTTTTGGAAACATCGTCTCTATTAATAGGTCGTTTGTTAAACTAGCCTAAAGATAGCTATAGTGAGCATTCACCTGGGAATTCTGAATAACCTGCCGCGAGAGTGCTTGGCACATGTCTCGAAGCCTAATATTATACAGCCTCGTCTAGAGTAAGGGATTCGGGAGGCAAAGTCGCTAATGGCTCGAAACTCCGGACAAAAGGTGGTTCCGCTCAGGGAATCCAACGTGGTCGGGAGTGAAAGTGAAAAACCGGCGGACCCGGGGCCCAGGAGGGTCGAAGAACCTCGTCGGTTTCCCACTGTTTCAACCATGCCTCGTCTGCCGCTGGTGATTCCCGATGAGATCCTCGATTATTACGGCTGGGTCTTTTGCCAGGGCGGATTCCTGAATCTCCAAATGACTTTCGAGCAGTTCCTTGCCGTCGTCGCCGCAGTCAGCCCTACCGGATTGTGCCCGGAATACGAAGATTCGGGTAATGCCCTCGCTGCGGAGTAAACCGCCAGCATAATTGACGAGTGGTGGCTTCCGTTTTCTTCGGCAACTCGCTACGGGTTCGGCCCCGCCTTCAGCAGGCTGTTTCTGACCCAGATGTTCTCAAAGGGTGTCACGTCGCCTGACGACGAAACGCCGTTGTCTTTCGCGATCTGACGCCAATTGTCCGTTTTACCCGTCACACGTTTAGCAAAGGACTCGAGGGTCTCATTCGGTAGCAGCGTAAAATTGACGCCGCCCGATGTTGGGAGATGCGAGGCTGGCGGGTATTTGCTGGCCAGCTCATCGACTTCCTTGAAAAAATCGAACCGCGCGCTTGCCTTGTAGCTTGCCAGCCCCTCGTCGGGTATGCCCTCGGTACGGACGTTCACGATAATCTTGCTCTTGTGGCTCCCTTCCGGGGTGACTTGGATCTCGTATCGGTAACGCGGCTGCACACCTACGACCAACGGAAACCAGCTTGTCGGCGTATTGATATCTGCGGGCCGCCAAAGCGTGACAATCGAGTCATCAGGCTGAACTTCGAACAGGATGCCGTCGCCGCGCAGTGCATCCTCGGTTAACTGGAGCGTATCGCCGGCCGCATAATTGACCTCATGCTCTTCGCCGAGCGCGGTGTCGGCGGCCTTCCAATGCTCCGTGTAGGTCTTCGCACCGAAATAACACCCGGCCAGCGCCGACAGCGCCCAAATCACAACGCCCAGGATCCACTTCCACAACCTGCGGTTACCAACTTTAGCCATTGCCACATCAGAAAAACATGCGAAGATCCGTTGCGCAAGCAGGGATTTTTTTGCGTTCGACACTTGTCTCTTCTGTTATGGTGCGTCTCTTATGGTAGAAGAAGGGTTCTCTCACCAGCGCCGATTCGTCACGCTGGATGAGGGTGGAGGCAAGAGCGAGCGTGGCGAAAGAGGCCGCAAATTGAAGCCGCTCCCCGGATGGGGCGCGCGACGATTATCGATATGACTGACACGCCAACTTCACGACATGTAGTGGCCGTTGTCGGAGCCGCGACCGCAGGTTCGGAAATCGCGCACATATTGGCCCAGCGCGACGCGCTCGTTGTGGTCATCGAGCAGAATCCGCGGCCGTACGGCAAAATCGAGGACGGTCTTCCGCGCTGGCACGTCAAGCAGCGCAAGGACGAGTACGGGGAAATCAACCAGCGCCTCGACCATCCGAACATCCAGTATGTCCCATCGACACGGATGGGTCGCGATATCGATTTCGAAGAGCTGCGCCAGCGATGGGGCTTGAGTGCGATCATCCTCACTCACGGCGCGTGGCGCGACCGCCCGTTTCCCGTCGAGGGCGCCGACGATTTCATCGACCGCGGTCTGGTATACCAGAACCCGCTCATTCACTGGTTCAATCATTATCGCGAAAAAGCATACAGCGGGCCGCAGTACGTTTTGCCGCCCGGTGCGACGGTCGTCGGTGGCGGGCTCGCCTCGATCGACGTCGTCAAGGTCCTGATGATCGAAACTACGCTCGCGGCATTGGCCAGGCGCGGGATCGAAGAGGACATGCTCAGGCTCGAGCGCGAGGGTGTCGAGCCCGTGCTGAAGAGCCGCAACCTCGCCTGGCCCGATCTGGAAATCGCGCCTTGCAAACTCTTCTACCGCCGCCGCGTGCTCGATATGCCGCTCTCGGATATCGCGCCCGACGCCAACCCCAGGCGGGCGGAGGCGATGCGCCAGGCGCGCGCCAAGATTCTCGACAAGGCGCGGCGCAAGTACCTCTTCGAGTTCGAGGAACGCCGCATCCCTACCGGACTAATCGTCGAAGGCGGACGCCTGGCCGGCGTTCAAATGAGTCACACCGAAGTGACCGACGGCAAGGTGATCACTTTGCCGGATACGCAGGAAGCGGTGCGCAGCGATCTGACCGTAAGCTCGATCGGCAGCATCCCCGAGCCTATTCCAGGGATCCCTCAGCGTGGTGAGGTGTACCTGTACGCGGACCAAAAGAATGGCTTGCTGATGGAGGGGCGGACCGCAGTATACGCAGCCGGAAACGTCCTGACCGGTAAGGGAAATATCAAGGATTCGCTCGACAGCGGCACTGAAGTGGGCATTCGCGTTGCCGAGCAATACCTCGGCCTGGCCGACGATGGCGCTCGCGCGTCGCTCGCAGAGGGAGCCCGAAACGAAGCGCGGGAGGAGGGCGAGAAGATGGCGGCGGCTATCGTCAGCCGCGAGCCGCTCGATTCCCCGACGGTCGCGGACATTCTGCGCCGTGTGCGCGAACGCCAGCGCGCCGTCGGTTACGACGGTGACTACCGTAAATGGCTCGCACGGGTCACGCCATCAGATCTGCAATGAGTTTTTTCAGTCGATACTCATAAATTCAGCCGCACGCCAACACCGCGGCTGGCTACAAGGCCGCTCTCTAATACTCCGGGTATTAACAGGGCGAAGCCCGCATCTGGATATTGTGGGAAGTGTGAAACCTTTCAAAGGTTTCACATGCCTTCTCCGGCTACTCGAGCTCAAACCCTTCATAGCCCTTGGTCGCCACCTCCGTGCACTTTGCCCGATAGGCCGGGGCGGTGTTCGCATAGAGCAGCAGGGCGCGCTTCTTGCCCGGAATATTCGACCCCATAAACCAGGATTTCGCGTCGCTCAAGAGCGTGCGGCTGGCCAACTCATTGGCGTGCTCGATCCATGCCTCTTCCGCCTGCGGCGTGGGCGCGATAGTCGCAAACCCCTTCTCGCGCATATAGCGAATGCAATCGGCAATCCATTCGCAAACAAACTCGGCGCATACGGGGTAGTTGCAGAATGCGGTGTTAACCGCAATGAAGAAATTCGGGAAGCCGGCAGTCTGGAGACCGAGGTAGGTGCGCGGACCGTCGGCCCATCTGTCCTTGAAGGTTTGCCCGCCTTCGCCGCGAATATCCATCCGGGTCAACGCGCCACTCACGGCGTCAAACCCGGTGGCGTAGATAATGACGTCGAATTCGTACTCGGCGTCACTCGTCTTGATGCCTTTGGGCGTAATGCGCTCGATCGGGGTCTCGCGGACGTCGACCAGCAGGACATTGTCGCGGTTGTATGCCTCGTAATAGTTAGTCTCCAGCGGGATGCGCTTTGAGCCAAACGGATGGTCCTTGGGCACGAGCTTTTCGGCTACCACCGGATCCTTAACGCGTGCGCGAATCTTGTTGCGAACGAACTCGGCGAAGTCCTCGTTGGCCTCCCGGCTGGTCATTATGTCGTGGAAATTGCCCAACCATTTTTTGAACCCGGGTTGCGCCCACAACTCCTCATACAGCGCGAGCCGCTCTTCCCGCGGGACCTCGAGGGCGTTGCGCGGGTCGAAGTCGTGGGTAAAGCCGGCGGGGGTCTCGCGAATTCTCTTGTGAATTTCCGGGTAGGTGGCCTTGAACCGCCGCTGGGTCTCCGGATCGACCAACCCATTTCGCAACGGCGCACAGTAATTCGGCGTGCGCTGGAAGACCGTGAGATGACCGACTTCTTTGGCGATTATCGGGATGAGCTGGACGGCGGTGGCGCCCGTACCGATTACCGCGACGCGCTTGCCGGTGAAGTCCACCTGTTCTTTCGGCCATTTGCTGGTGTGATACGAGATGCCCTTGAAGCTCTCAATCCCTTCAAACGGGGGAGTGTAATCGGCCGAAAGGATGCCGACCGCTGCGACGAGAAATTGTGCCCGCGCCCGTTGGCTATTGTTGATGCGGATTTCCCAGCGATGCTCCTTCTCGTCGTAGACCGCCGAGGTGACGCGGGAATTGAACTGGATGTAAGGGCGCAGGTCGAACTTGTCGGCGACATAATTGAGGTAACGTTCGTTCTCGGGTTGGCCGGAAAAATGCTCCTTCCAATCCCATTCGTGCAGTAGCTCCTCCGAGAACGAGTATCCGTAGGTTTCACTCTCCGAATCGAAGCGGCAGCCTGGATAGCGGTTCCAATACCAGGTGCCGCCCACGCCGCTGGCGTCCTCGTAGAGTCGCACCGAGAGGCCGAGCTGCTTTAAGCGGTACAGTTGATACAAGCCGGAAACTCCGGCGCCGATAACGATCGCGTCGAATTGCTCGATCGACCCGGGGCCCGTGGCCGTCGTCTGCTGTTCTGAATCTCCCATCTTTGCTCTTCCTTTTTGTCTAGAACGGAATTTCCAGTGTTGAAATTCCTGACTTCAAAATCGCACTGATGTCGGGCGATTTGCAAGCACGAAGTTCGAGCCGTCGGCAAAGAGCGGGACAGAAAAGAACCGGGATTCTACGCGAGGCACGCGTAGAATGACAGCCCAAGAAGGCTCATTAAACTGACTCACTGACGAGCTGTTACCAAAATAGGCGTCGATTACTTCGGCGCTGCGGGGCGAGCGCCGAGCATCAAGGACGATTG
>WNFT01006383.1_pt1 | contig 11592 bp, 10 predicted proteins | sample 5400191 | NCBI WGS metagenome assembly WNFT01 (sample SAMN13153359, study PRJNA577476) | soil metagenome | isolation source: 80 cm saprolite under Madrone tree | place: USA:California | collected 2016-06-14
CTGAGCCCTCGATCTTCACGCGACCTCAGGATCGGCGACTACTGGACGGTTCCCTTGTCTGACGGCACCTTCGGATGCCTTCAGGTAACGGACCTCCAGCAATCCGGTCCAGGCTCCTTAAAGACGCTCGTGGCGGGGGTGGTTGACTGGCGAGACGCGACGCCTCCGAGTGCATCCGATCTCGCCGGCCGCCGGGTCTTAGAGCAGGGCCTGACACGAATCGAGGCGTTCACCGAAGTCGGATCAAAAGTAATCGGCAATACAGCCGAAACGGTCGGAGGGTCGGCTCTTGACTCGAATTTCCGTGACTTTCACGTTGGGGCGGTCCATAACGTCTACGGGTGGCGTGCGCTCCCCAAGATTGTTGAGCGAGTCCTTCGGGAGAAGGGTTCTGGTCGTTGAACAGTGTGGACCGCGGTTTCCGTAACGCGAACCACGACGTTGTTGTCACTGGCCCCAAGATTGCGATCTGAGGCTGTCTAACTGCGCCGATTGGTGCTTAGGACGCCCTCCAGCCGGCCGCTGCCAACACCCGTTGCAGGGCCTTTTCTGCTGTGTGCTGCTTGATGAGGCCCTCCTTTGCGGTGGCCCGTACGGTGATCTTGGCCTCCGCTTCCGAAATCGCCTCTACAGACAACTCAATCACGGCTGGGTTTAGCCCTAGAGTGCCAGCCCCAACAACCGCCCGTAGCACAGGCTCGTCCGGCGTGACCTCGTCCGCGACGATCTCTCCAACAGTTGAGAGCGCGCGAAACGCCGCCGTCAGCGCGGCACGCGGATTCATCGGGACCTCCACGGTCGCTTCAGCGCCCCGGCTAGGCAGCCGGCGCGCGGCCCAGGCCGCACCGGTACCTCCTCCAAGGCCACCGCCAGCCGTACCCGCGAGCCCTGCCCCGGCCAAACCACCAAGCGCTCCCGAGTTTCGACCGAGCTTGGCTAGTTCGCGCTCCAATATGTCATCCGTCGATGAGCTCATCCAGGCACTTTACCCCTCGGCCGTGCGGTCTTCTCTACATGAGCGGCAGTTTCGCAATCGGGTTCGCAGTGGGGGGGTCGCCCCGAGCGGTCCCTACTGGGCCCCGCTGGACTCGAACCGCCTCTTGACTAGCGTTAAGCTTTCTGCGGGTACCAAGGGAATCCGGTGCGAAACCGGAGCTGTCGCGCAACTGTGAGCGGGGAGTCCCCGTCCGACAAACGCCACTGAGGTGAAACGCCTCGGGAAGGCGGGCTGGGGCGGCGATCCGCAAGCCAGGAGACCTGAACGCCCACACCGGCGACCCGTCCGCGCGCAACGGCACGGAAGCTTCCTGGCGGTCGGCTTTCAGCGGCGCGTTCGGGGTGGTTGACCGCCTGGAGGAAACCACGTGCGCAATCGCCGTCATCGCCGCCTGTGGCAGTGCGTCGCCGAACTCATCCGCGAGCTCGGCCAATTCGTGCGTCAACGCCGGCGCCGCCCACCACGCGTATGTCGTCGTCGAGCATTTCTCGGGCACCTCTCTGCAGAGATGTGTGGGATTCGCCGGTGACACCATCGACGGCCAGAGCCTGATGGACCAGTCGACGATCCGATATCAGACGCAGACGTTCAGCTTCGGCAAGGGCGTGTGCGCGATCGACAACGAACCCGCGCAGTACAGCGAGTGCTTCCCCAAGGACAAGCCTTACTGGTCCTTGTTCATCGAGACAAGCGGCGCGTGGGCCGCAGCCCCGACGGGCTACACCGCCATCAACCTTCACGACAAAGATGCGCTCGGCTGGCGTTACGTCGAGTCGTCAGATCCGAATCCCGCGCCGCCGCCCCTGGCCAAGGAGACCTGACCTCTGAAATGAATGCGCGAGCGGTGGCGGCCTGGTCGGCCTGCTGCTTGTTCATCGTGCTCTCGACGACCAACCCCGTCTACAAAGTGATCGTGCTGGCGGCGGCGCTGTGTGCGCTCGCCGCCGGCGCCGGCCTTCGACGTATCCGACGCCTCCTCGTGGCGGTGCTCCTAATCGCTGCCTTCGCTACGCTGCTCAACTTCGTCTCGGCCCATCTCGGCGCGACCGTCCTCTTCGCGCTGTCTGAACAGATCCCGGCTCTCGGCGGACCCTACACGCTCGAGGCGCTGGTCTTCGGCGCCTCGGCAGGGATCACGATCGCCGCTGCGATCCTGGCCGCCGCTCCCTTCTCGCTGCTGCTCGACTCACATGAGGTGATGGACGCCCTGCCGCCGCCACTCTCGCGAACCGGAGTCGCCATCGCCTCATCTCTCAACCTCGTGCCTGCCGTCGCGACCTCCTTCGTCGAGGTGACCGAGGCGCAGCGGCTGCGAGGGTGGCGGCCCCGCGGTCCGCGCTCGTGGTTGGAGGTCGTGGTCCCGGTGGTGCTCACCAGCGTCGAGGGCTCGATCCAGCTGGCGGAGTCGATGGAAGCGCGCGGTTTCGGCTCCGGCGCAAGGACCACGATGGCAGCCCATGCCCTGCGGCGTTCCGACTGGCTGCTCGTGGCCGCGTCGGGTCTGGCGCTGGCCGGTTTTGCTGCCGCGCGCGCCGCCGGTTGGGCGGCGGATTGGTTTGCATATCCGACGTTGACCTTCCCGCCGATCCATCCCGGGCCCATCGCGGCCTGCTTGCTCCTTTTCACACCGGTGCTGGTATGGCGATCGCGACGCTGACCCACCTCACCTACGGGTATCCGGGGAGCAATCAAGCCGCGTTGAAGGATGTATGCCTGGCGATCGAAGACGGGTTGACGGTGGTGGCCGGCCCATCGGGAGGCGGCAAGTCGACGCTGCTCCGGATCTTCAACGGTCTCGTGCCGCATTTCCATGGCGGACGGATCGCCGGCCGCGCTGATGTCGCCGGACGCAATGTCATCGCGACGCCCACGCGCGACATGGCCCGCCATGTGGGCTTCGTATTTCAGGATCCCGAGCTGCAGACGGTCTACAACGTCGTCGACCGCGAAGTCGCGTTCGGGCTGGAAAACACGGCGGTGCCAAGACGCGAGATTGCCGGCCGTGTCGAGGAGGCTCTGCATGCGGCGGGGGTCGCGGCCCTCGCCGGGCGCGCGGTGCGGACGCTCAGTGGAGGCGAGCGCCAGCGGGTCGCATTGGCGTCAGCCCTGGCCATGAGGCCGGACCTCGTCGTCCTAGACGAGCCGACTTCGCAGCTCGATCCCGAGGGCGCCGAGATGGTGCTGGCAGCGGTGACCCGCCTGGTGCGGGAGGGCAGGTCTGTGATCATCTCTGAGCATCGGCTGGAACGATTGCTGCGACAGGCGGCCGGACTGGTGTTGGTCGATCGCGGGAACGTCACGACCGCGGACCCGGACGGCTGGCGCCCGTCACCCCCATCACCGCGGCCTGCACGACTCGCCGCGCCGGGCGACGAGGCGTGGTCGCTGGAACACGTCACCGCCGGTTTCGGCGGCCGGACTGTACTGGACGGTGTCGATCTCGCGGGACGCGCGGGCGAGGTCGTTGTCCTGAGCGGACCCAACGGCGGCGGCAAGACCACTCTCCTCCGGCTGATCGCCGGCAGCCTCGCGCCCGTCGCCGGCAGGGTCTGGCGCCGGCCGGGACGGGTCGCCTACCTGCCCCAGAACCCCACGGTCTTGCTGCACCTGCCGACGGTTCGGTCCGAGGTCATCTTCACCCTGGAACGGTCAGGGGAGCCGGACCAGCCGAATACGATCCTGGGCGAGCTCGGCCTCCTGCCGGTGGCCGATCGGTACCCGCGCGACCTCTCTTGTGGTGAGCGTCAGCGGGCAGCGCTGGCGGCCGTGCTGCCTGGAAGCCCCTCGTTGGTACTTCTCGACGAGCCCACGCGCGGTATTGACTCCAGCGCCCGGGGAGCCCTTGTGGCGCTGGTCGCGCGACTCCGCGATCGCGGAGCTTCGGTCGTGATGGCCACGCATGACGACGATCTGCGGAACGCGCTCGCGGATCGCGTCATCAACGTGGCCGGCGGCAGGGTCGGGGAAATGAGCTTCGCGGGAATGCCCACGTGATCCGCGCCCTGCCGATCGGCGTGGTCTCGCTGGTCGGCATCGTCCTTTTCTCGTGGCCGTTCCTCGGCAGCGGGCTGCCGGCGAGCACGCCTGCCTGGACGCTCACGATCGCCTGCGTGGTCGGACTTTTTCTCGTCGAAGCCGGGATGCGCCAGCTCGATTCGCGCGCGGTCGCGTTGCTGGCCGCGATCGCGGCGATCGACACCGCTCTGCGCCTGGCGGTGATCGAAGGCATCGGCGGCTTCAGCCCGATCTACTTTCTCGTGCTGTGCGCCGGCTACGTCTTCGGCACCTCTTTCGGATTTCTGGCCGGCGCCCTATCGATCCTCGTTTCAGCCCTGGCGGGAGGCGGCATGGGCCCGTGGGTGCCGTACCAGGTCTTCGCGGTCGGGTGGGTCGGCGTCGCCGCCGGGCTGGCGGGCCATTGGAGCCGCGGCTCCCAGGTCCCCGATTGGCGCGACGTGGTGGTGCTGGCCGCTGTGGGTGGAGCGATGGGCTGGGTCGTGGGCGCATTGCTCGACATCACGGATTGGATTCCTATATATCGAGGCAATCCGACGCTGGGCTGGCAGCCCGGAATGGATGCAGCGACGTCGCTCGTTCATTTCGGCCGGTTCTACCTGTTGACCTCGCTCGCCTACGACACTTTCCGCGCGGTGGGCAATGTGCTGATGGTCGTGGCGCTGGGGGCACCGGTGATGGCCGCGCTGGCGAGGCTGCGGGTTCGCCTGACCTTCGAAGTCGTAGGTTCTCCATTGTGACCGCACAGGATTCGAACCAGAACTTTCGGGACTCCGTCGCGCTCTCGCGGCTCGTCGACCCGCGGGCGACGCTGGAGAACCTCGCCCGCAACACCGGATTGACGTATGACGACGTGGTCCATCACGCGCTCGTCCGCTATGCGAGCTCCGGCGCCGAAGCGCTGCTCGCCATCGAGCCCCAGGCTCTGCGGGATCTGATTGCGGCGCGCAAGTCTGAGGATTGGGCGAAGGTTGCGGCCCTCATCGACTGGCTCGAGGCCGGCCTTGAATCCTCCGAGTGGCACTGAGCTGAGCGGCAGATACGCGTTGATGTGGTCGGGCGGCAAGGACAGCGCCCTGGCTCTGGACCGCGCGGGCAAGGCCGGACTCGACGTCGCCCGCCTCGTCTCTTTCTACGACTCGACCACCCGGCGCGTTCGCTTCCACGCCACCCGGGTCGAGATGCTGGAAGCGCAGGCGGCGGCGATCGGGATCGGCCTCCGCGCCATCCCGACCACCTGGGCTGAGATGGAAGCGAACCTCCGTCAAGAGCTGGCGTCGCTCCGCGAGGAAGGGTTCACGGGCGTCGTTTTCGGCGACATCCACCTCGCCGATGTCCGGGCGTGGTACGAAGACCGCGTGACCGCCGCTGGGCTCGAGCACGTTGAGCCCATCTGGGGCGAGCCACCCCAGTTCCTCCTTGACGAGTTCGTCGTCTCAGGCGGGCGGGCGGTGATCACCTGCGTCGACCTCGCGAAGCTCGACGAGGCATGGCTCGGCCGCATCGTCGATGAGCGCTTCGTAAGCGAGATCGGGGCCACGGGCGCCGACCGTTGCGGCGAGAACGGCGAGTATCACTCGTTCGCTTTCGCGGGTCCGGTCTTCAAGAAGCCGCTCGCGTGGATTGCGGGCGAGCGGCGGTTGGATTCGGGCTTCGCGCAGCTCGACGTGACCGGTGGCCACGCATGAGGATCGTGTCTCTTCTTCCAAGCGCCACCGAATCGCTCTTCGCGCTTGGGCTCGGCGGCAGCCTGGTCGCGGTCACCCACGAGTGCGACTACCCACCGGAAGCATGTTCGCTGCCGATCGTTACGCGCTCGACTCTGCGCCTGCACGACAGAGACAGCGGCCACATCGAGATCGCGGTTTCGGAAGCGGCTGTGGCGGGCCGTTCGCTCTATTTCGTCGACACCGAGGCCATCCAGGAGCTGGAGCCTGACCTCGTGGTGGCGCAGGACGTGTGCCGGGTCTGCGCGGTTTCCGCCGACCAGGTGGCCGTGGACCTCGAAGGAATCCGGATGATTCGCCAGCATCCTCACTCGTTGCAGGACGTGCTGGCGGACATCGAGGCGCTAGCGAAGGCGTGCGGTGCCGACGCCGCACCGTTGATGAGCCGGCTCACCGCGCGCATCGAGGGCGCACGGCGCACTGCGCACGAACGGCCGCCACTGCGGGGAGTGTTTCTCGAATGGCTGGACCCGCCTTACCCCGCCGGCCATTGGACACCGGACCTGCTGGCGCTGGCGGGCATCGAGGATCCGCTGGCCCGGCCAGGCGCGCCATCCGTAGCGATCTCGTGGGCGGATGTGGCCGAGGCGCGGCCGGAGCTCCTGGTGTTGGCGCCCTGCGGGTTCAACCTGCAACGGGCGCAGGCTGAGGCCGAGTTGGTTCGCGCGGACATCGATTCCGTCGGCGCCGACCGGGTCGTGGTCCTCGACGGGTCGGCGTACTTCAACCGGCCTGGACCCAGGCTGGTCGACTCCCTCGAACTCCTGGTCGCGAACTCTAGACGCCGACGCTCGCCCGGCTGATAGCGCCGAGCACCTGTTGCTGGTAGTACAGGGTCGTGCCGTCGTCCGCCTTCACTTTCGATGAGTAGTGGGTCGAGACGGACAGCGTGTAGATGTTGCCCCCAGAGATCGCGAGCCCAAAGTAGTCGCCGATGAACGACAACCTGCAGGGGTCGTTGTGCGAGGCGCATGCCATCTGGCCGAGCCCACCCAGTGTCTGCAGGTCGCTGGTGGTCCCGTCCGGGTTGACCAGCAGCCCCGGTTGCTGGGGATCCCAGGTGAAGTTCGACGCACGGATGTTGGCGCCGATGGGCGCCGCGCCGGCCCCAGTGTCCTTGTACGGCTGCACCGAGACGTCGATGCAGAAGTTGGAGCGGCCCTGGTCCTGCTTGATGATGGTCGGGTCGTTGGTCGGGCAGTCCCTCCGCCGGTCATAGAAAGCCACCGCGACCGCACCGCCGGGGCCCGCCGCCACGGCGGGCTGGAAGTGGTCCGCAATCCTACCCGAAGCGATGTCGTCGTTGACCGGCATCGGCTTGCTCCACGTCTGTCCGCCGTCGGTCGACTGGACCAGGAAAACGTTGTACTGCGTCCCGTTGAAGTCGTTGTACGCGAGATAGAGGTGGCCCGGAAAGTCCGGCGACACGGCGAAGGCGTAGTTGATGCCGTCGCGGAAGGTCGTGTTCGTCACCCGAACGCTGCCGACGCCGATGGTGTTGCCCGACCCGGCCTGGACCGGCGTGCTGAACGTCATGCCGTCGTCGGTCGACCTCGTCACGAAGAAGTCCGCTTTGGTCGTTTTGGTCCCGATGTTCGTGTAAGCCACGTACAGGTCGCCTGATGGATCGACGGCCGGCTGGCTGAACTGGTCACGCAGCTGGTCGATCGAGCTGGAGACGATCGTCTTCGCGGGTGAGAAGGTCAGCCCGCGGTCGCGAGAGACCGCCGCCCGCAGCTTGACCGTGCTGCCGACGTTGCCGTCGACGATGTCCCAGGTGGCGTAGACGTGGTCCTGGTTCTTGTTTCCGGGGTAGTGGTTGACCGCGATCCACTGCTTGTCCTCGACGTGGCCGAGCTGGAACGAGCTGGCGTTGGGAACCTGCTCGAGCGCGTGTCCCCCGTTCCCCGTCACCCAGTGCGCGCCAAAGTCGTCGCTGTAGGACACGGTGATCGCACCGTCGGGGTGCAGGTTCGTCCAGAACGCGTTGAAGGGCAGCATCGTCTGGTAGACACGATGTTGGGTGTCGAACCCGACGTTGGGATCGGTGGTGTTGGTCCAGCTCGGCGGCATGCTCTGGTTCAGGACACCCGGCGTCGTCTCGGTGGTGGAGCAGTCGTAGCCCTGCACGATGTTGTTGTTGCTGTTCCTGCCGTTGATGTTGTAGCTGCCGAGGTAGAAGTTGTAGATGGTCGAGAACTTGTCGAAGAAGAATTTCGACGAGCCGACGATGTGCTCGCTGCCGGGATCGACCGTCAGCTCCGACTCGGAATGGTTGGCATTGAAGTTGTTGAGCCTCGGCCCGACGCAACCGCCCTCCACGGGCGGGTTCTCCGGATAGCCGCCACCGCTCGTAGGCGAGCTCACCACAGTGTTGCTCGCAAAGACAGATGAGGCCCACAGCGGGCCTGATCCGGCCGCGAGCCGTCCTGGTGAAAGGGCAAGGATGATCGTCGCGGCGAGAATCGCTGCCCTCAACGGCTTTCCGGTGCGCTCGGTGACCTTGCTCATGAATCCACCCCCTTCGCAATCCAAATCGAAGCCACTGTTCTGCAGACGGAGCCCCCGCAGCCTTTCCGACCATAGCCGATTAATTTCGTGAATTCAAGACACTGGGATGAGCGGCTAGTTCACCTCCCCGCCACGCGGGGAGGCTACCTCCCGCGCTGACGCGCGGGGACCCCAGAGGACGGGGCGCAGTCGGGTGGGGCGTTGGAGCTTGCTAGGCGGGCCTTAACAAGCTGAGTTTTCAATTGCCGGTCGCGGGCCGATTCTGCGGTTGTGCACTCGCCTCGGACCGAGCGCGCTCGAGAACTGCGAAACAACATGACCGAGGTCGAATGGTTTGTATGGTCGCGCCTCCGCGGTCGGCAGGTTGGCGGCTACAAGTTCCGACGCCAGGTGCCCATAGGCCCGTACTTCGCCGATTTCTTCTGTCCTTTGGCGCGCCTCGTCGTTGAAATCGATGGAGAAGGTCATGAGGCGGAGCGAGACGATCGAAAGACGGCGTGGCTAGAGCGTGAAGGTGAATTAATACGGGTCGGTCGGGACGAACTCCATCACGGCCAGTGCCGGCGCCCGACTGAGGAGGCCGATCCCTTCCAGCACGTAGCCGAGCAACCCCGCCGCCGTGGGCATCGCGCGCGGCGGAACCGGCTTGCGGGGCGACCTCACCTCGCGCGCCGGCGTTGTGTCCTTGAGCCCGGCCAGGCTTCGCGCCTTGCGCACCGCTGCATCGACTCCGCCCAGCTCATCGACCAGCTTCCGCTCCAGGGCCTGGCTCCCCGTCCAGACGCGCCCACCGGCCACCGGATCCACCTCGTCGCGCGTCATCTTGCGCGACGAGCCGACCGATTCGAGGAACAGGTCGTACACCCGCCCGATCTCCTTTTGGACGATCGCGCGTTCCTCGTCGGTGAACGGATCGTCGTCACCTTCGAGCGTCACGTGCTTGCCGAAGGCGACGGTCTCTCGATTGACCAACAGCTTCGAGAACAGGTCGCTGGTGACGAGCTTGCCGGTGAACACTCCGATCGAGCCCGTGAGCGTGCCCGGCCGCGCCACGATCCAGTGGCCAGGGGTTGCCACCAGGTAGCCGCCCGAGGCAGCGGCAGATCCCATCGCGATCACCAGCGGCTTCCGCTTGGCGACCAGCTCGAGCGACTGCCGCATAGCCTCGGACGCCGTGGACGATCCTCCGCGTGAGTTGATGAAGAGGACCGCCGCCGCGGCGTTCTTGTCGGCGGCGACCTGGCGTGCCAGCGGAACCACGCTGAGGTCGCCCGCTCGATCCTGGCCCACCAGGGGGATGTCGATTGGCGGCCTGATCGGCAACGAATCGGTGCGCCCGTCGACGATCGTGCCCTCGATGCGGATGATGGCCACGTATCTGCCCCTGCCGGTGGTGGGCCGACGCGCCCTCAACCGCCGCCGAGCCTGGTTCCAGGTCGCGATCCGGGCTCGGTCGCCGGCCCCGCCAAGATGGTCCGGAAGCTGCTCCTCCGGCAGCAACCCGTCGACGACATGCTTCTCGAGCGCGACGGCGTCGGTGTATGGAGAGTCGTCGACGACCTTCGCGGCCGTGTCCAGATCGACACCGCGGCTCTCGCTGATCGACCTCACGAGCTCTTGGTGGTTCGACCCGAGCAGCCAGGTCACCTGCTCGCGTTGCTCTGGCGACATCTGCGATTTCGTGAGCAGGTCCGGGGCCGACTTGTACGGCGATATCTGCACGAAATCGGCCTTGATGCCAACGCGGGCCAGCCCGTCGGCCAGGAACACCCCGGTCGATGAGAAACCAAGCGGCCGCACGAGGCCTGCCGGCATCAGCAGGATCTCGTCGCATGCGGACGCCAGGTAGTACGTCCCGGTGGTGTCGAAGGGCGCCCACGCGATTACTCGCTTGCCCGCAACGCGTAACTTCGAGACCAGGTCTCGCAAGTCCTGCAGGCTCGCCATCGACATGGGCACCGGCCGGAGGTGAAGCACGACCCCTTTGGTCCGCCGATCGCGCGCGATCGCGTCGAATTGCTCCCCGAGCTCCTCGACGCTCAAGCGCGGCCGCGACACGAACCGCCGCCAGAATGGCCCGGGCGGGTCGGGCAGGGTGGGAAGGCCCTCTTCCAGCACGTAGATGACATAGTCCGGCGCCCTGCCGATCGATCGCCGCAAGCTCGACAGCAGCCACCAGACGTAACGGAAGGGATAGGAGATCAAGCCCCGCTTCTCGTTAACAGCTTAGTTCGCGCGGGGTGCAGCTAGATGGTCAGACTACTTTGGAGACCTCGAGGTGCTCGTCGAGGGCCTCGCTCAGGCGGGTGGCCCCGTACTCCTGGCCGACATGCTGGTGGTAGGGCACACCCGTGAAGAGGTGGTGGCTCCGGGTCGGGATGTCCGCATTCGGTGCCCACTCCTTCCGCTGCAGCGCCATGTAGCCCTGTTCCTGGCTGTGCTTGAGATCGTCGAGCAGCACTGACATGCCGTGGCCGGCGGCGTGCTGGAGGGCGAGCGTGATGAAGATGAAGCCGACGCCGAGGTCGCCGAGCTCGTCCCAGGTGATCGGGTCCTTCTCGTTGTGCCATTTGAAGGAAGACGAGTAGTTGAAAGCAAAACGGGCGGCCGGGAATCGTTTACGGATCTCGCCGCAGAACTGCTCCGCCGGCCCGCGCTCCGCGGTCGGAAACTCGCACCACAGAAGATCGGGAACTCCGCTGTCCATATATCGCAGCCCACGGTCGATGGCGAGCTGGATCCCGCGCTTGGTCTCCGGCGCTTCGGTGGCAGAGACGCCGTCGGTCCGGGCGATGATGACGAAGTCCTTGTGGCCGAGGTCGTCGGCCGCATTGCGCATCATCTTGAGCTTGCCGACGAACTCGTCGGCCGAGATGAGCGCCTTGCCCGCGATGTGGCCGCAGCGCTTGGGCATAACCTGGTCTTCGAGGTGCGCGCCCGCAACCCCCGCACGTACGTACAGGTCGATCGTCCGCTGGACGTTGAACAGGTTCCCGTAGCCGGCATCCATGTCGACGACGACCGGCGGGATCTCGAGATGAACCGGGGCCACTCCCTTCTCGGGGTCGCCCATCGGCATGGTGAGCTGAAACTTGCGCAGGGCGCTGACGGTGCGGCGCGCGCCATCCGCGATCTCGACCGATGAGTAGATGTCCATGTCCGTGGTGCCGAGATGACCGATGGCGAAGGAGTAGCCGCTGAAGTACACGGCGTCAAAGCCGTGATACATGACCAGCTCGGCGCCGAACGGATCGTAGACGCCCGGGCCGAAGACGAACGGCTTGGTGGCCAGGAGGCGGCGCAGGCGCCCGCTCGGGTCCTCGTGGCGTGACGCGGGGACTT
>WNFT01024063.1_pt1 | contig 11591 bp, 13 predicted proteins | sample 5400191 | NCBI WGS metagenome assembly WNFT01 (sample SAMN13153359, study PRJNA577476) | soil metagenome | isolation source: 80 cm saprolite under Madrone tree | place: USA:California | collected 2016-06-14
CGGGCGCGCCGCTGTTGTTCCTGCACGGCGCGGGCGGCGGTGGGCGGTGGCTGGAATTCGAGGAGCGGCTGGCCAAGACGTTCACCGTGCTCTCGCCGAGCCACCCGGGTCACGGCGGCTCCCCGGCCGCCGAGTGGATCGAGCACATCTCCGACCTCGCCTTCCACTATATGGACCTGCTGGACGACCAACGCCTGCCGCGCGTGCACGTGGTGGGCGCCTCGTTCGGCGGCTGGATCGCCGCCGAGCTCGCGACGATGGCCTCGCACCGGATCGCGTCGCTGGTGTTGATCGATCCCGTCGGCATCAAGGTCGACGGCTGGATCTACCCGTTCCTCTTCGGGATGGACATTCCCGAGGTCGTCGCCACCGTGTTTCACAATCCGATGGCGGCGCTGGCGCTCGCACCCCCTGATCAGTCTCCTGAGACCCTCGCGCTCCAATACCGGCAGGGCACGGCGCTGGCCCGCGTCGCGTGGAACCCGCACCTCTACGATCCGCTGCTGCGCCGCCGGCTGGGGCGGATCGCGGCGCCGACGCTGCTCTGCTGGGGCGCCCACGATCGGCTGGCGCCACTGAGCCCGTGCGGCGACACGTGGGCGAAGGAGATCCCCGGCGCGCGGCTGCGTGTCTTCGCGGAGTCCGGCCACGTGCCGCACCTCGAGGAGCCGGAGGCGGTCGCCCAGGCGGTCCTGGAGTTCTGTCGCTCGGAAGGGGCCTCGTGAAATTCTACTACTTCCACCTGATGCCGTACGTCATGGAGCACGACGAGCCGTCGTCGTGGGTCACGCTCTCCAACCGCTTCTACGACCCCAAGCAGGGGCAGATCCTCTACAACCAGTACCTCGACCAGCTCGAGTACGCGGAAGCGCTGGGCTGGGACGGGCTCTGCGTGAACGAGCACCACCAGAACTGTTACGGCACGATGCCGAGCCCGAACGTGATGGCCGCCATGCTCGTGCGGCGGACGTCGCGCGCGAAGATCGCGATCCTCGGCAACGGGCTGCCGCTGCGCGAGAACCCGCTGCGCATCGCCGAGGAGATCGCCATGCTCGACGTGGCCTCGGGCGGCCGCGTGATCTCCGGCTTCGTGCGCGGCATCAGCGCGGAGTACTTCTCGACCGGCGCCAACCCGACGCACTCGCGCGAGCGCTTCTACGAGGCGGCCGAGCTGATTCTGAGGGCGTGGACGGAGCCGGGGCCGTTCCCGTTCGACGGCAAGTACTACCGCTACCACTACGTGAACCCGTGGCCGCGGCCGATCCAGACGCCGCATCCACCGGTGTGGTGCCCGTCGCAGGGCAGCAGCGAGACGGTGGAGTGGGCGTCGAAGCGCCGCTTCCCGTACTTGATGGTCTTCACGCCGATCAAGCGCATCGCCCAGATCTACGGCGAGTACCGCGAGGCGTGCCAGCGCCACGGCTACACGGCCAGCCAATACCAGCTCACGGTCAACGTGCCGATCGTGGTGGCCGAGAACGACGCCCGGGCTGCGGAGATCGCGAAGAAGAACACGATGTGGGTGTTCAACACCGGCCTGCGCATGCACCCGCCGTTCTGGCGGCCGCCGGGCTACATGACGGAGGCCTCGCTGCGCCGGATTCTCCAGAACCCCCCGCCGCTGCCGAGCGACCTCACGTTCGAGCAGGCCGACCGCGAGGGCTACATCGTCTACGGCAGCCCGGCCACCGTGCGCGACAAGTTGAAGGTCTTCTCGGACGAGCTGAAGGCCGGCATTGTCTGCTCGGGCATGAACGGCGGCAGCCACGAGGCGACGCTGGAGATGATGCAGCTCTTCGCCGAGGAGGTCATGCCGCACTTCCGCGAGGACGCCGAGGTCGACGAGACGGCGGGGGTCGGCCGCTAAACGGCCTGCGCGTGGCGCTGGCGGCGCTGATGGTTCTGGCCGTTACGGATGTCGCGGCCGCGGCTCCCGCGAAGACGAAGCTCAAGCGCGTCATCAACCGCAACACCGGCTTCGCCCACATGACGCGCGGCATGAACATGTACACGCTCATCGCCCTGCGCTCGTGCGTGACCGACGCGGACCTGCCCGTCCTGCGTCGGCTGCTCTTCGACCGCGACTACGTGACACAGCTCAGCGCAGCCGGCGTTCTCGTGGACATGGGCGCCGGCGGCCGCGCCACGCTGGTCAGCGCCCTGCCGGAAGCCACGGAGTACCGTGCACGGAGCACCATCCAGGACGCGCTGCGCGAGGCGGACGATCCGGCGCGGCGCCCGCTCAGCGCCTGTCCGCTCGACGAGCGCAGGCGCCTCCGCGGCTGCGGCGCAGCCGCGCATTGAACGCAGCAAGGAGCCGGTGATGGGAATCAAGGCCATCGACCACTGGGTCATCGTCGCGGGCGATCTGCAGCGCACGCTGGATTTCTACCAGCGCCTCGGCTTCACGATCGCCTGGGAGACGCGGCCGGGCCGGCCGGACATGGCGACGATCCGGATCAATCCCGCGCAGAAGATCAACGTCCATGGACCCGACGCGCCAACCCAGCCCGGCTATCTCGGAGCATGCCGGCCGATGGTCGGCGGCGCCGACTTCTGTCTCGAATGGGAGGGCACGGTCGACGACGTTCTCGCGCTGTTGAAGGAGAATGGCATCGTCCCCGAGGCCGGCCCCGGGCCGCGCACCTGCGCGCGTGGTGTTTCGACCAGCGTGTACTTCCGCGACCCCGACGACAACCTCGTCGAGTTCACCGTGTACGATCGCCGGACCTGACGTCCTCACTCCTTGGACGTCTGGAGCCGCAGAAGGCGCAACGCTCGCTCCAAGAAACCCAGTAAGCTCCCGGGCCAAAAAACTTTCGACCACATGCAGGGCACCGCAACCGTTGCAGCCATATCGTCATAACGAGAAATACGACCATGCACGTCAGCGTGACCAATGGCCCCCCGGTCGGGGCGAAAGCCGTCACCAGGAGATACAACGGTCCGGTGAGGAGCAACACCGCGACGAAGAGCTTTGGAGCGAGACCTATCTGCCGCCACGCGGGACCTGGACGCCCCATGACCGAGGCGCCGTTCTTGTCGACTCTCGCGTACGACGCGACGAGCATCCCGGCCGCATACGCAAGGACATAGCTGAGTGCCCACTGTCGAACACCTTCCTTCATCAGAGGCCACACGAGAGCGAGGCCGATGACCCCGATCAGCAACATGACGCCGCCGGCTGTCATGCCTTTCAAACGGGAGTCGCGCACGATACTCATCGGAAGGCTGTGACCAACTCGAACGGTCGAGAACCCCGTCACGAGACCGAAGATCGCCATGACAATGATCACGGTCATAAGGTGACGCCGGCCTTCTGCGCGAGGGATGACGAGCCGACGGCCAGCGAGACCAAGAGCAGAGCACGTCCGATCACCGCCCGCACTTCGATCTGCTTGGGAAGGGCTATCTTTTCGAGGAGCGCCGCGGTCCGCGCGTCAACTTCACACGGATGTCAGGCGGCAAATCGATCGGAATGAACCAGTCAGCAGGGTACAGATAGTCCTCTCCGCTCTCGTCGACGACTCTAAGGTCGCCACTTTCCAAGGCGCCTCGGTCAGCGATCACTCGATAGATCTTGTGGAGCTCGAGGGACGCGGGATACTCCGAATTGTCGACACAGAGAACGAAGCTCGCGCCGGATTGCGGCCGGCTCTTGATGAGCCTAGTCGACATACCGCTTGCGCTTGATTTCCTTGCGGCCAATGCCATGCGCCTCATACCAGTGAAGTTCGGCCCTTCGCGTCGTGCCGTTGGACAGCTCGATGAGCGCGACTCCCTTCAGCTTCCGCCACCGTCCGTTACCGTACGCCTTGTTCAGCCTCGACAACTCCCGGATGCCCCGCCCTTCTGCGATCGTCTCTCGTTTCCCTGACAGGCGGATGATCCGGAAGCGCATCGCGCCTCATTATTACGAACGCTGCTTGATCAGAACATGTCTTCATTCCGATACGTCAGTAGCTCTTCGGCAGCCCCAGCACGTGCTCGGCGAGGTGGTTCAGCACCATCTGCTGGGAGACCGGCGCGATCTTGTAGAGCCGGACCTCGCGCCAGAGCCGCTCGACGTAGAACTCCTTGGCGTAGCCGTAGCCGCCGTGGGTCTGGAGCGCGACGTCACAGGCCTCGAAGCCGGCCTCGGCGCCCAGCAGCTTGGCGACGTTGGACTCGGCGCCGCACGGCTGGCCGTGGTCGAAGAGCCATGCGGCCTTCAGGCACATCGCCTCCGCCGCCTCGAGCTTGGCCCACGCCATCGCGAGCGGGTGGGCGATCGCCTGGTTCTGGCCGATGGGCCGGTCGAAGACGACGCGCTGCTTGGCGTACTCCACCGCCCGGCCGAGCGCGGCGCGGCCGATGCCGACCGCCTCGATGCCCGTGAGCACGCGCTCGGGGTTGAGCGAGTCCAGGATGTGGTAGAAGCCGCTGCCGACCTCGCCGACGACGTTTTCCTCGGGGATCTCGAGGCCGTCGATGAAGATCTCGTTGCTGTCGACGGCGGCGCGGCCGAGCTTCTCGATCTCCTGCACGGTGATCTTCGCGCGATCGAACTCGGTGAAGAACAGCGTGAGGTTCTTGAGGGGCTTCTTCGGGTCGCGCTCATCGGTGCGCGCCAGTAACAATATATGGGTCGCGTTGCGGGCGTTGGTGTTCCAGACCTTGCGGCCGTTGACGACCCAGCGGTCGCCCTGCCTGACGGCGCGCGTCTGGATCCGCGAGGTGTCGCTGCCGACGTTGGGCTCGGTGACGCCGAACGACATCACGATCTCGCCCGTCGCGATCTTCGGCAGGTACTTCTCCTTGAGCCGCTCGGAGCCGTGCTTGATGACGGGCATCGGCGGAAACACGTAGAAGTGGATCGGCGAGGCGCCGCTGGTGCCGGCGCCGGACGCGCAGATCTCGTGCAGCAGGATGGCCGCCTCGGTCACGCCGAGTCCCGACCCGCCGTACGCCTCGGGGATGATCGCGCCCAGCCAGCCGGCGCGCGCGAACGCCTTGACGAAGTCCCACGGGTACTCGTGCTTGCGGTCCTTCTCGAGCCAGTAGTCGAGCGAGAACGAGCGCGCGAGTGTGGCGACTTCCTTGCGGATCATTTCCTGCTGCTCGGTCAGCGCGAAGTCCATGGCCGGATTCTAACGTAGGATAGGGCGCGACGGGAGGACGGCATGGCGACCTTGACCGAACGGATGTTGGGCGCGGCGCTCCTGGAGCGCACAACGTACGAAGAAGTCGAGCGGGACAGGACGGCCACGGCCCAGGCCCTCGGCGTGGTCGTGCTGAGCTCCGTGGCAGCCGGCATCGGCCTCGGCGCTGGCCTGCGCGGACTGATCATCAACACCGTGGCGTCGATCGTGCTGTGGGCGATCTGGGCCGCCCTCGTCTACGCGATCGGGACCAGGCTGCTGCCCGAACAGGATACCCACGCCGGCGCAGGCGCCGGGTCTGCTGCGCGTGTTCGGCATCGTCCCGGTCCTCGGCCACTTTGTGCGCGCCGCCACGGACGTCTGGGTGCTCATCGCGACGGTGGTCGCCGTGCGTCAGGCGCTGGACTATCGCTCGCTGCCCCGTGCCCTCGGCGTGTGCCTCATCGGCTGGGTCCTTCAGGTCGTCGGCTTCTTGGTCCTGCGGCGGACGCTCGGGTAGAATCGCGGCGCGATGGCGGTCCAGGGACTCTACGCGCTGCAGAACGGCTTCATGGGCGCCCAGCGCTCGCTGCTGTTCTACGGCGAGTACTCGGAGGCGCGCACCCAGATCCCGGTCACCTGCTACGTCGTGCGCACCTCCGACGCCATCATCCTGTTCGACACCGGCGTGGCGCCGCGCGCGGTACCGGGCCTCATGCGCAACGACCCGTTCGCGCGGTTCACCGACGAAGATCTGTTGGTGCACCGGCTCGATGGCCTCGACCTGTCGCCGTCGAGCGTGGATCTCGTGGTCCTGTCGCACCTGCACTACGACCACGCCGGCGGCGCCGCGCTGTTCTCGGAGTCCGAGCTCGTCGTGCAGAAAGACGAGTACTCGTACGCCCACTACCCCGCCCCGTTCTTCGCGCCCTTCTATGACCGGAAGAACTTCGAGCTACCCGAGAGCGGGCCCGTGGTCCTGGCCGGCGACTCGTGCTACTGGCAGGAGCACATCGACCAGGAGCGCGTGCCCGGGGTGGTCTGGGACCCGACGCGGGCGCTGCACTCGATCAAGAAGCTCAAGACCATCGCCCGCCTCACCGGCGGGAAAATTTTCCCCAGCCACGACCCCGTCTTCTGGCAGACGGTGAAGCAGGCGCCCGAGGCGTATACCTAGTCGGCTGTCGGGTATCGAGGGGTGCCACGGCTTTGCCGGGGCGCCCCGAGCGTGGGGGGGGGTATGGGGGGCCATTTCGGGGCCCCCCATTTACTAGGCGGCGCGCTTGCCGCGCCGCGGGACCTTCGCGTCCTTCTTGCGCGCCTCGCTGAGCCCGATGGCGATCGCCTGCTTGCGGCTGGTCACCCGCTTGCCGCTGCGCCCACTCTTGAGCGTGCCGCTCTTGCGCCGCCGCATCGCCGACTTGACCATCTTGCCCGCGCTCTTGCCGTACCGAGCCATCTCCGCCACCTCCTGATGAGAGTCTTCCCGGTTGACGCCTCCCGCGAGTATTGCGAACCGTGTGCACACGGCTGGCGCCGTGGCAAAGTAAGCGCGTGACGGACATCGGCAAGCGACTGAACGCCCTCGACTGGTCGGCCATCGAGCGCTCGATGTGGGAGTACGGCTACGCGAAGACACCGCCCGTGCTCACGCCGGACGAGTGCGCCGACCTCGCGGCGCTCTACGGCGACGAGGGCCGCTTCCGCAGCCGGATCGACATGGCCCGGTACCGTTTCGGCGTCGGCGAGTACAAATACTTCGCGGCGCCGCTGCCGCCGCTCGTGGAGGCGCTGCGCGAGCGCGCGTACCCGCCGCTGGCCGCCATCGCCAACCAGTGGCAGGCGGCCCTCGGCGATCCCGACCTCTTCCCGGCGGATCTCGCGGCGCTACTGCGACGCTGCCGCAAGCACGGCCAGACGAAGCCGACGCCGCTCATGCTGCGCTACGAAGCGGGCGGCTACAACTGCCTGCACCAGGACCTCTACGGTGACGTCGTCTTTCCGCTCCAGCTCACGTGCTTCCTCAGCCGCCGCAGCGTCGACTACGAGGGCGGCGACTTCCTCCTGGTCGAGCAGCGGCCGCGGGCGCAGTCACGCGGCGAGTCCATCGCCACCGAGCAGGGCGAGATCGTCATCTTCACCACGCGTCACCGCCCGGTGGAGGGCACGCGCGGCGTCTACCGCGCGGCCATGCGCCACGGCGTGAGCCGCGTGACGAAGGGACTGCGCTACACGCTCGGCGTCATCTTCCACGACGCTAAATGAGGCGGCCAACGTTCTCAGGCAGTTGCGGGGCACCTACGCCTGGGGGCCACGTGGTGGCCACGCGTGGCGACGGCCCGCCGGCCGCGCGCTACTGTCGGCGCCGACGAGCCTGGCCCTTACGAGCGCGGGATCGCGGCTTGTGGCCTCGGAACAGCATCGTGAGCCTCGAGCTGGTACTGACGGCCGCGATGAACGGCGGGCGGTTGCCCATGACGTGGCGGTTCATCGCTGGGAGCGCCTTCGCCAGCACGGCGCCGTTCTGAGGGCCCGTGAGACCCTTGGCCGTGAGGACGAAGGCTGCGACACGGGCCTGCTTCAGCGCCGCGAGTTCGGTGTCGCGGTGCCGAATCGCCTTATCTTTCGTGACGACGACCCAACCCCGCTCACCGACCGCCTTCAGCCAGACGTCGTCCGTCGCGTCATCGGGGAAGTGATCGGCATGGACTTCGACCCTGGCACCAGCCTGTCGAAGTGCGTCGGGGACAGAATAGCGCCCAAGATCACGATCGATGAAGAAGACGGGAGCGGGCGGCCTACGCGGCGTCGCGGACGAGCTCGCAGCGAAGTGCCTCTTCGATCTCCTGGTGCGGGCGCGCATAGTCCGCGGCAAGCGCATCGATCGATTCGCCCGCGTCGAAACGTTCGGCGATGCTCTGCGTCGTCACGCCGGTCCCTGATAGAACGGGCCGACCGAAAGAGACATGAGGATCGATGACCACGACGCGCGGCGTTTCCGCGAAAGCTGGGGCCTGGAACGTCGGGCGGCGGCTGAATGGATACAGCCGGACCGCGAGACCTCGGTCGTCGCGGTCAATGCGGCGCAGCAACGCGCGCAAGATGTCGGGCATAGCGTATTGGCCCGGCGCGGAGACGTTCAGCAGTCCGAGTCGGTCGACGAAGAGGTTGACGCCGTCGGTCTGAAACTGCTCTTCCGCGAGCGGATGCCGCGACCCGAATTCCCGCGTGACGTACTCGACTGCTCGCCGCGCGGCGGCCAACGACACGCCATGGTGATACCGAATGGCCGAGAGCACGTGGGCCTCCACCATGTTCACGAACGACAGGCGCGGCGGGACGGCGTCGGCGACGTTGATGATCGGCCGCGACCGCTTTCGCCCAACGCTGGTGGGATAGGCCTGACCAAAGATCCACGTCCGCAGCGTCGACTCCGAGAGCCGGAGGTAGTGAGCGGCCTCCGGTAGCCTATAGTTTGGCTGCTCACGCGGGTCCAGAGTCCGCAGCGTTCGTTTGATGGCGTTCTGACTCACGGGGCCGACCCTACAGGCCGCGTTGGTCGGAAGTCAACTTTTCGACCGAACCTGGGCACCGGCCGGCCCGCGCGCCCGACGATAGTCCTCGAGCACCAACTGGCCACGCCGCGCGAGCTCCTCGAGGATCCTCGCCAGCTCGCAAGCGCGGACCTTCCCACCGAGACTCGTCTGCACAAATCGTCGATCGACCACGCCGGCGCGACGCGAGAGCCTTCGGATGGGTGCGAGCACGCGCCCCGCCGGCGACGACGGCGGCCGCGCCAGGCGCGCGCGCAGCTTCAGCCCGCGCAGCTCCAGCCCGCGGACGCGCGCGAGCGACGCGCCAGTGTGCCGCGCGATATCCGCGTCCGGTTCCCCTCGCGCCAGGCGACGCTTGAAATAGCGCGGTCAGGGCGGCGGGCGGCGCCAGTCCGTCGCGCGCTCGTACGCGCGGCCCAGGCGCAGCACGTTGGCCTCGTCGAACGGCCGGCCGACGATCTGCAGCGCGAGCGGGCGGCCGTCGGCGGTCCAGCCGCACGGCACCGAGAGCGCGGGCAGACCGGCGGTGTTGAACACGCGCGTGAGCCGGGAGAAGCGGCCCATGCGCGCGACGATATCGTCCACGCTGCCCGCCTTGGCGGCGGCGTAGGCCGGCGCGGGCTCCGGGATGGTGGGCACCAGTAAGACGTCGGCGTCGGCGAAGGCGGCGGCGACGAAGTCCCGCGCGAACCGCTCGCGCACGCGCTGCGCCTGGAGATACTGCACGGCGGACACCGAGAACCCCGCCGACGCCCGCGCGTACACCACGGGCTGCACCTCGTCGCGCCGCTCGCGCAGCAGCGGCGCGTGCTCGGTGGCCGCCTCCGCGCTCACGATCGGCACGTTGCACTCCTGCGTCAGCGTCCACACGTCGGGCAGCTTCACCCCGCCGACCCGAACGCCGAGCGCTTGCACGGCGCCGATCGCGGTGCGCACGGCCGTTTCCACGTCGGCGTGCAGGTCATGGAAGAAGTGCGCCTCGGGCACCGCGGCGCGCAGGCCGGTGACCGGCGCCTCGAGCCCACCGACGACGTCGTCCACCGGCCGCGGACTCGACGTCGGATCCGCGCCGTCGTGTCCGGCCATAGCAGTGAACAGCAGCGCGGCGTCCGTCACCGTCGCCGCCAGCGGCCCGATGTGGTCCATCGTCCACGACAGCGGCATCACCACGGCCCGGCTCACGCGGCCGTACGTCTGCTTGAGCCCGACCACGCCGCAGCAGGCCGCGGGCAGCCGGATCGAGCCGCCGGTGTCGCTGCCGATCGCGCCGGCGACGAGCCCGGCGGCCACCGCCGCTGCCGAGCCGCTCGACGAGCCGCCGGCGGCGTGGCCGGGCTTCCACGGGTTCTGCACGTCGCCGTGGTGAGCGTTGTCGCCGAACGGGCCCATGGCGAGCTCCGTCATGTTGGTCTTGCCGAGCAGGATCGCGCCGGCCGCGGCCAGCCGCGTCGCCGCCGTGCACGGCACGCCGCTGCGGAAGTAGTCGCGCGTGCGCGTGCCGCACGAGGTCGGCAGCCCCGGGATCACGCACAGGTCCTTGTGAGCCACGGGCACGCCGTGCAGCGGGCCGCGGAAGCGGCCGGCCACGGCCTCCGCCTCCAGCGCGCGTGCGGCGGCGAGCGCGCCGTCGGCGTCCACGGTGATGAACGCCCGCAGCACCGGGTTGCGGCGCTCGATGCGCGCCAAACACTCGAGCACGAGCTCCACCGGCGAGACACGCTTCGCGCGCACCGCGTCCGCCAGCGCCGCGGCCGTCAGCTCCATCGTCAAGGCGCGCCAACCGTACCCGGCTCGCCGCGGGCTGTCAACGCGGCGGGTCGTCTCGCGCGCCTTGACAGCGCGCGGCGCCGATGGTGCGATTCCAGGCCTGATGGCCGAGCCCGCGCTGGACCTCCTGATCAAGAACGTGCGCGTGGTGCGGCCGACCAGGCCCGAGGTCGAGCGCGGGGATATCGGCGTCAGGGACGGCCGCATCGCGCGCGTGGCGCCCGAGATCGCCGCCGCCGAGGCGCGCCGCGTCTACGACGGGCGCGGCCGGCTCGCGTTTCCGGGCGTGGTGGACGCGCACACGCACGTCGGCATCTACGGGCCGCTCGCCGAGGACGCGGTGCACGAGAGCCGCGCGGCGGTGTCGGGCGGCGTGACGACGATGCTCACCTACTTCCGCACGGGCCAGTACTACCTGAACCGCGGCGGCCGCTACGCGGAGCTCTTTCCCGAGGTCCTGAAGCTGTCGGAGGGCCGTTACCACTGCGACTACGGCTATCACCTGGCGCCGATCGCCGCCGGCCACGTCGACGAGATGGAGGCGCTGGCGACGACGCACGGCGTGCCGTCGTTCAAGATCTTCATGTTCTACGGCGGCTACGGCCTGCACGGCACGGCGGGCGATGAGGAGCAGCGCCGCTTCCTGATGATCGGGCCCGAGGACCACTACGACCTCGCCCACTTCGAGTTCGTCATGCGCGCGGCCGCGCTCATCCGCGCCCGGCACCCTCGCCTGGCCGAGCACGTCAGCGTGAGCCTGCACTGCGAGATGGCCGACATCCTCAACGCCTACACGCGCCTCGTACAGAAGGACGCCTCGCTCACGGGCCTGGCCGCCTACAGCGCGGCGCGGCCGCCCCACGCCGAGGGCCTCGCCGTCGCGGTCGCTGCATATCTCGCCCACGAGACCGCGTGCGTGAACGTGAATCTTCTTCACCTGTCCTCACGCAAGGCGCTCGAGAGCGCGCTCACGATGGCGCGCGCGTTCCCGCACGTGGACTTCCGCCGCGAGGTCACGGTCGGCCACCTGCTGCTCGACGTGGACGCGCCGAGCGCCTCCTACGCGAAGGTGAACCCGCCGATTCGCCCGCGCGAGGACGTGGAATTCCTGTGGCGCGCGGTCCTCGAGGGCCAGGTGGACTGGATCGTC